>Ga0265798_10004047_pt1 | contig 20511 bp, 12 predicted proteins | sample P3T30metagenome_FD_192430 | JGI IMG/M metagenome (GOLD analysis project Ga0265798, IMG submission 192430) | Plant litter microbial communities from East Loma Ridge, Irvine, California - P3 T30 | ecosystem: Environmental > Terrestrial > Plant litter > Unclassified | place: USA: California... | reverse complement strand
ACCGGCGATAACGAAATGTACACAAGGTACTCGAGAAATGGCTCGAGTACGATGGACTGTCGACCTTGGCTCCGTCCACCTTCTAAGTTGGTGACTCTAGTGACTCTTTCATTGAACAATACACGCCACAGCTCGTAGTAAGCTCAGCTGGTTGTTGTTGAAAGATTGTGACTGTGCGTGGAAGGTGTATTACCAAGCTTCTTGCCTTCTTGATTACAGTACGTGCAATGTTGAAGATACCATCGCATATCGATGCAGGTGTTTGACAATCATTAACATTGAACGATTAGACAGGACTTTTTGATAGACGTACATCTTATGCTAGGAGTTTACTCGTACTGTGTAAATATCAACCTGTGATGGAGACCCACATTACATTGACGATGTTCTGATGCTGATGCCCAATCAGGTCTCGGGTACTCACATCTCAACGCTCGGAGTCTCGAGACTGATGATCAGCGCACGAGCAGCTCGTAAGTGACTCATCGCCCTTCTGAAACCAAACCTCGAGTGAATACGAGCATGCGATTCTGTGCAAAGTCGCGTTTGTCTGGAAAGGGCGGCGGTCTCGTTTGAAAGCTTGAGGCGCCACCGCGCCGCGCTAGCCTTAAGCGATTGTAGACCCACCGACCCCGCCAGATGAAATATCTGTGTCCGCCCGCACATCTCGACTTCCCTCTTCTCACCAGACGCCCGCCTCCACGGCTTATCAACTAAACGACTCCGTCTGCTCTGAGCGTCGACTGCGCCAGAGACAAGCCCTCCGTTCCCAAAACCGAACCACCGCTCCATCGTGCGGGGTATCGACAGCTGTCCCACTACCAATTTCGTAAAAGAAGAAAACCACAAACACCGCCAATATGGTCAAGTAAGTCGCCCGCGCATTGCTCCGCATCTCCATCGCGAGAGTCGGATGCACCATTTGAATTGGACATGATGCTAACATGCCGCTAGCTTCACCGTTGAGGAGGTACGTCTTGCGCACACACGGCCCCGCCACCGCGCGTGGATATCGAACACCAGAGACGGAAGTACTGACTGTGACTACAGATCCGTGGTCTCATGGACAACCCGGCGAACATCCGTAACATGTCCGTCATTGCCCACGGTAAGCGCTCCGATGAAGGAACATGATACTTCGCAGAGCACATCATTGACATACCCCGCTACAGTCGACCACGGCAAATCCACCCTCACCGACTCTCTCGTCCAGCGCGCCGGTATCATTTCCGCCAAGAACGCCGGTAGTGCTCGTTTCACGGACACCCGGGCCGACGAACAGGAGCGTGGTGTGACCATCAAGTCCACCGCCATCTCCCTGTTCGCCCAGCTCAAGGACGAGGAGGACCTCAAGGACATCCCCGTCAAGACCGACAAGAACGAGTTCCTCATCAACTTGATCGACTCGCCCGGTCACGTTGACTTCTCATCCGAGGTCACTGCCGCTCTCCGTGTCACCGATGGTGCTCTCGTCGTCGTCGACACCCTCGAGGGTGTGTGCGTGCAGACCGAGACCGTGCTCCGCCAGGCTCTTGGTGAGCGCATCAAGCCCGTTGTCATCATCAACAAGGTCGACCGCGCTCTTCTCGAGCTCCAACTCAGCAAGGAGGATCTGTTCCAGAACTTCTCGCGTGTCATTGAGTCCGTCAACGTCGTCATTGCCACCTACTTCGACAAGTCGCTTGGTGACGTCCAGGTGCACCCCGAGAAGGGTACCATCGCCTTCGGTTCCGGTCTCCACGGATGGGCTTTCACCATCCGCCAGTTCGCTGCCCGCTACGCCAAGAAGTTTGGTGTCGACAAGAACAAGATGATGGAGCGTCTCTGGGTATGCACAACCGAATCACTCATATTTGACGCATTTTAACAATTCACAGGGCGACAGCTACTTCAACCCCAAGACCAAGAAGTGGACCAAGGTCGGCACCCACGAGGGTAAGGAGCTCGAGCGTGCTTTCAACCAGTTCATCTTGGACCCCATTTTCCGCGTCTTCAACGTGGTCATGAACTTCAAGAAGGACGAGATCCCAGGTCTTCTCGAGAAGCTTGAGGTCAAGCTCACCGCCGAGGAGAAGGACCTCGAGGGCAAGCCCCTCCTGAAGGTTGTCATGCGCAAGTTCTTGCCTGCCGCTGATGCCCTCCTCGAGATGATGGTTCTCCACTTGCCATCGCCCATCACCGCCCAGAAGTACCGCATGGAGACTCTTTACGAGGGTCCCCATGACGACGTCAACGCCATTGGTATCCGCGACTGCGACGCCAACGGTCCCCTCATGTTGTACGTCTCCAAGATGGTGCCCACTTCCGACAAGGGTCGTTTCTACGCTTTCGGTCGTGTCTTCTCTGGAACCGTCAAGTCCGGTCTCAAGGTCCGCATCCAGGGCCCCAACTACACTCCTGGAAAGAAGGAGGATCTCTTCATCAAGGCCATCCAGCGTACCATTCTCATGATGGGTCGTTTCGTCGAGCCCATCGAGAACGTGCCAGCCGGTAACATTCTCGGTCTCGTCGGTGTCGACCAGTTCTTGCTCAAGTCTGGTACTCTCACCACCAACGAGACTGCCCACAACCTGAAGGTCATGAAGTTCTCCGTCTCGCCCGTCGTGCAGCGCTCCGTCGAGGTCAAGAACGCCCAGGATCTTCCCAAGCTCGTTGAAGGTCTCAAGCGTCTGTCAAAGTCTGACCCTTGTGTCCTGACCTACATCTCGCCATCCGGTGAGCACGTCGTTGCCGGTGCCGGTGAGCTGCACTTGGAGATCTGCTTGAAGGATCTCGAGGAGGACCACGCCGGTGTGCCTCTCCGTGTCTCCGACCCTGTCGTGCAGTACCGCGAGACTGTCAAGGGTACCTCCAGCATCACTGCGCTGTCCAAGTCGCCCAACAAGCACAACCGTCTCTACATGATTGCCCAGCCTCTCGACGAGGAGGTCTCCCAGGCGATCGAGGCTGGCCGCATCGCGCCCCGTGACGATATCAAGACCCGCGCTCGTCTCCTCGCCGACGAGTTCGGCTGGGATGTCACTGACGCCCGTAAGATTTGGTGCTTCGGTCCCGAGACCACCGGCGCCAACTTGCTCGTCGACCAGACCAAGGCCGTTCAGTACCTTAGCGAAATCAAGGATTCCGTCGTCTCTGGTTTCCAGTGGGCGTCCAAGGAAGGCCCCGTTGCTGAGGAGCCCATGCGTTCCGTCCGCTTCAACATCATGGATGTCACCCTCCACGCTGATGCCATTCACCGTGGTGGTGGTCAGCTCATCCCTACTGCCCGTCGTGTCCTGTACGCCGCTATGCTCCTCGCCGAGCCCGCGCTCCAGGAGCCCGTCTACCTCGTCGAGATCCAGGTGCCCGAGCAGGCCATGGGTGGTATCTACGGTGTGCTTACCCGCCGCCGTGGTCACGTCTTCGAGGAGGCCCAGCGTGTTGGTACTCCTCTCTTCAACATCAAGGCCTACCTCCCTGTCAACGAGTCCTTCGGTTTCACCGCCGATCTCCGTGCCGGAACCGGTGGACAGGCCTTCCCACAACTCGTCTTCGACCATTGGCAGGTTCTCCAGGGTGGCTCGCCGCTCGACAACACCACCCTGCCCGGAAAGATTGTCGCCGACATGCGGAAACGCAAGGGTATCAAGGTTGAGGTACCGGGTGTTGAGAACGTAAGTTTTGACTACTCTACACGCTTCACAATCGTTGCTAACATCCTGCGCAGTACTACGACAAGCTATAAAGGATGTCTTTCAAAATTGTTAGATTTCCTTTCCTCATGCATTCGGAGCAATCGACAAGCATGGGCGCGCCCGCAGCCTACTTGACACGCACGACTTTCATCTTTTGAGCGAATGAGATGCCATAGTAAAATGTCGGTTCGGGCGAGCGTAGCCCATGATTTGAGTCGGCTTTCTTGGGGCTTTTGGGACTCAAGAAGTAAGATGATGAACCCTCTTTTCCTTTTCTGTTCAGATGTGTAGTGTAGATTGAAATGATCAGACTGTATTGCACAATAGTTGGTTGTACAGCCTTGTGATGAATGACTGTGTGATGTGTTGCGAGCATTTACTTGAGGTGCTGCTGGTCGTATTGAAAGTACACCCATAGGTACGCTGAGATGGGATGCTGGGGCGCTGTATACAGCGTTATTTTTGCGCGATGTCCCGACCGATCCCCTCTGGTGCAACTCTTTCCCAGTATGTGCGAGTGAAAGTAGTGGGGCAGCACCAAGTCATGTGAGAGCCCGTGCATGGCTTGTCGCGCTAGTCGAGCTCCCCCACGCGAGTGGACTCCCGGCGTGAGTTGTCAACCCAAACTTTCCAGCTCACGTCGCACTCACCTTTCCTTGTTCTTGCGGCACGCGATGTTACTGCGCGACAAAGACACAGTCGCGTTCAAAAAGTGGCTCCTACCCAAACTCGAGACAATGTAAGTCGTAACACATACAACTTTGGGCGGAGTTGGAGGTTGGAGTGCTTGGGGGACAAAATGCTAATGTGTGTAATGAAGATCCGACGCAGACTCGGAGGTCCTGGCCGACTATGTTATTGCGCTGATCACTGCAAATGAAGAGGAGGATGTTGTAAGGAGGGGCTGTTTGGAGAGTTTGGTTGATTTCTTGGGGGAGAGTAGGTTTTTCTTAGTAGGGGTATGATGGAGGGGTGCTGATGGGAAGATAGATACGGAGGCGTTTGTGGATGAGGTTGTGGGTGGATTGAAGGGTGGGGGGTATAAGATCAAGGTGGAAGGGGGTGCGAAGACGACGAGAGCAGTGAAACCAGCAAAACCTGCCGACGCTTCACGAGCAGCCCCGATACCGTCGATAGTAGGCAATGCGACAAACGTAGACTACGAGTCGCACCACTCGCGCGCGCCAAACACTCCTCCAGCGAATGCGCCCACGGGCCCAGCGGCGTCGCGATCTACGAATGCGCAAGACCTGCACCAAAACCCACGAAACGCACCTTTACCGTCACAAGCGAATGCGCCTGGCTTCAAGGTCAAGGGTCAGGAAACGAAGAAGCGCAAGCAGGTGCATCAAGACGCGAACGAGACACCGGACGGTCAGGATGCGCATTACAACCGAACGAATACTGGGAATAGGCCTACGAAGCAGGCAGTGCGCCGGGGCTTGAGGGGCGCTGTGGGTGTCAACAGCCTCCATGGAGGAGCTGCGTCCTTCCAGCCACAGATGAATACCCCCCGATTCACGCCTATGCCGCAGATGGCCAATCCGTTCAACATTGCGAATCTGCCTCCGCCGCCTCCGGGCCCGATGCCGTTCGACGTCAACGATCCAATGGCGTTCTTCACCATGATGGCAACACTGGGGATGAATATACCTGGAATGCCTGCCATGCCCAACAGCATGCCGAGTAGCAACGGTATCAACGGTCAAGCGAAGGTAGGGAAATGCCATAGCTACCACGAGAAAGGCTATTGCCGCCTCGGCGCCATGTGTTCGTTCCAGCACGGTGAAGTGGAGAGCGTACCCAAGTACGATCCAAACCAGCCTTCGCTCAGTATGCAGAAGCCCAGCAAGAACAGGAACTTTGCGAAAGGCGGCCGAACTCGCGCTGACTTCTCCCTACCCGGACCGACCACCGACCGCACAAACGCGACTTTGGTCGTCGAGCAAATCCCACAGGAGCACTTCAGCGAAGACGAGATTCGCGGCTACTTCTCCGAGTTCGGCACAATCGCCGACGTCGAGTTACACAACTACAAGCGCCTCGCAGTCATAAAGTACCAAGACCACTCCGGCGCCAATCGAGCGTACAACAGCCCCAAAGCTGTGTTCGAAAACCGCTTCGTGAAAGTATACTGGAAGCGCCCCGACACCATCATCAGCCCACCGAGCCTACTTTACGACGACACCAACATGGAAAACGCATACGACGACGACGAAGACTTCACAAGTCCCGAAGAATTCGCCCAGCGCCAAGCCGAAGCCCAAAAAGCCTTCGAAGACCGACGCAAAAGATTCGAAGAGACTGAAGCCCGCGCCGCTGAAATCGACCGCCTTCTCAAGGAAAAAGACGCTGAGATGCGCGAGATTAGGAAGCAATTGGCTGAACTAGCGGGCGAGGAAGTCAATGAACAGAATACAAGCGCTATAAAGGATTTCTCGCACGACCTAGCGACGCTGCAGGCTGAAGCCGCGAATCTCTTCGGTAGAGATGAAAGTCCTGCTTTTGCTGGTCGTGGCGGTCCAATACGTGGCGGGTATTCAGGTCGTGTCTTTTCGTCGTATGCGACGCGTGGACGTGGTTTTGCGCCGTTGCGTGGTCGTGGCGCGCCGCGTGGTCGTGTTGCTGTCAGCGTGAGGAGGTTGGATAATCGGCCGCGTCGAATTGCTGTTTCTGGTGTTGAGAAGGGGTCGGATAGGGATGAGGCGTTGAGGCAGTATTTGCTTGTAAGTGCTGTCTTGTGGTGTACATCCAGGCTTTCTTGTGCTAATGTTGATGGTGTGTAGGGGCTACCTGAGTGTACGAGCATCGGACCGCACCCTGAGAAGTCGGATACACTTATTCTCACGTTTCGGGAACGCTATCAAGCTGAATCCGTAAGTCTACATCCCTTTCCCTTCCCTTCCCTTCCTTTCCCACCACCTATCTTCTTCTTCTCACTCACATAATCCCCAGTTCCTCGATTCCTCCCGCCACATCCCCTCCATCGGCCCCCTCGACCTCTCCTGGATCCCAAACAACGCGTTCGGCGGCCTGACTGCTTCGACCACGACGACTACTTCTATCACAGCTCGTACTTTACTTGCTGAGGACACGGAAATCGGTGTCGATAGTGATGATGATTCGAGCGCTACGGTGGGAGAGGGCGTTGGTGCTGAGGTTAAGGTTGAAGAGATAGATTCGGAGGCGGATATGGATGTTGCTGACGATGTAGATCAGTGGCTTTGAGGTGATCGTGAGTGTGAGTGCATAGCGAGTTGTTCTTTTGCTTGCATCGCTAGGCGTCTGTGCGATCGATCATAGAAGAGATGAATGATGAGTTAGGGCATTTAGCGTGGCGTTTTGATTTTGATTTTATTCTGCGCGGGATCATGGTGGTATGGGGCAAAGTATCTGGTGTCGTTGCACAAAAGATAGGTAATCTAGCTCCGGTAAGTTTTCGCGGAGCTAGAATATATCCACCACGCTCGAATTTCTTGGGCACCATCCATTTTCTAAATTTCAAGAATGTATGTAGTACCTACATGTTCGATACTCATGTGACAGGTCAGGGTTCGAGAAATTGCTACTGCATAGCTACAGGTCTGAGTCAGGGACCCGACGTCGCCAAAATTAGGTACCAACGGGGTCCGCATTGCGCAATGAGGTGCTCACCTGGGTGGTAAGTACCGGCACCTTCGGGTGACGATGTTGCGAGAGGGGAGGCGAGTATACAGAGTCAGGCGATGTGCAGGCATGGGGCTGATTGAGCTGTCTCGCCGATCGGCGTCTGCCAGTAGACCTGAGGACACAAAAAAGGGCCGATACAAGAAACACCAAGTACATGACTTGTCTTGGCGGTTGGCGTGTTAGTGAGTGGACACTACGACAAAAATAGATCCTGACTTGGCGATTTGACACGACAAAGGTGAAAGCAAATAGAACGCTCTGGGGGCCTTATTAGTATCTGCCCGAATACACTTCCGGGCAGTGCGGTTTTGCAGTGTTGAGTCTTTCATGACGATCATGTCTTCGTGTTTGGAGTCGTTGAAAATGTGGCATGTTATAGCAGGTCTGAGGCTAGGAAGAGGAGTACTTTCGCTATTGTGGTGCAGTCAAGTGAGTACTCCTTGTCAATGTCGGCAAAGTGCTAAGATCTATTAGTTTATGATGGGCGTTGTCATACCGGTAGTGGCCCAATTGGGAGTGTTCGTGCAATGAGCCACAAGAAGCATAGCGTACCTGGTATTGTCGCTACACTTGGACTCCCCATATCGACGTACCAGCAGGGTCTTCGAAAAGCAACGAAGACCTTCTGGCACTGACGGAAAGGAGCCACAAGTCTGTCGATCTTGGCGAACGGCCTTGCGCCCAGGGCACTGGCCCCAACTTGGAATCCCCATGGCCGTCTCCACAATCTCTACTACAAATTGGCAGATCCACTGGCATCATCGCAGACAGCTAACCTCATAGACAATTTGCGCGACGACCGAACACAGCCGCATTTTCACGATTGCTACTTTCAGGCCCTTCACAATGACATAGCCGTATCTTTTCAGGAAATTCTGGGTGTTGATATCGCTTAGTACGTTTCACGAAGATGCCCATGAGTGTTATTCTGGGTTTGAAGATATGGGCCGCAGAGGAAGCATACCTGGATTTGACCATCGCTTCATTCTTGGGACTGAGGGCCTTGAGGGCCTGATGCTATCATCGTGAAGGGTCAGGGAGGGAATGAAAAGGTATATAAATGTTGTGTTACTCGACGTACTGAAGGATATCATTACATCACCATCACAAATCATCAGCATCTTTCCAAACATTCTACAACGCCTACTTCCACACTCAATTATCCCACTTCCGCACTCAATCATCAACAATGAAGACCTTCAGCACCGCCGCTGTATCCGCCGCTGCGGCTCTACTCTCCAAACAAATCAATGCCAGCCCAGCTGCACCACCAGCGTCCCTCTCAGGACGTCAAGCTCAAGTAGGAGCAGCGGTCGCACAAATCGTCGCACAGATTGTCAAAGGAGGAAAACTTGCGTTTCCCGAGCAAGCCTTCGCATGGTATGTCACTACTAGAAGACTGTCGCGTCACTATACACTGACATCAGCAAGGGACTACAATAAGTACCGTGGCATGTGCATGATCTCAATGGAGACCACAGACGGCGCTAATTGCTATGCCAAAGTCACCTGCGATGACGGTACGTTCTTGACACACCGAGCAAGCAAATTGTATGATTAACGCACTCCAGGCGAGCGAGAGTACAATGCCGGCGGAGCAGGCTGGAACGTGTGCTTCCAGGGAGGCCGCCAGTACTTCAGCGATCCCCGCATTGGCGACTTCAGCATCACTTTCACTACCAAAGACGTGAACGGCCAAGGTCTTACCGGGCCAGTGCTGCAGCTCGCAGATGTCGGTAACTGGCAAGAGATACCAGTGCAGGATCTTGCGGATGCGCACCAAAAGTATCAGGATTGCGATGGCACGGGTGTAGGCGGCACCACGCCGAAGGACTGCGCCCAAGGCCCATATCTCTGCACCTTCCCTACCGGTAACAACGGACCCAAGGTTGGGCGAACCAGGAAATACGCTTGCGGCATGCCCAAGCGCGGAAAGAAATTCGAGGGCCGCCAGGTCGAAGAGCACCCCGACGAGGAAGGGTGGCAGGTTGAATCCAACATCCCCGCGCCTAACGGCTATGCACCAGGACAGTGCGGCGTGCACATTACGCAGTACCAGAAGCCGGAACCATCCAAGGATGAGTACTCGCTGGCCGCTCAGGTCTTCGACGCGAATGAAGATGAGGTTGCGAGGGTTGATAAGACGGTGGGCCCGAAGCTTAGGATTACGTCGAAGCTTCCGAAGGCGGTTACAGTTACGGCTAAGGCGGTTGATGGGGATGCGTTGACTGTGGAGTATGATGGTATTCCGTTTGATACTGTCTCGCCGTTTTGCGTTGTTGGTGGGTATGATAGTGGGAAGAGGGAGATTGACTGTGGGTTCTTGTGCAATTAGACCTGGAGGAGAGCGAAGCGGGATTAGTTTGCGGGTTTCAGTGGGAATGAATCCGAGAAGGAGCGAAGGTCATGTATTCTCTTTTGTTAGCAACTTTACTTGTATGTGCGATGCGCGATTATTTTGCATTGTTTTTGTTGGACAGTAAGGGTAGTTGACGGCAGTGAATGAACTACATTCAGGCCTCAGCAGCCGTTGGCGGATCGCTTGGAGGAAATCATCAGCCGCACCCAGCCAAGGTGTCTTCCGTGCAAAGTAGTCAGAGCACAGTGGAATAATGGGCTCGAATTTGGTGTTTTGACTATGGCCAAAGAGAACTGCTTCGCACCAGGGCCACTTACGCGGCATATTGAAATCGTCACGGGCATCTACTTTTTCGTTTCCTGGAAAGTCGACTACATACTTCGAACTGCCCGCAGTTTCCAACAGGCCTGGGGCAACGACATTTCGTACACGATCTGGCTCAACAATCCGCCCACTCAAGATACTGCAGATCACGATGCAGAAGACGCAAAAGCGTTCTGTCTAGCGAAACGACACCTGGATTTACGGCATCAGACCATCATGGAAAAGGATTCTACCCAAACTCCCACTACCCTTAGGAGACTTCAAGTGGACAACTTGATATTTGTTAGCCCCCCAATGAAGACACTCTCGCGTTGTCCTGTATCCTGGGCGTCGCGTATTTCCCATTACTCATACTAGCCCCTCCAACATGCGAACTCCATACGTATCTTACGAGTGCTACCTGGAATACCAAGTGACGACATACTGTGTACGTTCGAGGAACACCGTATGGGTAGTCTTGCCTATCTCGCTTTGTCTTACGCGTGGGGCGAGCCAATCTTTTCGGAGCATATCCATGACATCGCCACAGGCAATTCTACACGTATCACTTCAAATCTTCACGCCGCTCTCCAAACACTACGTCGCCGCGACCAAGACTTATACATATGGATCGACGCTGTTTGTATACATCAGTCGAGCATGCTCGAACGAAATCATCAGGTCAAGAACATGGCCAGCATATACCGTCAAGCCTCTGAGGTACTAGTGTGGCTAGGCCAGGAGGACTCTGGAGACATTATGTCCTTCTTCGCAACACTTTGTCCGACATCGGGAGAGGAGCTGACCTGTACCCTATACTTTGATGATATGAATGTTGATGAAGGTCGAGATGCCGACAACATCCGCGAAGCTCTCAAGTTCACCGCATCTCGGCGTCACAGAAAGAAACTCATTCTTGAGTGCAACAGAGCTGCAATTGGGGCATTCTTTGACATGCCGTGGTTTACCAGAGTCTGTGTCATTCAAGAATTCCTCCTAGCAAGAGACGTCATCTTCTTCACGGGCGAAGAGCACATATCTTTATACTTCCTTCAACGAGCTATCAATGTGCTATTCGAGCACCACGACTTGCTTCAAAAACGTCACTATGACCGGGTACATGGCAATTGGGACAAATACCTTGACGCCATCCGTTCTGCCCGTGAGCTTATCGAAAGCCGTCAAATGATCTTACCGACAAAGAAACGAACCTCAAAATCATTGTATCAATGCTGTCGCATGTTGATTGACAGATCATGTTCTGACAAGCGAGACAAGGTATACGCCGCTCTAGGTTTGGCAAAAGATGATTTGGGCATCACGCCGGACTACAAGAAGAGCTTCGATGAAGTCTGCATCGACTTTGCAAGGAGGAGTATTCAGTCTGAAGACTTCTCTGTTTTGCATTACTCGGACAAATCATGGTTAGACGACGCCTGTAGCAGCTCAAAGCCCTCTTTCGTCCCTGACTTGCACGCTGAGCACTCTCGCCCATTGCCCGCGCCACTAGGTGGAGCCGACAGTCCCTCTTACGAGGCCGGAGCATTACGTCAATCAGCCGTGTACCTATCAAAGTCGCTCACCATTGACATAAGAGGCGTGCGCGTCAATGTCGTTGGCCATTTAGAATCATTCGCGGAAGTTATCACTGACCTTCCTTTCGGAAGAGGCAGTCCTTTCAAGACTCAGTTCAACGAAGCATATCAACGCGTTCACGTGATATACAACGGAACATTTGGTATTACCGGTGATCTTGCTTCCAAGTTTGCAAGCTTCAAGCTCGCTTTCTGGCGCACACTGCATCTTGGCAAATGCCCGCGACGTAATGAAGTGCAGTACATTGCAAAGACTGACTTTCGATTCTTGGACCTCGCGGATCGTACCAATATCACTGAGTCGCTTAAGAACCGTGTCTTCTTCATGATTGAGCTAGGTTTCATCGGTCTGGGCCCGCCGTGGCTAGAAGAGCAAGACACAGTTGTGGTCTTTGATGGAGCGGAGACACCCTTCATACTCAGACCGTTCTGGAATGAAGATGGAATTGAGAGATGGAAGGTGATAGGAGATTGCTACCTTGAAGGCTGGATGGATGGCAGATACTTCAAGTTCGAAATCGCAGACGATACGTCGCATGATGCAAGCGGTCCCTCAGAGAGCAAGCGAGACGGTGAACCAGTCGAAGGCAATGTACTCAAAAGCGAATTCTTCTAACTAGGCTAATCGACACTGGAGACAAGTTTCAGGAGATTTTCAACGCAGCCCCGAATTTTGATGCACCTCCGACCGAGCTCGGCGACGTGCACAAGCAGCATCGGCGTACCTGTAACCCCACGCAAGGATTGCACCACCCAAGTTCTTTCCTGACCACAATCTCATGCACGTTCGGGTACGTCGACCACTAGCGATGCACCAAACATCACGACCCCGGCCCGGCTCGTGTTCCCGTTTCCCCACCTTTCAGCCATTCACGCACTCGCAAGGCGCAAACGCGGGTATCCGCGCACATGCGGTGCGTTTGCTAGGCTGGATGATTTCATCGCTTGCGCTCGCTTGTACATAGAAGATCGATGGCTTCCTCGTCTCAACCGCAACTACACAGTCGATACCGATACCAGATGTTGCCATCTAAAGACGACGGTTTGCGCGTTACGGAATCGCCCGATGGCTCGCTTGCGACTGGACCCGATGTGCTTCATGGAGGGGACAATTTTACCAAGTCTTCATGGAAGAACCAGGGTAAAAGAGACCTGAAGCCTTCCTCGCACCGTGACACGTAAGTGCATTAGTCCCAAGAGTTTATTTTGTTACGATTCCACTCTTGTTTCAAGTCGTGGGCAAGGCCGAAAGTCTACCATGCTGCCTTTCGCATTTACAATTGTCGCTCAGGCAGTCCTGTCATTCTCTAACATCGTCATAGCTACCCCGGCGCCCTCTTTTTCAATATCTGCGCATTCATCCTGCCAGCACTCTATGGTACTCTGTCAAAGCTATGGGTTGCCAACATCGACTCATCCATGGTCGTCACCACCGATACGTACACTTACATCGGTGTTGTTGCGGAAGTTCTCAATGAAGGTTTACCACGCGCGGCCTACCTCATCATCGGCGACAAAACTCGCAGCTATAGCGAACGACTTCAGCTGACCCATACACTCATCACCTTCCAGGCCATCCTCGGCTTTATCATGAGCCTCGGTTTTGTTGGCGGTGCTTCAACTTTCGCAAAAGGGTTCGTTCCAGTAGAGGTTAGGGATGTAAGTGTCACATATGTCCGCATCGCAGCATTCTCAGCCTTCAGTTCCGCGATTGAGACGGCTGTCAACACTTCGACTCGTGCGCTCGACAAGCCAGATGTTCCGTTGGTAATCAGCTCTGTCAAGTTTGCCATCAACATCATGCTGGATCTGATCATCATCTCGAAGTTCCATGTCGGCGGCATCACGCCAAAAGTCAACATGCAGGCCGGCATAGCATTGGCGTGTAATCTGACCTCCGCGCTAGTCGGCTTGATGTACTTCATCTACACCACCAGCGTCAACCGCAAGTCTCGGAGCCGTACAGACGTCTCAGGCCCGAAGCTCAGCCCATCGCTCCCCGCGCTCGCCGTACTCTTCAAGCCAGGTCTCATACTCTTCGCCGAGTCCGCTGTTCGTAATGGGCTGTACCTCTGGCTCGTACACGGCATCGTCGGCCTTGGTAGCGACTATGCCACCGCATGGGGCGTCTTCTCTACCATACGCTGGGGCTTGATTATGGTCCCAGTCCAAGCTCTTGAGGCAACGACACAAACCTTCGTCGGCCACTCGTGGGGCAAGTTCCGCGCCACACTTGCAGCTGGAGACCCGTTGACGATGTTACGAGCATCTACACGGCAGATCTATAGCGTTGCACGGTGGGCGCTGTACTCCATCGTTGTAGTCCTATCGATCGAGGTGCCACTTTGCCTCATCATGTCCTTTGTCGGCGCGAAACCATTTGCGTACTACCTGTCTGGATCTGAGGAAGTGTCGCGCATCGCAGCGCGCATGTGGCGCACGGTCGACTGGTGCTACATCTTGTACGGCATCACGGCCCAGCTGTCCGCCATACTGGTAGCGACGCGTCCGAGGTGGTACTTGTACCAGTCTCTTGCGACGAACTTGCTTTACGTGATGCCTTGGGCTATAGTTTGCCAGGTCGTCAAGCTCAACGCAGGACATGCATGGACTTATCATAGTCTTGTTTTTGGAGGGACGCTCGTGTTTGCGTTCTTCGCCGTGGTCGCGATGGACGCTGCGTGGTTTATGAGGCTCAAGAAGGGGAAGATGAATTTGACGTCGGCGTAAGAGATGGCGGAACTAGAATGGGAGAAGCTGCACTGTAAGAGTCGATTCAGGCGGCGCTTGCTACTTTGAAAGAACTTCGCAATGCTATTGCGTTCGGGGGTGACTTGTGTGCGAAGAGGAAAGAGGAAAGAGGTCATGTTCATGGTTTCGCATATTGTGATCGCGCGCTTTGCTGAAGAATGTTTTTTACGCTCTTCGAGAGCTTGAGACAGATTTGATCATACTCTCTCTGTGAAAAAGCCACCTTCGTGAGAACATTTCGTTCATGCTCATTCCTGGATCTTGAGAAAGATTCTCGTCTCATTGTCCTGCAATCCCTGCCCCTCGGGCAGCAGCCTCAATTGGTAGTAAGGCAAATCATAGCTTGTCGAGTCGGCCTCATAATACTCCGCACCCCATGTAGTGGTATCAAAGCCTCCAAGGTACTTGTTCGGCTGCTTCTCCTCGCCAATGTAATGCTCGTAGAGTGTGGGCTGATCGCCGTCTACCAAGTACAGCAGTTCCGCATCGTACGGGTACGCAGAAAGGGCGACTGGGGTGAACTTGGTATCTCCAGGTGCACCGGCGGCATTAACGCTCGTATCGGCTAGAACTTCGACCTTCTGCGTGTCGGTGTTGCACTGGAATGCTCTGCGTGCGAGCCAGCTTTGGGCGTTGAGGGCGATCTGAACAAAGTTTTAGTCTCCGTCGGACCCAAGCTCAGGGTTAGAGGTTGGGGCGCCTTACACGTCCAACTCGCATCACGGGTCCACGACTGCCGATAGCGATGGAGTAAACAGCCGACGATCCAAGATCATCGACATCAGGGTTTCCAGCATCTGTCGCTGTCAAGCTCCATGTCCCAGTAGGATAATTTGCGCATCCTGCGGGGAGGGCTTTGATGGTCACATCTGGGAAAGGTGATCGTCCGTGAAGATGAGGGAGAGAGCCGGCATAAGCGGTCGTGAGAATGAAGGCGAGTGTGGGCGCTTTCGCAATCATGTTGTTGATCTGAAGATTCCGAAGGTACACAAGCTGGGCTGAGATGGACGAGTAGAAGATGCAAAGACGTTTGTCGAAAATCCAGTGGGCCATAATTGACCAGGAGGCAAGAGACTCTTATACATGTTGATCACCGGCTCGTTCAATACAAGGATCCACTCGCCATCCAGGCACCGCATGTCTTTCAACCCGACATTCACGTTGGTAAACTCCGTGTCAGCGACGTCCTCTTGCACCATACTCAGTGGTGACAACCGGTGTACAGAAAGGGGCTGCGGCCTAAGCTATGATGCTCAATATGACCAAAAGAGACTAGGCCAGGAACGCCTGATGGTGCTTGACATCGACGCGAAGAGAAATCCAGGAGTTGAGGTTGGTAGCCTGGCTGGACGCCTTGTCGCGCGATTGGAGACATAGCTGTTGCTAACGGATTCAGGGAAAGCGCCGGCCCGGCGGCCTGATCTGCCTGGCCTAGTGACACCAGCAGTGTTAGGCGCCTTCCCGTTCTGACTTCAAATATAATCAAGCTTTCACAAGGCATATTCAACAATGCTTAGCATGTCGTAGTATTTCCAGTAAGTTTGAGCTCACTAGCTGCACGTTTTTCTGTTGCTTCGTACACTGAAGCCTTATTGACTTCCTCAACCTCGTCGCGAAGACAACTGTCTCGACGTGTGTTGGCGGGCAAGATTCGATCATCAAACCCATGGCTCATTATCGACTTTCTTTTCACTGACACCAGCATGGAACTTGTCGCTACCATCTGGAACTTTGTCAAGGCCGCCCAGCACTTCGGGAGTTGCGCTTTTCAGCACGTCGGTCTTGATTGCGCGCTCTAAAACCACACTGCGTTACAGGAAAGCATTTTTGCCAGTCTGCATTTTCTGGGTAGACGTCGGGAAGCGATAAACTGAACGGTGATGCCTTGCAGTAACTCCGGAGAGCCCAAAATCGTAGGTGGCAAGAGGACCATGATATTTGTTTTGGTCACAGACTGGCATCACCTATCCACATGGTGTGGGACTTATATCCAACGCAGTATCGTTGGAGACCACCATACTTTGCCTTCTTCGCAACGATAGTTGCATGTAGAAAGGTATGGAAGAAGTTCAGCAATCATGAGCACGTTCACTTCTGGGGTAGCGTGCCCCGCAATTGACTTAGTTTCCCACATCGAGATTGTATGGCCATGAAGATACACCCCTCATCACAGGACAACGATTTATAAGCTATGCTCTATCAGAAGTTACTACCAAGGGGTCGGGTTTGTACTATCCTCGCCCTTCTCCAGTGCCTTTTGTTGAGAGCGGAGCGCAACCGGGAGCCTGCAAAGGAGCAAAGCGCGCGGTCGAGCGCGGACGATGGCAGCGGTCTTTTCGTGCATGTCTTTTGTCATAGATGCACACAGTAAGAGATCCGCGAAGCGATGGGCCTTGCTCAACAGGGTGTAAGAAGTGGTGGGGTAGCAAAAGGCCTCAACCTCTTTCACTAGCTAAATAAATCAATGGCGAGGAGCGTCACGTCATGTCATTCGCGTCTAGATTCAACAGTTCCAATGCAAAGATAACGCGCTAATCAATTCAAGAGATCTCAAGCCCTACCAATGTCGTATTCTCATAGATCTTGCTTCCCTGTAGGTGCGCTGCTCAATTTATTAGAAACAGCTGAATGTGCACTTTGCTCGTGCATCTTTCTTGTAAGCCAACGGGCGAGCAAGTATGCAGCTATCCTAGAGCTATGCCATGTTCTGTAGGCTATGACGCCCTCGCTACCAAACAAAAGAGTCTCGTTGCAAGTAGAGGCGACTAGGTCTCGGTTTCGGACGTTTCGACGGCGCTATATATTTTCCCCGGGAGATCCGGCATGATCTGGACGAACGATAGATCAACGAAGCTGATCGTGCTAGCGCTGCGTTGACGATCTGATGATCTGATTCGGCAATCTCTGTGCGCGATTTGAACTGCGCGCGTAAGCAGTACGAGGTGTGTAACACCACAACGGGGAGCATAATTGGCATTCTGAAGGGAAAATTTAATACCGAGAATCACTCGGTATTACCGCAGCAGTTTTTCTATAGCTGAGAGTTGTATGGCTGCTGCTTCGACAACGTTGATGCTGGCGTGTAATCCACTAGCCCACTAGCGTAAATCTGAACTTCATCCCTACGTGGGGCTACTGATTCTTGTTCTAGCTTAGCTCTGAGTCGGACGGGTAAAACAGTTTGATCAGTGACGGTTGCCGCATCCACCCCGCGCTGCGCTTCTTTTGCGAGCTCTGCGGTCGTCACCGAGCTTTCTTAGACATAAAGATCTTCACGCGACATGAGATGTTGGGCCCTGGCACCGCATACTTATCCAGTGTTGGCGAAGAATCTGTACATGTAGCAAGCCGATGATGTCGCTCCAAGTTCGATGTAAGTCTCCGACCGACAGCGTCGCATGTACCAAGATTTCCAAGGTTGTTTCCACCGCGTACGGACTACAATGAAGTAACGTACCATGCACAGTGACGAGATGCACATAGACGAGATGCACATAGAACTTAGACACTCTTAGATCTATAGCCGAGCAATAGCAATAGCAATGCTTGGCTATATCCCAGGCTCAAGCGATCGAGAGAATGCGATTGGCTTACTTGATTGGCGCATCTCACGTTCATGGGCTTCCCGTTGCTATACATCGTACGTTATCGAATGCGAATAGCGCAGCGACTAGACCAGTAAGTAGCAATCGAGCCTCGTGAATACCGCCCAACAATGCAAAACCAACCCAGCGACGTACATCTAGACGTTCTTGAACCAAAAGGAATGGAGGATCAACGCACATTCTCCGATCGTACCATGATAGCAAATCCATCGGGATACCATGAACAGAGCACAGGGCACGTCACTGTGAATATATAACTGACCATCCTGCCCGCTTGAATCGATATCACACAGTCATCAATTCGATAATTTTATATCTCTTCATCATTCTACTTCCCTTCCATCTTACGACCACTTCACCGCCATCAAAATGAGGTTCTCCCTTTTCGCCCTCCCAGCTTTGGCTGCTTTCGCCTTCGCTGCTCCCGTTTCTGGGGTCTCCGCTGTCGAGAAGCGCGGAACTGGCTCTATGCTCGGAGACCTCCTCATGGGCCTCAACACTGAAGTCAACACTCTCTGCGCCCACATGAAACAGACCGCCCATGCTGTTCTCGCCAACGCTAGCGAAGACGAGAAGAACGCTGCCGTCCAGTCCGTCATTACCGACATCAGCAGCATCACTGCCGCCATCGCTTCCGCCAGCTCCAAGATCACCGCCGTCCAGAAGCGCGACATTGAGGCTCGCCAGAACCTGGGCGACCTGCTTGGATCCTTCAACGGTCAGCCTATGGTCTTCGCCAAAATGCTCACCAGCCTCGTCCAGGAGATTGATCCAGCTCTCCAGTCCGTACTTGGCACCTTCTCTCTGGGTGAGTATCCTTCTCGTGCGGTCCCATGTGCAACAAGAACTAACATCCATCTGCAGGTCAGATGAGCGCCGCTCTCCAACCTCTCCTTAAGGACATGCTTCCAGGTCTTATGACCAATGTAGGCAACCAGGTCGACGGCCTCTCTAGTGCCCTTTCCCCACTCCTCACTGGCGTCAGTGGCATGCTCTCCCCACTCCTCATGGGCCTCGGAATGTAGACGTTGCAATCGAGAACAGTATTTGTAGGACAAAAGGCGACGCAAAAAGCATCTAGGTCATGTCATGACTTCGCGTATAATTAGAATAATGTTACCCTTAATCACGGCCTCTGGTTGGACTAGATAGGTCATATACTTGGATTGATCATTCATCTTTTCTAGATCTTAATCAGTGATCACTTTCGCTCCATATACTGCTGTGTTCAAGTCACCGTTCCTGATGGGACGCAGTTCCGCCGGTTCTAAGCGTTTCTATGAGCGTTGATGACTACTCTGTCATCTTTGCCGACAATACAGAGAAAGTGGGAAAGGTGTCCGACAAGCTTGCAGACAGTGCATGTTGGTGAAGGTCTTGGGCGGCACAAGAGGTTTTACTCGGCAAATCTGTGGTACTGCTTGTGAGAAGCGAGGCACATTGCCTGCTTGCACTAGCAAAATTGTATCGACCTCATTAAAAGTAGAGGCTTTCGAAAGCCTGTTAGACCTGCCCTTCTGCAGTAGTGAAGCAAAAACCAGCGAACCAGAGTACGCTCGGACTAATCAGCCACTGAATTGGACGATTGGCATATTATCCAATTGCTTAATCGCTTCCGCAACGAATCGTGCGCAATACGCCGCGATCGCATTAACTCGCTTCTTGCGTTGTAATCGTCAATGTGCCCTCGACGTCAACTACATCATGTCTCAGGAGCAATTGATGCGCCAGGTCCTGCGTGTGCAGGAAGGAGCGATGTGTCTGTGTACTGTAGATATCTGCGAATACCCAGGCCCTGGACAATGTCGAGCGTCTTCGTGACGAAGACGTGGCGACCCCATTTGCCGAGGTTCATGTGCATGGATGTGCATAGAGGTCAGCAATTTGCCCGCTTTCCAGGACCAGGACCGTGGTATGAAGTACACACCATCGTCGTGAGCTCATCCGTCGAATCTCGCGAGAAACTCTCGAACAGGGGAATGCCTCCCTCGAGTTCACCCACGGTCCATCTTATGTCGAAGCTGGAACAGCACATCAGCTTACCGAGGGCTTGGCTTATACACGATTCCAGCGACGAAACAACAAATCGCGCAATTGCTTCGCGCAAACAGGGGCCGGCATCAATATAATGTCAGCCTATCCACTATATCAAACCTTCAAGCTACAACAGCAAGAAGGTCGGCCTTTTTGGTCCAACATATGACTCTTAGCGAGTGGAAGGAAGTGTCTCTACTTCGCTTCATTCTGCGTAATTTGATCGAGGTTTTGCAAGATGACATGGACACCAAATATCTTGGTCTGAAGGCCTCAGGGAATCTATGGCCGAGTCATTCGAATTACGGCTCACGTGTGAAGCGAAGTGAATGTTAAGTGACGGCGTCTGAGAACCGCAAAGGCGCCAGTCGTTCACTGGCAGAACTTGTATATTGCACAATGCCGTTACATTTTCACATGCCGCTTTCACAGCATTGCTACTACCCATATATACATGCAATCACCGGCCTCACATCAGCTCTTCCATCTCATCAAACAGCGCTCACTATCTACTCGCAATC
>Ga0265798_10004045_pt1 | contig 20516 bp, 19 predicted proteins | sample P3T30metagenome_FD_192430 | JGI IMG/M metagenome (GOLD analysis project Ga0265798, IMG submission 192430) | Plant litter microbial communities from East Loma Ridge, Irvine, California - P3 T30 | ecosystem: Environmental > Terrestrial > Plant litter > Unclassified | place: USA: California... | reverse complement strand
GCATCGGCAGCCCGGGCGGCTCGACCATCATCACCACCGTGCTGCAGACCATCGTCAACTACGTCGACTTCGGCATGCCGATGGACCGGGCGCTCGATGCGCCGCGCATCAGCCAGCGCAATGCCGCCGAGACCTCGGTCGAACCGGGCTTTGCGGATACCGCGCAGGCGCGCGCCCTGTCAGGCTTCGGCCAGCGCTGGGAGAGCCCGGCCGAGGAAATCGGCGCGGCCAATGCGCTGGTGTTCAACCCGGACGGCACCGTCACTGCCGTCAGCGAAGGCCGGCGCCATGGCGTCGGCACGGCGCTGGTGCAGCGCAAGGGTCATTAAATGCCAAGGCCGCCCGCGACATCGATGACGCCGCCCGTGATATAGCCGCCGTTCGGGCCGGCCAGGAAGTTGACCAGGGCGGCGACCTCCTCGAGCGTCGCGATGCGCCGGATTGGATGCATGTCCAGGAAGGCGTCAGGCGCCGTCGTGCTGCCCAGGGCTTCGACCATCATGTCGGTCGGCATGGCGCCGGGCTGGACGACGTTGACGGTGATGTTGCGCGGCCCGAGGTCGCGCGCGACGCCTTTGGCGTAGCCGATCAGGGCAGCCTTGGTGCCGGCATAGTCGGCCACGCCCGGGATCAGGGCCAGTGTCCCGTTGCGCGAACCGATGAAGATGATCCGTCCGCCTTCGGACAGCACTGGCGCTGCGGCGCGCGTGGTCGCCACCGCGCCCATGACGTTGACCTGCCACTGGTGGTCGAGGCCGGCGGTATCGAGCGCCGGATCGTCGACCTGCTGGCCCTTGGCGACGACGGCGGCGTTGTTCACCAGGATGTCGAGCCGGCCAAATTGCGCCACCACGGCGTCGACCAGCGGCTTGGCCGCCGTCATGTCGGCCTGGTCGCTGCGCAGCGCGAATGCGCGCACGCCCTTCGCCTTCAGCTTCGCCACCACGGCCTCGGCCTTGTCATGCGACGCCACATAGCTGATCGCCACGTCGGCGCCCTCGTCGGCGAGCGCCTCGGCAATCACCGCGCCAAGACCGCGCGAGCCGCCGGTCACGAGCGCGACCTTCTTCAAACTGTTCGACATACCATCCGTTCTTTCAAACTTACGCAAAGCTAACCGTAGTTAGCTTTCCTGTTGAATTCCTGCTTCACCGGAGAAGGTTTCACTTGGCAATGTAGATGCCAGGCCAGCGCCTTCTCCTCCACAGGCAGGGACGGTGGAACTCACCGCCGGCATCTTCGCAGGCAACCAGATGCAGCCGCCGATGGTGATATGAGGGGTTGGGCACACAGAAGTTCCCCCAGGCCCTGATCGGTTTCCGTGCGATTGGCGAACAGCAGTTGCGCAAACGCTTCGAACGGGCCCAGGCAGAAGGAGACCTTCCCGCCTCGGCGCGGCCCGACGCCCTGGCGGCATTCGTGATGGCCCTGCTGCACGGCATGGCGATCCAGGCCAAGGCCGGCTTCGAGCGCGACATGCTCAATGCCGTGGTCGAGCAGGCGCTGTCGACCTGGCCCGGCGCCTGAAGGTCAGGCGGTTGTAGCAGGCGCTAGACCTGGCGCGCGACCAGCTCGCGCACCCTTTGCGCCATCGCGTCGATCGAGAACGGCTTGGTCAGCACCGACATGCCGGGCGCCAGCCGGCCATGGTCGAGCAAGGCGGTTTCGGCATACCCGGTAATGAACAGCACCTTGAGGTCGGGGCGGGTAACGCGCGCCGCATCGGCCATCTGGCGCCCGTTCATCATGCCGGGCAAGCCCACGTCGCTGATGAGCAGGTCGATGCGTGCCCCTGACTGCAGCAGCTTCAGGCCGACGGCGCCATCATCGGCCTCGAGCGCCGCGTAGCCGAGCTCCTCGAGCAGCTCGACCACCAGCATGCGCACGCTCGGCTCATCGTCGACGACCAGGATCGTCTCGCCCTGGCCGGCCGGCGGCGCCGCATCGGCCGCGGCTGTCTCTTGTCCCTCGGCCGCGCCGCGGTGGCGCGGCAGGAAGATGCTGACCGTGGTGCCCTGCCCCGGTTCCGATTCGATCGCCACCTGCCCGCCCGACTGCTTGGCGAAGCCGTAGATCATCGATAGTCCGAGCCCGGTGCCCTGCCCCAGCGGCTTGGTGGTGAAGAAGGGATCGAAGGCCTTGGCCAGCACCTCGGGCGCCATGCCGGTGCCGCCGTCGGACACCGACAGCGCCAGGTAGTCGCCGGGCGGCAGCTCGTGGCCGCGCGCGGCCTGGCGGTCGAATACGCGGTGCCCGGCCGCGATCACGATCCGTCCGCCGTCCGGCATCGCGTCGCGCGCATTGATGCACAGGTTCAGCAGCGCGTTCTCGAGCTGCGACTGGTCGACCAGCGCCGCCCACGGCGCGCTGCCGCAATCAGGTTCGACCAGCACGCCGGGGCCTACCGTGCGCCGGATCATTTCCAGCATGCCGTCCACCATGGTGTCGACGCAGATGGCGCGCGGCGCCAGCGTCTGGCGCCGCGAAAACGCCAGCAGCCGGTGGGTCAGCGCCGCCGCGCGCCGGGTCGCGCCCTGGGCCACGCCGACATAGCGCTCGATCTCCTCAATGCGGCCCTGCCCGAGACGCAGCTTGATCAGGTCGAGGCTGCCCGCGACGCCGGCCAGCAGGTTGTTGAAGTCATGCGCCAGGCCGCCGGTGAGCTGGCCGACGGCTTCCATCTTCTGCGAATGGCGCAGCTGCTCGTGCGCCCGTTCCAGCTCGGCCTGGCGTTCGCGTTCGATGCTGATGTCGCGCGCCGAGCAGTACACCTTGCGCTCGTCCGGCACCGCCACCCACGACAGCCAGCGCCAGTTGCCGGCCTTGTGACGGTAGCGGTTCTCGAAGCGCAGCGCAGGAATGCCCTGCTCCAGCGCATTGCGCCAGACCGCCTCGGTGCGGGCGCGGTCGTCGGGATGGATGAAGTCGAGGAAGGGCGTACTGGCGACCTCTTCCTCGGTCCATCCCAGCGCGGCCTGCCAGGCCGGGTTCGAGGTTTCCATGAAACCGTCGGCATTGAGCACGCCCAGGATGTCCGGACTGAGCTGCCAGGTGCGCCCGCGCGCCAGCGCCTGGGCCAGCACCTTCTGTTCCAGCTCTTCGTTCAGCGCGCGCAGCTTGAGGATCGCCTCGTCGCGCTCGGCCTCCACCGCGCGCCGGCTCTCAACGTCGATCAGGACGCCCGGGAAGCGCAGGCCGGTGCCATCCGGCGCCAGATCGACCCGGCCATTGGCCTCGATCCAGTAATAGCGGCCATCCGTACGCCGCACCCGGTACTGGTGGGCATAGTGGCCGCCGCGCGCGATGACCGTGTTGATGGCCTGGGCCAGGCCGGCCTGGTCATCGGGGTGCACGGTGGAGACCACCTGGGCCAGGGAGAGGCCGGTACGGCCGATGGCCGGGTCAAGGCCGAAGGCGCGCGCAAAGGCTTCGTCGACCGTGAAGCGGTCGGTGGGCAAGTCCCAGAACCAGGTGCCGATGATGGCGCCGGCCTCGAGCGCAAGCTGGACCCGCTCGGCATCGACGCGCGACGCCGATTCGTGCTCCCGCAGCACGGCCTCGTCGGCCGCCTGGCGCCGCTGCTGGAGAATGGCCTCGGTGGTTTCGATGCAGTTGCACAGCAATCCGAGGATGCGGCCGGCGTCGTCGCGCACGGGACCGTAGGAATAGGTGAACCAGGTATGCTCGGCATAGCCCTTGCGCTGCATGACGAGCGCGATGTCGTTCATCTTGTGCGATTCGCCGCCCACCAGCGTGCGCTCGACCAGGGGGCCGAGCACGTCCCAGATTTCATGCCAGACGGCCTGGAACGGCTGCCCCAGCGCGGCCGGATGCTTGTTGCACAGGATCTCGGCGTAGGCGTCGTTGTAGAACAGGATCTGCGCCGGTCCCCAGACGATAAAGCTCGGGAAAGCCGAGTCCAGCATGATATTGACGCTGGTGCGCAGTGTGGCGGGCCAGGAGGCGATCGGGCCCAGCGGAGAGCTGGACCAATCGTGGCTGCGGATGGCTGCCGCCATCGCGGCGCCGGAAGCGGGAAACATGCCTGGGCTACCCATGGAATCGATCGTCTGCCTGTTGGGATGCCAGGACGTAGTTGCGCGCATTCATGCGGCATTATTGCATGCATCGCAACGTCGGCACGCCGCAATATCGGCGCCGCCAGGCGATTTTTTGCCGCGCACTCGACTACACTGACGTGGCGGCGCGCATGCGCAGTCCGGCGCGCCGACATCCCATAAGAACACCACGAAGGAGACGCGCGATGAACGATTTTATTAGCCTGCTGCCCACCCTGCTGATCGGAGCACTGGCCCTGATCATGTTCGGGCTGGGCCTGTCCCTCACTGTCGGCGACTTCCGGCGCCTGCTTGGCCACCCCAAGGCGGTGCTGCTGGCGCTGGCGCTGCAGGCGCTGGTATTGCCGGCGCTGTGCTACGGCTTGACCGTGCTGCTGGACGTGCCGCCGGTGTTCGCGATCGGCCTGATGCTGCTGGCGGCGTCGCCAGGTGGCGTCTCGGCGAATCTGTTCAGCCACCTATTCGGCGGCAATGTGGCGATGAATATCTCGCTCACGGCGATCAACACGCTGCTGTCGATCGTCACGCTGCCCCTGATCGCCAACTTCGCCATCGCCAGCTTCTCGCAGAGCGGCCAGGTGGTGCCGATGCAGACCGCCAAGGTGGTGGAAGTGATCGGCATCGTGCTGGTGCCGGTGGCGATCGGGATGGCGGTCAAGCGCATCGCGCCGGGTTTCGCGGCGCGCGCCGACAAGCCGATGAAGATCTTCTCGATGGCGGTGCTGGCGGCGCTGGCGCTGATCGCCTTCGCCAAGGAGTGGGATGCACTGACCGGCTCGTTCGCCACGATCGGGCTGGCGGTGGTGCTGTTCAACGCCGCCAGCCTGGGCCTGGGCTACTACATACCGCGCATCGCCGGCCTCGATAAGCCGAACGCGGTGGCGATCGGTTACGAGATCGGGATCCACAATTCGACGCTGGCGATTTTCGTGGCGGTATCGGTGCTCGGGGACTTCCAGCTGATGGTGCCGGCGGCGATCTATTCGATCAGCATGTATGTGCTGGCGACGGCGTTCGGGGTGCTGGTGCTGCGGCGGCGCGGGGCCGGGGTGACGGTGGTGGCGGCGTCGAGCTGAGCTGAGCTGCGTTGATCTGAGCTGAGCTTACGATAGAATCGTTAGCGCAAGCACGTCGTTCCCGCGCAGGCGGGAACCCAAGTCTTTCGCGTTCCAGCTACCTGCAAGCGCAGGCACTGAGCATGCAAGCTTGGGTTCCCGCCTGCGCGGGAACGACGTGCTGGATTACGCGGCCAAAGCCATGCGTTCATGGCCGGCACGCGAGCGCAGCGGCGCCTGCGCGTGCTGCGCCACACCAGCCTGCGCATCGACCTTGAACACCCCCACCATCTGCTGCAGCGCATGCGCCTGGTCTTGCAGCGCGCCGGTGGCGGCGGCGGCTTCCTCGACCAGGGCGGCGTTCTGCTGGGTCGCCTGGTCCATATGGCTGACCGCTTCGTTGATCTGCTGGATGCCGGCAGTTTGCTCTTCGCCGGCGGCCAGGATCTCGGCCATGATGTCGCTGACGCGGGTCACGCTGGAGACGATCTCGTCCATGGTGGTGCCGGCGCTGTCGACCAGGGCGGTGCCCGCCTCGACGTTGCTGACCGAGGTGCTGATCAGTTCCTTGATTTCCTTGGCCGCCGCCGCCGAACGTTGCGCCAGGTTGCGCACTTCGCCGGCCACGACTGCGAAACCGCGGCCCTGCTCGCCTGCACGGGCTGCTTCGACGGCCGCGTTCAGCGCCAGAATATTGGTCTGGAAGGCGATGCCGTCGATGGTCGAGATGATGTCGACAATACGCTTGGACGAGGCGTCGATGGCGCCCATGGTCTGTACCACTTCCGACACCAGCTGGCCGCCGCGCACTGCGACTTCGGACGCCGAACGCGCCACGTTGTTGGCCTGGCGCACATTGTCCGCATTGTGCTGCACGGTGGTGGTCAGTTCTTCGAGCGAAGACGCGGTTTCTTCCAGGCCGCTGGCCTGCTGCTCGGTGCGCGCCGACAGATTCATATTGCCGGCCGCGATCTCGCCACTGGCGCTGGCGATCGACATGCTGCTGTCGCGCACGTTGCGCACGGTGGTGGCCAGCTGCTGCTGCATGGTGGCCAGGCCCTTGAGCAGCGCGCCCATTTCGTCGTCACGGTCGACCTCGACCCTGGTGGACAGGTCGCCATGAGCCATCGCGTCGAAGTGGCCGAGCGCATGGTCGAGCGGACGCATGATGGCGCGCAGCAGCAGCCACGACGACACCGCCGCCAGCAGCACGCCGAGTACCACGCTGGCGCCGGAGATCCACATCAGCATATCGAACAGGCTACCGCTCTTGTCGTAACCCTGCTTGGCGGTCGCCAGCTGATATTCGTCCAGGGCAACCGAGGCCTTGTCGAAGGTGCCGTACAAGGCGGTCATTTCCTTCATCGACAGCGCTTCGATGCGCTCGACGTTTGCCTGTTCGACGGCGGCGGCCAGCGCCAGCATGCCGTCATTGATGTAACGGGTACGCTCTGTCACCAGGTTCTTGGCCAGTGCCTCTTCTTCGGCGTCGCGCGGCAGGGCCAGGTAGCGCTGCAACTCCTTGTTCGAGTCTTCGATGAAGCCCTTGGCGCGGCTCAGGGTTGTGCCGACGTCAGCCGCGTCCGGATGGAACACGGCGCGGTCCAGGCCGAAACGGGCGCGGTTCAGGAAATTCTTGGAGTTATTGATCGCGATGCTCGAGGCCAGCTGGTTCGAATACACGTCTTCCAGCGCCGCGTGGTCTTCACGCATGCCATAGATGCCGAGCAGGCCAACGGCCGTGATGAGGAAGCCAAGCATGGCCATCGTGGCGATCAGCCGGAGTCGCAGTGTCAATTTGAAAAACATGGTTGCCCTGAAGATGAAGGTTTTTTCGTGAGAACGCGTAAAACGAAACCTTATCGTCAGTACGGCATTTTTTCAGCAAAAACCGAAGTTCGGTATCAGAATTGCAGGATGTCGGTTGTTGCGCAGCAACAAAAAATACGACCGATCTATCCTCTTTGACAACTCGATTAATGAACAGATCACGTCATGACAGGATTGTATTCACCCAGTCAATCCAGCCTTCCTGCCGGAAAAGCGAATGGAGCGCGGACCATGGAACGGTAGCGGCGCGCCGTCATGGCGACGACCAGCAATACCGAAAATACGGCAGCGATTGGAAAAACCGGTAATGCGAGGACGCCGCGCACGACCACCGCCACCAGCAGGCAAACCCCTGCGATCGCAAGCCCGAGCAGCCATTGCAGGACCGAGTTATAACGCGAGCGGTGCGCATGGTTGCGCAACGGCAAGATCATGGTAGGAAGGGCCAGGCAGCACATGGAGGCCACCATCAGCACCTCGTCCCCGCCGGCGCCGGTCAGGATGCTGCACGCAAGCGCCGTCACCGTCGCCATCGCCCAGGCCAACAGGCTGCTGCGCAGCAGCGTCGATGCCAGCAGGCGATTGAAGCGCGGCGCAGTGGCCGGCATGGCCGGCGCCAGCCTGAGCAGGGACTGGCCGGCAGGCTTTTCCGTCAGGTTCGCAAGCATGAGCGTGTGCATCTGGAACAGGATCAGCGGCAGCAGGCTCCACATCCAGCCCATCTCCAAGGCCAGTTCGGCTGCCCGGGAATAGTCCCCCAGGTGCATCAAACCTACCAGCGCCAGGCCAACCAGCCCCAAGCCGGCGATGCCGAGCACGATGCCGCCCACCTGCAGGCCGGGGCCTCCGCCGTGCAAGAGCATGGCCCCCAGGTCGCGGCGGCCGCTTGCCCGGCGCAGCGAGCGGGCCTGCCACCAGCGCATGAAGCGGCCGTCCTCGCGATTGCGAAGCCCATCCGTGTCGCGCCATACATTGCGTTTTTCCAGCTGGCGCCAGTGGCGGTCGCCTGCGCGCGGAAAGATGGTCCGGATAGTCAGCAATCCCGGCGCCACCAGCAGTGCCGCCAGCAGCGGCAGGAAGGCCGGATGGGCCATCATGGCGTGCGCCCAGTCCGGTATCACGGACGGCAATCCCATCAGGGGCCAGATCGCGAGGATTACCACCGAGCCGGCGCCGTTGCCGGTTGCCGCCAGCGCCATGCCAAGCGATGCCACCATCCACCAGACCACGCGCAAAACAACGTCGGACGGGCTGCCGGCATTGGCGAGCGCAAGGCCGGCGATGCAGAGCATCCATACCGTCATGGCCAGTTCCAGCAGGCGTGCCCGCATCCCCGGGGTCAGCTGGGCGTTGGCGGGAGAATTGAGCTTGAAGGCGCCGGGCAGGAAGCCCCAGGTCCAGGTCAGGAGTGTCATGCTGCACAGCGCATTCGCGCCCCAGCTTGCCGCAGTGGCCGGGCCGTACACCTTCCAGGCGAGCACCACTGCCGCCAGCGACAGGACCGGTGTCAGCCACAGGACGATCCGATGGGCATACGGGTGCACCTGCGCCAGCGCCGCCCGCCACAGCAGGCCGTAGAGCGCGATGCGCGGGCTCACCGGGTCACCTCGATGAACAGGTCTTCCAGGCTCTTCGGCTGGTGCACACCGTTCACCACCTGGCCGGCGGCGCCATCCAGCAGGTCGTCGAGGTCGCCTTCGAGCACGATGCGGCCGCCCTTGAGGAAGGCAACGTCCAGCGCCACCCGTTCCAGGTCAGTGAGGATGTGGGTCGAGAACACCACCGTGGTGCCGCGCTCGATGACGCCGTCGATCAGTTCGGTCAGGAAGTCGCGCCGGCCGGCCGGGTCGAGCGCCGATACCGGTTCGTCCAGCACCAGCAGATCGGGATCATGGGCCAGCGCGCGGATGATCGACAGGCGCTGCTGCTCGCCGCCCGACAGGCGCCGGATCGGCCGGTTGCGCATGGCGACGTCGATGCCCCAGCGGCCCAGCAGGGCCTCGACCTTGGCATCGTTCCAGCGCGGGTACAGCGCCTTGAAGTAATCCAGCATCTGCAGCGGCGTCATCCAGTCGAACAGGTCGGACTTCTGCGGCACGTAGCCGATACGGGCGCGGGTCGCGTCCGACAGCGCGTCGGGCGACTCGCCGAACAGCGCAATGCTGCCGCCGTCGATCTCGCGCAGGCCCAGCAGGCATTCCATCAAGGTCGACTTGCCGGCGCCATTGCGCCCCAGCAGCCCGATCACCTGGCCCGGGCCGACTTCCCAGTCGAGGCCGTCGAGTACGGTCTTGCTGTCGAAGCGCCTGGCAACGCCGCGCATCTGGATCGGGAGTACGGTCACGGAGATTCCTTCAGAAGGTTTTTGAAAAGAGAGAGAACGGTGTCGGGATCGAGTTCGAGCTCGCGCGCCTCGCGCGCGGCCCGCTCCAGCGTGGGGCGCAGCAGCGCCAGGCGCGCGTTGATGTCACCCTCCCCGCTCCTCTTGCGCGGACGGTCCGCGACGAGCATGCCGACGCCGCGCCGGCGCTCGAGCACGCTTTCCAGCTCGAGCAGCCCATAGGCCTTCGAAACGGTCATCGGGTTGACCGCGAGCTGGAGCGCGACCTCGCGCACCGATGGCAGCGCGTCGCCCGGCGCCAGCTGGCCGCCGGCCACCAGCCGGCGCACCTGCTCGACCAGTTGCCGGTAGATCGGCTCGGTCGAACTTGGGACGATCGAAAACAGTTGGGGAGAATGGCTGGTCATTGCGTATTGGTGTATTAGTTGATTGATACACTAAAGCCGCAAGACCAAGCTGTCAACCGTGGGCGGCATTTCATGCATCGCGGGTACGACGACCGCCCTCAACAACCAGGGCGTACCATCGGGTAGGGACGAAAAAAAACCGGAGCCACGGCTCCGGTCATCCTTCAATCGACGCAGCCGATTACAGATGCACCGTAATCTGCGGCATCAAATCGTCGAAGGTACGGCCATTGCCGTTCTCGCCGATCGCATGCATCTTCCACTCGCCATTGTGGCGGTACAGCTTGGCCATGATCTGGGCCGAGTGCGTACCCGTCACCGACAGGTTGAAGCGCGCCACCTCTTGCTGGTTCGCTGAGTTTATCAGGCGGCAGTAGGCGTTTTCGACGGTCGAGAAATTCTGGCCGGTGAAGCTGTTCACCGTGAACACCAGCGCCTTGACGTTTGCCGGCACGGCGTTCAGGTCGACGTTGATCTGCTCGTCGTCGCCATCGCCGACGCCGGTGCGGTTGTCGCCCGAGTGCGAGATGCTGCCGTCGCGGCTCTTGAGCTGGCGGAACCAGACCGTATCGATCGCGTTGTTCGATTCGTCGAACATCACCACCGAGGCGTCAAGGTCGACAGCTTCGGACTTGCCGCCGCCGAAACCGAAGAAGCCCTTCGACTTGATCGCGTCCCAGCCCAGACCCATGGTCACGCGGGAGAGGCCGCCACCGGCCTCCTTGTCCAGGGAAATCTTCTGTCCCTTTTGCAGATTGACTGACATTGTTGTTCCTCCTTATTTAGCAGGCGCCTGCATCCAGGCCTTGAATGCGGTGCGGTTGCGCGAACACACATATACCTTGCCACGACCGGAGAAGCGCAGGACCATGCCCTCGCCGCTGGTCTGGCTGTTGATCAGGTTGCCCAGGAAGCCGCCGCTGGTGCCGGTCGTGATCGAGATCTCGTAGCGCAGGGTGCTGTCCCAGCACACCACGTGCGAGTTGTCGATGATCGCGTCCTTGCCCGGTTCGACGTCCAGCACCGACATGGAACCGAAACCCGACACCACCACCTGGCCCTGGCCGCCCGTCTCGGTGACGAAGAAGCCGCCACTTTGCGCGAACAGCGCGTTGCCCAGGCTTTGCGTGCGTACCCGCAGGTCCACGCCGGACGTGGCCGCGACAAAAGCGCCATCGCTGATGATGTAGTTGTTCGGACCGACGTCGACCACCTGCATCGCACCCGGCAGGGTTGGCGACAGCAGGCAATCGCCTTCGCCGCGGGTCGCTTCGATATGCTGCTGGAAGAACGACTCGCCGTTGGCGAAGGTACGCATCAACGCGCTACCGAGTCCGCCCTTCATCTTGCCCTTGAGATCGAGGGTCGATTCCATCATCACCATCGCGTCGGATTCGCAATAGATGGTTTCGCCCTGCTTCATCGACACATGGAGGAAGGGATCGACGTCCCCGGTCACGGTAAATACTGGCATTTGGCTTCCTTTCATGAGGCGGTCCCCATGGACCGCCTTTACATTACCTTAAACGTTCACGCCGTAGTTGCGGGCGAGAGGACCCAGGCCGCCGTTGAAGCCCTGGCCGATCGCGCGGAATTTCCAGTCGGCGCCGTTGCGGTAGATCTCGCCGAAGATCATCGCCGCTTCGGTCGAGCCGTCTTCCGACAGGTCGTAGCGCGCCACTTCCTGGTTGGTGGCGTTGTTGACGCAGCGGATGAAGGCCTTGCCGACCATGCCAAAGTTCTGGCGGCGCGCTTCGGCGTCGTGGATGGTCACGCCCAGCACGACCTTGTCGACGTCGGCCGGCACCTTGGTCAGGTCGATGGTGACGAATTCGTCGTCGCCATCGCCGGCGCCGGTGGTGTTGTCGCCCGAGTGGACGATCGAGCCGTCGGCCGACTTCAGGTTGTTGTAGAAGATGAAGTCGCCATCCGAACGGACCTTGCCCGACGAATTGAGCAGGAACACTGCGCCGTCGAGGTCGAAGGCTGCGCCATCGGTGGCGCGAATGTCCCAGCCGAGGGCGACTTTCAGCGAAGTCAGGCCCGGAGCTTCTTTCGACAGGTTGACGTTACCGCCTTTTTGCAGACTGATTGCCATGATGAGACTCTCCAAGTTATGAACACCGGTTGCAAACGCAGCGAGCTGGTGTTCAGCCACTCGCCGCGGATTCCAGGCCGCTCCCGCAGGAGCGGCCATTGTCGTTTACGCGCCGCTTTCCAGCGCCGCGTGCTTCTTCTTGTACTGCAGCGAGCTCCACAGCGAAGCCAGGATGAAGGCCACGCCGACGCCGCCGGTGATCAGTTCAGGCACGTGCCACTTCATGCTCGCCAGCATGATCACGGCCAGGATGCCGATCGCGTAGTGCGCGCCATGCTCCAGGTAGACGTATTCGTCGAGGGTGCCCTTACGGACCAGGAACACGGTCATCGAACGCACGAACATCGCGCCAATTGCCAGGCCCAGCATGATGATCACGACGTCGCTGGTGATCGCGAAGGCGCCGATCACACCGTCGAACGAGAACGACGCATCCAGCACCTCGAGGTACAGGAAGCCGCCGATACCGCCCTTCTTGACCGCGTCGCCCACGGCGCCGGCTTCGGACTCGCTCTTTTCCAGCATGCTGCTGAGCATGTCGACACCCACATAGACCAGGATGCCCCACATACCAGCGATCAGGACGACCATCTTCTGCGCTTCGTCAACATAGGTCATGCTGAACAGCAGCGCGGCGATCGCGATCATCACGGCGATCGAGGACACCTTGCCCAGTGCGCCGATCTTGGCTTCGAAGTTGCCCAGCCAGTGGGTTTCTTTCTCGTCGTCCAGCATGAAGTTGAGGAACACCAGCAGCAGGAACATGCCGCCGAAGGCCGCCACTTCAGCGTGGTGGTTGGTCAGGTGCAGCGAGAACGCTTTCGGATCGGTCAGCGCCAGGTTCCACACTTCCGCGGCGCCCAGGTCCGCGGCCACGGCCACGATCACCAATGGGAACACCAGGCGCATGCCGAACACGGCGATGATGATGCCGACGCCCAGGAACAGCTTGATCCAGAACTCGTCCCAGTTCTTGAGCACCGAGGCGTTGACCACGGCATTATCGAAGGACAGCGAGACTTCCATCACCGCCAGGATGGATGCCACGCCCAGCGCGGTAAACGCTGCGCTCACGCCGCCATGCTCGAAGCCCCACCAGGCGGAGAGCGCCAGGCAGACTGCGGTCACGATGAATGACCAGGTAAAGTACTTCATAAGTTTTTCCCTCTTGTTAGTTATGCGCCAATGGTGTCGGCGACCTGCATTGTAAAAGCTTGGCGCTTATTGAAAAAGCGAAGATAATCGAAATATTACTTCCGAAAAACAGAAGCCATGAACCACGCGCCACCCAATTTTCGCCACCTTTATTACTTCTGGGTGGTTGCCAAGGAAGGCAGCATCACGCGCGCCGCCGAACGCCTTGGCCTGGCGATCCAGACTGTCAGTACACAGCTTACCCTGCTTGAGCAGGCGTTTGGCAAGGCTTTGTTCACCCAGCAAGGGCGGCGCCTGAGCCTGACCGAGGCCGGTCGCCTGGCGCTGTCGTATGCCGACCAGATTTTTTTGCTGGGAGAACAGATGCAAGAGGCGCTGGACGCCTCGGACAGCGCCCGCATCCGGCTCGCGGTGGGCATCTCGGATTCGCTGCCCAAGTTCACCGCCTACCGCCTGCTCGAGGTAACGACCCAGCTCGCCATTCCCGTGCGCCTGGTCTGTCATGAAGACGAGTACGAAGCCCTGCTGGGGGACCTGGCCCTGCACAAGCTGGACGTGGTGCTGACCGACCGCGCGGTGCCGACCGGGACCACCCTGCGCGTGTTCAGCCACCTGCTGTCCGAGAACGAGATGTTCGTGGTCGGCGCTCCGGCCCTGGCCAAGAACTACCGCAAGGATTTCCCGGCCTCGCTGCAGGGCGCCCCGATCCTGCTCCCGACCCGCAACAATGCCCTGCGCGGGAAGATCGACGACTGGTTCGAACGCCACGCGATCCGGCCCGACGTGGTCGGCGAGTTCGAGGACAACGCCCTGCTCAATACCTTCGGCCGGCGCGGACTGGGCCTGTTCTTCACGCCGGCGGCGCCGGTGGCCGACATCAAGATCCAGCTCGGGGCCGAGCTGGTGGGCCGGGTGCCCGAGGTGCGCGAGCACTTCTATGCGATCTCGAATGAACGCAAGATCAAGCATCCGGCGGTCGAAGCCATCCTGGCCGCCGTGCACAAGGAAGCGCTGGGAGCAGAGTAAAGACGGGTCAGGTTGTACAATGACCCCTGGCTTTGCCTTTTGTTAATACAAATCAGTATGGAAAACATTTTATTCGTCGTTCTCGCTTTCTTCCTGGTGGCGCTGAACGGCTTCTTCGTGGCGGCCGAATTCAGTATCGTCACGCTGCGCAAGACCCGCGTGCGCGCGATCGCCAAGACCACGGGCCTGCGCGGACGCATCCTGTCCACGGTCCACGGCCAGCTCGACGCCTACCTGTCGGCCTGCCAGCTCGGCATCACCCTGGCCTCGCTGGGCCTGGGCTGGGTCGGCGAACCGGCCTTCGCCAGCCTGCTCGAGCCGCTGTTCGCCCTGCTTGGCGTCACTTCCGAAGAACTGATCCACGGCGTGTCCTTCGTCGTCGCCTTCTCGGTGATCTCGTTCCTGCACATCGTGGTCGGCGAACTGGCGCCCAAGTCGCTGGCGATCCGCCTGCCGGAATCGGTGGCCCTGTGGTGCGCCATGCCGCTGTACGGCTTCTACTGGGCGATGTACCCGGCGATCTATGTACTGAACGCAAGCGCCAACGGCGTGCTGCGCATGGCCGGCCTGGCCGGCGCCGGCGGCCACGACACCCATTACTCGCTCGACGAGCTCAAGCTCATCCTGCGCACCAATACCAACACCACCACGCCGGGCGAGAAGATCACCCAGGACGACCGCAACATCCTGGCCCAGTCGCTCGACTTCAGCACCCTGCAAGTGTCCGAACTGATGCGGCCGATCAACGAGGTCAGCGCCCTGTACGCCAGCCGCTCGCTGGAAGAGAACCTGGAAACCGTGCGCCGCAACCGCTTTTCGCGCTATCCGTATTTCGATGAGGAAGGCGAGGAGGTGCTGGGCGTCATCCACCTGAAAGACCTGTATTTCGCGCTGCAGGCGGGCCGCCCGGTTACCGACCTGACGCAATTCTTGCGTCCGGTCGAGTTAATCTCGGCGCGCACCCCGGCCCAGGACATTTTCCGGCGCTTCCGCGGCGGCGCGCCGCACTTCGCCCTGATCGGCGAAAAAGGCAAGCGCCCGGTCGGCTTCGTCACCCTGGACAACCTGCTGGGGGCGATGGTCGGCGAGATCCGCGACGAGTTCCGGATGAACGAAAACGACTGGCTCAAGCAGGCCGACGGCACCTATATCGGCAAGGCCAGCCTGCCGATCTTCTCGCTCGAGCGCCTGCTCGGGATCGACATCGACAATGAGCAGATGGGGCTGGAAGACGTGGAATCGGTCGGCGGCCTGCTGATGGAAAAACTGGGCGACATTCCCAAGCAGGGCCAGCGCATCGAGTTCCCGCATTTCGACGTCGTGGTCAAGAAAATGAATGGTCCACGCATCTTGCTGGTCAAAGTCATACCGCGATTGACCCGCGAAAGTGAGAACGACGAGCGCGACTGAGGCGTTTCCACCCTTATTGCATGCCGTTTTTGCTGACTTATCAGGCTAAAAATGTTATTTTCAATGCACGGCTGCATGAAAATATTAGAAGGCATTGAATGTCCGTCAAGATTCGCAACAATGTCCACGTGACCGGCCAGGGAGCGGCCACAATGGTGTTTGTCCACGGTTTCGGCTGCGACCAGACCATGTGGCGCTTCCTCGCGCCCATTTATCAGGACCGGTTCCGCGTCATCACCTATGACCTGACGGGCTGCGGCGGTTCCGACCTGGCGGCCTACGACCGCGCCAGGTACGCCTCGCTGCACGGCCACGCCGACGACCTGCTCGAGATCGTGGATGAGTTCGCCACCGGGCCAGTGATACTGGTCGGCCACTCGGTCAGCGCCATGATCGGCATGCTGGCTACCATCGCGGCGCCCGGACGCTTCGCAGCCCAGGCCATGATCGGCCCGTCGCCCTGCTACATCAACGATGGCGATTACGTGGGTGGCTTCAGCCGTGAAGACATCGGCGAGCTGCTCGACACCATGGAAGCGAACTACCTGGGCTGGTCGCAGAGCCTGGCCCCGGCCATCATGGGCGCCCCCAACCGTCCCGACCTGCGCCAGGAACTGACCGACAGCTTCTGCCGCAACGATCCCGAGATCGCGCGCCATTTTGCCTGCGTCACCTTCCTGTCCGACCACCGGCCGGACGTGCCGAAGTCGACGGTGCCCTCACTGATCCTGCAATGCAGCGACGACCTGATCGCGCCGCGCACGGTCGGCGAATGGCTGCACCTGAACCTGGCCAACAGCAGCCTGGCCGTGATCGACAACGTCGGTCACTGCCCGCACATGAGCGCGCCGACCGCCAGCTCGCGCGCGATCGACGTCTTCCTCGCGCAGACGCTGCGCTAGCCCTTCATGAACGCCGCCCTGCCCGCCGTCGATGCCTTTTATGAGCAGGCGGCTTGCGGACTGCTGGCGACCGATGCCGACGGCATGATCGTGCGCGCCAACGCGACCGTCCACGCCTGGCTCGGCGCGCCACCCGATGCCCTGGTCGGCAAGCTGCGTTTCTGCGACCTGCTGTCGCCCGGCGCCCGCCTGTTCCACCACACCCGCTGCGTGCCGCTGCTGCAGCTCGAAGGCGCGGTAAACGAAGTCCAGGTCGACCTGCTCACGCTGGACGGCCGTCACTTGCCGGTGCTGCTCAATATCGTGCGCCAACCTGCCGCCGACGGCGCCTGGCTCGACCACTGGGCCGTGTTCCGGTCGAGCGGGCGCCACGCCTACGAACACGCCCTGCTCGGCGCGCGCAAGGTGGCCGAAGATGCGCTGGAGGCGCAGCGCGCGGCCGACCTGCAGCTGCAGGCGCTGAACCTGCAACTGACGGCGGCTGACCGCCGCAAGGACGAGTTCCTGGCCACCCTCTCGCACGAGCTGCGTAACCCGCTGGCGCCGATGCGCAGCGCGGTCGACGTCTTCAAGCTCAAGTACGGCAGCGACACCGACGAACGCCTGCTGCAAGCCTTCGACCGCCAGCTGCGCCACCTGACGCGGCTGGTGGACGACTTGATGGACGTCTCGCGCATCACCCAGAACCGCATGCGGCTGCGCCGCACCCCGGTCGACCTGGCGCCCCTGGTGCGCGGCGCGGCCCAGGACATGGCGCCGACCATGGCGGCGGCGCGCCATACACTGCGCCTGTCAGTACCAGATGCGGCGCTAGTGGTCGACGGCGACGCCACCCGCCTCGCGCAGGTCGTCATCAACCTGCTGGCCAATGCCGCCAAGTACACGCCGGACGGCGGCCTGATCGACGTCGAACTCGCCTGCGCGGATGGCCACGCCGAGCTGCGCGTGCGCGACAACGGCATCGGCATTCCGGCCGACGCGCTGGGCGCGGTCTTCAATATGTTCGCCCAGCTCGAACCGGCCCTCGACCGTGCGCGAGGCGGGCTCGGTATCGGACTGGCGCTAGCGCGCGGCATCGTCGACCTGCATGGCGGCGCGATCCTGGTCCAGAGCGCCGGCCCCGGCCTGGGCAGCGAATTCACCCTGCGCCTGCCGCTGGTCGCCGGCTGCGCCGAGCCAGAAACAGCGGTGGCGCCGTGCTCGCTGGCGGCGCCGCTACGGGTAATGGTGGTCGACGACAGCCTCGACACCGCCGAGACCATGGCGCTGGCGCTGGAACTGTTCGGCTGCGAGACGCGCATGGCGCACACCGCTGCCGCGGCGCTGGAACTGGCGGCGGAGTTTGCGCCCAACGTCGCCCTGCTCGATATCGGGCTGCCCGACTACAACGGCTACGAACTGGCCCGGCGCCTGCGCGCGCTGCCCGCCGGCCTGGGCATCACGCTCATCGCCGCCACCGGCTGGGGCCAGGACAAGGATCGGACGCTGGCGCTGGACGCGGGCTTTGACCATCACCTGACCAAACCGATCGATTTCGAACAGCTGCGGCTGCTGCTACGATAAGGGCTTGTGAACTGCAAGCACGATCCATGACCATCCCGTTTTCGATTCTTTCCAGGCTGGCTGCAGGCGTATTGGGCCTGGCTTCGCTGATGCACGTGGGCGTCGCCGGCGCCTGCGAGCGACGCTATCCCGAAGCCAGCAAGGACGACCGCACGCGTCACGTCGCCCTGTCGGCGCGCTGGCCCGATGCCCAGATTTTGCAGAATCTGCGGCTGCAGATCGACCGCGCCGAGGTCAAGCAGACCGAGAGCAAGGATGCGCTCAAGACGGAATATGGCTACTTCGGGCGCACGGTGACGATCACGCGCTCGATGAAGAATGGCGTCGAGGTGCAGTTGCTGGAATCAGGGCGCGACAAGTTGGTCTGGAAGCTGGGCGGCTGCTAGCCCCGTGCGATGTCTTCGTCATGCTTGACGATCGGATCCTCGGTCCCGGTCCACTCGCTCATCAGCGAGTAACCGACCGCCAGCAGCACCGGCCCGATGAACATGCCAACGAAGCCGAAGGCGATCACGCCGCCCAGCACCCCGAGCAGGGTCAGCAGGAACGGCAGGCTGCTGCCGCGGCTGATCAGCATCGGCCGCACGACGTTGTCGACGCCACTGATCAAGACCGTGCCCCAGATCGCCATGAAGATCGCCCAGCCGGTCTCGCCGTGGGCGAACAGCCATACCGTGGCGCCGCCCCATACCAGCGGCGGGCCGAGCGGAATCAGCGAAGTCAGGAACACCAGCACCGACAGCAGCGGCACCGCCGGCACGCCGGCAATCGCGAAGCCGATCGCCGCCACCAGCGCCTGGGCCAGCGCCGTGCCCAGCAGGCCGTACATCACGCCGCGCACGGTCTGGCTGACCGTATGCTGGATCGACTCGGCGCCCTCGCCCATCACCTTGCGCATCGTCACCGCGATGACCGCCAGCAGCGCATTGCCGTCGCGGTACAGGAAGAAGCTGACGAAGGCCGCCAGGCTCATCTGCACCACGCCGGTGCCGAGCATGATGCCGCCCGCCACCAGCCAGTGACGCGCCGGCTCCAGCATGCGCTGGGCCAGGGACAGCATCTGTTCGCGGCTGGCGATCAGCTCGTTCAGGTAGTCGACCAGCGTGGTGCCGATCAGGGGAATGTCGGCCAGCCAGGCGGGCGGCGCCAGTTCGCGGTGCTCGATCAGCACGCGCAATTCGCCGAAGCCGCGCGCCACGTCGTCGGCCAGGTTGTAGGCCACCATCGACAACGGGATGATGAACAGCAGCGTCAGCGTGAGCGTCATCGTCAGCGCCGCGATCGTGCGCTGGCCGCGGCATTTATCCAGCAAACGCAGGTACAAGGGCCAGGACGAGATGGCCACCGCGGCGGCGAACAGGATGGCCGGCAGGAAGGGACGCAAGACATAGAGGCAGCCGAGCGTCAGCAGGACGACGATGGCGATGCGGGTGTAGTTTCTGCCGGGGCGTGCTTCCATGCGATTCTTGGGCGAATGATGTTTACGCCATCTTAGCAGCTACACAGGCCACATCGCGTCCGAGCAATGCAATTGCCAGCAGCCCAATTTGCGACGCATCTCGTCGCTGATCCGAATAGACTTTGCACTTGCAAAGAATACATACTGGCCATCCTTCATATCACGATCATTATCGGAGAAATTCTTGCATCAACTTTTGGATCAATATGCCCGCATCCTTAGCAGGATGAACCGAGAACGCTTTGCATTGGGAGAGGATCGCTACTCGGGTGTTTTCCTGCCCGTCGCTTTCGGCGATTACTGGACGAGTAACTTCCGGGTAATGCATGTGGGGCGCGAGACGGCAGGATGGAATACAAAGACCGGCCGCAACAAGCTCGAGCGCATTTTCGCCGCCAACCAGGCTGGGGATACGCGGCGCATTGTCGATGAAGCGGTGGTCAGGTATCGCCAGCATCTGCAGATTCAGCCTGATGGCAAGGTAACGACGACGACCAGGAGCCGGTTCAAGCAATACTATTTTCGGATCGCGAAAGAGCTGGGCATGACGCCCACCTCACTCATCTACGCCAACCTGTTCGCTTGGGATTACGCCAACAAATCGCCGCTCGATCGTCCAGTGAACGAACTTGCGCGCATCAGCGATTTTTCCCTGGAGTTGCTTGCAATGCAAATTCGATTTTTCAAACCCGACGCCATCGTGTTTTCGACAGGTCGGCATGACATCGACCATCGTCTCAAACACCTGTTTGAAAAGCACTTCTGCGGCTACCAGACTGTCAACAGGGAGCCCGGCAAGATGTGGGAGTTCCAGGCAGGAGAAATAAGCTGCTTCCGCATCGCCCACCCAAGGGCGCTCCGCGGCCATCAGCAATACCGGACCGACGTCATCCAGCGGCTGAAGGCCATCCGCGTCGCGCGTTCATAACAACTGGCGCAGGTCGTGGGCGATCAGCGCCGGCCCCTGGCCGTGGCGCACGAACAGGCGCAGATGGCCCTGCTTGTCGAACACGAAGCTGCCGGCCGTGTGGTCCACCGTGTAGCTCATGGGGTCGGCGCCCGGTACCTTGGCGTAGAACACCTTGAATTCCTTGGCCACCTTGGCCGTCGCGGCGGCGTCGCCGTACAGGCCGACGAAGCGCTTGTCGAAGGCCGGCACGTAGTGCGACAGCAGTTCCTGGGTGTCGCGCT
>Ga0265798_10004044_pt1 | contig 20520 bp, 11 predicted proteins | sample P3T30metagenome_FD_192430 | JGI IMG/M metagenome (GOLD analysis project Ga0265798, IMG submission 192430) | Plant litter microbial communities from East Loma Ridge, Irvine, California - P3 T30 | ecosystem: Environmental > Terrestrial > Plant litter > Unclassified | place: USA: California... | reverse complement strand
CAGAGCGTTCCAGAAGGTTGTGAAGGCTGTGTACCAGCCGCCGTAGCAGGCCCGAACGGGCTCCAAAGATAACTTCAACAAGTCTTGGTTCAGCTGGGCGACGAGACTCGGCAGTTCCTCCATCTGTGGCTGAAACAAAGAATGCACCTCAGTCTCGTACTTTCCCATGGCCTCAGCAACGTCGCTCCAATCGACATCGGAAGAAGGGGAGTCGTTCCAGGTCGGAGCCACGAGGTGCCTCAATGCATCCCAGTAGACTTCCCGGAGCATCGAGCCAGTCGATCATTGCGTGTTTTATCAGTACATATCAATCAGTCTGCTCGCGATGTTAGGTCCGCTACATTTCTTTCTGTATTATATACCTTGCCGGAATTCAATATACACGCTGCCATACTACAAAGGTCACTGCTAGAACAGTATACGTCGAATAGCGTCCACAGTATATGATTCGCTGGTGCATTGCTTCGATGTCTTTGACGATTCACTTGTGAAACCCGAGACAGCATGCCGACGATTGTCGACTTGCCCTACGACAAAGAACATGTGAGACAACAACGCTGTAGTCACCACGCCTGCCACGAACAATGCTCTGTTGCAGGGCCTCAATTTTTCCTCCCATTGCAATCAAGTTTGGAAAATGTGCAAGTCGAATAGGTCTGATTTTCTCATTGTCTTGTTTGGTTAACCCTATGAAAGCAGACGCCAGACTCCCATTTCAATCGTAGCTCATGCTGAGTATCCATCGTATAGCAAGAGCATGCCACTAGGAAGTGTTCGTGCAGACAACTTCCAGGCGTCTGCTCCAGCTTCAGTGTTCCCGTTGTCAAGTCACGCTGTGCAAGCTTGAGAGCTGCTCATCGCTCGTCCGAGAGATGTTGCAATCAATCGCACGACTCTCTCGTCAAGTGCATTCACCCAGCCTGCCATGCCGGCACCCGTACCATCACCCACCAAAGCATCAGCAACGTGACGCCGCCGAAGCAGCCAATCAAAACCCCTGAAGACGCCTCTTCTCGTCCCTCACCCTGCGCTTCTCAGCGATGATGCCGCGAATCCTCTTCTTCTCCTTCAGCTCGGCGATCTTGGCGATGATGGCCGTATGAAGGTGCGGCTGGGTAGCAGAAGCCTCCTGAAGCTGCTTCATGCGTCCAACCTGCATGTCCGGGTCGTTGACGAACCTCCAAGCGATGGTGTGGATCATGGTCGTGTACAGCTTCCCGTAGGGGTTGTTGATAGAAGAGTAGGCGTCGGTGACGGAGAGCATTTCCTGGACGGCGACGAGCTCGCGGGCCACCTTGTTGTTGATACGCGCGGCGACTGAGAATTGCTCGGGCTCGACTTGAAGACAGAGGATGGCGCGGTGGACGCGCAGGGAGGCCAAGACGCCGCGCTGGCCGAGGTCGATGTTGAGGACGTCCTTGTTCTTCTTTTTGTCGCCCACTTTCTTGATCTGCTCGAGGACGAACTTGAGTGCTTCGAGTTCGGGGCCTCTGATGACGATCTTGTGAATGACCTCTGGCACGGTCTTGGAGGCGATCATGTCGCGGACGACCTTGCTGTGGTTCTTGAGGAGGTCTCCGTCCATCACGATGATGGTCCCCTCGCCGTCGTCGGCAATGTGGATGATCTGTACGGAGGACATGTTTGCTTTCCTGTCGATTTGGAAAGGGGAGTCGACTTGTAAGGGAGTCGAGTTGTAGGGTTGTCGAGTTCTTGTTGGAGAGTATGTTTGTCGAAAAACTTAGAGCAACGGTTGGTCAAAGAAGTATGTGCTCGTGGGTGTCGTGTTGCAAGAAGCGCGACGCATCACATGAAGGTAGAAACACTTGGCTCCCACGCTAAACTGGAACAGAACGAAAGAAGTGAATTGAGACCTGACACATGCGTGATCCAGCTACTTGACTGTCTCAATCTGACTGCGCGCGTGAAGAAGCCCCGCTATTCGCCCTCGTTGCTAAGTGATTGATTGTAGAGAGCGCGCAGGGTCCAAGCGTGCAGCTTCGTCACGCTCTTCACTTGGCTGATCACAACACACAACGTCCACCAACTTCCAACCTCCTTTTTCAACACCACCACCCAAAAACCACTTTCATCACCGTTCCTTGCACGCATCCACGCAACGCAAGCAACTGTCAGCATCTCCTTTTTTTGCTACAAAACACTCAAGCACAAGCGCGCATCGATTCCAATCCGCCTCGCTCACCCTCGCGCCACTCCAGTCGGTCGCGATATCATCAACTCGCTTTTCAAGTACAAGCATCCTACCCAACCAAAACACCACAACAATCGCAGCCATGAGCGCCGACCGCGTCGTCTCCGTCATTGCTCCGGCCGGCGGCCGCAAGAACTTCGTCGCACTCAACGTGCCAATCAAGAACCTCGCCACGTACTCAGTGGTGGCAAAACACTACTACTTCCCTGGCACCGGCTCCCACAACCTGGTCGGCATGGCATCGAGGCGCAGCCTCTCCAATCGCACTGAGTTCGATCTGGGCGAGGGCATGGACGAAGGATACGCTCGTACCATCGCTGCCTTCATAAAGGCTTCAGACCTCGCCCACCCTAAGCCTATCACCCTCTCTCTCTTCGGCACCGACCTCCCGATCGAAGAGCTCATCAAGATCTGGCGTGCCATGGGCCATGGTTTCAAACTGCCTCGCGAGCTGCACGATGAGACCGTTCGCAATGACCTTCGTACCAAGCTGTATGACACGACCCCATACACCTTCGCGCATTTCAAGCTCATCTGCGACAATCTCGACTTCGACCGTGGGCTTGTTCACTCTGCCATGGATCGTGTGACATTCCTCCACGTCAAGGGCTACCTTGACGACAAGACCAAGCAGGAAGTCGAAGAGTACTGCAAGTCCCGGGAAGGCTACTGGGACTCACTCCTTGAGACTGTCGGCCGCGTCACCAAAAAGATTGAGGACGCCGCCAAAGAAAAGGCTACCCGAGAGCAACAGCAACAAGGCAAGCCCGGCTCGAAGAACAAAGGTTCAGCAAAGAAGAACGCCAGACCGAACAACAACGGCAACTCGAAGACCACCTCCAAGACCAGCACCAGTCCTAAGAGCAAAAGACATTCTTCCAGCAACACCAAGCAGAACGCCCTTCGCGAGGGACCTCAAACAGGACAGAGGACCGAAGGCGCAAAGTCCGGCGCGACCAAGAGTCAAGGAGGCAAAGCCAAAGCCAAGCCGTTCATCCGCAAGGATGACGACTTCCCTCCCCTCGCTTGAGCGGCTCGAGTGCATGGAGCACTCACCGGCCCTCAAGACCTCGGGCTGCGTAATAGGCCGGGAGGAGAGGCCCGACAACCTCTGCCTGGTGGTGGCACCATTAATACCACCCCTGACCGACGCCCTTCCTTCAGCTAGGGTCAGATCAGGTTTTTGGAAGTCCGCCGACTGGACTGCAGGAAGCAGCAGTCGCGCCAGACTGCGCATTCTGCGAAGGCGGAGTACGACCGGCCCCGTCATGCCCTGCCTCCTTACCCGGCGGTGTGTCTGTGTCGGGGTCAAGCTGTCCGTTGAACTGGCTTTGAGCGTCTTGGGCCGGATCCCTGAGCGTGAATCGCCGGGTGGGAGTGTGGCCAGACAAATGCCATGCTTCTACGTCTTCGGACGGCTTCGCCCCTGTTGTACCCCATGATGGGGCAGGGGCGGGTCAGCAGTACTACCACCGCAGAGAAGTCCGCCCTTGTTGTACCCCAGGAAGGGGCAAGGGCGGCAGCGAATGGGTAGCTCGTGACTACCCCTGGCCTCCGCCATCGCCAGACGGGAGTGATTCAACCGTGATCCCCTTATCATTGTGTTCTTCTCATGCTTGGCTTCGATATGTGGTGTGAGCCGTGCGATGGGGATCGCCTGTGCTTGACAGATCACCATTCTTTCCAGGGCACTTCGTAATGGATTCGACAGAGTTGTCTGACAGCAAGCTGCGATCGAACGCGTGCTCCGTCCAGATCAAGCTTAAGAAGGAGCTCGCGGTCAAGCTTGACAGTGTGATGTAGCTTGGGAACGCTGAGCCGCCGGGTGGCTGCCGCAACTACATCGCAGTACGAGTTTCATCAGCATCGCGCCGAGTTTGAGCTGTAGAGAAGCTGAGACATGGAGACGCGTGGTGCAAAGTGCCAAGCACCCATCGCAGCCATGAGCATACCACCCGAAAGGACATCAGCAAAGCCAGACTGCCTCTCGGGCAGCAGATTCAGCCTTGGCCATGGTAGTCGAGCCACACTTGACCATTTGGGCGCCGGGAAGTCGTAGATGCATACTTTACTGAGTTCTGCGCCTCCGGTGATGTCTCACGGTGGAAGGGCTTGCGCTTGTGAGTTGATGGTCTTCATAAGGTTGAAGCCGATCATGGTTTTGTAGTTTGATAGAAGATGCACTCCCTGGGGTTTTCGTGTTCCGCTGAGCGATGATATCGTTGTCGATGTTCGAGACTAGCAATGATCTGGCGTGAATCTAAATCTACTAGGCCCTGGCTCGATCATCAAAACATACAGGGAAAGCCATCGCGATGACGAAAGCTAGCTTGAATTACTCCCTTTCTGCGTCTGCGTCTTAGGCTTGCCGTGCTGCTCATAGCGAAACGTTCCACACGTAGTCTGTAGTCGTTTGCATGGAAAGCTCGCGTCGGCATATCGAGCATCGACGGAGAAGAGGACCTATAATAATTTGCAAGCATCAATCTACGAATTGTTTACTTGTGAATTGGTGAAACTACGCGTTTTAGTTTTTTTCAAAGGAGACTGCTAGGATTCGGTGGTTCTCCAGTCTAAGTTATGTCAAATGGTTCTTCACACTTGTAGGTAAACAAGTCGCCAGAATTGTTGCGGTATCGTTGTATGATTTCACTTACATAGCAGAATACATGAAGTGCTACACCTCGGGCGATCAGATCGTATAGTACCGGGCTCCTCTATGTGAGAATCAGCCTCCAGCATAAAAACTGATTCAAGTAGTGATTACTTATTCGCCGCAATAAAACTACGGTTAGCGAAAGAAGTTACCACCAGGAGAACAAAAAGATTATCCAATTGCCTTGGGCCGGATTCGAACCGGCGTCTTTGCCAGCCACCCCGTCAACCCCACATGCTATGGGACGAAGCCAGCAAGGCGGACAGACGGCTTGAATAAGCAACATCTTAACCACTGGACTACCTAGGCTTTTTGTTTGGATATGGAGACAGGCGGGGAGGTCGTCATATAGATTTGCTTTCGGGGGTCTGTGCTCCACTGTTGGATTGAGGCGGCGGGTTGGTCGGGAGTCTACGTGACATGAGAAGGGTTGGGCCTTTTGATTGGTTAATAGGACCCATATTTGACGATTGAAAAGTGATAGAGCTACCTCGTGATGCATTGATTGCAACTGTTTGACGTGTCTGGTTGAGAGCTACGAGAGGTTTGATGCTAATCGTTGGCGGGAAGATCACCTGCGGCGTACGAGGTATCATCGGTCACGGACAGATGACCTGGCCAAATCATCCCGGTGAGCGAGCGAGCGAGAGCAGGACACAGTCTCTTTGTCTATTCAACATGTCTTTCCCCCAGATTGAAGAACATGTAGTTCCCAGTTGAGCATGATTCCATTCGATCGATGCGTGTGGCTTGCACAATCCGCCAAGCTAGCAGATCGAGAACTTCTAAGACCTCGCACCGATCACTCTACTTTTCACAATCCAGACATCACGCAACCGGACAGCATCTTGCGCACCTACGCATCTATCAGGTAACACATACATATTCACAACACTCCACAACATCGAGAGTCACCTCGTGCATCTCCGAAATGGCACCCGGCTACGCAAATCCCATCGACGTCTACTATCTCGACGGTGACAACAAGATCTTTCTCGGTACTGCCGACGACAGGGCCAAATTCGCCCGTTTCTCCACCACCGCGAGCTTACAGCTCAAGACCACGCGCGATGAGTCTGTCGCCACCGCCAACGATGACGGCAAGAAACCCGAAATAGTATTAGCCACGCACGTCGATCCCGAGGCCGGCCTGCTCGTCCTGCGCTGGATCAATGGAAACTACCTCTTTGTCTCGAAGCTCCTGATCTTCGACGTCCCGACGAAGTCTTCGTTCGATCTATACTGCAAGATCCACCGCGCGACCCGCATTTTTCGAACCAGGCGCGAGATGTTGGGCAGCAGACTTCGCGAAGTTCTCGAGGAGTACATCGACAAGCTGCAGCGACCGACTTTCCACGATTTCAAGATTGCCAATGAGCAGCTGGAGTTCGATGCGCCACTCACCTACCTCATGCGCAGTCAGGTTGTTTCCGTGCATCTTGTCACTGGGCTGGCGGAGGGAGAGTACGAAAAGATCATAGAGTACTGCGCAATGCAAGGCGAACGATTGCTGAAGGAAATGGAGGCGATTGAAGGAGAAATCACGTTGGGCCTGAAGGGCGAACAAGCCAGAGCAGAGGAAGAAACGCCTTTTGCTGTGAACAAGAGTGTTGCAGAGGAGACATTGGCTGCTGCTCAATCTAAGAGCGAAGCCATACAGAGGGAGAAAGCAATCTTTCCGCGCGAGAAGGTGAAGTTGGGCTTCCGCAAGGTTTGCGCAAAGAAGTCGGGAGAGAGGATGGCAGAGAAGTCGAAGCCACCGCAGACACCGCAGGTACCGCAGGGAACAAAGGTCGGAAAAGTCTCCTACGCAGAAGCCTTAAAACATTGAATGATAGGCACATCGACCGCCAGCACATAGTTACAAGGTCTCTTAATGCCAGTTGAACTTGATACGTTTCTTTCTACTTCCAAATGGCCATCTCAGCCCACGAGCACATCAAAGGGAAGTGAAAACGCGTTGAAAGATACAAATATGTCTGTCTTGTACAGTCTAGCTCTTGCAATCTATCATGCATTCTATTTCGCATTGTAACACAAAAACCAAATAACTGCTTAAGTAATCTAAGAAACAACCTCCAGCAGCGCTTGAACGGCGCTCCTCATGGTAACAACAGCCTTCTTTTTACTAATCCCCTCATCGATAACTCCCTCCTTGCCCGTCCTCAGATTGGTGCGATCAGGGTGCCACCTCGGCTGTTCTTTGCGACTAAGCCACTTGCTCAACTCCTTGACCTTATCTGCATTCTGCTCCTTGTCCACGACCTCAACCACCAGATGTTCGACGAACCTCTTGACATTACCCGTCAGCCCGAAGCCAGCGAGGAAAATGACTTGCAAGTTCGCCACGACAATGGTCTCGTCGGTATGGTTGTTGATGTTCGCCGCGTAGCCGCCGTTGAAGTCGATTTTCTTGAGGTCGGACCAGGCGGTGGGCATGGGAAGCTTGGGATCGGTGCGGCTCGTGGCTTCCCAGCGGGTATTGTAAGCGTCAAAGAGTTTCTTGAGTTCGGCACGGGAAGGCGCGGGTTTGCAGGGGCCTGTCGGGCCTTGGGGTGGAACGTTGGACGGGTCTTCTGAGCGCGAGTATCCTCCGGAAGAAGGTTTGGTACCGGGGTAGCTGTCGTCGGCCCAGTTTGGGCGGTGCTCTTCGGTCTTGTAGCCGCCGTTCGGAGTCTCGTCTTCGGAATCCGATTGCGGTGGCTTTCTGGGCGAAGCTTTCGGACTGGGAGACCTGGCGTTGGAGCCCCAGGTTGGGCGACGTTCTTCAGTCCTGTAGCCACCGCTTGATGATTGTCTTCCGTGAGAGTGAGAATCGTGACGCGAAGTCTTTGGCCGAGGAACAGGAGACCGACTACGCTGGCGTTTAGGCTGCTGGGTACCAGTGTCGGGTCTACGACGAGAGCTGTTACGAGACTGATGCTGGTCTTCCGCCCTTTGGCGGTGGCGACTTTCCTCTCGATGAGACTTCGACTGCGTCTTGGAAGACTTGTCTGTAAACGATTTCGTGCTCTTGCCGAATTTCTGATACCAGTGGGTCTTTTCTCTGCCGAATTTCTTTGGAGGATTACGCTCTTGGGCGGACTGTCTCCTGCTTCTTGGACTTGATTCAGGATTGTGAGCACTAGACGAGCGCTGCTGGCTCCATGAAGGTGGTGACACTGAACGAGTCTTGTAGGTCCTTGGGGAAGGTGAACAATAACGAGAAGAGTCATCGCGAGCTCCGTAAGTGTTGTTCGCCGTACCAGGGCGGGCTCTTGATGAGCTGGTTTCGCGCTGTGTTCTGGCACGACGAAGGGGGGATGGTGGTCTTACAGGGCTAGTCTCGCGCTGCGTCTTTGAGCGACGAGGCGGGCTAGGCGAGAAAGTGCGTGTTTTGTAGGCTGGCGAAGGCGAGCGGCGTGGTGCTTGACTGTACTTCCCATATGACTTTGGTGGCGTAGGCGATCTGCCGCGGGTCCTGTAGCTCTGCGACGGATCACGGTATGCGTTCTCCTTCCCAGAGCTTCGGAAGCGGCTCGAGTAGTGAACTGGATTGGGAGAGCGGGGGCGCCTGCTTGGTGGGGAGATTGATCGAGAAGAAGCGGAGGAGGACCTGGATGCGTTCATCTTCTTACCCCAAGGCTTAGCATTGCCAGAGTCGAAGCTTTCGCTCGGGAAGACGGTCACTGTAGCATAGTTGTTTGTTGCCCTGCCACGGAAGGGTGGGCTTCGGGAGTGCGAGCCATCTCTGGGACACTGTTCTTGAGTCCTGTATCCTGCATATCTGCCTCTTGGGGACTCTGTGGAGGAGTCTTCGAACTCTCTCGCAAAGTCATTTCTGAAAGAGCCGAATTCGAAAGCATAGGATCTTCCGTAGGAGCTACCTTGCCGAGTACGAGAAGGATTGCCGGATCGGCTGGCGCTGAACTGGCCATCGAAGGTGGAGAACATGTTCGGCATGATTGCTTCTGCGTTCGATGTACTGATCCAGTCAGTAGTCTTGTCGGTGAGGATGTTGTGAATTGATGTAGGATGGTGGAAACGACCATGGCGACAGATTATATGGGACTCGGGGCATCGAAGTGTCGACAAAAGCTTCATGCTGAACGGTGAACAAAGAATATAAGTGAATGGCTAATTAGCGGACATCACTGACAGAACGCCTTTGTTGTAGGATTCGAGAATGCAATTAGTGAAGGCATCGGTGCAGTGCAGTATCGACTGCGGTCCTACATTCACGGGCACCGTGACGATACCTGAGCATGCTTGAAGTATTCACCGCAGTATTTGCGAGTCAGTTCATATGGAAATCGCGAGCAAGTTGACATTCCTCCTCCCCAGAAGTCGTCTTCGTCGAAAGATGTTCTTTGTCCTCGATAATATCCGGAGTAAAGCAGCGTACTCTGTGCTCTTGCCAGACTTTTCTTGTTGGACTCAAGTAGGCTTTCACTTGCTATCAGTATTTCAGTCTGCGCTTCTGCCAGATCTCTTCTTCGATATGGAAGGTACGGACTCCCATCATTACTATAATTCGAAACTATGATCCTTGCGCTTAGTAGCTTTACCATGTGGTTGGATGTCCCATGCATTGTGCCACGGGGATATTCTTTTGCCATTGGGAAACTCGTGAAGTTGGAATAGCCATAATAATCTGCACCTTGATAAGCCTAGCATTTCGACGCATAAGCCCTCTATAACAGACTCAGTATCGGCCTCGATGAGGCTCCTTCTCCCTGTTTGTATCGCCTTGGGTCCACAAGATGAGAGCAATGCTACAAAGCTACTCCCAATGAGACTCGATCTTGCATGTCCCGTCGAACAGGGGCTTCACCACAACCAGTAATCTCATTCTTCCAGGATTAGACCCAGCATCATAACATGCTACCGGTACACCGGACACTTATTGTAAGTATGAGCGAGTTGCTGATCCGAACTCAAATGGTCCACCCATGGGACTTACCTCAAGGTCCGGAACGGCAGGAGCTTCTCTCCCTCTTCAAAGAGACTGCCGTCCACTTCCATCAACCAGCAGTCGATGCTGTTCGACCCGCGTACCCGGCAGTTTGATCCTGCGTGGTGCGCAAAGTTAAGGTAGAGAAGTCGTTGAGACAGTAGCATTCCAACAATACTGTCTGGGGTTTAGGCCTCAGCGGACTCTTGCACCACAACGTCCTCCGTCGTCGTATGAAGCCTTGTGCCGTATCTTACGCCAACGTCCAAGGAGTTGGGTGCCTGGTGGCAAAGTTCCGCAACGGTCGGAGAGCAGCGCTTGTGGCCTCACTGCCTTGGCCGCACGTCGACATCGACTCGAGAGGGTTCAGTCCATGGGGAACGCTCGTACCCACACTTCTATACAGCAGCGACCAGACAGAACATCGACCACTCCCCGGCGCGATCGTTCATCACACTCCGAGGACCGCCAGTTGGAAATAACTTCCAGACTGACCGAAATCGTGGTGTGATAGACGATCGCGCCGGGGAGTGGTGGAGGTTGTGGCTGGTGGTCGCTGTGTAGGGGCGTGGGTGCGGGCGTTCTCTATTGAGCGGGCCTTTTTCGAGTCAGCGTGGGTGTGTAGCTGGGGTCTTGGGGCCATGCCGCGCGCGACAACGAAGGGATGGATCGGTGGATGAGTTGGAGCAGAACACAGCCAGATTATACAAAGATGCTTTGAATACCCTTACACTCGATTTTCCATCTTCACGCTGCTCATAACACTATATTCTGTACATGACATGGTTTTCGGGGAAAATGAGATTTGGTCGCTGTCTGTTGCTTCCCCAGAGACACCAGCAGTCTGGGAGGCGAGGTCGGCATAGCTGTCGACAAACACCGATGCTAAGCTGAAGATGGAATAGCCCAAAATTTTAATTCAACTCCATCCCACCGGCGATCTTTCTATCTTAGCTCAACATCACCTCGGCTGGCTTGAAACACATTCGACAACATTCACAAATCATCACCGTGGGAAACTAAGACCAGGCCCGCGAGATCCCTTCACAGAAAGGATGGTAGAGGCTATAATTGGTCAAGCTATACCTGGTACCCCGCCGTCATCAGCCGCGGCAGTATGCTTCGATGCGGGGTACATAACAAATAGATGATCAGCTTCCAGGACAATCGGATAACACCACCCTTGAGAAAGCTGTCAGCAACTCGAAGACAACTCTTTTACTCGGACAGTCGACTCGATCGCCCAAACATCTCACTCAGCGAACAAGTTACTCCACGGCAAGCATGGGCTTCACACCACCCGAGACGATGCGAGCGGTCGTGCTCAAGAGCGACTTCAAGGCAAGATATCACAGCTGACCTCTGATCTGAGCGAATGAAGCATTGACTGTCGGCAACAGGTCGCTGTAGAAGACCGTCCGTACCCAAAGATCCAGAAACCCACCGACGCAGTCCTGAAGGTTTCATCCACAGCCCTCTGCGGGAGCGATCTGCACTTTTACAGAGGACATCTCAAGTGCCCGCCCGACTTCATCTGTGGTCACGAATTCGTTGGAGAGATCGTTGAGAAGGGCGATGAGGTGTCAAAGTTCAATGTTGGAGACAAGGTGCGCAATACCGGGGAGAGTTAGGAACGAACATGGTGAGGAAGAGCTGGAGTCCAGGGGAAAGTCTGCGAACACGCAAGACACAGGCGCTGACAATCTTATTCAGGTCGTTGTGCCCTTCTATACTGCTTGCGGTGAATGCTTCTACTGCGTCCGCGGCCAGGCATCACGCTGCTCCAAAGGTACGACTCGCGTAACCACAGCACCACAAGAGTCACAAACTGACAACCTTAGGCGAGCTGTTCGGCAACTCCGTCCCAGCAAACTCAATCCCGGGCGGCCAAGCCGAATACGTCCGCTGCCCACTTGCCGACTCGACCTTTGTCCTAACTCCCAAGAACATCCCCGAAGAGATGCTAGTCCTCATGGCAGACATCTTCCCCACAGGCTACTTCGCTGCCTCCCGCTACCTCAAGAACCTCAACGAGCGCGACAGAAAGGAGTTCACAGTGGTCTGCGTCGGCTGCGGGCCCGTTGGAATTTGCGCCATCACCGCCGCCCTCACAATGGTCGACAAGGTCTACGTCGTCGACTCCGTCCCCGAACGCTTGGAAGAAGCGAGGAAGATCGGCGCTATCCCTATCAACCTCAACGACGACCCCGTCGCCAAGATCAAGGCCGCCTCCGACGGCCGTGGCGCAGACGTTGTGATGGAAGTCGTCGGCCACGCGGACGCTTTCCACCTGGCCTTCGACATGATCCGCCCGTGGGGCCAGATCTCGTCTATCGGCGTGCACACCGAGCCGATCAACATGAACGGCCTCATGATGTACGGCAAGAACGTCAGCATGGCCTTTGGCCGCTGCCCGGTGCGGTCTATCTTTGAGGAGGCGCTGGAAGTGCTGGTCAAGGAGCAGAAGAAGCTCGCTTTCCTGTGTGGAAAGACCATGTCGCTGGAAGATGCGCCGAAGGCGTATGAGGACTTTGAGCAGAGAAAGGTTACCAAGGTTGTTTTCAAGATGGATAAGAGTGAGGCGGGACAGGATGTTGCGGAGAAGGTGAAGGCTTGAGAAAGGGTTGTCAGATATGTGTGTAATACTCGGTGTGATTTGTTCGGCACCTCTACTATCATGTAGCACCGTTCCAAACTACTCTTCCCTGCAGCAGTCTACATCTTCTGTCTAATAACTCGTCAATCTACTCCTTGCGATCATTCATCTCTTCGTCCACGTCAAGCTCCTCATCCTCGCTGGATTCTCCACTGCCAGCCATCTGCTCGTTCCCATCAATCTCTTCTTCGGGGCCAAAACCGTCCTGAGCGCCGGCGTATTCGCCGCTGGTCCATTCCTCGCCGACAGACACCGCGTCATTTCCACGGTCCTCCTCATCACTTGAATCCTCCTCATCGCTCGGATTGATGAGAAATGAACTCGCTGTCGAGGCGGAAAGACCATCGACTCGTTGTGATGGGCAATCGAGCTGCTGCTGAAAATCGAGTATACTGACTTCAGGCAGTACTCTGAATCAACCCCCAACCTGGCGTTCTGTTCGGGTTGAGCGTTACGCCATCATTCAGAATGCGTCAAGCTACACTGGAAAGGGCGACAAATTGTTTGTGGCTAATGTCGTCCTCAATGCGCTGGTCATTGACAGGCGCGACCTTCCCAGGACTGGTGCCAGAGTCTGGCGAGATTGGCCATAGAACCCGTGACACATGATTTCGTGCTATTTTCACTTTTTATTGCTTACGGTGTTCAAGCCTTGGCGGCTGATCACGTTCGATGGCGTGAAGTTCATGGCGTTGGAGCGCTTTGACATATTGGGCCTTTTCGTGTCGAATATATAGAAGGAAGTACAAATACCAGAAGGATAGTGTATGGAGGTCTTGATGAAGGAAAAAAATCAACAGCAACGTCCAATAGTACTTATACGATTGAAGCGACAAAGAAGTGCGCTCCCAACTGCGAGACCAAGCAAAAGCAGGATTCCGTATCATAAACACTGCCCATTCAAGCACGAGAGACGTGATTCCTCTTGCCTGAGCAAACTTTGCTTCTTTTTCTCCCAACAGTTTTCTTTGTCCGCTTCTGGGGGGGCAGTATGTGTTGTTGCTCGAGAGATCAAATGCTATGCATATCCATACTGCCATTGCATCACATTTGGGGATTGGCATAGGGAACTTGAGGAAAATAGAACTCTCTCGTGACATCACGATCGTATGGCAGCGAAAGATTGAGACAGGCCGCCTTCTTGTGCGCCCTGTTGATTTCTAGTAGGCTCCAGGTATCCCGTGCGTCATACTCACTTCCCACCGTTGATCACACGCAGAAGACCTAGCAACGTCTGGATGTCCACGCTCGTGGTTGTGTCATTCTCGTGCTCTTAGTCATTGCCCAGCATCCTTCCAAGCTTACCTCTCAGCCTCTTTCCTAATATTATGTCGTGCCTCAGTCTTAACTCTCTTCCGAGCTCAGCAGCAAAGCTTCCCATGCCCGATCCTTCCAGAGTCTCAGCCCAAAACTGCCCAGGCATCAGATCGTGTGCCCCATCCACCAGCTGCGGCACAAGTGGCAAGCGGACGAGCATACTCAACTCGAAAGCAGCTTGCCATATCCCCATCGCCGTCCAGCAAAACCAGAAGCTTGGATGGAATCTTCTCTACTTTATTCGCTTGAATTTGAGCCTCAGATCAAGCTCTTACCTCGCTCATGTCGTGGCGATACGGTTCCAGCATCGTTTCTGTTTCTTCGAAGAGCATCTCGATCTCGCCGCAGCCGAGCGACCAGTGGTAGTTGCTTTTTGCTTGTTTTTGGACGTTGAAACTAGCCTAATGAGGGCTCGCCTTTGCTATGCATGAATACTCGGAGTCTGTAAGCAAGAAGAGCCAATCTTAGCGATCAATTGATATTAATGTAACGAAGATAAAGAGGATACATCGATTACGCGAGTCCCGTACTGATGTCCGGTATTAATCATTTCTGCGGAACTCGCGTGAGTTCTGGGTATGCTCCGTGACAGGCCGAAGCCGCAGATGGAGGTCATCAGCTATGGGCAATCAGCAATATTGTCGACAGGAAGAACGACAGACACCTATGCAAACGCGAAGAATAGATCCCCATGACCGCATGGATGAAAAAAGTCTATAGATATGAAGGACTCAAACGCTGAAAACGAGTCTGTTTGCGAAGCGACGTTCTCATTATCCAGTTCGCTCCACGGCTACATTGCATAACCACATCGGCGTGACACCTCCTGCGTACTCAATCAAGTCTATCTATCGATGGCTGGAAGTCTTTTCTAGCGGTATTCAGATCAGCAACGTTCCCTCAAGGAAGACTCGCTCGATTGGGGTTGGAACAACGTCAAACATCCGCCATGACCATGGTCCGCAATCTCGTTACCTTGGAGAAGGGGGACTCTCGCGTTAAAGTCTTTACATTATCTACTATCACGCACGCAAGGGCTCTCAGCAAAACACCAATGTCATTCGAAAGCTTTTGATCAAAATTCTCCACCCGAGCGAAATCACCTCCAAACTTAGTTGGCGTTTCTCACTCACTACATAACACCCCTCCCACGCTTGCCAGATATCACAAATAAGTCCCGGTAGTCAAGTAGTCTATGATACTGCTTAAGTAAGCCTGCTGGTCGCCATGTCCTTTGTGGCAGCAGAGACATTGGCAGCGGTGGAGTGGCTGGCAGAGGCGTCGGTTCGATTCCGGCCTGGGGCGGTGATAATCGTTGTTCTTTTTGCTTCCGTCATACTATTTCGGGCCCGAGGTTGATGATGAAGCTTTTAATGCGCATCCTTTTGCAGTGGCTTGATAGAGATGATGTACATCCTGAATTGGAGACTGATGTTTTATTAAAGTTTATTCTAGGAGGCACTTTGTTCTGCTGGGCTCAGATACTTGTTGGAGACGTTACCACTGGCAGCGTCACGGAACAGGCCTACGAACATGGCGAAGCGCTGAAGCCGTAGGACTGGACTTAGATGGAGCAGGTGAGGTTGAAACAACGTTGCGGATTTGACTGGGCACTAGAAAAGCATATTCCCCCACGGTTACATAAACTGTTTCCGCTTGCTTCGGGTGACAACAATTGAAGAACATTGCATGTGGGATAGAATTGAGGGCCGATCGTTTGATGGGATTGAATTCAATCACTACGATCCGAGGGATTAAAGTACACTCTGCTCGAACATCATTCTTGCAACGTTCCGTGTTGATCAGAAGGTCGTGTAGGACCAGACCTCCACCTTCTTCCTTGTGTCTTGCACACCTGTACATCTTCCGACTTTGCATCAGCACTCACTTTAGTGAAGTAGAATAGTTGGAGGGCCTCGACCACAGACATTCGTATGTCCACTCGACGAAGAGTCTCCCAAGGCAACGTGGCATGTTCCAAGAAGTAGCTCAAGTCGGAGAGACTGTTGAATCTGAACCGGGCTTGCTTGACCAAGATCTCCAGCGTGATGCGACGGAGATTTTTGTTAGTCCGGAGCAATCCAGATGACTGGTTCGCTTGGAGTAGAGATGATAGATCTCTCTGGCTTGATAGGAGCCTCGTAGTATGCTTTGCGGTCTTCCTCAGGTATCTCATCTGTTGTATCCCACATGCCGTCCGGTGATTGGTAGGGATACATTCTCTTGGAGTCTCCGACTACCACAGCAACAATCTTCTTTCTCATGCACTAGAGTGAGGCGTGAGCTCCAGCGGCTTGTTCCGCCGGTTGGCGCACACAAATCCAGTTCAGCGCGACTTCATCCATCCACCTCCTGCATATTTCGCATACGATAGAACATCATCCATGTCTCGCGACAACGAAACTACCATCTCCCCTCCTCTTACGGATCACATCATCACCCAAACACATCGTTTGTGTTCCTCCAGATAAAAATGGCCGCCGCACCCATCAACTCTGAGCAAGTACCCACAAGCGAGCATCAAATCAACGACGACAACAACGATGAGGAAGGGTCCTTCTCCAGCACAATCTCCACCACCTCCTCCCAACCCATCGTCCCCGCCATCCGCACCGGTGGCACCGCCCGCGAGCAACTTCGCGCCCGCCCCCGTTCCTACGGCCACCGTCTCCTCCAACACATCACCGCGTGGACCGCCCGGCATCTTGCGCGCCTGCAAGCCACGATCCTCTCTCCTTTGATCGGCGTTCAGGGGGCTGAGGCCTTCACTGTATCGAATGCCGAGTACGGCGGCACCAGCACCGGCCAAGTCAAGGGTCGGATCCGTGGCTGGAGCGAGAGGGTGGGCTATGAGACTTGGGGAGACGGGTATGATGAGTTTAGCGAGCCGCTCGGGAGTGATGAAGGGGAAGATGAAGGCAGGGATCTTGGGCAGGCGCCTGGGGAGGTCGAGCCGAGTTGGCCTGGCAGTGAGTGGGATGGTGGGTGGTATTGGGAGTTTTGGTATGAAGACGATGTCAATAGCACGAGTCAAAAGGGGAGGGGGGCTGCAACGTTGGCGGTGGAGAGGGAGCCTTTCGAGCCTAGGCGTCAAGAGGATTATTGGGAGGCCCCGAGGAGTATCGGACAGATTGATGGGGCCGGGGATGAGAGGGATGCCGATGGCGAAGGCAGGGCTGAGAGCTCTGAGAATGAGAAGGCGAGTCGGGGTGTTGGCGGTGCTGTCGATGGCCGACCAGTCAAGCGATGACGAGACAGCTGATGGCCGCATTTGATTGACCGTGTAGAAACCTAGTATCGAGAGGCAAACCAAGACATTCGAAAATCACTTACATGTTATACTCCTTTCAGTCGAGAAAAGACAAAGGCGCACTCGCATATTGACCCAAGATGCCGGTCAGTCGTAGTGATATCGAAACATGTAAAATGTCGGCTCATAACTCAGCAGGTAGCTCCGGAATATTTGCCTGATCAGCTTCATCGCTAGACATCACAAAGTCACGAAGATGAATCAACGATAACTTCCCATCTATAGTAAACCTAGACAGCAGCCTGAGAATGATTCAGTGCCAAAGCAAGAAGTGAATGGAAAGTTTCCCACCAGAGACCTTAACTCAAGCCAAGCCAGACAAACCAGTGACGCAACACCACAGGAGTGAGATGTGAACCCAAAGGCCCTTTCGCCACCAAACGCACACAGATGAATTGATATTTGAGCACGACTTCATGTCTGGAAACACTCATCCACCAACGGAAAAGACAGCTATTGATCTCCAATTTCGAACGCCACGCAACTACTAACAACAATCTACTTTACCACTACCGAACACATCCATTCGAACGCTTTTTCTTTTCTAAATACGAATCCACAAAACCCCGTGCCACTCGACAGGAAAAATGGCCAACCCAACCACCAAATCCCGCGCTCGTCCTCTCTCCTCGTCCTCGGATGAGGAAGAGAACCGCTGCCCTCGCAAGGCCGCCAGACCCGTCGAGCCAACATCTGACTCGGACGAGTCATCGTCGTCGTCCAATTTCGACGATCGTGTGGCGACGCCTGCGCAGCTGACGCAATGTTTGCTTGCACTGCAGGCAGAGGCTCAAGACGCGCAGTCCATCGCCGCGCAGGTACCCGAGGGCGAAGGGTCTGGCGAAGAGGACGATGCCGAGGAGGGCTCCCAGAGCGCAGAAGGCGACGACCAAGACACTGAGGAGGTCGACCAAGACGAGAACGATAACAGCAACTCCGACGACGAAGCTCCCATCGCCCCTCGCCCTCGCCGCAAGGCCTCGCCCCCTCGAATCGGCCACCGAATCGACGATCACCACCTCGCGCGCCTCGCCGCCACCATCATTTGCCCTCTTTCTGACGACGTAACCGGCGCCGATTTCTCCTACGAGTCGAACCTCGGTTACGGCAACGATACCGCCGTAGGCCGCCTCGTCCGCCTCCGCCGCTGGAGCCAAGAAGTCGGCTACGAGACCTTCGGCGACGGCTACGACGAGAACGGCGAGCCCATCGAGGACGACTCCGAAGAGGGGCGCGATCTCAACACGCCTCCTCCTGATCTTTCCCCCGTTCGTCCCAGTGTGGAGTGGGACGGCGACGAGCCGAGGTATACGCGCTGGGTCGAGCGTTGAGATCGCTCGGAGATCGGCCAGCAGGGTTACGGAGGGTCTTTCCCTGAGAGGGAGCCTTTTGGTGTTGATGGGCCGCAGTATGGCCAGGTCTTGGCTGCTGGGAGGAACCCGCAGAGGGAGGATGGGAGGTGGCCTGTTTATTCGCCGGACGAGTCTGAGGTGAGGGCGGGTGAGGCGGATGAGGCTGAGGAGGCCGCGATGGAGTTTGGCGGAGATGGCGCTGGCGAGAGACGCAGCGGTGGGGAGAGGGGTGGTCGTTGTGGCGCTGGTGAGGAGGATGGCCAGCGAGATGACGATGAAGCGAAGAGCGACGACGACGACGGCCAACAACAGGGCGATGCTGAGGGAGGAGATGGTCACAGCGACGGCTCGCAAGCCAGCCAGTCCGATGCCGAAGATGCCGAAGACGAAGAGGATGCCGAGGAAGAAGACAGCGACAGCGACGACGACCAACAAGCCCGGCCAACTGTCATCCTCACACCAGCCGGAGGTCTGCCACGACGCGAGTATACCGGCAGGATCACTCGCGGCATGGCCGCTGAGCAGACAGCTCGCCACGCACCTCTCGCTCCAGGTCAGGGATACCCATCTGTCCCCATCGCTGAGTCGCAACACCCCCAGATGCTGCTCGGCTTGTATGGTGGCGAGCCAGATTCGGAGGAGGATGAGGATGAAGACAAAGACGAGGATGAGTGATCTTCGATGGGTTCCGAATGCAGGATGGCGATGGGGGAGAAGAAAACGATCATGAGAGTTCGTCGAGTCTGCTTAGATCACAGCATCTTCTGTCAAGGCGAGCTCAATGGGAAATGTCCATAGTTTGTGGATTATTGGCCCGTCTCTGACAGGTTCGTTTCTGGATATAGACACACAATCCGATGTAATTGACTTCAACCGCGAATGCAACCCACATCTTTTTCATCTCCAATCTCGCTTGCGACTCGCCTAGCCGTGAGCATTCAGTCGAATCATGAGCGATGCGAAGGTGCAAGTAGAGGCAGAGAATCAACGGTGGACGAACGGAACGAACGTAGAATTGAGTGCGCCAGTAGATTTCTCGAAGTACGCAAGGGAGAACAGGTGGAAAGAGAAAGCAATCCACAAAAGATGTGGTGGAGGTTGTGAGGGGCTCGTAGTCGATGACTGAGAGCAGGGAGTTGTTGATTACGCTGATTATATTGTCGGCCAGGTAGGCGGCGTATTCTGTGGCGGAGGGGAGGGCGGAGGTTAGAGTTTTTGTGGAGGAGGTCGTTGTTGTGAGTACGCTGGTGGTTGTTGAGGTTGAGGTTATAGAGGTTGCGAGGGTGGTCGTGGTGGAGGCGTCGGACGGGTTGATGGTTGTGGTGAACGTGACTGGATTTTGAGAAGAACAAAGTCAGTATGTCTAATCTCTCGCCCTGGGAGGTTCTGGGAGATCACTTATCTGTCGAGGTGCTTGCAACAGTCGATGTCTTGGCCGCGGTCTTGGTGACAGTCTTGCTGGCGGTATTGGCAATTTTCGCCAATACAAGTTTAGGCTTATAGACGAGGCATTCGACACTTTGCGGGTATTGCTTTGGTATGGTTTTCGTGTTGCACAATGGATCTTTTTGGCTGGCGGCCCGTCGTTTTATCCCCTGGATCGTTCGGCGCGTCTTCTTTGCGTTGGCGGCGAGGTCACGTGTATCAGCGAAATGTGTAGTTCCTGAGAATGACAAACAACGATCGCGCCGGAATGATGACTCTGTTGCCATCATTTGTGGGTGTGAACGGTTCTAGAGGAGGCAGGCCTGAGAAGAGACAAGGATACATTTAGTATGGAAAAAGCGAGGGTATATAAGTAAGTAAATAAAAACAAAATGTTCGTCTAAGAGTCGTAGCCGGGAGTGCGAAATCCAGTCTTGCTAGGATCCCCTTATACCATCCATTCGCCCCAGTCTGCAGGAGGGAATGCAAAAGCCCGCCGAGGAATGCATCGAGAAGGTTCACCAGTCGATCACAGGCGCTTAAAGCAAGAGAGCAGCGCCGAGAACACCGACGGCAGCAAGAGCTGAGCCGGCCATGGCGGTGGGGATAGCAGCCGCGCCTTCGCTGGCGGAGCTGTCGCTTCCAGAAGAAGTTGCAGA
>Ga0265798_10004043_pt1 | contig 20520 bp, 21 predicted proteins | sample P3T30metagenome_FD_192430 | JGI IMG/M metagenome (GOLD analysis project Ga0265798, IMG submission 192430) | Plant litter microbial communities from East Loma Ridge, Irvine, California - P3 T30 | ecosystem: Environmental > Terrestrial > Plant litter > Unclassified | place: USA: California... | reverse complement strand
AGCAGGAAGGTGGCTACACAAAAGCCCCGATATTGGCGGCACCCGAGAAAATGCGCAGCAGAACGTCTCACTTTGCATCTGTCCTCGCTCCGACAGCGACGAGCAGCCCACCCCTCTCCACGCGCAACGATGATTCGGCCGCCTCAGTTGATTGCGCACAGCTCGCAGGGGAAGCGTGCGCCGACACCGTGTCACGACAGGGCTGGGCTTGGGCGGGTCCCCGTCAGGCGGATCTCTCTCTAATTCTCGACAGGGATTCTCAGGAGAGAGGGTCCTGGCAGGCTGGCACCGTCTACCTGTTGGTCGGAGCGCTTCTGTCATGCTGTGGCGAGTAGTGCTGCGGAAGTAGGCAGTAAGTAGTGTGAAGTGGCAAGTAGGGGAACTAGCAATGTGCGGCAGCAAGCTACCGAACTCTGATGATGGTGATCCATGTATTATAGAGGAGTCGCAGGACGAGCCTCTTCTGTATGTCTCTCCGTTCCTGTGGGGGTGCCACGAGGCTATGGAGAGATTAGATGGTGATGATGTAAGCTTGCGCCATGTGCGATGTGACGAGTACTCGATAGAGAGGAACAGCAAGAGATCGAGGACGAGAACGATGCAAACAGTACCGAGTCCGAAGTTGCAGTACGGCGGCGTACAGTGCCGTATCGCGACCGGCAGTAGTCCGCGATCTTGAAGCAAGAAAGATCCAGTCGTAGATAGATTGAGCTGAGCAACCAAAAGGATCGGAAACTCGCCATCACAATCATACCAAGACAACAGGCCGGGCAAGCTTGACTGTAGGGATTGTCATTGGCAGGTTGGCAGGCACTGGAGGAAAGCTCTTTCCCCATCCAGCCATTGCATTGGAATTCTTATTAAAGGAAAAGGACCATGCTCAGATCCCAGATCTAGCGGCGCATCGCTTATGACTGGGTATGGGTAGTCTAAGAGAGGAGAGAGGGGGGAGGGATCGGGGAACAGCCTCCCGCCTGCGGATGCGAGGCGTGCGTGGTGCATGCGTGCATGATATCGAACTCGTCTCATCTCATCATCCCATCCCATCCCATCCCGTCACATCGATCAGTGGAGTCGAGAGTGGGGGTTTTGATCGATGGCAAGTACCGGGGTCAGGGTCGGTTCGGTCGGTCCCGGCCTGTCTACCTGTCTGTCTGTCACGGGACTGGTATGTCTGCTTGAATCATTCGCGATTGTGATTGCAGGAAAGTGTTAGCTGGGTCTGCCTCCTGGCAGTAAGCGAGGGGGGGTACAGAGGCAAACCGAGATATGCCGGTAGCCAAGGATATGCACAGTGGCAGTAGGTGATGTCTGCAAAAGCACCGACGAACGGGGTGTGTGCGCGATAGTTCTGTGAATACATGCACTGCAGTTCTGAGGGAGACAGAAAATGCCCGTTCGTGTCAGAGCGGCGAACGCGTGCGTTCGTGCGTGCGTGCGTGCTGGCGTAAAGAAACGGTGGTTGTTGATGGAGAAAGAAAAGACCACGCGCACGCACTTGGAGAGCAGATCCACCATCGCCATCCTCTTGTCGTAGCGTGAAGTGCATGTCATCAAACGTCCCGACCGAAAACTCTAAATGAATGCAGTTTTTGACATTTGACATGTCCGGATGATTCCTACAGTAATCTCTCGACCTTATCCACTACAACTACTACCATCGCTACTGCAACAACGGTACATGTAGTACCCAATCATGATCTCATCATCAGCGGTCTCGCCTACAGCACCATAAGATTGCGTCCCTCACACAATAATAGCACACGTAGTAATAAGTTTCACGATTGATCTCCCGAGTCCCGCCCCATCATCACGGCGCAAAGGCCACAACAACCACGAAGACCTAATGCAAATCCCACGCCTTCCGAGAACCTTAAAACAAAAGCAAAAGCTCTTGATCTTCCAATAGGAAATCAAGAAGCTTCCCCGATGCAAAGCACGTAATGAGAGGGGACCGGGAAGGAACCACATTCCATATGGGTGACGGGTTCCAACATCCCCTACTATTATTGTCGGTATGCTACTATCACCTAGCTGATGGGTCTTCTTTTGATTAATAAGATTGATAGAGCAGGATATGTCAGATTGTAAGCCGGCGGCTCTGCACCCAGTCGCGTGGGCGGCGGGACTTTTGGATGCGATCATGCGAGGCGATGCGATGCTAGGTACTGGGTTCTCCCCTGGTTTAGCATCTCAACATAATAGGGCAACAGTATCGATGACAACTCACTGCCGTGCCGTGCTATCATCATTGACACCGTAGCGAGTATCGAAGGAAGGACCTGACGGGCAGCCCGAGTGACATGTCACAAAACATCGACAAAGCCAAGAGATCTCGACTTTCCACAACCAAGATTTCGCGATCGCGGAATGACTCGACACAAATCATCGTCTGCATGACGAAGGAACCGAAAACGACAGCATGGTGGACAGGTGGATACCTAGGCAGCGATTGATTCGACCTGACTCGTGCAAACTACCCACCCAGCAGCAGCAACTTCCTCCAAGAGAGTGGGATGAACAAACACCCAAAAACAACCTCCTAGGAGAAACCGTACCCCAAACCAAGGGAACGCAAAGTCACGGAAACACGGAAAATCGATCGCATCGTTGCAGGCTTCTCCACTTCTCTTCTCACTATTGCGAAATGGGGCGCACGGGGAGACAAGGATTGTGCAGCCGGGCGGGCGTAAGCGTGGAGGCGAGCAAGGAGCAAGAACAAGAGAGAGAGAGAGAGGGAGAGAGGGCGGTCTTTTTGCGTCCAGATGACAGGACGACAAGACAAGATCTATCTGCGTAGCGGAAAAACAGGGCTGGTACAGTATAGTAGTGGCGGGTATCCGTTTGTTAGCTAGCATGATGTAGTTCGTTGAGTAGTTTGGATAGTAGTTTAGTGGCGACATGTCACTTCGGGGAGATCGGGCGCGCATGGGTTGGCTCAGGCTCTGCTTTGCTGGCTGGATGCTAAGGGGATAACTTGAGCAATGATATCGACAGGGATTCGACCAGACGGCTTGCGACTATTGGGAGAAGAGGAGAGAATCTATCCGATTTCGAGGCAATGGACGAAGGAGACGGATGTTTCTGAGGACCAGACGTGACGTGTTCGTGATACTTGATGTCATTATTCTTCATTTCGTGACGGAGAGCGCGCCGAGCCACAGCTAAAGAACTGGGAAACACATACAGCACGCCCCGTGGTCTTTGGGTCTTGCATGGCGTCGTTGACCTGACGAAAAATTCAACAACGTCAACACACAAGGGCCCTGCCAGTACCCGAATCCCAGCAAAAGCTGCTGCGCCGCCCACTCGTATCCCAGCACGCCCAGCTGCTCTCCGCTCTCCTTGTGCTACACAGCGGTGGGTCACGCAACGCGTGCACGCCGAAGATGTCCGGCGCACGTCGCATGAACACCTTGCCGTTTCCCAGTGCTACGGACTTGACTTGTGCGCCATGTGCCACGCTTCCTCGAAAATGCCTGGACGAGAGAGCGAAACCTTTTGAAGCGCGCGCGAAAAGCCATTGTGCAACCACCCATCGCGCTGTCTTTGAAGAGCTTTTGCCTCTACTGGAAGCAGGCACTATTAACTGCAGCCCTGGCGGCGTCGAGCCATCCCGTGTTTCACTGGAAGCATTCTGCGCCCCAGCTGCGTGCGAGGCGAGGAAAGACTCATGCAAGTCATTTTCCTGGTGCTCGGTTCGGCTTTCGCCTGCCACCACCAGCGGCACGTTGTGAAGAGGCGAACCCTTCCGGCCCAGCGGACAGCCCTTGCATACCACCGCCGAGCACATTCCCAGAGTCGTCAGTCTTGAAGCCCTCACTCTCGTTTAACACAAACGAGGCCAGTGACTGAATCGCGCTTGTCCACTCGCCCACTGCGCGCATCCGATCTGTGTCTGCGCGACTCTCAATCTCCACAGTCCCGGCGTCCTGGTTGATTTTGCCACGCAGCTGTCCATCCATGATCAAAAAGCCGACGATGTCCTGCACTTCGGGAGTCGAGATGTTTAGGCGCCTGGCAATGAATTCGAGCTTGAAGCGCGTGTAAGGTGCGACGAGTTTGACAACAGCCTTTGTGCGCATGTTGCGTGTGACCTCGTCAATGTTTTCTGCGATGAATGGGTCGGCTAGGAGGTCCTTGTTCTTCGTCAGGACAGCCTCGTATTGGTGCATTTGGTCGTTCTGGTAGGCATCAACGAGCTCTGTCATCGCCGCAATACGAGGGTCGTTCTTGTATGGCTTTGTTTCTTGCGAATCAAACGGGTTGATGTCTGAGCCCATGAGCATGGTCGTCAACACCAGGTACTTGAGCACTTGGATACGCTGGAGCGAGCCAGCCTCATCGTAGTTCCGAAATGACTCGAAGAAGTCGCTTTGAGCCTCGTTCCAATTCTCTATGTCATGGGTTAGCCACGTGAAACCATTGTGAATGAATGGATTGAGATCCCTTGCTTACCCTCGCTCATGTGCATTTTTCCACCGCATTCTCGGATGATTCCCATGATCTTGGGATGTGGTACAGCCGAGCGCACCTTGAGTGCGCGCTGGTACAAGCCCTGTCGAAGTGTTAGTCAACATCTCCGAGTGCAACCCGGCACTTGTCATACATACCTTCAGACGCTTGTTGTTACGTGTCGCGGCATACATCTGGATCTCAAGAGCGTATGCCTCCATGGAGTACGTGCCCTTGCTGGGGTCGTCTGTGCCGTCCTCGCGCTGGCATGCCTTGTGAAGCTCTCGGACTTTCTCGGTCAAGCGGTCGTAGTCTTTCTGAGCGAGCCAAAGCCTGGCCAGCTTTGTGTTCGTGGATAGCCAGAGTCTCTCGTTGTTGGTAGCCTGGAATGATTCCAGAGTCTTTGAGTAGAACTGCTCCATGCATTTGTTCGCCGTCTCATCCGAGGCATTCTTCTCGATGAAGTCCAGCATGTTGTTGATGGATTTCTCCGAGTAGTTGCGTGTGACTGCCGATTTGACATATGTCAAGAGCTCGGTGTAGTGTTCAACGGCCTGCAACCGATGTGAGTATTCGTCCAGCCGCTTGATTGTTATCCACCAACACTGACCTTCTCGTATCTTCCCAGCCTGAACTCAAGCTTGATCGCTTGCTTCAGACCCTTGAAACCCCAGTCGCCTTTTTCCTCTTCAAGTGCCGGCACTCCCAAGAACTCTTCGATGGCCTCTTCGGGCGCTTCAGTCTTCATCTGCTTCGCATTGTAATATTTGTTTTCCACGTCGACATCTCCTCCCTCTTCAGCATCATCGTCGTCCTCGTACTCGAAGTCATAGCTGCGAAGCGTCAGTCATGGGTTCCTCTATGGGACGCTTCACTTCGTACTTCTCGTCATCCGACGCTTGCATGAAGTCATCGTCGTCCGACATGGTGGCGGTTCTGTGTGTGCGTGAGAGTTGTGAGTAGTAGATTAGTAAGAATCGTTAGTCGAGGATACCAGATGTCGTTTCGGTGAAGATGAGGGAGTTTAGTAGAAAGAGGGTTGTGTTTGAAAGTGGTGGTGAGGTAGCTTCAATGCACTTCCATCATCTAAACGTCCAGGCTGTCGCAATCAACAGACACGCCAGCGGGGCGGGGAATATTAGGGCCGGCCCGCAGAACGTGGGGCGCGCGCGCTTGTGATAGATGGAAGTCAAGATCACAGTTGACTCTCTTACCTTGCCCACCTTTGCAACATACAAACATCATCCGAATCTCTACCACAACACCGCCAATATGGGTGGCGATCTCAACTTGAAAAAGTCATGGCACCCGGTGCTCATGTCCAACCAGAAGCGCGTCTGGGCCGAGGAAAACAAAGCACTTGAAGAGCGCAAAAAGACCGACCAAGTACTGAAGGAACGCGCAGAGGAACGCGCACTTCTGGAGCTGGAGAAACTTCAGGAGGCTGCTGGCGGCAAGAAGCGTACCGACCGCGTGGACTGGATGTACAATGGACCTGGCGCTGGTGGGCCCGGTGCTGGAGGCGGAGTGAGCGAGGAGATGGAGGGTTATCTGCTTGGAAAGAGGAAGCTCGATGGCTTGGTACAGAGGTCGGAGACGGAGGCTATGAAGAAGGATGCGGGAGAGGAGGGATTTATGGCGCTCAACTCGAATGCGAACACCAGCAGGGACATCGCATCGAAAGTTGCGAGTGATCCCATGCTGGCCATCAAAAAGCAGGAGCAGGCGGCGTACGAGGCCATGATGAACGATCCGGCGAGGAAAAGGATGCTTTTACAAGCAGCTGGGCAGGATGTGGCAGATGACAAGAAGGACCGACGACACAGGCACAGAAGCAACCGGCACCACAGAGACGACGATGACGGTCACAGGAGTAAACGGAGACGCCGCGGCGATGAAGATGAGGAAAGGCGATCACACAGACATCGCTCAAGCCGTCACCGAGAGAGGTCACGCTCTCGCTCACGATCACCATACAAACGCTCTGACGACCGAGACCGCGATGACCACGGCCACAGATCTCGTCGCCACAGAGACCGTAGTGCATCTCGCTCGCGTTCTCCTCGCAGGCGTCGTAAGGAGGACGATCACAAGGAGCGCCGCAAGTCCTATCCTAGTCCAAAGCGATCCGGATCTTCCAGGTCAAAATCCCGATCACCGTACCGGGCACGGAGAGACGATCACAGCAGACAACAAAGACGACGATCACCTTCCTACGAGCGTTCCGGCAACCGACAACCAAAATCGCATCGCTCGCCGCCCAGGGAGGCGAGGCGTGACGAAGCAGCAGAGCAAGCAGAGCGCGAGAAGCGGTTGGCAGCTATGCAATCGAATGCTTCGGAATTGGAAGTCGATCGTCGAGCGCGACTTGCGGATCTTGATGCGCGAGATGCAAAGCAGCGCGAAGAGGATGATCGCAAGAGATCCGACAAGGCCAATTTCATCGGCGGCATACGCAAAGAAGCCGAAGGTGTCGACACTGGAAGGAGGTTGCAAGGTGGACGAGGTGGCCGTGATGATGATTGAGCAGTCAGCTGCGGCTTCCCTTTGGGAAGAACGTACATGCGTGTACACACCTGTGATGAGCCAGTAGGCTGAACGTAAACCCGGATCGCTCAAATCGATTGACACAAACCCATGATGCAACCTTTTGAACTACACGTACGTTCCTTCCACTACTATACAGCCGACTTGATATATCGGTCGAACTGAACTTCATTGCCATGATCAGCCCCAACCCTAACCCTTCGTCCTCAAAACAGTCGCCATCAACAAGCTGTCAGCAACCCTCTATTGATATGCAATTGCTAGAGATGCATCGTCTATGAGGTCTTGACATGACAGTGTAGTTATAGGAATATCTGGTAGCACACATCGGGTACAGTCACCCACAGATGCAGGGAACAGCCCGGATAGTGACAACACAGCAGTCATCGTTGATGACAACCAGATAAGTCATCTCAACATTTGATCCCAAGAAATGGACCTCATTCCCACCCAACATCCTCCTCGCCAAACTTACATATAATCATCCAATACTTTAGTACGCGCCCCAACACGCTCGCCACCACGGGATTCCTCAACTTCCACGAATCTATTCATGTTCTCAGCTCTGAGCTGACAATCCGGCGAAAGAAGCCACCGAGAGCACGTCCCACGATAGCACGCATGCTTATATTTCTCCGCACGGTGCTGTAGATCGCTGGGACGCTATAGTTAGTACCCGAGCCGCTGTCTGCCGCGTTGGCCCCATGGAACGAGGTGAGATGACAGCCCATCTGGGCCTCTCGAAAAGGGTTTGCTTTGCCCTGGAAGTGTTCTGATAAATTGACGTTTTCCATTTTTGATTAACTCAACCCACGACCCAAGAAGAACTTGCAGAACAGTGGCAAAGTACCGAACTGACAAGTCCGTGTATCTTGATAATCCAATTTCAAGCTCCCGGTACGGTAGCTCCGCAGCCCGCGCGGCACGTCACTAGCAGCTTGGTTACGTCTACCTCCGTCGAGTCCGCCCGGTTCCAAACTCAAGACAACTCGACCTACCTAACCTAGCCTAAGCGCATCGACAACCATAACAACAACACCACTCGACGGCAATCCTACCACCACATTCCTCGCGCATCACTCCCTCCTCGACATATACTGCCGACCTCCGCCAATCCTCTCCAACACACCCTTGCTTACGCCGCGATCATGCCTCTCTGTGGAGGTAGCAAGACCGTCCAGAGGAAGTTGGTCCTGTTGTACGTCTACCACGATGCGCATCCATCTGCGCATGCCTGATATTCTATCCGCCATTGTTTCCTTCTAACACCTCCTGCAGGGGCGACGGTGCTTGCGGCAAGACATCACTGCTGAACGTCTTCACCCGAGGCTACTTTCCTACAGTCTAGTAAGTGCGCGCGCGACAATCCACCTCTCCCCCCAAGACGGCCCAGCTAACCCTCTCCTCCCTCCAGCGAACCCACCGTCTTCGAGAACTACGTCCACGACATCTTCATCGACAACACCCACGTCGAGCTCTCACTTTGGGACACCGCTGGCCAGGAAGAGTTCGACCGCCTACGATCACTCTCTTACGATGACACACACGCCATCATGCTCTGCTTCAGCGTCGACTCGCCCGACTCGCTGGAGAACGTGGAAAGCAAATGGGTCGGCGAGATTGCGGAGAACTGCCCTGGTGTGAAGCTGGTGCTTGTCGCGCTCAAGTGCGATCTGCGAGAGCAAGAAAAGGACGACCGGGAAGAAGGTCGCGAGCCGAAGAAGCCAACAATCGACTACAAGCAGGGTCTGGCAGTAGCGGAGAAGGTCAAGGCATTACGGTATCTGGGTAAGTTTGGATCTTCGCGACAAGCCACTGTGTCGCATGCGGGATGATTTCGCCGGAGGAAGCACCGCTAACACTTCCCGCAGAATGCTCCGCAATGAAGAACCGCGGCGTCAACGAGGCGTTCACCGAAGCAGCGCGCGTCGCCCTCACAGTCAAGAGCGCCAAGGGCGACAAGGACAGCACCTCATGCTCCGTCATGTGAGCTTCGCGCCAAACATCACACCAACCGACACCCCGCGCCGTTGCAACTTTCGCGACTCGTGGAGGCCCCCTTCTTTTCTGTATCGACACTACACGAACATATACCCCCGACCTTTTCCGTCGTATATTAACTTACATGGAGTGGGAGATTCATTTCTTCTTTCCTACTTTCTCCGGAGCGAATAGACTACAAGGGACATACCAACCATGGACTTTACTCCGCTTCGGCTCTGCGCGGGCGTCTGGAGCGCTGCTTTTTTGTTTTTGTTTCATTCTTCTCTTCTAGATCCGAACCTTCTGGATGGACATACGCGTTGCTGCGGGAGCGATGGTGCTTTGGCCCGATGTCGGAGGCCTCGGGATGGTTAGGGTCCCGTGGCTGACTGGCTGACTGGCTGACTTTGGCGGACATTTTGGAGAGAGAGTTTCAGGCTGAAATCGTGTTCGAGGACCAGACTATATGGGTTCTTGATGACAGCCTCTGGCGCATGAATTTTGTTGTTGAAAAGCTTTTATCACATGTATGAGGAGACGTTTTTGACTACTTCTTGAGAATTACTACTACTACCAAACTACCTATTCTACAGCAGGTACTTCTCTTTCGCAGGCTTTCAGTGGGCTAGTCGGCTTTTACGTCTTGGTCCTTGGGATCATCGCTGCAACAGTGTCTCACCTTTCCCTTGACCAGGAACAACAGCCCAAGGAAAACCACCAGCAGCAGGAAAACACAGACATGTCGTGACCTTACGGATCTGATCGTTATTTGTAATGTACACACAAGCTGACGGACAAGTTGGGAGATTGGTCCGTTGCGATGATGCATAGGTAGATATACATTCCGCCGGTGATGATTGCCCTTTTTGTTTGCGAGGCGGCCTTGCTGGGAGGAGGACATGGTTTATAGTATTCGTTCAGATCGGTGGTAGAACAACGGGAGGGGGGTTCTTTTCGTAACTTGGGTACGGAGCTTGGGATTTCGCTGGGTAGAATACGATTTTGGAGTTCGTAAGACGGCGAAAGAGCTGGGGCTTTTTTTGTAACCTTTAGAAGGACTATACGCTCAGCGGTGGCAATCATAGGTATGGATCTGATCTGCTATGATGCAGAGGAGGGGTTGAGGTATTCCTGCTTCTGTAGGTAGGTAAGCTCGGTCGAATTAGTATGCAAGACCCGCAGCAAAGAAGAAGAAGATGTCGTTCCATTGCGGGAACTTTGTTGTGATGGTAGGTACATCGATGAGTTTTTAGATTGATGTTGAAGAAAATCTATGATATATCGGCCTTGGGTATCGTTCGTTGAAATCAAAAGACATGAGTACAAAAAATGAAAAGAAAAGAAAAACCCCTCATGCCTCGTTAGTGTACAAGCCAGCCGCACCTACACGGTCACGGGCTTGACAAAATTGTTCATGGGGTCGCCGCTCTCCTCCAGTCCCGGCGTGATGAGCTGCTCTCTCAAGACGTCGAGGCCATTGCCCTCGCCCAGGCTTTCGAGTACGTCAAGACCGTTGAAGCCTTCCTCAACCACCCACTTCTGAGGAGTCTTTTCCAAGACCTCGCAGGCGTGGCCGACGACGAGCAGTCCAGGTGGGCGACTGCCTTCTTCTTCCACGGCTGCTGTGACGTATTCCAGTGTAGTGCGGATGACGCGCTGATCGGGGCAAGAAGCGCGCTCGATGACTGCGCAGGGAGTTGACGCAGGCCAGGGAGCGGGCTTATGTGCGGTCAAACTGTCGCGGAGGGCTTCAAGCCTGTGCAGAGCCATGAGGAAGACGACGGTCTGGTTGGGAAGGTAATTCGGAGGGTTAGGTGCAGCACCTTTACGTCCAGTACCAGTGCAGACGAGGACTTGGTCGCTGACGGAGCGGTGCGTGACGGGAATTCTCGCAAACAACGGAGCGCTGAGAGAGCTGGTGATGCCCGGAAGGACAGAGGCGATGTAGCCGTGCTCACGGAAGAAGTCGAATTCTTCCGCACCACGGCCGTAGAGGTAAGGGTCGCCTTGCTTAAGTCGAAGGACGGTCTTGCCTTGCTGTACAGCTCGGAGACCCATTTCGAGGAACTCTTGCTGTGCTGCGTCTGCATTGCCTGGGAACTTGCGGGAGATTTCGACTGGCGTTCGGCGAGGGACAAGCTCGAGGACGCCGGCGGGCACCAGTTTGTCTGCAAGAATGAGGTCGGCGCTGCGAATAGCCTTGAGAGTCGCTGTTGTGAGAAGATCGGGGTGTCCAGGGCCAGAGCCTGCCAGGATGATTCGGCCGACCTGACGACGGGCGTCCAGTGCTACCGGATCGAGCAGAGGCTTACTGTCAGATGTAGCAGTCTCTTGCCTGTATGAACGCATGAGAGTGTCGATGTCCTCGTCTCTGATCGCAGCCAGTCTCCGCAGAGGCCAGTATTCGCAGATCTGTGAGAGCCATCTCATGCGTCTCGTCCTGGCGGCTTCGGCATCGGTCGGAGTGACGAGCTTGTTAAACTGTGCCGTTTGACCGCCTTCCTCTTCCTCGTGTTCCATGCCTGCCTCCACCTCTGCTGCGTGATCTTCCTCCCATATCCGTCGCCTTACGGTACCCAAGCGCTCTATCGCGGGACCGAGATCGGCTGGCAATGCGGATGCAATCTCCCGTCGTACTCGAGACGCCAGCATGCATCCTTTCCCTGAGGTTGTGACGCCGACTTGGAGAGGCCCGGAGGTATGTGTGGAGAGCAGGGTGAAAGTGCAAAGGTTGGGCGCATCTACGACATTCACGGGAATGCGAAGACGGCGGCAGAGGGTGGAGAGGTTGACGGCCATCTGTGTCCTGCCGCCAGTCGTGACAAAGACTGCATCCACGTAGCCGTCAACCTCTGCTCGACCAAGAGTCTTGAGGTCATGCTCAGTAAGCTCTCTCTTTATCCATTGCGTCTTGTTCTCTTCAATGCGTTTTGCTAGGCCGTAGTGGATGTCTCCATTGTCCGGAGTGACTACGATGGGCGTTGCGCCGACTTCAAGAGACTTGGTACAACGAGCACCGGCGATCGAGTTGGAGCCTACGATCAGGTGGACGTGAGAGGTCGAGTCTACCGCGGTGAGGAGTTTGGCGGTCATGTTCGGTGGGAATGTGTAGGAGGGGGAGGGGGACGACAAGGTAAGGCGTAGGTAGGTACAAGCCGAATGGCTAGAGGGAATTGCGAATGTACAGTCTCAGTAGTAGGATGAGGGTGAAGAGGAATGTCTGAGGGGAGAGGACATATAGTCATAATAATAATCAATCGCCGAGGGGCGGGCGGCATCTGTTATCGCCCCTCTGTGCAAGTCGATAACGGAACGACTTTCTTTTTGTCTGATTGCGTGATCGACGATTCCGCGGAGAACTTCAACGTCAGCATAAGTCGCAATCCCATCATAGGCGGCATGTCTATCAATCAATATCAATGTTCTTGGGTTTCTTCACACTCATGCTCGCCATGAGATAAGAACATATGTATAATCTATCTGTCTACAGTCTATTGTGTTTGATCAACCAACCAATGGGTTCAACACTGTGTTGTCATTTACCAATCTCCCATTCGCCACCAACAATGCCATGTAGCCACTTTCTCCGATGGCGGAGGCGGAGGCGGAGTTCGACTGCGTAATCTGATACAATCTGATCCTTTGAATACCCTAACCCTGAAGAATCGAAACAACGTCTCCATTTCCACAAAGTCAATTCGAACGAAGCTCTGTGAACACATGCGTCTACCTTACTCACCACAACGATCCATCCAACTGTGTGTTCCAGTCTTGATCATTGCATTCATAATCGGCTACTTCCAATACCCCAGAACATCTCTACCATCAACAATGCCGAGTCAATCCTCACCGCAAGAGGTAGCCGCCTCACTACTCGCCGAGAAAGGTCTTGATGTAGTATCAGTAACCTTACTTCAATCACTATGGGCAGGATATGGTCAAATTTGTCGCATTGAAGCTTCTCCAAAACCATCATCACCATCCAAGTCCCAAATCTCCAACATAGAAGACTCAACAAAATGGAAAGACACGACCAAGTCGACCAAGCAAGAAAACCAATCTTACATCCTCAAATTAATAACCCCTCCACCGACAAAACCCAACAAGACCAACGAAAGCCACACCCGCAAGATCCTCAGCTACCAAATCGAACAATACTTCTACACCCACCTTGCCCCCCAGATGCCCTCCTCAATCCCCGTAGCAAAATGCCTCGCAAGCACAAACGAGCAAAACCAAGACGGAACCTCAACAACAGCCATGATCCTGACCGATCTAAAACAAGCCTTCCCTCTAGCAGGCGAGAAACGCGCAACCCTCACCCGTCTTCAGACACTCGCAGCTCTTGACTGGCTCTCCAATTTCCACGGTTTCTGGTGGTCGCGAGCCTCGAACTTCGACGGCAACGCCCTCGTCCTCCCTCCCCTCGAACAAACCAAACGTAAAACCAGTGAGCAAGCCAACCAATCCATCTGGCTCAACGGCGGCTACACCTACCTAGCCACGCGCCTCGACGAATTCGCCAACCTCGCCTCAGACACATCCTCAGAATGGAGCAGCATCCTAACCCAACCCCTCCCAAACTCACCCTCCAACCTCTCCCTAGCTGAATCCCTCGCGAAATTCCTCGCTCCTTCCCCCCCAAACTCCAATCCCCCATCGCACATATCGCAATACCAAACCCTCATCCACGGCGACGTCAAGTCCGAAAACCTCTTCACCACCGCCGACAACTCCACCACCACCACCTCAACCCCAAACCAACCCCTCTCCGTCGCCTTCTACGACTTCCAATACGCCGGCCTAGGCCTAGGCGTCTCAGACCTAGCGAAGTTCTTCACCTGCTCCGTGCCAGAAGCGATGCTCGTGTACTCCGGTCCCTGTTGTCCGAGAAGAGAAGACGGGCCGATGCCGGAGAAACTCATGATGCACGACGGGGAGAGCGACTTGCTGCGGCGTTACTTGGAAAATCTCACCGAAGTCAGCGGCAAGGAGTATGATTGGGATGTGTTTTTAAGGCACTGGGAGGTTGCGCTGGTGGATTGGTTGAGGTTCCAGGCGGGTTGGGGGTTCTGGGGGAATACGGGGTGGTTGGAGGCGAGGGTGAGGTATATTTTGGCACATGGGAGGTTGGGGGAGACGCTGGCTGGGGTGGTTTGAAGATGCTTCTCTTAGGATGAAAGGGGAAGTCTGTTGAATCTTGCTCGGGGTTTCAGGAGATGATGGATTTGTACAGGGTATCTTTTTTGAGCGGACACATCTAGATGTACATTATAGTCGTACTGCAATGAACGCTAGGGTTGTCTGCGCAGGTGTTATGAAGGAGAAATGCAAAGTCGCACGTGGTATACTCAGCCCTCAAAGACGCCGTGGTTGAGTTCGACGCCCATGCTGTGATAAAAAAGTCAGTCGAATGTTTCACCAGTAGCTTCCAAGAGGGTTGTCGATAAGAACATACCTGCTCGCCATCTTGCGCATGCTCTCCTCAATATCATCGTCCATACCCTTACCAAACCCGAAAAGCTGCTTCAGCTTCGACCAGTAAAAGACGAAGTCGGTAGTAATAAGCACCGTGCGGAAGAGCAAGTGCTTGCCATACTCCTTCCACTGCTGGCCATAAGTCGCATTCTTGTTCTCCGCGAGCGCCCTGCTAGCCCACATGCCAGTGATCTTGACACGGTTGACAGGCGAGCCGAGGAACTGGTTGTTGCCCTGGACGATGCGCAGGTTGCGGCCGATGAAGATGAGTTCTTGCGGGAACTTGTCCTGGTTGGAGAGGATTTCGCGCACGCCCTTGCGCATCTTTTGTTGCATTTCGAATTGTCGCTCTTTCTGCTCCTTCTTGCTCATGGAGCGGAGCTCGGCCAGGGTCTTGCCGTCGCCGCCCTCGTAGGGGCGCATGAGAGTGGCGCTGGCGAAGATGTCTGGGGCTTCGATGCCCCACTCTTTGGTCACTTCGCTGATGGTCCTGTTGTCAAAGGTCATCAGGCTGCGCCAGAAAAGGGCGTATTGTTGGCGGAACTTGGGGTCCATCTCGATGTAGAGGCCGTGGTCGATGAGGACAAGTTCGGGCTGGCCAGAGGGGAGGCGGCGGACGAAAATGTTTCCCGGATGAGGATCGCAGTGTACAAGACCCCAGAGGAACATTTGAGCGGAGAACAGATCGACCATCGTTTGCATGACAGGGGTGAGTGAGAGGCCGAGACCACCCTTCTTTGCAGGACCCTTCCACTCATCGCGGGCAGGCTTCAGCTTCTCTTTGTGCGGGTCGTTGTTAGGGATGTTGGCTGCCACTACAGCTGGTGGCGGGTCGACGAATGTGCGGCCAGCTCCAGGAGAACCACGCTTGTAACCGCCGTACCAAGAACCGGTAATGCCTTGCTTGTCCCAGAGCCGTACACCTTCGATCCACTCGGCGGTCATGACTCGCTTGCTGGTCATGTCGTGGTAGACTTCGGGGATGTAGACGCGGTCTCGTAGACGTTTCTCGCCCTGGATGAGATTACGCATCCTCCCAGCGTTGCGGGCCTCGTTCTCAAAGTCCGTCTCCAGCATCAACCGCTCCGAGATGTAGGGCACCAAGCTGTACAGGGGAAGATCAAAGTACCAGGTGTAGATTCGAGTCACCACCTTGAAAGCCCAGAGATCCCAACCGACTTGTCGCGCAATCTCCCGCTTCTGCACTTTGATAGCAACTTCTCTGCCGTCTGCCAGGCGCGCCCAGTGGACTTGCGCTACGCTGGCGCTTGCTCTCGCTGTCCGCTCCATGATACCCTTTTTGAGGTCTCCTGTGAAGCTCACGCCAAAGACCTCCTCCGGCTCTTTTCCAAAGTCCTCCCGAATAACCTGCTGCACCTCTTCCCAAGTGTTCTGCGGTGCATCGTCAAACAGACTGGCGAACATCTTCTGAAACTCTGGCGGCAGAATGGCAGACTGCATAGCAATCGCCTGACCGATCTTCAAGTACAACCCTCCGTTGACTGACAGCAATTCAAACAGACGACGGGCGCTGCGAGCGTGCAGGTCCGCCACGCTGTCGCCAAACCATGGCTCGGCCTGGAAGTTGATCTTGTAGTCTATCGCGACGTACAATCCAGTGTAGAAGGTCCGGACGGAGCGCGTGATGCAGGCATCGTAGAAGTATGTGTCAAGTCCTAGGATTATGCCAGATGCGATCGCAAGCCGTATCAAGCGACGAAGCCATTTGCGCGTGCGCCTGTAAGTCCTTGCTGGTGCGGCTCGGCCGAGCTCTTCCAAGGTCGGTGGTCGGAGAGGCTGGAACTGTGATTGCAGTCGGCGGAAGGAGAGGGAGGGTTGAGAGGAAGTCGGTCGTTTGGAAAGAGGAAGAGACAGCCTTGTGCTGAAGGCCAGTCGCTGGGTGGTTGACCGCGTGAGGTTACGTGTGATCCGGGATGCGCATTGCCCACGAGACGGCGCTGGGAGTCTGAACATGACTCCAGCGAGGTCTGGGTGTTTGCGGTATGCAGCACTACGAGGATGTGATGTGCATCGAAAGTGGTCAACTATCTCTAACAAAGCGCCGGGCAACGGAATGTCTGTGACCTCATGACCTCATGCGTCGCCGAAGTGCAAGCATCTTCCATTCCTTTTGTCGCCTGCCTTTCGACCTCACTTACATTCACATGCACCGAATTCATCTTCATACATCGATACACACGTGTTCTGTCATTCGCATCACCTCCGATACAATAATTAGGTACTCGCAGATATCTCGCAACAGTCTCTAGACTGGACTGGTCTGGACTATCTCCCTGCCCAGCCTGCAAGATCTCGCGTGAAGCCAGCCGAAATCTGAAACACGTCCGGACGGCAGCACACAAGCACCGAATCGAGCATCGAGGAAACAAGCCTGCTCTCTGAGACTCTGACACACGAGGCCGGGTCAATCTTCACCGAAAACTCACTGGGATGCTTCTTCCTGGCTATGCCCTTCACGTCAACCACTCACAGTGACACTACGACCCTACATTGGCTTTACCAGGTGCCGTGCTCGCCTATAGATGCGAGACGCGCTAGGTAGCTTCTGGCGCCTATACTGCCACGTCCATCTAGACACTCTCTCGATCGGTATGGCTCAGGAAGAAGCCCTAATTGTATCCATTCGTCAACAAGGTGATGGCGCTTCGAAGAGACGTACTTGCAGAATCATCCGCATTGCCAAGCTGAAGCCCTCACTGCAAGACCACTGACAACCACCTAGACCACTTCTGAAACACTAATCAGTATACCGCAGGAATTATTCCGCATCGATGCAGTGAACAAAAAATGGAGACCACCAGTCTCGCTTGGGCCATTCAATCAATCCTATACACTATACCGCCCGCCAAGTCACAGCCCTACAACATGACAACACTCGCGAAGCGAGCTCACGTTTGTATAATAAGACTCGATCATGTCCTCGATGAAACTTTCCTTCTCATCATCATCATTCGTCTTTGCACTTCTCTCATTCTCGGTCTAGTACCATAGTCACTCGTTCGCAGTATCCTGGTGATACAGCCTTTCCATTCCGCAAACACATCCATCCACTTTCACACCCACACCGAACTCCCCGTTCAATTTCAGTCCCAGCGACCAAAATCAATACAATGGCCTTCCTCCAGACCGCCGCCCTTTTGGGCTCTCTCGCCGCCTCGGCCTACGCCCACGGCCGTGTCACCAGCATCTCCGTTGTTGACGGCAAGGAGTACACCGGCTTCATCAACGACTACCTCTACACCGACAGCCCCCCGGACATCGTCGCCTGGAGCGCGCAGAACGGTGACAACGGTTTTGTGGACCCCACCACCTACACCACTGGCGACATCATCTGCCACCACGACGGTGCTCCCGGTAAGATCGCCGCCTCTGTCGCCGCCGGTGGCAAGATTGACATCCAGTGGGGCACCGACGCCTGGCCCGAGTCTCACCACGGTCCCATTATCGACTACCTCGCCAAGTGCGCCGGCGACGACTGCACCACCGTCGACAAGGAGACTCTGGAGTTCTTCAAAATCGACGAGGCTGGTCTGATCGACGGCAGCTCTGCCCCTGGCCAGTGGGCTTCTGACGAGCTCATCGCCGCCGACGGCAAGTGGACTGTCACCATCCCTGAGTCTCTCGCACCTGGCCAGTATGTCCTCCGCCACGAGATCATCGCTCTCCACAGTGCCGGAGATGAGAACGGCGCCCAGAACTACCCCCAGTGCTTCAACCTTGAAGTCACCGGCAGCGGCACCGCCAGCCCCGAGGGTGTTCTCGGCACGGCTCTCTACACTCCTGACGATGCTGGCATCAAGGTCGGCATCTACAGCCCCATGGACTCTTATGAAATCCCCGGCCCCGCCCTCTGGGACGGCGCGTCCTCCGGCTCTTCTGGCCCTTCGACCGGCGGCAACTCCACCAGCGGCGGCTCTGCTCCTTCCTCCGGCTCGTCTTCCAACTCGACTGTCCCCGTCGTCCAGGCCTCCGCCAGCTCCGCGCCTACTGCCACTTCGGTCCCGGACGTCACCCAGATCAAGGACTCCGTCCCCTCTGCCGCCATGACTTCCGTAATCTCCACCACTCTCCCCACCCCCGAGGGCGATGAGACTGAGGACGACATGCCCAGCAAGCCGCTCCCCGAGGGCTTCACTCTTGGCGACCTCCTCGAGTGGGTCGACTACCTCCTCTCCAAGGCTTTCACCGATAGCATCCACGCCCGTGACCTCACCTTCTTCCGCCGCTAAGCAGTGACTAGTGCACGGGTCTCGAGTGGTTCTGATCAGACGTGGTCATGACTGCAAATGACTTGCACGCAACGTCTAGAATGATTGCAGGTGCTGGACGTCGATAGGAAAGGGTGGTCGAGTGGAAATTGATTTCCCCTTTTGGGGTTTCGTGATATTCAAGATCGTTCGCTCTGCGACGACGAATTTGGTGGGTTGGTGTATGTGTTTGCTGTATATTATAACATATCATACAATACAATTTTCGATTCTCAACAATAGCAGCAAGACTTTCGAGAGTCTTTTCACCCTTGCTCATCAAAAAAAAAAAATCGAGTCCAACGCTACCACAATACACCGAGCGACACTGACTTGTTCTAATTTGATTTGTCGGACATCAACAATTAACACGTCCTACAGATCAAGCTGGAACGATGCCAATTCTACCAAGCCATGTTTCTGCAACTCGGCGGCCAATGAGGCTATTCGCTTCGTGTCTTTCTTCTGGCTGATTGTCCGCGGTATGAAGCCGAGAGGAATGTACGCAGAAGGACGCTGGTAGCCCGGCACGCTCAGCTCCATCTGTTCTCGCAGTCTCCTCTCGTAACTACCCGCATACTGCGCATACTCATCTCTGGACAAGGGTCCTTCGATGGAAGGAGCGTCCGCCACGTGGTAAGCCAGCACCAACGACGGTGTCACCCCTTCTCCGAGCTCGTGCACGAACAAATGGGCAAAGTCGATCTCTGGGATCTTGAGAACTGCTGCTTCGGTTTCGGCTCGTTCGATGCGTAGGGAGAAGATCGAGAGTCGGTCGTCGAGTCGGCCTTCGATATAGCAGCGCCCTTCCTTGTCCTTCCATCCCAGATCCCCGGTCCGCATCGCCCAGTGTTCTTCCGAGTACTCGCTCGGAGGCGCAGCGAAAGCAAGCGAGTCGACGCCCAGGTAGCCTTCAGTGACTTGAGGCCCGCTGATCACAATCTCCTTGGTTTCCTCGTCGACTGCCACGAAGTTCTCGCCAAAGGGCGTCCCAAGAGGAATTTCGGCCATGTCTTCCGGGAACTCTGCCGGACACTCCCACGCAATGTTGGCGATGCCGGTCTCGGTGAGGCCGTAGCCATTGAAAAGCCTGGTTTTCGGAAGTCGTTTGCTCCAGTCGCGGAATTGCGCTGGCGACGTGCTCTCCCCTCCACTGACCAATACCTCGAGCTTTGCCAGCGCTTCGATTGGAATTGTCTGCAACAGCGAGGCCGGGCTCACCATTGATGTACATATCTTCTGCTCAATCGTCTGCGCGATCCCCAGGCCCGACAGATCTTGGGCGAAGCATGCAGTCCCGCCGTGAAGAAGAGGGCCGAAGAGATCTAGGTTCGCCACGTCCCAAACGTAAGGCACGGCGTTGCAGACTCGCGTTGTCGATGACATCCCGAACGCCGCCGTGCACGCTTCGAGAGAGGAAGCTAGCTGTTTGTGCCTGTAGCCCGTCGCCTTGGGCGGGCCAGTGGACCCGCTCGTAAATAGGATCAGAGCGAGGTCTTGCCACGAGCTGACATCGCTCGAGCTGCGGTCCTCCGACGTGATAGACTCGACAGACCGAACCGAGATGTCTGAGGTGTTGCCAACAGCTTCCGCTCTGCATCGATCGACCTCTTCGGCTCCGTGAAGAAGGAGTTTCACGCTTTTGCCAATCGTTCGGCATTGCGCGCTGAGTCGCTCTTCAGGGAACGTTGGGCTGAGAGGGACGTAAGTGGCTCCCAGCCGCATTGTAGCCAATGCCAGCGCGACTGCGTGGACGGACTTGCTGGCAAACACCAGGCATACGGCGTCT
>Ga0265798_10004041_pt1 | contig 20524 bp, 19 predicted proteins | sample P3T30metagenome_FD_192430 | JGI IMG/M metagenome (GOLD analysis project Ga0265798, IMG submission 192430) | Plant litter microbial communities from East Loma Ridge, Irvine, California - P3 T30 | ecosystem: Environmental > Terrestrial > Plant litter > Unclassified | place: USA: California... | reverse complement strand
AGCTGATAGCCGATCACCGCGGGATGATCCTTCACATGGTCCACCAGCGCGACAATCACCCGCTCGGCCGCCGCCCGGTAGTCAGGGTCGGTGATGTCCATGTTCTGCCGGGTGCCATATTGCGCGCGGACTCCGTCGCGCCCAACGACGAGCACGTTGGGATGCTGGCGCGCGAGCCAGGTCGGCACCGCATAGGTGGGCGTTCCCACGATTACCTTGATGCCCTGCTTGTGCATGGCGGCGAGCATGCGATCGACGTGGCTGAAATCGAAGACCCCGGGCTGCGGTTCGAGCGTGCCCCAGGTCGACTCCGCGATGCGGACGACGCTGATCCCGGCCGCCTTCATCATCCGCGCGTCCTCGTCGACGCGGTCGACCGGCGTGTACTCGTCATAATAAGCGACGCCGTAGAGGATGGTATCTGGCATCTGCGCTTGCACCGCTGCCGGCACCGCCACGATAGCCAATGCGAGTGCTTTCAAGATCCGCTGCATGATCTGCCTTCCATTGCCAAGGCGTTCCCCGGCGATACCGTTTCTAGAACTCAAGCGTGGCGTGCCGGACGGGTCTTATCGTCTTTACGATACGCGAGGCGCTGCTGCCCTGGCAGACTTGAATCAGCCGAGCATCACATGCTGAAACGAAGACCAACCCGGAACGTCCGACCGTTAACGTCATACAACGACGGATTGACAAAATTTGGAGACGCTGGCGGCTCCTTGTTAAACAGGTTATCGACTTTGAAATAGCCCGTTACTTGCTTGGTAAGATTGTACATGCCTCCTACATCCAGTAAGAAGGCACCCGGAAAGAAGTTATTGTCGATCGTCGGCCTATTGTTTGTTGATACCGGACAATTACCGGATGAACATTCTACATATTGGCTACCGAACACACCATCGCTGAACCAGCGCTCCTGCAGCAGCAGCGAGAAAGTGTCATTGGCATAGGTCTGCGTCGCCAACCATTTCCAATCCGGGGTGTTTCCGACGTTGACCCCAGCACTATCGATCGGGATCGTTCCCGGCAAACCCGTATCGGTCACGAACTTGCGAATATTGGTTGCCAGTCCGCGCAGCGTAAAGCTGCCCGGCAAGCCAAGCGGACGTCGCCAGCGATAACTTGCCTCGATATCGAAGCCATCTGTATCGATCGAGGCGAGGTTGAACGCTTGAACATTGATGAAGTTGGGTCCTGATGCGTTGTTCAGATTGAACGCACTGCACGTTTCCGGAAGAATGTTCTGGAAACACAGATTGACGATGTCCCCAGTGCCCAAGCTGGAGATCACATCCTTGATGCTGATGTGGTAATAGTCGACCGAAAGGCTGAGGCCGGGCAGCCGGGACGATCCCGAAAATGCTATCCCTGCGGTGGTGTTCCGCGCAATCTCGGGCGTCAGCGCCGTATTACCAATCGTATTCTGGATCGCGAGCACGTTGACGTTGCGGAACGGATCGAAAAACCCTGGTAGCGTCGTCGTCGTCGGTGCAGCGAATAGCTCAGACAGGTTCGGTGCCCGGACGTCGCGTGAGGTCACGCCGCGCAAACGGAGACCGTCGATGGGAAGGTCCCATGTCCCGCCGATCTTCCACGCCCAGACGGTGCCCGACGTGCTGTAGTCGGTGACGCGGATCGCACCGTTTAACGCTGCGCGTCCGGTCCCCTTGGAATTTAGGATCGGCACGTTGGTTTCGACGAACCCCTCCTTGACGCTATAGGCCCCGCTGCCGTTCTTGTAATTGCCCGCATACCAGTTGTTGCCCCCGGTCAGCAGCGTAGGATCGGCAGGATAGTCCGGCGTGTTCAGTGTGGCCTCGTTACCCGCGCCATATGGATCGGCCCGCACCGTATAGAATTCGTGCCGGAACTCGCCCCCGAAGGCGAAGGACACGGGCCCTGCCCAGAGACTGAACGGCGCGCCCGAGAAGTTGATACTGACCACGTCCTGTGTCTGTCTGGTCCGCTGGTACGGACCGTTGTCGGGCATGATATAGTTCAAAGCCCCCTGCGACGGATTGCCGCCGAAGATGTTGAGCGGCTGACACCCATTCGCCCGGGCGACTGGATTGGCGCAGACGGTCGCGCCGTTGACGATCGTCGCGTTGATCGCCTGATTGAAGCGGTTCGACAGCAGAACGTTGTTGACGTCGATGTTGGAATAGTTGGTGCCGTGCTCGTAATAGATGTCGTAGGTCCAATCGGACCCAGCGACGGATTGGCGGCCCTTGGCCCCCGCTACGAAACGATACTGGCGGCGATCGGTAAAGACCTTGGTGCTACCCAAAGCAGCGTTGCTCGTGCCGTATTGAAAGCTGGTAATCCCCGCCGAGGCACAGGCCGCCTGGACCGAGACGGGCACGAACGGATTAGCGCACTGGATCGTCAGGTTCGGACGATTCTGGCCGCCGATCGGCTGGTTGCTCGTCTTCACCTGAGCGACATTTGCCGTGACGTAGATCTCACTGTCGGGCGCCCAGTCAAACCCAATCCGACCGAAATTGCTGAACCGCTGCAGCCGCGACTGGAGCGAGCGACCCACATCGACATTCCCGGACAGGTCCCCGCCTAGGCAGCTTCCAGGAAAACATCCAACAACAGCACCTGAGGCGGTACGCGACGGCACACCATTCGAGCCATATTGGAACTGAAAAGGGTTGCCGGTCTGATCAAAGGCCGTGCCCTGCAGCGGGCCGGCGGTAATCAGTCCAAACTTCGTATAACTGTACTGCTGCGAATAGTTGCGGACGAGATATTGAGGGGATCCGTCGTTGAACACATTGCGATTGATCAGCGTCGTTTGCCGGAACCAATCTCTTCCGTTCGCGAGGTTGATGCCTGTACCTCCGCCGTCAATACCATCTTCATGCGCGTATTCGGTACTTCCGACGACGTGTAGCCGATCGCTCAGCAAACTCGTTCCGGCAGCGAGCTGGAGGAGGACATCGCGGTTGTCGCCGTAGGTGGTGACGCCACCCTGGACGCTGCCTTTTATGCCCTTGAACTTGGTATCGGTGATGAAGTTGACGACCCCGCCGACCGCATCCGATCCGTAGGAGGCCGAGGCACCACCGTTGACGACATCAACTCGCTTGATGAGAAGCTGGGGGAACAGGCTTACGTCGGGCACACCGGTGACGTTGGCACCAACGACGCGCTGGCCATCGATCAGCGTCAGTGTGCGTATCGCGCCAACGCCGCGCAACGAGAAGGAGCTGAGGCCCTGAGCGCCGCTCGATGTGCTGAACGTACCGGTACTTGTACCGGTCGATCCCTGCAATGATGGCAGTTGCGCGATCGTCGTGAAGACGTTGGGTTGCGCATTGGCGGCGATAGCGTTTGCGTCGATAACCGTTGTCGGAGTCGGGGCTGTGAAACCGCCGGTCGTAATGCGCGATCCGGTGACAACGATGTCCGTCGATGACACTGGTTCGGCGATAGCTTGATCCGACGCAACAGACGTAATTTGCTGAGGAGCCGAGACTTCAATCGCGTCCGCCGTAGCTTCGGGTGACGATGCGGCGGGAACCTCCTGCGCGTGCGCTACGGTAGGGGTAGCTAGGGCGCATACGGCCATAGCGATTAGGCTGGTTGCCTGAACTCTCCGTCCATAGGCATGCGACGCCCGCAACTGTATCGCCATCGTCATCCACTCCCTACCATCCAGTTTCAACTGGTAACGTTATCGTTCACTCAACCTGATGTGCGTTGCTGGTCTTTGAGAGATACAGCGCCCGGTCACGTTCTGGCTCAACCGAACGTGGCGGACTGTTTTCATTTATGCAACCTAGATTCTTCTGGCACAAACGCGGCTAGGTACCTTAAAGCGCAGGTGTCTGTGGCCAGATAACGTTAACTACCTGAAAGGTTGCTGTTCATCGGCGATCGTTGTTGCTGTACACAAAACCCATACCCATCCGCTCGCGGTCCCCTGGGCCCTTCCCGAAACCGGACATCGGTTCATTTGAGGATCGCGATTGCGGAACCCTACCAAACTCCGGCCCGGGCCGTTCTCTAGCGATTGCCGTCCACGCGTTCGCCGGGCTAATGTTGTTGCGCAGAGGGGACGGCGCTTATGGAAACGATCGGCCGTGACCTGCGAGAAATGCAGCGAATTCCACTGCAGCCTGAGCATATTGCCGCGATCCGGGCGGCGGGGACACGCACGCACTATCTCAAGGGAACAATGCTGGCCGAGATCGGTGCACCAGCCGACCGCTTCGTTTATGTAGAAGAAGGGGAAATCGAGGTCGTAAATCCGTTCACGGGCGATCGGCTAGTGCCGTCAACGCTGGGGCCCACTCAGTTTATGAGCGAGATCTCGCTGCTGTCCGGGGGCACATGGTCGCTACCGATGCGAGCAGCAAGCGACACGGCCGTCGTGGAAGTACCACGACCCGCGATGCTCAGCCTGATGTCGGCCATACCGGAGTTGTCAGACATCGTCATCACGGTTTTGGCGGCACGCCGTCGGCGACAGCTGGATTCCGGCGACGGCATGCTGGTGTTGGTTGGCGAAGAGGAGGACAGGGCCGTGAGAAAAGTGGCCGAGTTCGCCGCGCGCAACCGCCTGCCCTACCGCTCCTACCCGCTCGGCAGCGATGAGGCCGCCCATGTCGCCATCAGTTGCGGAACCGCGCCGCGAGAGCCCGTCGTGGTGTTCGGCCGCGACTTGGTGGTGAGCGATCCGACGCCGGAAAAGGTGGCACGGCTACTAGGACTAGATCAGGACGTTCCCGAAGACGAGGCATTCGACGTCCTCATCGTCGGAGCCGGCCCCGCCGGCGTGTCAGCGGGCGTCTATGCGGGAGCCGAAGGATTGCGCGCGCTGGTGGTCGACGAGACCGCTATTGGCGGCCAGGCAGGCACTTCCAGCCGGATCGAGAACTATATGGGCTTCCCCACCGGCATCTCAGGTGCCGATCTTGTGTGGCGCGGCGAGGTGCAGGCAATGAAATTCGGAACGCGCTTCGTCATGCCCCGACGGATCACGTCGCTGGACCAGCTCGACAACGGCGCCTTCTGTGCGACCTTCGCCAATGGTCGGCGCGTTCTCGCCGCCGCTGTGGTGGTCGCCACCGGGGTCCAGTACAGGCGCCTGCCAATCGCACGCCTCGCGGAGTTCGAGGCCACGGGCGTTTATTATGCGGCGACCGAGAATGAGGCACGCTTCTGCCGAGATACCGAAGTGTTGGTCATCGGCGGAGGCAATTCCGCCGGGCAAGCGGCAATGTTCCTCAGCCGTACGGCGCGGCACGTTCGCCTGCTAGTGCGTGGCGACACCCTGGCCTCGTCCATGTCCAACTATCTGTCGAGCAGGCTCGAAGCAGACCCCGCAATCACCATCGAATACGGTACCTATGCCGTCTAACTTCATGGCAGGCATAGTCTGGAGGCGGTGACGATCCGCAATAGAGACGGCGACCGCATCGTGGCAAGCTGCGCAGTCTTCGTGATGGTCGGCGCGGCACCGAATACGGGCTGGCTCTCCGAACTGGTCGCTCTCGACGGCAAGGGCTTCGTGCTCACCGGCGAAGCGGCTGGCGCGATGTCGCCTTTCGCCACCTCGCGCGCAGGCATCTATGCCGTCGGCGACGTCCGCGCCGGGTCGGTGAAACGCGTGGCATCCTCGGTAGGAGAGGGATCGGTCGTCATCTCCAACGTGTGGGAGCATGTGCGCGGCTTGGATCGTTCCTAATCGGGAGCCACCTCTGCGGTTCTGACCCATAAGTCGCCATTCAAGCTACCCAACTCAGTTCCTGAACCTGCCGTTCGCTCACAATCTGACGTCGTCGCAGATTGGCCGCCCCCATGCAGCAGCATTTTCCCATTTTCACAGGTGTTACCGCCTCAGGTCTGCAGTCCGCCACCGCTCCAAACTACCGTCGACTGCAGGCAGCATAGCGTCGACCACAGCAGCGATCGCCTTGTCGTTTGGATGCACCATATCCGCCAGCACCATGTCCCGATGGCCTAGCACACCGGCAGGGAAGAACGGCCAAGTCATCGCGTCATGGCGCTTGGCCAAGGCGTCATGGATGCCTGCGTAAGGCCCGGCCCTTTGCGCGAGCAAAGGCGGCGGCGCGACGGTGGTGAGTAGGACCGGAACACCGCATCGCCCGAACTCGACTAGGATCGCCTCAAGGTTCGACAGCGTGGACGTCGGCGGCACGTCTTGGAGCACGTCGTTGGGTCCGAGTTGGACGATGGCGAGGTGGGGATGGGCTTCCAAGCGCGACAACACCCGGGGCAGTCGGCGCAACGCGTCCGCGGTGGTGTTGCCGGGGACGCCTGCGTTGATCACCCGTGCGCCTGGACGTGTCGCGCTCAGGCGATGCTCCAGTTGGGCGGCGAAGCCATCGCAGGTCGCTAGGCCGTAGCCGGCGACGAGGCTGTCGCCGAACGCGAGGATGAGTGGGGCTGATGTGGTCATGGGGCACCGCAAAGATAGGTGCTGTCGGTTCCATTTGTAGCGATACCGCGTCGCGTTGGTGCCGATGCCGCCACCGCACGTGCAGTCATCCAGCACGATGAAACGTAAGCTGATCGCCAGTGCACGACGTGAGGGGGCCGCCTAAGCACACTGTCGCCCTTTGGACGCGAGGATGCCAGTCGCGGCAGGGGCTTTCAATTCTGGCTCCAGCGGAGCGCCGCTAAGCCGATTAGAAAGTTTTCCGTCCGACCAGTAAGTGATTGTTTTTGCAAGGACGGTTTATCCGATTGTATTCAGCCCTTCCCGGTATAAATCCTCGTCTCCTTGTTTACTGGTTGTCAAACCGCTGCGCCGCCCAGAAACACCTCTCCAAGACAGGGGTTAGTAGTAGAAACAAGAGCCAAACACCTCAGCTTGACACTCAACTTGCGCTTCGGGCGCCCCTGCTAACAATGGCATCAATCGCCTGCATTCTTTCCAATCGGTTAGGCGGCTCATTCGTCAGCCCGCTGCTGCGCAACCATAGCGCCGTCGCCGATCCAGCGTAAGGCGCCCATCGCGGCAGGCCGACGCCGTTCGGATTGCCCGTTCGCATAAAATTGATCCAGTAGCACTGAATCTTGTCGCTCAACGCATTGTCCGCGGCTGACCACCGTCGCTGCGGGTCGTCGTTTCCCCACACGAACCCAAGTTCATCGGAGTGCACCGCCCCCCTTGTGCGCGACCCGTTCATCCCTGGCGGCGGGTTGTCAAACTGGTACAGGAACACGGGAGGGGCCGCCCCGTCCTTTCGCGCCTCGGCAATGCTCCAGCTTCGCCACCCGAACCCAACATCGCTCATCAAATCCTGTGCGGCATGCGTGGCACCGGCTTCGGTGGCGGTGGGGTACAGGCGCAGCAACTCACTGGCGATCGGGCCATAGGTCTCATGGGCGGAGGCGGCGTAGCTACTAAGTGTTGCATGATCGATGAAGCGGGCTGCTTCGTTGCTATTCCAGCCGAGAAGGAGGGGAAATCCCGGTTCGCGTTCGCGACGGTACGCAGCCGTGATGTCGATGGGAACGATCGTGCCATCCTGTATGGGACTGGTAATCGAACGCGGTGCGCCGGGCGCGATCAGGGCTGACACCGGAAGAGCCCGGAGCGCGTCAGGCGAGCTTGCGCCAAGTTTCTGCGCGAACGCCGCACCAGCCTCTTCTGCTCGTTTGAGACTGTCCCCCGCTATGGTCCCGGGCAGGTCAAGCGCGGCACCGCTTTCGAAGATCGCTTTCTGGAACAGTCGACGCGCCATTGGTGATACCGTGACCAGCATCGCCGAACCTCCCCCTGCCGACTGTCCGGCAACGGTCACGTTGTCCGGATCACCGCCGAACCGCGCGATGTTGGCGTGAACCCAGCGCAGCGCCGCGATCTGGTCCTGCAGGCCGTAGTTGCCAGACGAGCCTAGCGGCGACTCCTTACTCAGCGCCGGATGAGCAAGGTAGCCAAGCACACCCAGCCGGTAGTTGACGGTGACAATCACAGCGCCGCGACGGGCGAGCTTGCTGCCTTCATACGTGCTCTGAGAGCCCGCGCCTGCCGTGTAGCCGCCGCCATGAAACCACACCAGCACAGGCAGGTGTGCGCGAACTGCCGTGCTCGCAGTCCAGACGTTCAGCGTCAAACAGTCTTCGCTAGTACGATCAAGGTCATGTCCGGCCCAGGTGACCGTAGCCTGCGGGCAGACTGGCCCAAAAGCCGAAGCTTGTCGGACGCCCGGCCATCGTATTGGCGGCGCTGGTGGCCGCCAACGAAGCTGGCCGACCGGGGGCGCAGCGTATGGGATTCCCTTGAATGTCGAGATACTTTCGTTCGTAGTTCCGGCTACCCTGCCTTGTGCGATTGTCACAACGGGACTGGCCCAGCCCGGCGTAGCCATTAGCCCGAACAGAAGCGAGAACAGGCGCTTCTTCATAAATCTACTCTCTGCCCAACTAGCCGCCAAACTTGTAGACTATGGCATGTTGCCCGGCATGGCGACTAGCTGTCGGCTTTCTATTCTTTTCCATGCTCGAAATTTTGATCTGTGTCCTACCATTCTGACTGGCAGGCCCCAATAAGCGACATTCACGCTACCCTCTTATCTTCTTGATTCCCGCCGTTCGTTCACGGGCATAGTGCCAACCATAGATGTGAACGGCCAATTCACCCTCTCGATGTAGCCTGCAGCGCTGACTCGAAGACGTGGAAATTAGCGATGGGACACTCGTCGATAGATCCAGCTTTCAGCGAGCTCCGCTCTTGGAACGAGGGACGAGTGCTGGGTGCAAAGCGCGCGAGTAAACCGCAGCAAGTCTGGGCTATTCGCTTCTGGCTTGACCAACATCAGCGGCTGCCGAACCGAGCACTTTTCGACTTCGTGATCGACGTTAAGCTGCGCGGATGCGACGTCGTAAAAGTTCGCATCGGTGACATCGTTGCTGGTGGCCGCGTTCGGGATCGCGCGATCGTGGTTCAGCAAAAGACGAAACGCCCCGTGCAGTTCGACATCGTCGAGCTTGCCCGCAAACCCTGCTCGCTTGGCTCGAGCGCCGTGGCGGCATATTGAACGATTTCATCTTTCTGAGCCGTAACGACTATATAAGGCACATGAGCACGCGCCAGTACGCGCGCCTCGTTCGCCAGTGGATCGTCGGCATCGGCCTCCAAGCTGAGGATTACGGTACTCCCTCCCTTTGACCAAGGCGTCGATCATCGACACGGCGACGGGCAACCTTCACGCAATGCAAATCCTCCTTGGTCATGCCAAGATCAGGAGTACCGTCCGCTATTTATGCGTTGATGTAGAAGACGCTTTGGAACCGTCGGAACGGACCGAAGTCCGACAGGGTCAGTTTGATCCACAAGTGGACATTCATATGCCCCTTCACGCCTCCCACTTTCGGACGTTCGTTCAACCGGTTGGACGGCAGTCTTTGGACGTCTAAAGCAGTCGCCCGTACCACCTAAACTGGTGGAAGGCAGACAGTGAAAAGCCACCGGTCATTACACTGGCGGCCTTTTGAGATGCCCCAGCGGGGGCGGGTTAAGCTGCGAAGTAGACTCTAGTTGTAACTCTCTGAGGCCGGCGCATTACGCCGCCAACCACACGTATACCGAGGATCATCGTCGCTCACGATGCTAGTTCAAGCGCCGCGCCTATCGCAGCGCGGGCAATCAACGTCGCCAAAAACAATGTTATGTTATCGCCCTGCTGGCAGTCGGCATCCCCCATTTCATGCTCACGATATCATCCCGCGTCGGCAATGGCATCGCATACCGGGGCTTTAGGCCGTTTTTTATTAGTCCGACGGGTTGCGAGTTCTCGCCTTTGCCGGATCGAGTTTATCGAGCAGAGCCAACATGTCGTTAGGTATATTTCGGTCGAGCTTTTGAAACAACGTGGATCGTCGTTGCCGTTGGGTCGGATCGGAGCCGAGAGTGCTGGAGCGCACAACAATCACCTGATCAAAAAATGCTCTGATGACCAGAAAGGGGTGGACTGATCACCGGAGTGGAGCTTCTGCCTTTGAGATAGGCTTTAAACGTCAACATGCTTAACCGTGTTCCACGATCCAGGCCGAATAGCTTTACGATTGTTATAAAAAGCCGGCTTTGAAATGCCCGTCCGACATTACCCCGGCAGGTTGGCCTATGACCCAGAACCGGACGCTCAAAGTATCTCGGCTTCTCTCCGATTGCCGCCGCTTATTCATCTCACATAACCGAACGGCTGATCTCGCAGTCCGGTGGCCTCCGGGCAGCCAAGCATCTTCTCGCCAAGATACCGCCGCCCGCCGATCGGGCGCCCTGAAACAAAGATCTCATGCATGGAGCGTCGCGATTTGTTATCGTGCGCAGGCGTGCGTTGCCGGACGCCTTTCCGGACGAGCGCCTGCGCCGATCCCACGTGGTCGGCCGGTATGAAACCACCTCGCTAGGACGCTCCTATGGCAATCGGTTTGACTCGCTGGCGCTCGACAATCGCGGAATGCTGGCACAATCCTGCTCGGACGTGGCAGCTTGCCCTGAATGGTTCAGGTGCCGTCGAGAAGGCCGGGCTGCTGCTTACACCGCTCTTCATGACGCCGTCCGGATATAGCGGGCAGGTCAAGTCCGGCGGAATGGCCGGCATTGTCCGACTTTGGACTGGGGCGGGGCTATGGGTCGTGGCTATGAACATGATGATCTCACCTGCGATGCAGCAGGTTGAGGCGGGTGTCGCTAAGCTAGGGACGGCGGCAGGCTACTGGGACCCCATGTTCACCGGCAAGGCGGCCGGCGGACTGCTGATGGCGTCGTCTTTCGCAATATTCGGCATTGTCGCAACGATGCGATGGCTGATCCCCTGGATCGCGCTGTCGCTCGAGACGGCCTTCGGCAAGCCGAGCACCAACCCACCCCCGTTTGGCTATCACGTCACCCAGACTGCTGGCGAGATCTCCGCGCTGGCGGTGCTGATCTCCGCCCTGATCTTTTCGCTCAAACCACTCAACGCCCCCGTCTGGTCGTGGCTTCAGAACGACGGTCTGCTTCAATTCATCGCCGTACTAACGTTCTCGGCGATCCTCCTCTTATGCATGCATCTTAAGAGCCGGACCGGCGCGGTCGCCGCGACGGAGATCTACGGGAAGGTATGGAAGGCTGCCGCGTACGAGCTTGGCATTCCGGCGGCTCTTCTCGTCGGTATGAGGCTTTGGGCGTTTTGAGATGACCAAGCTCACAGCGGACAAACGCATTCCCGCCCCTTTGGACTGGCGGCTTTTACCACGACCGTCGTCGCGCATCGTGCCGGTTAGGCCGTATTGGGCAGAGCCATGGCTGATCATGCAGTGCAGAGAATCCTGGGGAGACGCGGACTACGAGCGCATGACCGGGATCTCGCTCCCTACACGCTCGATCCGGCGTGTCTCCATATTCCGGTTGATCGTCAGTCCCGTGCCCCGCTCCGCCGCAAATGCGATGCTGATCAATTTAGCCCCTGTTCCTTTCAGGAATGCCTCTAGAGAGCCGCTGTGAAATAGACCCACTTGTGGACATTCGAGCGCCCTTCCTCGCCTCCCACTTTCGGCCATTCATTTATGGCGGTCGAACAGCAGCTTCTCTACGACTGAACCACCCCTCTACGACTTTAATTGGTGGAAAACGGACCGTCGGCTTTCGGCTGCGAGACAGGCGGTAGCTGCCGTCCGAGGGAAGTACAGTACGCGCTCCTATTTGGCTGCGGACAATGTGATTTTGCTTCCCTGAACTTCCCAAACTCGCTTGTCTGGCGTGGCAACGAACACTGGCATGCGAAGGCTATAAGACGCAAAAACATGTATTTCGGTAGGAACCGGGTCGAGAAGGTGATCGACCATGAACCCAACCGGTTTTGCCCCAGCCGGCAGTTTTGGAACCGTTAAGCTAAGACAACTGACGCTGTATGGGCGAGAAGCTAAAACTGTCCCATCCGGCGCAACAATGACACGATAGTTTCCACCCATGGGATACGTCCCCGCATCCTGCTGAGCCGACAAGAGGTAGACCGCAACAGGGCCGCCGTTGCGCGATGGCACCACAACTGTATTGAACGGAAATGGGGTACATGGCTTGTACGATCGCTCGCGAGCCCTCTCCGCCGCGACATCGCGAGCCCGCGCGAGAGCGACTTGATTAGCGGTTAGAGCAACGGATGTCGCGAACAGTTCCTTGCGCACGACCTTCCCCTCGCGCACATCTGCCACAAAGAATGCTTGGGCAGCCGCCGCACTCCCGCGATAATAAGTAACACGCAGCGTCTGAACATCAGCCGGCTCAACGATGTACCCGCCGATGCGGGCCAGTTGATCCTTGGGAATAGTAGCGGTCAACGCGTCAGAACTTACCCATGCCGCCCGGTCGAACGTATAGATTAATCGTCCAAGGCTGGCTGCTTCGATGAGACGCTGTTCGTTGGAAGAGTTGCTCGGTGCCGTGTCGGGAGCCGGTGAGCCAGGTGGCGTGCCGATAGGCCCCTGAATGCTCACCGTCGACATCAATGCGACAATCACCGTAAACATAGTGTTCCCATCTGAATGCCAAGAGGCTGAACGAACGCCCGCTAAGAGGCAATGGCCAAGCCTGCCTGTCGCGCAGTAAGCTGATTCCCAGCGTCGACCTTCTGCCACTTCGATCCTGATGCAAAACTGTTGATTTCTGCATCGAGAGCAACCGGGTTTGGTGGTGAGCGGAACCGCAGCTTTCGGGGAGGCGGGTGGCAATAGCCGACATTGCGGGGCTCCAGCTTCACCAGAAGGGATCGAGAAAGGAGAATGGGTCAGCCTTCTCGTAACCCCAGTTCAACGGGGTCTTGGGAAAGCAGGGGTGTCCGGTCAGCGTACCTTGCAGCCAGGTGAGCCGATCGCGTCATTGGCTGCCCGCCGGATCGAAACCACCGGAGCAGGCACTTTTGCCAGTTCGGGTGCTTCCACCCGAAGGTGTTCGACACCGCTGCCCCATTGTTGGTGCCACCACTTGTTCCCAGAGCGAGCGTCTATTCGGGGCAGCGTGTTCTGGGCATCGCGAAGCAGTTCGTCGGGCGGGATCAGGTTCCGGTCATCGGCAAGTGCGTGCGATAAGTCCTTTGCCAGATCCACGTTCGCGACCTTCGACATGTCTGTCGCGCGACGATTCAGGTCAGCCAAGATATCCCGCTTGGCGGCTTCCCACTCCTCCGCCGTGAAGCCCGACATTGTTAGGTCACATGTGACCCTACGCAAACCGGCGACAGCCGGCTCCCAGCGACCTTCCGTGAAATTGTCCCATAGCATGATCTGACGCTGACCTTGCTCGCCATTCTCGATGAACATGCCGACCTTTCCAGGCAAGCTGGCTGGCTGAAGCGCGGCAAGGCGCAGGTTGATCGCACGTGCGACGATCACGTCCATGAGATCGTCCCGCGCTTGGCGATCACGCGACGATGGCGGGGCAGGCGTCGATAGCACGACCGTCACCAACGCCGAGCGGCGCCCCTGTGGAAGCGCGGAAAAGCTGATCGGTTGAATGCGACTGCGCTCGAACATCGGGTAGTGCGCAGAGCGAGTAATTGGTCGCTCACGCCTCCAATCCCCAAAACGCTTTTCTATCAGCGCCCTTGTGTCGGTAGGCTTCACGTTGCCGACAACCACGATCATCATATTCTCGGGATGGTACAGCCGTTGATACAGGGCGCGGATGGTTTCGATGCTCGCGACCGGCACATCGTCCGAGTTCTGCGCTTCGATCCTGTCATTGGGCGAACCGGGCGCGATTGCGCCGATGTAGCTGGCATAGATTTCGTTGCCGAGCTTCTTGTCCGCCATTTCCGGCATGACTTCACCACGTGACGCATCGACCGCATCCGCGCGAAAGCTCATCCCCGTAGCGGCATCCCTGAACAGGGTTAGCAACACATCGATATCACTTGAAGCCGTTGTCTTAGTCGAGAGGTAGTAGTTGGTCTCTCGCCATGACGTGGACCCTGCATTCGGTGCCGGCAACGTCAGTGGAATGCCGATACGCTTCAGATGGTCGAAATCATTGGGCGCGGCGACTGTCGGGCTGTGAAACGCAACATGTTCGATAAGATGCGCCAGTCCCCGTTCACCGGGACGCCGCTCGGCGATGAAGCCGCCTTCGTTGCGCATAAGCAGCGCAACGCCGGGTTCACGGCCTTGCCGAGGTAGGATCGCAAACCTCATGCCGTTCGCAAGACGTCCGATCAAGGGAGATCCCCAATCGGAAACCGGTACGTCCACAGGTTCCGCGCTGCCGCTGCTAGGAGGGGCCGCCCTATGCTGGGCAAGTCCGGAAGAGGAAAATGCAAGCAAGGGAGCAAGGATCGAAAGTAGCACCGCTTTGCCGTTGTCCCGCATGTACGCCCCTCGACCTAGCTGACCGCCTACCTCGTGCCACCACCAGCAGGCAGGATCGTAGATGTGCGTCCTTTGAGGCAGAAAGGTGACTGACGCTTTCGTATACGACGCTAATTGGCTTTCCCGATTGGGAAGATACAGCGGAAAAGGCGTGGTGCGACAGTGGTTTCATCGTCGCAAACGTGCCGCTTTCCCAAAATCTGTTCCCGATTGAGTTTTCCCAAAATTGCCTGCCGGACATGGAAAAACGGGAATCTAATGATGGCTCGAACGGCAGGTTTCAGGATCGTGCGCGTACAGACTGAACGACCGGGTTTGGGCGGAAACGGAATGGCTGGAATTGGTGGCTAGCACACGGTCGGCTTTTAGACACGCCCGCCCCAAAGCAGACGCTTAGTAACCGTTGTTTTCGTCAGAAAATCGCGTCGGCTCAACCCAGTTTCGCTTCTTGGCCGCTCGACGACGGACCAGAAATATTGTCCACCAGACCTCGAAAATGAGCATAGCCGACCCAACGACGTTCGCGGCCGTTGAAGGAGGGTCAGCAAGAAACATGACGACTAAAAAGGGTATCAACGGCCATGCCACTAATGCCCGCAAATCCGTTCCCCAGAACAGGCCGTCATCTACGCTGATTTTCCCGTCAATTGTATCGACAAACTCTCGCCATAACGATGCCATAGCACGACAATAGCGTGTACTTTCAGGCCATCGCAAGCTGTTATCGAATGTCGCGGATTAGGCCATAGCGGAATGACCGCTTTGCCAACAAAAATCGTATTGAGAGTACCGGGCAGGGAAGCGTTGTCGCCTCGAGAGCGGGGTGGCATAAAGCGGGATGGCCTTTCATCCTGATCGTCGCTCCCTTCTCGCGGGGCTGACTACGCTGGGACTCACTGTCGCGCACACATCGCAGGCGTCGGGCCGAGGCGCACGCGCGCCGGGTATTTCGGTTACGATCGACGACTTTGATCTATCGGACACTGCTCTCATGAACGGTCAAGAACGCGATGCAGCCATTCGCGCAGCTTTACTGCATCACGGGATCAAGGCGGGCGGCTTCGTCGCAGGGAAGTACGTTGATGAGGCGCTTAGCCCGCACGTCCTTGCCGCTTGGTCCGACGGCGGCCATCTCATCGGCAATCATAGTTTCTCCCATCAGTATTACAGTGGCAAAAACCCCGATGAGCTGATGGCTGATATTATGAAGTGTGAGGCTTTACTGTTCGACTATCCCGGCTTTCGCAAGCTCTTCCGTTTTCCTTTTCTGGCCGAGGGAAGGACTGTAGAAAGCCGGGACAAAATGCGTTCACTCCTGAAACAGCATGGATACGCAAACGCCCATGTCACGATCGATACGTCAGATTGGTATATCGACAACCGGCTCAAAGCACGCCTCAAGGTTGACCCGAAGGCCCAGATAAGTCCGTACAAACGCTTCTATTTAGACCACATTTGGGATCGCGCGACTTTCTATGACGGTCTGGCGCAATCGCTTTTTGGACACTCGATCGATCATACGATCCTGCTTCACCACCGTCTTACCACCGGACTGTTCCTCGATGATATGCTCTCGATGTTCCGCAAGCGAGGTTGGCGAATTATCGATGCAACTGCGGCCTTTGCATCTTCTGTGTTTGCTGCGGAACCCGACGTTTTGCCCGCCGGGCAAAGCCTCGTGTGGTCGCTAGCGAAAGCAGATAGCCGTTTCGAGAAGCGGTTACGCTATCCGGGTGAAGACGGTGACTACGAAAAGCTAAAAATGGATGCGGCGGGATTGTAGCAATGATCCAGCACCATCAGGGCACCATTCCCGAAACTTCGTCGAGAAATAAGAACGCGCGCGGCTTCCCGAAAACCTTCGTGCGTATGGCAGAGGGAAGCCATCAGACTGACACGAAAGGCAAAAGTTTGTAGAAGACTGTCGTTCCTCAAGTCCGAGGCTCCGCTACTGTTGCCATAATGAGCCCGAAGAGGATCGTGATGAGCAGACCACCTATGAGGAAGACTTTCACGTCTTTCTGGTGTGGCTTCCGGGCAAAGAGGGCGAAGCCGATCCCAGCCGCCAGCAACACTGATAAAGCAACACTTGCTCCGTAATTTCCACTCTGTTCAGCCAACCAAAAGGCAGCAAGCATGAACACCATCAGGTAAATTTGAAGAGCACCCATGCCGCCTATAAAGGAGAATGTTTGGCTTTTCGGCGTAGACTCTCCCACTTTATGCGAGAAAATACTCATGGTTGCGGCTTGGATTGTTTTACAGCCACGCCAGAAGGTGAAAAGGCCAACAGCTATCGAAAGTATCGCTATAGGCAAAAGGATCACGAATTTGGCGATAGGGGGGAGGTTCGCCGTGGATTCCGGCAAACCGATGTTAAAAGCGAATGAAACGACCAGCCAAATGACCGCCAGAACCCGAAACGGCAAGGGTACAGCTTCGATGACTTTGGACCATGGAAGCTTGCTATTCATGTGCTTGGTGCCCTGCATTGTTTTGTGCTCGCATGAGGCACGAATGTCCGCAAGTGGGCGTTTCCGGACCGTCCGCTCCCGTGTCTAAAGTCGGACGGTCGGCTTTCGAGCATAATGGTTGCGAACTCAACGTCTGAACGTCGTACCCTGGTGGGAAGCGGACATAACTGCTTTCGGCGAAATGGCGGAACGGTTGCGTTCGCGCGTCGTCCGGCGTTTAGCAGTCTCGGTCAGGCGGTACGACGGGGGCGTTGACGCCGACTAGATTGGGAATTGGATCGTCGGCGTCTGAAGCTGCTTGGCAGTAGCCAACGTCGCGGACCGGTAAGGTTTCGAGCCAACAGTTGGCAGGAATGGCTTTGGATCAACCAATATCCATCGGCAGCTATTCACCTCTTACATCCTCGCGGCGAATGACAATCAGAGGTAAATGTGCGTCAAACGTTCGGCGCTCGCGCTGTGCGATCCTGTGAATGTGATGCTCAAAGTTCCTGAAGATAACGATACATTGTTGCGCTTCGAGATCGACCTGATTGCCTTTCGCTAACTCAGCGAGCGCAGCGGGGTTGATTATATATCTGATCGGTCCGCCTGGACCGGACGCTTCGAACACAATGCCATTCCGGTTTTCATCCCAGTGGAAGCGTCCGGAAACGAACGTCAGCAGCGGTATCGTGTCTGCAACTGGGGCAGGACTAACGTTTGCGTGAGAACCCGTTGACAAAAAGGACCTGAATTGTGCTCGTACCTCGTCGCATGCTCCCGATAACAAGCGTTCTACGTACAATTGATAGATATTGGCTGGGTCTCCTTTTCGGCGATGCAACATATTTTAACTCCCCAACTCGCGCATCGAAATTCTGCGGTCGATTATTATGTTTATAGAGTGATGACGTTCATCATTGAGAATTTTGTTAAAACACGGATTTACGCTTGCTCTTGAACCTTCCAAAACCTGCATGAAGCAAATTCCGTTCGAAAAGAGCAAGCCAGTGATATCGTCTAGCGCGTTGTTATGCCGTGATTGGTTAAGTATTCCAGAAATATCAGCTCCATCTCCAGGAACCGTGCTCGTACTTAGATACAGTATCCGTCGCATCGCACACCTATCAAACCAGTGCTTATCGTTTAAACGCCGGAAAACTCGCGATCGACAACATACTGTGTCGGGCAGGTGGCAACTAGTTGAGCAATAAACACGTCTACGACACTAAGATCAGCTGTTCGAGAGCTATGTTGGCACCATCAAGGCTGCTTCCATCGAACCATGCGCATCGAGCGATCGACGCTTTCCCCATGCTCGGGCTATCGACCGCTAGTACGAGCATCAACGGGCCGCCCGATATGCGACGGACCAGACAATCTACCGAAATGTGCTTGTTCACTGTCATTACCGTCTTTCAATATACGCGTTCAGAAACTCGAACGTGATGGTAACTGGACGCGCTACGTGCTTGGCGCGAACACTAGTTAAAAGCTAAGCGACGATGGCACGTCACGTGCCGACCTTGCTCTGATGTGCGCTCCCGTTATTGGTAGTTTGAGCGCAAATTCCTTTGCAATGGTTTCAAGGCGCAGGTAATTTGGTTGGAAGCCGCACATTGCGCTTAGCCCAAGCCAGTCGTGGATTTGCACTCTACGATGTTGGACAGTGACGAACTCCATGGCGCTCAGCGACCGCACCATTCGGTTGACGTGTACCTTCGTCAATCCAAGCGCATCTGCGAGTTGCTCCTGGGTCACTGGCAGATCGTAACTATGTCCGTCTGCCTTGCCGATCGCCGTCAGTCGCATCAGCAATTCGCACAGGAGATGTGCCGTCCGATGCAGTGCGGAACGTCGGCCGATCGATGCAGACCATTCCGTCTGGATTGAGTGTTCGGAGAAGGCGAGGGTCCAGAAAACATTAGCAATAGCCGGGTGAGAGGCGAGGAGTGCTCGCGCCTGCTGACGCGGCAGTATTATGACTGTTACAGCCGACAGCATCCGAACACTGTAATTGAGTTTGGCGAATTGCAGAGCATCGGGGTCGCAAAGGTCGCCAGGAACCGACACCGCTGGGATAAAACGGCTACCATCCTTCATGATCTTATAGCGAGCCGCCCAGCCGTCCAGAAGGATATGCAGACTGCAGGCGGGGGTGCCCTCACGTTGGAGATCGGTCCCCGCGCTCACCGACCGGATGTTATCACACGCTTCTGCCAACGCCTCCTGATCGGCCTGATCAAGACCTTCGGCCATCCAAAGACGGGTCATTGTTAGCTTGGACGGATGCCATTTGGCCCCGCGGGGATTGCCACCGATCACGTCGGTTCGTCGATCTCGCCATGCGTTTCGAACTTCAACTGGTCCAAACATGCGGCGGCAATTCGCTCAAGGATCTGCTCCTGCTCGGCTTCGGACCGTTTGCCGAAATGCCTGTTGTTGTCGTCGAGCAATGCCACCCCCTGATCCAGTCAGAAGAGAGCTATGCTTCGCTCACCGGTATCAGAAGGAGAATGTTGAGAACGGTCTGTTAGCTGACAAATCGCCGAAAAAGCGCTCGCGCGAGGCGCGTCATGGCTAGCAAACAAATGTTAGGTTTTTCCGTCAGTTAAGGTGTAATGTAGCCTATCGCTTGCTCATACCAAGGGCGCAGGCGACTGAGAGATGCAGCGCGCTCCCGCCCCAAACAAAAGGGCATAGCGTACCAATGCTTAGTCAATCCCTTGTCCGAAACTGTCTTTTGTCGGCGATGACGCCAGCAGATTATGGCCTTTTACAACCCCATCTTGAGCCTGTTCCCTTTACCAAAGACATGGTCCTCGAGGAGAATGACAAGATCTTCACTCACGCTTTTTTTCCCAACACGGGTGTCACCTCAATTATGGCGATTACCCGGACCGGGGATCGCGTCGAGGCTGGGCTCTTCGGCCGGGAGGGCATGTCGGGTATGCCCGTCCTGCTCGGCGCCGACAGGTCACCTCTTAAGACAATCATACAGATTCCGGGCGAAGGCTATCGCATGGAAGTTGGCGCTCTACGCGAGGCGATCGAGCAAAGCCGACCGCTCCACGCGTATCTGTTACGATTTTGCCAGACCATGGTTGCTCAAACCGCATACACGACGCTGGCGAACGTGAACCACCCCGTCGAAGTTCGGCTCGCGCGATGGCTGTTAATGGCCCACGATCGTACAGACGGCGACGCCGTTATGCTAACCCACGAGTATATGGGGGTGATGCTCGCAGTGCGGCGTCCTAGCGTGACGACAGCTCTTCATGTCCTTGAAGGTAACCGGCTTATCACCGCAACGCGCGGCACGATCACAATACGCGATCGATCTGGGTTGGAAGAATTTTCGGACGGCTCCTATGGCGCGCCCGAGGCTGAGTATACTCGCCTGATTGGGCGGTTCTTCGGGTAGCAGAAGGCAAAGCGACACGTCGGAACAATAGGAACCACGGCCGCCGCCTTGCGGTATTATCGCCCCACTCGTCGTCGGCGATGCGCAGTCGTCGCACAAACCTTGGCGATGATGGCGATTGCAAGCATGAAATAATTTATGTCCGTTCCAGTAGCACACGAAATGTGACCAGTTTTCGACACCCGCAGAGCTGCGCTGATGTCCGCTAATGGGCGCTTGCGGACTGGCAGCTTTCCCGCCGGATAGCTGCCGGCCGGCTTTCGGGGAGATCGTCTCGCTAGAGGCGTCACGTTAGCGCGACACGTTGCAACTGATGAAA
>Ga0265798_10004040_pt1 | contig 20524 bp, 18 predicted proteins | sample P3T30metagenome_FD_192430 | JGI IMG/M metagenome (GOLD analysis project Ga0265798, IMG submission 192430) | Plant litter microbial communities from East Loma Ridge, Irvine, California - P3 T30 | ecosystem: Environmental > Terrestrial > Plant litter > Unclassified | place: USA: California... | reverse complement strand
TAGGCCTGAGAATGCGGAAGCGGTGAGGAGTTTTATCTGAATTGACTTCTGGATGATGGAGATGATGATGCATTTTATGGGGAAAGAAAACGTGGGATTTTGAACGATCGTGCGCAGCGCTGTGGAAATATCTCGGCGCCTCGTCGAGTTCGCGTCCAATTGTTATCACATTCAATTCCATATTTCCATGTCTGAGAACCTCTATAATGTGCCATGTATGTTTACAACCTCGTATTGACTGATCAAATCGGGACGCGGGGTACAAAACTCACCCATACCTCCAACACTTGTACTATTCTACTCATACCAATCCGCCATTCCAGCGACCCCAAACCCACCAAAAGAAAATGCCCAAACTCATCGTAATAATCGGCATCACAGGAAACCAAGGCAGCTCCGTAGCATCCACTTTCCTCTCCGACCCAGCATGGCGCATCCGCGGCCTGACCCGCGACCTTGACTCTCCAGCATCACGATCCCTCGCAGACCGCGGCGTCGAAATGCTTAAAGCAAATCTTCATGACCCCGAGACGCTCAGAGGAGCATTCAAAGGCGCCAATCTAGTCTTCAGCGTAACAGATTTCTGGGCCCCGTTCTTCGATCCCTCCAACCAGGCACGCGCGAAAGACAAGGGTATATCAATCGGGCAGTACGCCTACGAATTGGAGCGCGAACAAGGAGTGAATATCGCGGACGCCGTGGCGCAAGTTGTAGATGGGTTGGATGATGTGGGATTCATTGCGAGTACGCTGTGTAATGCGAAGGAAGCGAGTGGGGGTAAGTACACGGAGCTCTGGCACTTCGATGGCAAGGCGGAGGTTTTTCCGACGTATGTGGAGAGTAAACATCCAGCGTTGGCGGCGAAGACAAGTTATTTGCATACGGGGTATTTTTTCACGAGTTGGAGGTTTACGCCGGGGAAGTGGTTTGCCAAGGTATGTTTTCCTGCGGTGAGAAAGTGACGAGTATGAATGTTGATGGCGTGGTAGATGGACGATGGATCTGTGCAAATGCGGTTCCCGACATCGCCTGAGACGGTTGTCCCGCATCTCAATGTCCGTGAAGATACTGGCCCGTTTGTGCGCGCGCTGCTCGACCTCCCCGTCAACTCTACGCTCATGGCGGCGAGCGAGTGGCTCACGTGGCCGGACTGGATCGCGACGTGGGGTAAAGTCACCGGTACGCAGACAAGTTACCAGCAGATCACCGTCGAGGATATGGATGAGTATTTGCCGGGTGGGCTGGGCAAGGAGATTGGCGAGATGTACGAGTTCAGTGAGGAGTTTGGGTATAATGCCGAACAGAAAGACACGCTCAAGACGTGGGATTTGGACAAGGTATGTACCGTTCAACGAGGGAATGTGCTGGTGTTTTGACTGATGCGTGGGAATAGATGGGTGTGCGTGTGCCGGTTACGGGGTTGAAGGAGTATGTGGAAGGGGAGGATTGGGTGGCAGCGGGGATTATACCGGCGTCATAAGTCGAGGTCTCGGAGCTGTGAACAGCTGCTGGATGAATTGACAGGATGCAGATTGTTGACGCTTATGCAGCTTGGAATCCGAAGGTGCTTGTATTTGTTGAGTCGACGACTTTAGCGTTTAGTGTGTCCTGAAGGCTGACACAATAAATACGAGCACCTTCGTAACCTCCCTTTTTCGCGTGGCGGCGACATCTTGATTGGACGCTGAAATGTCATTGTGTCATGCCTTTTGGTGAGCAATACTGGCAAGCCTAGACTTATGCTTTGATTGTACCATACGTCCTGTCCTGAACCAGCTGCAGCTCTCTCGCTACAATTCTCTCCTATTCCCCATATTCTGCTCTTCTCATGGCGTAGCTGACCACTTGAACCCTTTGCAACATTGCGACAGTCCGGTGGCTGGCATTGAGTTTTCATAGCCATCAACCTCATAGTTGTTTCTCGCGTGTCCGAATTCCAATATGGGCGCTGCATTCGACTGCTTGCTTATGCTCTTCACTGCCGTCCTCGAAGTCGTGGATCTCTGGATGCTTCATACTCATTCCGGCTCGCAGTCGTAGCTGACCGACTCTGCTCTTCTGTCCCGCCCATAACAACTTCCCTCGCGAAGCCAGTATCGACGGACAGCTGTCGTCCGTTTGGTGGTAGCCCAATTTCAACACCGGAACTCTCCTCTGGAAGCTCCAGTGCGCCGTACCTGTCCTTGAGCTGGTCGATATCCATGTCAGCGGAAGCAACGCGCTCCTTCTCTTCATTGACGGCCTCTCTCACATCTCCCCATGCCCTTCTCACTTCGTCATCCATGGGACAGCCGAAGGGATTTCCATTTGAGCTCTCTTTCGGGCCACCAATTGGCAAGAACAGGGGCTTGGAAGCGCCCTGCAAGTACTTCATGTGTGGGAAGATCGGATTTGCCACAGGATGGCCTTCAATATGCGTGTATAGCCCGATGCCTTGGACTGAAGCTTTGGTATTTGGCGGACATGGTCGCTTGAGGATGTCGACCAGCTCGTTGTTGATGCGCGTTTTTCGTGCCTCTTCTACATTAGGCGGAAGAGGCTGCCGCTTTGATGAGAGCATGGCTGCCCTTGCGGGGTGCATGCTGCATGTGGTCGAGTGCACAAGAGTAAGGGATGGCGGCGCGGTTGGCGAGTATTGTGGGGCAAGGGATCGCGCTCATGCACGCGTCGTTAGGTAGATTGAGTCGCGTTATCCCGTGATCGTGGAGTGCAGGTCGCTGTTGTTGAGCAGCCAATGAGACAACGCACTAGGCTTAGAACGGCAAGGCAAAAACATATTTACTCATGACGTTTGTCCCTCCTATTTTGGTAATTATGACAGCCTCCGCGCACTCAGGAAGAAGCAATTGATGCTGACATCAAGGCATCATGGTATTGGATGGGACGTCACTCCACAGATCTCTTGGCCGATCTGAGATCAGCCATAGAGCGACATTTCCATACCGATATCTTGTGAAGTAATGATGCAGTCCCTGCGATTATTTAGAGCACCTTCTGCCCTACGTTGCAACCGCTTCACTACATCTGCTTTTCGAACATCAGCGACTCGCATCATCTCCAGATCCTACGCAACTGAAAACAACGATCGACTCAAGGGACCAGTATCAACAGGAGCGTCCACCATGCAGGCCATCAAGAACACCATCGCTGAGAATCTTGGCAACAAGGTCCCAGGAGCACATTCACTGGCACCAGCAGACCAGCAGTTCGCGTTGGAGGAGGTTCCAGATCTCTCAGGCAAGGTTGCTCTCGTGACTGGTGGATCAGAAGGCATCGGCTACGGCTGCACACACACACTTCTCTCGCACAACATCAGCAAACTGTTCATCTTGTCCAAGGGTGAAGACGTTGCCACAGATGCCATCAACGCAATCACGCAAGAGATGGGCAAGGACAAAGCGGACCGCGTGGAATGGATACAGTGCGATCTATCAGACTGGGAGCAGACGGGCAAAGTAGCTTTCGACATCGCCAAAAACACCGACAGACTCGACATCCTCATCAACAATGCCGCTCGCGGGATCATGACGCGCCAGCTCAACGCCAGCGGCGTCGACCTGCATATGGCCACCAACCACTTCGGGCACGTCATCCTAACATCGCATCTCCTCCCCCTTCTCAAGTCTACAGCCGAGAAAGGCAATACTGTCCGCCTGGTACAGCTGGGATCCAATGCACACGAGATGGCGCCAAAGGAGACAGAATTTGCATCCCTCGAGGAAATCAACAAAGACTACGGCCCCAACCCGCAGTACGGCCGCTCAAAACTCGCCTCCATTCTGTATGCGCGCTACCTAGACCGCCACTTGCACTCTCAGTACCCAAACATCCTCTCCAACAGCGTGCACCCGGGCGTCGTAGAAACTGCACAGAGCTCCGTCCACATCCATGAGGCATACCCGCTGGCTGGCTACGGAATGAGCGTCGGCGCTGTACCTTTCAAGAAGACGCAGTTTGAGGGTTGTGTGAGTGCCATGTTTGCGGCGACCAAGACGGAGAAGAGCGGGCAGTACATCTGCCCGCCCGCGATCGTGGAGCCGGGTAGTGACAAGGCGAATGATGAGCAGTTGGGCGAGCAGCTTATGGATATTACGTGGAAGATTGTAAAGGAGAAGACGAAGAGTAGTAGTGCGGATAAGGGGTGTCCTTTCAACGAGTACTAGATGCTTTACCATGGTAGATAGTGATTTCGAATCTAATCAGCGGTGAGATGCACCTGCTGCATCCTCTGTCTTCTCTGTGTACTCCCGCTCGCCCTTGTGCTCCTTCGCCATCACACCACCACCCACGACCGAACTCCTTCTCCTCTCCGTCTCCTGCGCCCGCTCCGTGTCCTCATAATCAATCAACAACTCACCCTTCTTGCCATACCTGTGCGGCATCTCATTCGCGATACCGACGACATCAAACGCGCCCGTCGTCTTGTGGAATATCTCATCCATCTCCTCCAAGCTGCGGCCCATCGTCTCCGGAAAGAAAAAGTACACGCTCGGCACAATGGCGAAATTGATGACCGCAAAAATGATGTACGTCTGGTACTCGATGTTCGCAAACGCGACAGGCGTGACCATAACGACCAGGAAATTGAACAACCAATTTGCAGTCGTAGCAATAGCGTTGGCGGGCGCGCGGATGCTCAAGGGCGTGATTTCAGCTGGGTACAGCCACGTCATGCCCAGCCATCCGATGGCGAAGAAGGAGTTGAAGACGAAGAGAAAGACGGTGGCGCCGATGCCGTAGCTTGCGTTGCCTTCGACGCTCGTGGTACCGGCGAGAATGGCCATGGAAATGGACATGCCTGCTGCGCCGAACATCATGAGAGAGCGGCGGCCGAACTTTTCAATGGTGAAGATTGCGATCCAGCTGGCCATGAACTAGGAACACGTAAGTTTGCGGTTCAGTTGACATGGAGGAAAAAAAAACGTACGTATTCTGTGCCGTTACAGGCAGAAAGCAGACGGCTGAGGAAGGGCGAGAGTCCGATGCTGTTTTCGAAGATGGTTGCTGCGTAGTAAGTTACAAGGTTGATACCTGATATCTATACGATTGTCAGTATGCGCCATACCACCCGACATAGCTTGCTCTTACCTGCTGGAACATTTGGTTCACATATGCTAACACCGTACGATGAAAGTTTCGATTCTTGTTAAACTTGAAGCACTCCCTAAACCCACCCTTGTTCATCTCAAACACCACATCCTTAACCGCAAGGTACTCTTGCTGAATCTTCTTATCCTCGGGCGGCAAATCGCTCAGCGCAGCCAAAACCTCCAGCGCCTCTTCATTCCGACCCTTGAGAATGAGCCAGCGCGGAGACTCCGGTAGGCCAGGGATAAAGCACAAGATGAAAACCGCGAGGATGATTTGGAATCCGATCGGGAAGCGCCATGCGATGCTGCTGGGTTCGAGAAACGAGAAGCCGAGATCGATCCAGTAGCTTATCATTACGCCGAAGACGATGAGCGAGCCTTCTATCATGACCATTTGGCCTCTGCGGTGCGGCTTCGAGGTCTCGGATTGCCATGTCGGGACTGTAGATGTATTCATGCCGTTGCCAAAGCCTGTGATCCAGCGGCCGATGATGAGCTGCGGGAGTCCAAAGGCAGCGGTCTGCAGGATCGCGCCGATGATCATGATGACGGAGCCGATGAAGATGGTTTTCTTGCGGCCGAGCATGTTGCCCAGCCAGATGGTTGCAATGGCGCCGAAGAAACAGCCCAGTGTGTATGCACCGACTGTAATGGCTTGGATGGTCGCCGCATGGCTTGAAGAACTTCCGGGTGGAGGATTGACGGTGTCGACTTGAGGGAAATACTGCAGGAATGATCGGAGGGTCAAAAGACCGCCCATAACACCCTGATCTAGTCTCTACATCAGCTCCCCTTCTCGTACAGCCATGTCGCACAAACTACCGTATCCGAACAGAGCAAAGTCAGTGCCTGCAATGACTGCAATGGCTATGTTGAGCTTTGTGCCCCTGAGGCCGTAGAACTTCTTCATCGCGACAAGAGCAGAGTCGGTAATACCAAGAATCAAGCAACGGAGCAAGCGATGCTTGACCCTTAAGAAGACCACTGGCCCCTAATGTAACCTTATCCCATCAAGCGCACCCCAGTGCCATGGCGCGCTCTCAATGACGTTCGCGGCTCATGTCTTCTCCGCACGCGATGCCCCCGTGGGGCAGCGATGATGCTGATCTCCCCACAACATCTCGTGGCCCTTCAACGTCCACCAAGCTGATTTGCCGAAGTGTTGGAGAAAGTGCGGATAGCGGGCGTAAAAGTGAGAGCGGCTGAGCGGCTTCCTGTGTTGGGTAAGCCGTGGCATGGACGCTGTGGAAACTGAGGCGGCTGTGAAGCTTAAGCTTGTGGAGACGGAATGGTTGCCGCTTGCTTGGTAGTGCTTATTCGGGTTGCCTAGTCTGGTATCGCCGACGACAAGAGGATAGAGCGGCAGGAACGTGAGACGTAAACCTCCGGTTGGCTTGTAAAGCCAGTATGGTAACTGAACACGAGATACGCACTTTCTGAATAATGGATTCACTGCAGACTGTGTGATGTTGACTTTTGCAAACTGGAATCTTCGGATATTATTCCCGCACCAGATACTTGTACTTGCATCGCTCCCTATATTTGGCCAACTCGGCGAATGACCATGGAACAACAGGAAACGAGAGACCCTCCACGAGTATCTATTGGCCCAAACAACAAAACTGCATTAATTGACAGACGTAGCTGTTAACCAAGCTGCGGGAGATCTAGCTATGTAGTGAGACTTGCCTCCTCCTTTATTGATTTCAACCCCCAACGAATCCCATGGGCCAAGCAAGTTGATTCGTGTGCTAAACCAGTCAAGTGTAGGAAGGATATTGGAACTCGTGATAAAGGTTTGCATACTCGCGAGTCTCGTCTGCAGCAACGATTCGATCTCGAATTCTCATCAACAATTTACTTCTCTCCTTCATGTTACACATACTCATCTCCACACCGCCACCTCCAAACTAATACTTAAATCCATACACAACACCACATAGTATCACATAACATCACACCACAACAACCAAACAAACAATCCTAACTCTCAAATCCAAGAAGACAAAAAAATGAATTCAATCAATCAATCTATCGCGGCACAACACCAAATGCCCAAGAACTCCAGCCACGTGAGACAGAGTCATAAAACCAGCCAGCCAGCCAGCCAGCTACATATCCACCACCCTACTCGGCACTACCCCTTCTTGCGCCCATAAAACTTCCCAACGCCCCGTGCATGCCTCGTCCTGTCATCTCTACCTACATGCTTGACATCACTGCACTGTACTTGGCCCGCGCCGACGAAAGTGCCGGAAACTTGCTCAGAGTCTGGAACGTGAGCCCATTCGGTGTTTTGCATGCGGAAGAGGCAGACGGAGGCGGCGTGGCGGGAGGAAGTGGGGGAGGTGGGATTGGAGGTGGTGGTGGAGGGGGATGGGGATAGGGGTGGGGAGGTGCTGGCTGAGGCCGAGGCTGATGTGGATGCTGAAGAAGCCATGCTGTGAGAGGTGAGGACGGAATGTGCCGAGAGAAGGAGGGGGTTGGAGATATACAAAGTGTGGGACATTGTGGGCGAGGTGAATGTATTGTTTCGTGTAGAGTTGACAATGTCTGACATTATTCGACAAGGAACTCCGGAGAAGCAGATAGCATGTCCAATGTAGAAAATACTGCACAGTGCTTCTGTTATCTGCTAGAAAACGTACATTGTGTCTGCCATGTACGCAAAGTTTTGTGACAGCCCCCCATGCCTTGACTCCGAGCCAACAATAAACACCGATACAATGTATGACAAAGCTCAGGGTATCATATACGCATAGCCTCCCTCGCAGGCGGCTCCCGCTCCATCTCGTACTCGATCTCGCGTCTGGGGCCTTTGGAGTCCTTGGACGGCTTCTTCTTGGGCTTGGGTGGCGGGCCGGCCGGTCGCTTCCGCTTGAGGTTGGCGAGTGTCTTCTTGAGTGCCTCAGTGTCCTCATCGGCTGACTCGTCCTCATCGTCCTCTGCACTGTCGCTCGCATCGTCGCTGTCATCGTCACCGCCCGAGCCTTCGTCTGGGCTCTGACCGCCGATCCAGTCCTCAAAGTCTTCCATCTCGTCGTCTGACTCGCCCTCGATGTCGCTGACGTATTCCACCTCGCCGACGCCGTTCTCCATTTCGTACTCGTTCTCCACTTCGTCGTCTTCGTCTTCAATACCGTCGTCTAGGTCTTGATCTCCCACAACTTGGCCTTCCTTCTCGAGACCCTTCATGACGCGCTTCCATACATTCGGCTCGACGTTGAGCGGGCGGTCGCCGTATGCGCCAGAGCGGAGACGATCGATGAGTACACGTTCAATAGCGCGCTCAACCTTGGCAGCAGCCAGCGCCTTCCTCTCGCGGCCCTCCTCCCTCCTCCGCACCTTGGGCGCCAGTCTCGGTACCAGGCGCTCGCCTAAGCGCTCCTCTTCCTTTGCGAGCTTGCGAATGCGGATGTTGACTTGTGTCAGCCTCGTCAGGCGCTGCTTGTTCTTGTGTACGAGGAACTTGGGGAAGTAGGCGAGGTGCTGGTCGACGAGCTCAAGAGCTTTGGTGTAGTTGCTCGGCAGCTTGATCTTCTCCCACCACTTGGACGGCAAATGCGCGCGCTCAATGGCTTTGATGTAGAGGAAGAGACTGCCCGTCGCGGGATCCGAGCGGATGGTGGCGTATCGCGAGTTTGCGAGCGGACATGCTTGGCGACTGCAGTAGCCAGAGACGTTGTTTTCGTTGCGACAAAAGGTTTGGTCCTGGTGAAGGTTAGTACGGCGAGTGTCGAGAAGCTGTGTATCTTCGTGCCTTTGTGGTCTTCAGCTTGAACGAACAAAAGTCCGTTCCGATAATAGACCATACGAGGTCGTCGGAGGCCATTATTGTGTGAGTAGTGGGGAGCGATTCGTGGAGGTTGCTGGCTTGTAGGGTGTGCATGTGAGCAGCAGTGTAAAAAATAAAATATCTACGCTAGCGCCATGCGGAGAAAGAGCCAACCGCCGCGGCCTGCAATGAGTATCATTATGCGACACCTTCCAGCTCGGAATGAGAGCTGCCATCCCACGTCTGTCGCGCGCATTTCTGTGGAACTCATATAACTCCAGATTGAGGTTTATTGGAGGAACACGCGTTCTGCTTCAACATGGCCGCCATGAGCGCCTATCACGAGCCTCGCACATTCTGGCTCGTCACCAGCACCACTTGACACGACCTCAATCAGACGAGCCGACCATCTATGCTCTCTCGACGGCTTCTGGAAGAGCTGCCATAGCCGTTATCCGCATATCAGGCACTCAATGCGCCCAAGTATACCGAGCGCTGTGTCCCTCGGCGTTTTTTCCCACACCACGACACGCAACACTGCGCAAGCTGTATACCCCTCATAAACCGCCTTCGGCAGACACGCTGCTTGACTCCGGCGCTCTGGTGCTCTACTTTCCCGGGCCGAACACAGTCACTGGCGAAGATGTGCTGGAGCTCCACGTACATGGTGGTCCCGCCATTGTGCGCGCTGTTCTCGAAGCCATACCGCAGTGTGTAAAAACATCTGCAAGATCTTCACGGCAGCCTCCTTCGGTCCGTTATGCCGAGCCAGGCGAGTTCACGCGTCGTGCATTCGCGAACAACCGCATGGACTTGCCACAGATCGAAGCCCTAGGCGAGACACTCTCCGCTTCGACCGAGCAGCAGCGCAAGCTATCTGTTCGCGGAACGACATCACAACTTGCTGCCCGGTACGAGCAATGGCGCTTGCTCCTCCTCCTAGCGCGAGGCGAACTCGAGGCCCTGATCGACTTTTCCGAAGACCAGCATTTCGACGAATCGCCCGCCATACTAGGCGTCTCTGTCGCCTCGCAGATCCGTGCTTTGCGCATCGACATGGAGGCGCACATAGTCAACGCCATGCGCGGCGAGCTTTTGCGCAGCGGGATAAACGTGGCCCTGCTCGGGGCGCCTAACGCGGGAAAGAGCAGCCTGCTCAACCGCATCGTTGGGAGAGACGCAGCCATTGTCTCACAGGAAGCCGGGACAACCAGAGACGTCGTCGAAGTTGGTGTCGACTTGGGCGGCTGGCTGGTCAAGATTGGAGACATGGCTGGCCTGCGTAGAGCGGGCGTTATTCCGGGCGATGTTGTGGGCACGATCGAGCAGGAGGGAATCAAGCGCGCTAAGCAGCGAGCGTTGGAATCCGACGTCCTGATCGTCGTCCATGACGCCACAACCGAGTTGGATCCCGAAGTTCTGGAGACGGCGAAGGAGTGTGTGCATAACGGCATCAACATCGTCGTAGCTATAAACAAGGTCGATCAACTCGACGACGCTGATAGTGTGCGAGATGCATGGAAAACGAAAGTCCAGGCCGCGCTTGGTATATCCTCCAACCGCATCGCCTTCATCTCCTGCAACGCCCCTATTTCCACCACAGCAACAGACCCCGGTCACATCCGCTCGTTCCTCAACATCCTACTCACCACCTTTAAAGACATTACCTCCGCGCTCGTCCCAGACTCGGACCCGAACCCCGGAATCTGGCAGGAATCTCTGGGCGCAACCGAGCGGCAGCGCACACTCCTGATCGACTGCCTCGGGCACCTAGACACGTTTTTGGGGGCCGTCAGCCTAGAGGCAGTCGCAGAGGCCGCTGAAGATGACTACGTGGATGTCGATGTCGATGACTTCGTCGATATCGTTGTGGCTGCAGAGTCGCTGCGCTCTGCTGCTGAGGCGCTGGCTAGGATTACCGGCCGTGGAGATAGTGGTGATGTTGAAGAAGTGCTTGGCGTGGTATTCGAGAAGTAAGTCACCCTCTCTCTCTCTTCACGTTCCCAGTACATTGCATTCGTGATTTTCGCAACCAACATTTTTCCGCCCCCAAGTCTGCGCAGCCAAGCCACAACCCCTTTGGGACATGAACATGAAATCGATACACGCACGGCTCAGCAGTCATACCCGCAACTTGTTGCCCGTCTCACGTTATACTGCGCTGCACTTTTCCTTCTGGAAGCTCGAGGGAAGGTTCAAACGGCCTGCTGACGAGTCTGTGCGTTGTAGATTTTGCGTTGGGAAATAACGCTCTCGTGCACGCACGAACAGTGTCGGTTGAGGCGGGAGCATGTTGCGAGGGGGCGGAAATGATAGAAGGAAAAGGGAGAGTTGAATAGGAGGTAGATTTGTGTGTAGATTGGGTCGATTTGAGGATAGATACCGCCAGGGTATCTGTTCTGTAGGGATAACTATCTATGTATCTGTCGGAAAACTGGTACCTGCCAGCTCAATTCGAAGACGTGAATCCAAAATCAAGAAAGACCGTCCCGGTCTAAACGCCGAAATGACTCCAAGCTCTAATGTGCCCTTTCCGTTCCCGCTAGCTCAGTGAAGAGGCATCCATCCCATTGTCTATAACGCCGATTTCCCATGCCGTGATTCCATATCCGTGTCTGCAACCCAGATAACTCCGTCGCTGTCTGAAAAGAAACAAGAAAACAATAGGAAAGAAAGATAGATAGTACAAGTAAATGTTGATACAGCCGCCAAACAAGAATGAAATGGGAGATGTGCCAAGAAAAGAGGAAGAAGAGAGTAGCGATACGAATCCCCGGCTTAAGCCTGAGAAAAAGAAGGGAGGTACTAGAAGATGCGTCGGTTCGGGGCTCGTGGTCGTGCTGTTGTTCGCCATCGCTCGGTGCGTTGCTTGCGCAGTGTTCTCGATGTTGGCCATGGGTGGTTGTGAGTTTGAGAGGACATGACGACTGGCTGCTATCGTCGTGGTCAGTCGGAAGTGTTGTCGATCAAGCACGTCTTGGAGTAGCAGGATTGCTGGTGGAAGCGGTGGCGACGATGATTTAGTGTATGGTGCGGTGATGGGCGGCGGATTGCGGGATGGTCCGCTGGCGCTTTTAGTTGTATCCTCCACGGCCCATGTTGGCGGTGTAATGTGTTTGTATTGTTTTTTTGTAATGTGCCCCTTGGCGAGTAGTTCGTTCTTTGAAGGTGAGGATGTTGGTATTGGTGAGGGGCTTAGTTGTATCCACCACGTCCCATTGAGTATGTATTGTCGATATGGAGTATTGAAATGTCGATATGATGCTGCGAAGTGGCAATGTCCTCTTGTCTATAGCAGTCAAATCGGTATCTGACAAAAGTACCCGACTGAAAGCCGAAGACGCAAATCGAAGAGTGAAGAAGCGATGACCGAGAAAGATGCGCTGACTCAAGGAGAGAAGCGGACGAGTTATATGAAACACAGAGACTCTACAGGCGAATAAAAAGACGCTAAGAAAAGAAGGCGTGTAGTGTACGTTTTCGTGACTATGCTCATACCAGGCATCCAAACGTCTTTTAAAGGACATTCGCCCTCATCCTCACCCATCTCCACTAGCGAACCACAAAGCCGGAACGGTCGCCTTGGCCAGGGCATCTAGTCATCCTGGCCTGCAACGGGCGCACTGCGCAGCGTCCGGCGAGTAACGCGACGGAATGGTGGGAGGAAGACTAGAATAAGTCGTGGTCTGTGTGTGCGGCAGGTGGCAGTGACGAACGTCCAAGCTGGGAAGGGATGCACGGACAATTAGGTAGCGCGCAGGGGCCATCAACCGCGCAAATGTACTGTGGTGGTGCTGGTGGGAAACACCACTTTTGCACTGCAATTGGCGGATGCGCTCTTACAGGCCTCATGGACTCGAGGAAATAGGCGAAAGAGAACAATCCGGTGTCTGCCGGTCCATGAGGTGTCTACCTGCCTCCCTCAGTCAGAGACGCATTCCTCTTCTACCACGCGTCTTTTTACGCACACGAGACACGCACACCGAGTTGTTAACCGCGTGGGGGAGACCAGGCAGGAATCTTTCTCTGACAAGCGCTCGCTGAATGCCCATTGGCTGGCGAGAGAAATGCACGATACAGTCATACACAGCATCATCAGTGCAAGCATCTCAACCCACGAATAGCGGTACCTGTGCAAGTCGCAGGGGTCGTTACAATCGCGATTCGCATTTGGCGAGCGACTCGCCTTTTGCTGCCGCTTCCGACAAGGCGACGGGAGAGCCGTTGGCCGTCGGCATGCTGTTTGGACTCGACAAGTATAGACTCAATTATCGCAGTGCGACTCGCCTCATCGCGATCTGGGAACATTCGGTTGCCAAATGGAGGACAATCCGTGGAGGGCCATGTTGTGCCTGTGAGATGCCTTGGGCCATGTGCGAACTACCTCTTCGGACGACGTTACAGCACAGTGTGGCAGATTGGAGGCCGCAACAAAGGCTTGAAACTCTGGACAGCGAGCCAATCAGATGTCCAGAGTACCTTTTCACGCGGTCTCAAAGGCTTGCAGTCGACATGGCGCAGGGCGAAGCGTTGAGCCGCAAGCCAGCTCGTAATCGACGAACTCTCCACCTGAGCGAGCGCCACACCGTTGGTGCCTGATATATGGTAAGAAGTACCGAAGACCAACATCGGACTCATAATATCGCCGACTTGTGCTGCATTCCATAGGCTGGGTAATGGATGCTGTCGTGTTCAGCGCATATGGTCCAGCTGTCATCTCTACCTGAGTACACACATGTCGCAACTGTGCGCAATCGAAACGGCTCAGAAAGGGCATAGCTCCCACTGCCAAAACACCAAGTCGGGAGCATCTCATCGTCGGATCGTTGACAAGGACTTGCAGACCTCGCTTCGAGCACTCGCCCCATGGTCGAAAATGTGTATTCACGACTGCTGTATGGATTCGCTTGCTGTCTGAGCAAAGCGCCAGTAGGCGATTGCATCGAGATGGATGTTCACTGGCAATAATGAGTGGCACACGTGTCTCTTCATGTACAGGTTGCTTTGGTGGTCGTAAATTTACCATTTACCCCTGCCAGTGGCACGGTCCGAACTTGACAACCCCAATCAATTATCGGGGAACGGCCAAACGCCCCCGTCCTCCACAACGCCCAATCGAAGGCCTCTAAGTCAAACCACCAATCAGTATACCTTGCTCGATTACATCTACAGAAAAGGGCTACTGAGACTTGACCAATACATGTCCGCAAATTCCTCACGTTCCATTACAACCGGGTCGAAAGCGATGTCAAGCCACGTTGGTACTACACAAGCGACAGGATGGCCACGAGCTCAATGCCTGCACCATGCGCTCCTTCAACCCGATGTCGTGGAAATGGGTCATCGATTGGAGCACGACAGACGAAACCCCTGATCTACCTACATCTTGAAAGCCGGCACTGCCAGTGCCTAGAGAATACAGATGAGGAGAATACAGTGCAGGAATGATGCCTTGTCAGACAAACGTGCCCGTGACCCTCCACTCGTTCTCTAGAGCCCTACGACGAGCTTCGTAGTATTGAGTCAACAACTCTGACGTCCAGTGTGTCCTGAATGCTGACACAATAGATGCGAGCGAGCACTTTCGTACATACAGCGCCAGAGATCAATATCGCCCCTGCGCAAGCGATGCATGCTTAAAACGATGGACAGTATCTTCACGATACACAACCGCATCGATTCTGCAACCGCTCCAACAAAAGATCCGAAGCGCCCATCTTCGCGCCGCATTCCCGACAACAGGGCTACACACTCCACCCATTCCGCTGCAGGAACACCCTTTCCCATCCCACATCAGCAGTTCCACGTGCAGCCCGAAATAGCTGTAGCCGCGACAAGCGCGAAATAGGGCTGACTGCGCCGCACGTTTCAAGTCAGCTACTTTACCGAATAGGCAAGGCGCTTGACGTTCACAGCTGAAGCAGACGCTCATTGGATAGCGGGCGTGCTGACTTTGCGTAAGAATAGCTGGAGGCCTGCTGGTCTGCTTTGGGGTTGTTTTGTCATGATAAGGTCTGCGTTTGGGTTATTTTGGGGTCGGAACGGAAGGTGCTGGATTGGGATTGGATTTCGCGGGTAAGAGAGGGATCGCTTTGAAATCGCAGTGTGTCGAGACGCAGCGAGAAGATTGGATCGAACTTCCTATCGCAGACCGAGTGTGCTACTATGGACGAAAATGTGCTTATTGGAGTGTCGCATCGATCACCGAAGTCCTCAACATAGAATACCATCTCACAAAGCATCGGGCGTATCTTCACTAGCCACACAACACAGCCTCGTCAACGTTTCCTCAACACGAGGCTGGTTGCATCGCCGAACATGTGTTCACCCCTCGCTTGCTGGACCCTCCTTCAGCCTCTGTACAACACCATGACGCAACATTTGATTCCGACATACTGTATCGAAAGCCGTGCCATGTGCTACAAATCTATCGGCCACATCCGTGATTTTGCGCAATTTCTGGCGCATTGCTGCCTGCTGTGGGTGGCGCTGAAAGGACACACCATGCTGCATGCAAGTTCGACTCATGCTTCTCGCGCATTCATGATCATGCGTCGTTGCAGTGACCGATCTCGCAGATTGTGAACTGATCGGACGATCGATCGTCCGGGACGACCGATCCGCTGCTTCCGGAGTGCGCTTTTTGCAAGGCTTAACGATCGACGCGAGAAAGTTCCGTGGCGAGGCTGTGCAGAGAGGTGAATGGTCAGCGCCGTCATTGTCGGGTATAAACTTCTTTGGGAGAAGAGAGCTCAGGAGAGCGTCGTGCGTGATTTGTCGAAGCGGCGCAGCCAATCGTCATATGCGTACATGTCGACTTATTTGAGTAGAACTATACGGTTGGTAGACGCGGACGTTACGCGTCGCGAAAAACGTCAGGACGTGTGCGCAGTCACACTTACTTTGAGTGGGAAGGGCGGCAAAGTACGAAGGTGCTGCTTTCCATTGTGTCAACCTTCAAGACACGCTGAACGCCAAAGTTCGTGACTCGGAGAATACGAGCGCCTTCGTATGAGAGGCTGAACATCAGTGGGAATCATGGAACCTTCCCTACAAGTGATGGGAATTGAGTATCGCGACTTGATGGCGGTTTAATATCGTAGTAGCAAAGCAAGCATTGCCATCTTCTCATCAAGGTATAACTTACTCTCCACGATGAATCGAAGAAATTATACAAAGCGTCCAGCCAGTGGTATGTGTGTATTCCTGCTATTTCATCCAAGCTTACAGCAAGCACTTTACCAGTACCACGAAACATCGTAAACAATGGCTGTCGCATACAACCTCTGACACTTCCCGCCATCAACCAGAGACCCAAAGTCCGGTGTGCAGCTCGTCTCACTCCAACGGCCCGTACCGCATTACGATTACAATACACGCGCCCAAGTCCTACTGCGCTTCGTGACAGCGGCGCCTGAACGCCCCGGGTCACGCCATGTCTCAGTATCTGGCGATCACGCTTAGGATGCCCCAATGTCTTGCACGAGCCAACTGAGCCACCGCCCGTCATCACTACGCCACCTCTCAACTCTCGAGGGTTCGAGATGCCTGGATGCTGTGCCTGGTAATCAGTGCGCGGGTGTTGGTCGGTGGGCGGTGGTCGAGTGCGTTGATTGCGCGCTGTGTTCGAAATGTGCTAGGTGCGGTGTGGTGCGAACGGACTTCAAAGTCTGATTTCCAATCTCTTCACTGTTCTCTCCGATAAGAATTTTCAATCCTCTCTTCCTCGCACTTTTTCAGCTTCATCACTATCCCTCCACCGCGTGCCAAACCTCAAAACCTCCAAATCATGCCCACTCGGCACCCTCCCATGCCCCTCAAAATCGTGCAACAAGCTCTGATACCTCCCCATATCCACAAACCCATCCAACATCCTCGTAGCCACCTCTTCCATCTTCGCCGCCAGCAGCTGCCACGCGCGCCCATGTCCGCGCTCTCCAATACATCGATCGTGCATCGGACACGACCGGCACGTATACGCTTTCAAGTACGCGTGACAGAGCTCGTGCAGTATCGTGCCGAGGCGGCTGCGCCAGCGTATGTTGGGGTCTGATGGGTCGCCGTGGTGCCGGTAGAGTGTTGGGTGGAGTAGCAGTTGTGTGCCGATTAGGGGGTTGAAGGTTGCGATGCCAAAGCAAGATTGCTGAGTGGAGGGGAGATAGGAAAAGCCGTCTGAGATGGCGTTGCGGTGGGGTGGGATTGCGTTGAAGAAGAAGAGCTTGTTGAGGAGGGAGATGAGGTCTAGGTGTTGTGCGCGTGACATCGATTCGCGCATGTCGTGGCTAGTGAGATGGGGTTCCCAGAGTTGCAATAAACTTTTGAGTTGTTGGACGTTGGTGTTGTCCTGCGTTGCTTGGTGTAAGTAATTTTTATCGAGCCAGTCGATGTGGTACCGAACGAGACGCATTGCTTCGTATTCGCCGTACAGTCGCAGATGTAGCTCGGGTCGTGGTTCCGTGGGTCTATGCCGAGCCTGAAAACCGCGTGCTTTCTGCTTGACGATAGGGCATTGGCGTCGTATCAAGCCATGTGAGCCTTCCGAATCGAACTGATAGAGCCAAGGCGCGCATTGGTCGCAGTCGCAGGGCATTGCTGCATCTTTACTCCATCTCTTTAACTCATCAGTGCTCGAAGGTACCTTGTGAGAGTCATCCGATCGAGGTGCCCGTTCACGTCCTAGGATCCGGTCCTCAAGGTATAGCAGCTTCGGCTGGAAGAGTAGAAATGGTTCAAGTATCGGAAGAAGGTTGTGTAGTACGGTTGGGCCTTTGCACGCATGCTCTGTCACTTCGCTCTTTCCATCTTTTCGACCACGAAACCCGCGGACGAAAGGTGCTACACGGCGGAAGAAATGGACACGCCGTGTCTTCATCGGCGCATCATTTACGACAACATTGTTTCCGCCCATCTAATACGATTCCAAGGCAGCATGTCGTGAATGTTGAAAGGTGGCTGAGGAAATGAAGGAAAAACGGAGCAAGTGGCTGGAAACCAGGATATATAGACGCGAAACATTATGAGCGCGAAAAGGCCGCACAATCAGCCCATGATTCTCAGAAATGATGCGGAATTACGTGTACCAGAGATTGACACAGGGATGCGACCCCGAAACGCTCAGACGTTCGGGTGTTCGGAACGTGAGTAATATGGGAAACTTGTGCGACCGACCATACTAACGCTGAGAAAGACGGCTGTTAATGACTTGCGGAATGCTGAAAGCTCTGACAGCTGTATAGACTAAAGTTGTATTTCAGGAGATTATGTTGCGGTGAAAGATTTAGCGGCTACGTTGTAGGCGGACGTGTTCGGCAAGGCTAGCCCGGAATACCGGCTATTCTGGGTTTTGGGAGGTGAAGCGCAACTCAAGCAGGGATCACCCAGTCTGAGCCTTATCTTTGAGTCCATGTGTAAGGAACGTTCCGAACTCCTATCTCACGAACTTGGTGTCCGAGAGTCATGAGCGTCGAGTTCTCGAAATGCCTCATGTGCTCAGAGCACGTACCTCCAAGAAGCCTCGCAGGCGCCATGTCAGCAATCACTCTGAACCCAAGTCCGCTTTCTATCCTGTCAGCTTCTCAGTCTTATGCTTGGAGGGGAAAAGCCTCTTGAATTGAAGCTGGGATCAGAACGAATGATGTTGGTGTAAGTATGACATTGAAAACTTTGGAGTGCCTGTTTGTTGAGGAAGATCTCCGTATCATAAATCGTGGGTATAGGGCGTAACGACAACACTGTACTATGCGCTGTATGAGCTGATGAAGTACTGCAAGATCGTCAGCTCCATCAATACCCATTTCTTTGCAGATGACATACCGTGATGACCGATTCGGCCTCGCTGTTCTCGTTGGAGAGGTATACATAAAGAATCAGGGCATGCTCGTGGGAGAAGCCTAGCTCATGTCAGTATATGCTGGGTGGCTCACTCTTCAGTATATTCACATACATGCAATCACTCTGCCTCCGAGCCGACCCACGCTCATAACCCTACCCCAGTCCCGGGCATCAATCCTCACCAAAGCCCATCCTTCCTCGCTGCGGCCATCGGCACTGCCTAACTGCTTCATACGTGTGCTGGGGTGAACAGCGATACCGGCTTCACCTCCGTTCTCGTTTGGGTCCAAGTCTGGGTTGGTGAGGTCGGTCCATACAGACGAGATGCTCATGGCATCTGATCGCACACTCATCTTCAGACAGCCGTGCATATTTGCCGCTAATTCCAGGCGGGTGGTTGATGTCGAGCTTCCGCCCTTGGCATCTGCAAGTGCCAGCTTGGTGAATCTGTCGCTGATGCTCTTGAGCTGCATCAGAGGCGGAAGCATGATGTGCACGTCCGGCTCGCGATATACCGGCTCGTGTAGATGCGCTACAGTCTCTGGGGCAAGCACTTTGACGGGAATCTCCTGCGTGATGATGGTTTCTCGGCTGCCTCCATCGTCAAAAGAAGGCGCGTCCCAGTCATCGTTCCTTGTGGGAAGTGCGCTGTTGGTGGTGGAGAAGGTGGTGGTGGCAATCGTGAGGGCGAGCACGGGAATGTTGTCCTTCTTGGTGAGGCGGATGGTCGCTGATGTCGCGGTCACGGCGGATTTGATGGCGCGACTCAGCGCACTGAGGGGCACTTGGAGGTTAATGACATTTCCTGCAGCCGACTGCACGCTGATGCTCTCGAATATAGCGTCCTGAAACACTGCATTAGACAATCCAGTCACACAAGACGAAGAGCGTGCTTACAACTAGAAGGGCACTGAAAGTGGTTAGACGGATCACAACTGGTGTACGACCAACTCACGCCCATGCCTGCGTCCCTTTATCTGGAATCACTGTGAAGCATACCTGCTCTTCGCTCAGCTTAAGCCATGCGGTGGGCCCGAGCGAATTGAGCGATGCAGCGAGCTCTGCACTTGGTTAGTTGCAGTCGCGGATCTGAAAATTGGGTCGTACTCGAGAACGTGTTGATATTCTGTATCCTCGCCTTGAACCGCATTTTGGCCGCAATGCAGGCAGATTGTCGCGTTGCGTGGGTCAATGAAGCATGGTGGGGTTTTGGTGTGGGGAAAGCTCAGTCGCGTCGCGTCGATGGACCGCGACGTCATTGCGAATATTTCGAGCTAGACACCTTTAACTTCATCTCAACATGTCCCCTTTTCTTCTGTGCGCATGGCGTTCATCAGTCAATGCCAGGTCATTTATCCACAAGACGTACTTCAATGGCGGTAGGCTTTGATGCGTCGCACGCGCCAGAAATTTCGACGCCTGCGTTATTCGCTTGGACGTTAGAGGCAGACGATATGTTGCAAATCAAGTTGATGAAAGTGTTTGAGAGTCATGGCGCTGAGAACTTGCAGAGTTCACAGGCTGTGGACCCGGAGAATGTGCATGTAAAACATATTGCCCAAGTCACGGAAGGCGATCACATTGATGCGAAACTCATCATAGTAGTGAACATGGTACTTCCTCCATGATACACACACACATACACACTCCATCTCCAACCCATACCACCACATCACATATCCCAAGCACAAGGTTTCTCAAAGATCTCCAGCCCCCTTACTACCAACGCACCATACCCATTCCAACCCCCTACTCTACAACCCCTTAAACGTCCCCCCATACTTGTTCTTCCGCTCACTCCTACGCTCCGGCGTCGCCTCCGGCCACG
>Ga0265798_10004039_pt1 | contig 20525 bp, 18 predicted proteins | sample P3T30metagenome_FD_192430 | JGI IMG/M metagenome (GOLD analysis project Ga0265798, IMG submission 192430) | Plant litter microbial communities from East Loma Ridge, Irvine, California - P3 T30 | ecosystem: Environmental > Terrestrial > Plant litter > Unclassified | place: USA: California... | reverse complement strand
CTGTACAACGGCCAGGGCGAGGGCGGCGAGCCGCCAACGCCGGGCGGCTTGCGCGAGCGCGACGCCGACAGTGCGCTGTTCGAACAAGCGCACGACCACCCTGTCTCGGCGCAGGGCAACCTGGCCGGCGGCAACGCCCCCCTATGGCACGGCGCCGCCGCCGGCAGCGCCGGGCACCGCAACGGCGCGGCCCAGTGGGGCATTCGCAGCAAGGAGTTTGGCGGCAGTGGCTACAACCAGCTGCTGTTCGACGACACCGACGACCAGGGCCGCAATGAGCGGACAGGATACGCAGTTCGTGACCGGCGGCCAGATGCGCGTGCACAGCGGGCAGGCGATCGGCATGCTGGGCGGGGCGGTCAAGGCGAGGGATGAGAATATCGGCCTGCAATTGATCGCGGCGCAAGGGGCGGTCGATCTGCATGCGCAGGGCGATGTGCTCAATGTGCAGGTGCGCGATCAGGTCGATATCGTCAGCGCGAATGCGCATATCGACTGGGCGGCGGCCAAGAGCATCAGTTTGTCGACGGCGGGTGGGGCGAATATCACGATTGAGGGTGGGAATATTACGGTGCAGTGTCCGGGGAAGATTACGATTCATGCGGGCAGGAAGAGCTTCGACGGCCCGGCGACAGCCAATCATGAACTTCCCTCACTGCCACGTGGCGCCCTTGCCTATGATGAAAAATTCCAGCTACTTTATCCGAGTGGGGCACCGGTTTCCAATATGCGTTATGCGATTCTGAAAGCAAATGGAGGGCGAATGGAAGGTATCACTGATGAGGGAAATATTCCTCTCATTCATGGATTCGCATCGGAAAACATCAAGATCGAGATCTTGGGCAATGTGAAAAAATAGGAAAAATAGTGACAGATCATTTTTCGGAATTTCTCAGAATTCAGCAGGCCGAAATGGGGCCAAGTCGCACTCCGACATTTGCATGGAAAACGACGCTTACGAGCCTGACAGATACAGTCAAACTAGTTCTCCCTCCCAACAATGTTCTGCCAATTATTTTCATTCCCGGGATCATGGGCTCAAATCTGCAGGGATCGGATGGCAAGCCAGTGTGGTTGATGAATAAAACCGCGGGGCAGCCATTGGGCCTGGCTTGGATGTGGGCGCGTAAGAATGCTGGGCAGCGGCAGGCAATTTTACATCCTAGCCGTACGTCTGTTTATTCTGGCGGGAGTGTACCGAGCGAGCCGGTTGGAACTATCGGGCACCGTGACGAGTTTACTGCGCGTGGTTGTGGCGAGGTTGGAGAAACGAGTTATCACGAGTTTCTCCTCTGGGCAGAGAGCAAGCTCAATGGCGCAGGCTGGAATCCAGCCGAGCGGACCGATTTTTCGTATACGGCGGTCAGTGCTCCACCTCGTCCCGGTGGGCCTAAGGTGGTACCGAAATTATCCGCCGGTATCGTCATGAGAATGGAAGGTCTGCCACTCGTTCCAGAAAAAGGCTTTCGTACCGAGGCAATCCTTTCTGACGACCTGCTTAAACGCGCCACGTGCAGATTCCCGGTCTATGCTTGCGGCTATAACTGGCTTCAGTCGAACTTCGAAGCAGCCGAGCGGTTGCGAGAGCGTATCGACCAGATCATTGCGCACCATCATAAGGGATCGCAAACCTGTCGTCAGGTCATACTTGTCACCCATTCAATGGCGGGGCTTGTTGCACGCGCATGCGTTACGTTTGAGGGAATGTCGGACGAGATCGCGGGGATCGTTCATGGCGTGACGCCTGCTACTGGCGCTCCTGTCGCCTACCGACGATGTAAAGTGGGGATGGCGGATGAGGATTTCGCTGCCGGGTTAGTAATCGGAAGCAACGGTCGGGAGGTGACTTCAGTATTTGCGCAAGCGCCAGGCGCCCTGCAGTTACTGCCATCGCAAGCTTATAAATCCGGGTGGATGAGAGTCACGGACGACACCGGAAGAGTGGTCGAGAGTCTTCCGAAATCGGATCCATACGAAGAACTCTACCTGCGCAGGAACGTTTGGTGGGGACTAGTCAATGAGCAGTGGCTAACGCCTCTTGACGGAATTGCGATCAAATGGGGAGAGTTTGAACGAAACATAGAGCCTGCAAAAGATTTTCATCAGGAAATTAACGGAGTATTCCATAAAAGTACTTTTGTTTATTACGGCGCAGGAAATAAGAAGCAAGCATTCTTTGAAACTATCGATTGGCGACTCAGTCATGGCATCGCACCGGGCGAAGGCTTGCAGCCAACAGTCAGTCAGCTGCTTACCAAGGGCCACCACGAAGTTAGAACGTCTGGAACTAACATGATTCATGTGGGGGGGAGGACCGTAATTGCCCCCCCAACGGCTATATGTCACCCGGCACTTCGTACGAAACAAGTTTTTGGAAAATCGAATGTGGCTTTCAGAACGGACGCGGTGACGGGACTGTTCCTGCGAGTTCTGGTTCTGCACCGCGCAAAGCAGGTGGAAAGTCAATTCGGCAACAATTTAGTTTGACAGGTTTTTCACACGAGCCTTCATACAAAGACGCGGTTGCCAAACAGGTTGCCCACTATGCAATTACAAAAATTAGCGCGTTGACGAATCTTTCATGAAAAAATTTTTCCTGTGTTTTTTATTTTTGCTGTTGATCACGGGATGTCGCAGTGATATTGAGAGGAGTGATACCTTGTCAAAGAAGTTCAAGGAGAGTTATCCAGCTTGCATCGGGCGTCATCTTATTGATCTGCCAGAAGCCTTCAAGCAGCCAGTCGGGCTTACTGCCATTTTTGTGCAAAGACGAGCTAACGTCAACGAGGATGCCTTCGATATTCAAGTGCAGGTAATCGATGCCGGATTAACTTTTGATGATTTTTCTCGGCGCGTGGAGGCTCGGGAAGCGAAGCTAGGCGGCCGCACTTGGGGGCGTGCGAATGTTCTCAAAGAGGCCCGAAGAATCGATGACAGCGTAAGGGTTTTTCAAATCCAGGAAATCAAAGAAGCGTACTCGACCGAAATACATGCTTTGATCGAAGGGACTTACATTGTGATGACCGCGGCATCTTATAAAAACCAGTTCTTACTCGCGGAGTCACGGATGGTCGAGTTTTTGGAAGGGGTGTCGGCCAGCGCTTCGCCCAGCGCGGCGGAAGATTTCTGTCTTGGAAGTGTTCGGATCCGTGGAGACTTCGTAAAGGAACGTGCGGGTTTCGTGTTCCGTAGCGAGAGATTTCCTGAAGTCATGATCAGCGTCGACTACGACACCTATGTTGCCGATCCAAGCCAAGATCTTCTGGCGCGTGTCGACGGTCCCCAGTCGCTGCTGCGCGCCTTTGATGCTGACAATAAGGTGATCCGAAAAGGTGATCTGACTGTGGCATCGATGCCTGCGCAGGAGTGGCTGAGTTGGATTGTTCTTGGAGATGGCGACAAGACGAAGAACTACGGATTTGCGATGGAAACGATGCAACGTACGCCTTCGACGGTTCAGCCATTCATTCACGTCGAGCTCGACGCTAAGTTCCCCCTGGACGGAGACCTCTCCGAGTCCGAGATCATCGGCTTGTGGGACGTAACAACGCGCTCATTGCGTTTGCGCGCCAGTCGACCGTGTTCGAATCGCTGCCCGGCTGCAGCGACGCTGTGAGAGACGTGTCGCCATTCCTGGTGCAATTTGTGCCGGACGACATGGCACTTCATCGCGTTCTGGAGCGATGCAACGCTCTGCCCATGCTGAACGCGATCGCTACTGTCGAGAGTATCGATCAACTTGGCAAACGATTGGCTGCTTGGTGCACCGTCGATACTGAGGGAGACCGCTTCAATTTCCGGTTTCCCGACACGCGGCGCCTGCCTGCCATCTTCGACACGTTCACGCCGCAGCAGCGGTGTGAGTTCACCGGCAATGCCCTTGACTGGCATTACATGGCCAAGAATGGCGCCTGGATGGCGCTGCCGATTGATCACGGTAGCGCCGAGGCTGGCGTTACAGCCAAGGCAAAGCTCAATGCTGCGCAGTTTGCAAGGCTGGTCGACGATAGCGAAGCGGACGCGGTGTGGGTAAGGCTGCAGTACGGTGGAGCCGCCTGGGATGGCTTGCCGTCAGAGCGGCATCATCTGCTGGCCCAGGCGGTGCAGGTGGCCCGACAACATGGTCTGGATAACATGGCGACGTTCAGGTGGTGTTCCAGGCTGCTGGACGGGATCGGGACGGCCAGTCACATCAACGTGGCGCAGGCGTTTTTGAAATTGGAAAAAGAACTTACAGGGTTATCTAATGAAAAGTTACAAAGTACTGTTTAGTGCATTGCTGCTTTCTCTGTGCGGATGTGCGGCGCTCGCAGAATCTGCTTCGTCAAGGTCGCGTGACATGGTTTCGGTCAATATTCATGGCGTCAATCATAGCGGCGATGCGTTTAGGTTTTCCGTCATCGATCCACGTGACAAGAGCAATGCTGGAGGCGGCGAGCTTATCGGGCCCTACGAAGCTGGGGGGATCGTTTGCTGTTTCCAGCTTCCTAATAAGTGGTCACCTGGGCCAACCGTAGAAATTCAGACGAAGCACTGGTTGTCGACGGGCGAGGGAAAAGAGACATCTGGAATCTATTCGACGCATACGGTCGAGGTGCCAGCATATGCCAGTGGCATCGCTCAGAAAGTAACTTACTATGCCATCACTAAAATTGCTTACTCTGCGAAAATTTCATGAAAAAGTTTTTTATGCATTGTTTTTTTTGCTGTCTGCCGGCTGTAGTAAGCCGGATTTTGGAAAACCTATAGTCGCGGATCATCCGATAAAAAATATAACATTCTGCTTCGGACGCCATCTGATTGATATGCCGGAGAAATTTTCTCCGACAGATCGTGTGATAGCTATATTTTCACTTTCTGGCAAGACTAACAATGAAGGTGCTATCAATATAGTGGTTCAGAAAAGGATTTTATCAAAAGAGCAATTTAATCAATCTATCAACTTGCGCAAAGCAGAATTGGAAGAGGCGGCTTATCATAACACGAACGTTTTGAAGGAGGTTCGTGACGTAAAGGGTCAAACTCGAATTTTTCATACTCAAGTAATTGGAAAATCTTATTCGACGGAGCTTCATTTTTTGCTGTCAGGGAAGTACATTGTATTGAAAGCAGATTCTTATCACGATAACTATTTGGCGGTCGAGAAAAATTTACTGGAGCTGGCAAATAATTTCGAGGTCAACAGCGAAACGAAATCCAGTGAGAATTCTTTCTGTCTTGGTGGAGTCTCCATTCGAGGTAACTATCAAAAAGAATATGCAGAGTTTCGATTCCGAAACCCAGAGCTTCCTGATGTTAAAGTCGAAATAAATGTCGACACCTACACGCGTGATGGAGATAAAACCCTGCTGGCTAGGTTGGACGGCCCTGATTCGTTGTTAAAAATATTTGGCGTCAAAAACAAAGTCCTTCGAAAAGGCGAACTAAAGACTGCCTCAATGAAGTCTCAAGAATGGTTAAGTTGGACAATTTTGAACGATAAAGAGAAGAAAAAACATTACGGATTTGCTTTGGAGACCACGCGTCCAGTGGGCGCGCCGCTCCTTCCGCAGATTCATCTCGAACTAGATGCGGTAGATTCCATTGGTGAGCGGGCCAAAAATTCACACGCGTCGAGGGAAAAAAAATTAATCGAATTAAGGGACTCAATAACGCGCTCAATTCGTCCAAATCAAAAGGTTCAATAAATTAACCAATAGCTCTGATGGCATTCAGATGGATCTCCTAAAAAATATTGGAGGGCGGTCGCAAGAACCAACTGCAACACTGGGGTTAATGGATCGCGTCGGGCTGTAATTGTAGCCGCGCCATATGTTCGGTGTAGACGGCGAGCGGCGGCTTCCAACCGAGTCTTTATCGTGGTGTAGTATTGAGCGAGAGGGCAATGGCGTGGAGCTCGTCCTGGGAGTAGATCGACAAGTCGGAGCTTTTTGGCATGTATTGCCTCAGCAAGCCGTCGGTGTTCTCGTTGGAGCCGCGCTGCCACGGCCTGTGCGGGTCGGCAAAGTAGATCTGCACGCCATTGCACTTGGTCAGGGTCTTGTGGCCGTGCATCTCGCGGCCCTGGTCGCAGGTCATCGACTTGCGCAGCGCCGCCGGCTGCCGGTTGAGGACAGCGCAGAAGCTGTCGACGACCGAGCGGGTGCCGGCATGTCCATCTTTGCCAGCACCACGAAACGGGTCGTGGGCTATAACGGCTCACAGTTCACTGACCGCTTCGCTACCAAGGAAAAGTGGCCGAGCGGCAACCATGCCTTCGATGTGGCTTGTGCCGCATTGCCGGCAGAGCATCGCCTGGCACCGCCACGGCACCCGCAAACGAATGGCATGGTAGAGCGCTTCAACGGACGAATCAACGAACTGCTACAGCAGACCCGTTTCGACAGCGGGGCTGATCTGGAGGCGACCTTGATGAGCTACTTGAAGCTCTACAACCATCACATTCCGCAACGCGCCATCGACAGCAAAACACCAATTTTGGCGCTCAAAGAATGGCAGAAAAAGCGCCCCGGATTATTTGTCAGACGGGTTTATGAACAGACGGGACTTGACACCTACCAGCATGACGAACCGCTGGATCCATCTCGACGTGCGCGAGTTCAATCCCATTTATCGCCTTGATCGGCATTACGCCAAGATGCGCGATGCCGCCGACGGCGATGAACTCGTCACGATCGCGAGGCGCAAAGCGCGGTTTGGATTGATTAACTGCGGGGGGATTGCCGCGTCGACGCCGGTTGTTCCCGTCCCGATGACCGGGCCCGGGCCAGCTTCTGGTCCGGCAAGCAATCCTCAACCGGCGGGGGAGTCGTCTCCAGTTCCGGTTGCTCCCACATCTGCACCTGTACCTGCACCCACACCGTCGCCTGCAGCTGCAGCTGCACCGTCGCCTCTTCCGACCGCGCCGACGCCGATGACAAACGGTGCGACAGCCGGACCCGCCTCCGATTCCCGCAAGGACCCTAACACGAGGGCCGTGTCGAAGATGTGACTGGATTTCATCAGGGAATGGGAGAATTGCACTTTGTCGAAACACTATCTGACCCCGTATGAAGATCACCTGGGATTCTGTACTATCGGTGTCGGCCACCTCATTGATGGCAAACAACGCTGCGCTGCGCTGAAGAACTCGGGAAATGCGCAGTACAAGAAATACGAGGGAGGCATCACGATCGAGCAGGACGACGCCGTGTTTGCCAAGGATGTAAAACGTATCGTCAACTCAACCCTGCCGAGCATTCATGTACCCTTGCACCAGCACGAATTCGACGCGTTGATGAGTTTGGCATTCAACACGGGTGGCTTAACAAAATTTAAGAAGCTGTTGGGTAACCTGAATACAAAAAACTATACAGGCTGCTGTGACGAATTTGCCGACATCACCAATGGTGGCGGCAAGGAACTGAAGCAGCGCCGTAAGTCAGAAATGAAACTTTTTAGGAATATGTTTATGATGCGGAGCATTGAAACGATCATTGCTCGGTGTGTTCCAGCGCTTGGATTCGCCTGCCTCGCCCTGGCCAGCTGCTGGGCCAGTGCTGCAACGCATGAGGGGACCTGGAAGTTCGAACGGTCGATGGACTATTACGGAAGGACTCCGGCGAATGCGGCGCCGCCGTTTCCCCACCTGGTCGTACGTGCGCAAGAAGTCAGCATGTCGGCGAATTGCGTCGCCAAGTTCAGTATGGAAGATTATGCATTTTCCGATGTCTTCCAGCCACTGACCAGGGAGGGTGGGACTGCGAAACAGCTGGATGGGTTTCTTGCTAAGAATTTCGGGCTGACGTTAGGGAAGGTCACTACGGTTTATTCCATCACCAGTTCGCAAGGCAATTGCGCTCGTCCGGTGATGGAATTCTTTCAGGTCGGCGATCGGCTGCTGATGCCGATTGGAGTGACGTTCTACAGTTATGTTAAAGATGAGACGACGAAGCCCGCGTCATCGGCGTCTGCCGAAACGGGGAATATGGTACTCAGTAAAGGTTACAAGATCACGCCCCTGCCGTTAGATTTTAACAAGTAGCACGCATACTGCTTGTCCAAGATACTCGGTAGAAAATCTCGACCCCGCACCACCGAAAAATGCGGTCCGGATTCTTCGCTTATGTGGCTGATCCAAAGAAGAATGACGCACTCATGAATTTAATGGGGAATCACGACTATGCCAAGGCGGATCAGAATACGCTGACGGTTTTTCTCCGCCATTCCAACAGAAGACCGCCGCGACGTTCCTGATATTGCCGCCGATGAAGCAAGTGATCTTGCTTCGCGTGGACGATTTCGAGGTAGTACGCAACGAAGAGAGGGATGTCATGTCGGGCGTCTACCTTTCTGTCGTTGGCGGCAAAGCTATTGATCAGATTTCTGATTGTCAGTTCGATAATGGCTATGTTTGTGCCTTGGATGGTAGGGCTGTTGCGATGTTTCGCGAGAATGGAAAGTTCAAAAAATTGTGATTGGTATGTCGTCGATCCACAGTGAAAGCCGAGGTGACTGTTCAGCATGAGTGATTTTCGAAACCGGTTGTAAACCCTTTCAAGCCGGCTCATTATTCTGGCTATGGCACAAAAACACACCCCTCCCGACCTCTCCGCCCTCACGCGCGGTGAACTTGAGGGCGTCGTATTGATACCGCGGGAACGGCTGGAGGCGCTGGAATCCGCGAAAGTCGCCAAGCGCAGCCGCATCTCAAGTCAGCACCGTGTTCCGACGGTTTGTGCAAGACCAGTTCGCTACGTGAACCTTCCGGCAACAGTCCCGGTGCCCAGCATGGTCACAAGGGCAGCACGCTCAAGCGCATGGCGGAACCGATCCAAACCATCGACCATCCGCTACCGCGCCAGTGCGCGCGCTGCTGCGGCCCCCTGCCTTTGGCGCAGGCCGTAGTGGCCGAGCGACGCCAGGTCATTGATGTGCCAGTGAGCGCGTTCGATGTCGTCGAACACCGCACTCTGGCGGTGACTGCGGTTGCGGTGAAACCCACGTTAGCAGCTTTCCCGCCGACGTTACCGGGCTGGCGCAGCCAAAGACGCCCGATGCTGAGCTTTATCGGCACAGCCCGGTCGCTGGAAGATGTCATAGAAGCGTAGCGCGCGGTCCATATGGTATCGGTCGTGGATGAGCAAAAGATGCTGCTGCGTTTCGCGGACACGCGCGTTCTGGCGTATTTGCCGGCCATCCTGCAAGCGTCGCAGTGGGAGCGAATATGCGGTGCTGTAGGGGGGCTGGCCGTACTTCGACCGGCGCGGCAACCCGACGATCCAGGATATCCCCGAATATGAAACGAATGGGGCGGACATTCGAGTCGATCAGGAGCAGCTAGGTGCCTTGTTGGAGCATCCCAACCGGACGCCCTGATGGCATTGATCGCCGACCAGATGTTTGACAATGTTCCTTGGAAGCAGCTCGCGTCCGAACGTTACACTATGGTCAAGGATGCTTGCGAGCTTGCAAAACGGTTCGCCATCGACGATCAAGCCGATGTTCTTGCGCTGAATGTGGCGGCCTATTTGAGCGATGGCGCTAGCAACACCGATCCTCGCCTTGCGGCCCTACTCACGCAACGGGCTTGGCATGAAGGTAACCTGGGGAAATTCATTGTTGATACTGAGATTGTTTAGGCTGATGAATAAACGAACCTTTAGCGCGTACCTGATTATGGCAGCAGTGCCGATAATGATGACTTCAGCGTGCACCAACTCCACCACATCTGTGAGCGTGCGCGGCTACAACCATATGAACCGGCTGTCGATTCATATTTTTGACATCAATGGAACTGCTGGCCTGAACGTGTCACCAGAATCTGGGGGCGGCGAAACTTGCTGTGTAAGTATTCCTGCTCAATGGAGGCCAGGTATGAAAATACGCGTTGTATGGCAGTACGACCAGGATGATAATTCGACGCGGAGGATCAGGTTGTGGAAGTCGAAGTTCCCAAATATCGGCGAGTTGGCGCTGTGCAAGTCCACTTCTATGATGACCACCGCATCAAAGTTGTTGTGTCCCCATGTTCTCCCAGCCATCCATTCTATCCGCTGAGTGGGAAGGATTTGGCGCCGTGGACGCCGTCTGGCACCAAAGAAGACATGCGCGATGCTGCTAAGCGTGGAGGAGGTTCCGTTGTGTGCTGATGTGCATTTTGCTTACAACCCAGAACTGAGCGGCACGCGTTCAGTCCTGCGTCCCTTGTCTGCGCGCAAAACCATGAGTCGTGCGAAGGCAGTTGCCGCACGGATGGAAACACCGCAATCCGCTGCTTGTACCGGGCAAATTTTCATCGGTACGTTTTTCGGTGGAACGGGTAATAACCGGGATGACGATTATGTGGCCGTCGAAAATACGCCTCTAAAACATAAACACAGTAGACCCAGGGCAGCGCCACTGGCCGAGCAGTCGCCGCACCTGGTGCGCCTGAATCCGCCGTCGCATGGCGCCGCCGCGTGGCAGTGGATTGCGCGCATGGCACCGCGCACGCCATGCGTGACGGTCCTGGCCGGCCCCCTGTCGTTCGACGCCTTGTTCGAGCAACTCAAGCATTTCACCGAGATCAGGCTGCCGGACGCCTTCGACATGTTCTTCGGCTTCTGGGATCCGGCGATCCTGGGGACGCTGGTAGGGCAGGCTGACGATGAGACGCTGCACGTCAAGGGAGCTGTGCTGGATGACGCTCAGCGCCAAATGCTGTTTGGTGGTTTGACCGGCTGGTGGTACTGGGATCGCAATGGCGGGCTACATCGTATTGAGGTCGGAACCGATACGCCTGCAGTGAAGTTGCCAGCACCGATTATGCTGTCACAAGCGCAAGTTGATGCCCTGGTTGAGGCTGGCGTGCCAGATCACGTGCTGTACTTTGTCGACTTAAATCAACCGCATCTGCTCACCTCTGTTCCACTGAGCGAGCGCTACGACTATACCAAGCGCGCCCTGCGAGGTGCGCGGGAAATTGGTTTGAGCGGAATGATGGACTTGGTGAATTATGTTTGTATGACATTGATCTTCCGCGCTCAATGGAGCAATGACGAGCGAATTGCCAATCTGCTGCGCAGGGTAAAGAACAAAAAGCTTGATTTTTCTGATGCTATCAAATTGTTGCCATCCTCTACGGTAGATAAATGAGCGAATAAAATCGATCGGAGCATTATCATGAGTAGTCTCGAGTCCCTGTCATTTTAAATTGTTCGTCGTAATGAAAGCAGTTTCAGTGAGGAGTAGATGCCGTGAAAGATTTTGATGATAAGCCACAAAAAATATGTCGGCGAAGCTTATTAGGCGCATGCGCCTGCTTTTTGTTTGTTAATGCATGTGGAGCAAAATCAATGAGGTCAAATTTCGACGTAGTTCTTTTTAATTATCTAGATCGCCCGATTTTTGAAGTCCTTGTTGATGGTGTGCTGGATGCTAGTTCAACTCCATATCCAGCTACTGGTGGGGGCACCAATGTAGGCGTGCAGCTAACGCATGGGCCGAAAACAGTTACCTGGCGCTTGGGTGGGCCAGCTGGGATGGCACGTAATGGTGAAAAAATTACTGCGAAGAATCAGCCTGAACTAAAAGCAATAGAAAATGGAAAGTATCTAGGAATCCATATCTACCCGGATTTTACAGTTGAGCTAATACCTACCGTTTATTATCCAGATTTTAGCCCGCGAGGTTGACGGAGATGCCGAAAATGGGGAGGTATCGTGACGGTAACCCTTCCGCAAAAAGAGCGCGTTTAGAAGTAGAATTTTCTGCTTAAGAACAGAAAGCTCTACATGAAGACGTCCGCTTTACCGACAGCCAGATCATCGCCATCCTCAAGCAGGCTGAAGCCGGCAGCCCAGTACCGGAGCTGTGCCGCGAGCACGGCATTAGCAACGCCACGTTCTACAAGTGGCGCACGAAGTTCGGCGGCATGGATGCGTCATTGATGGCCCGAATGAAGGAGCTGGAAGACGAGAACCGGCGCCTCAAGAAGATGTATGCCGAGGAGCGCCTGAAGGCCGAAATTGTCGCTGAGGTAACAACGGTCCGGAGTACATTAGCGCTGTGATCCTGGCTTGGGCTGCCAGACGAGGAATCCGCATCGATTTCATCCAGCCTGGCCAGCCCCAGCATGAAGTGGCAAGGCCAGAGGGCGTGCCCGCAAATTTGTGTTTGCTAATCGAAATGCGCTGGTTAATTGTAGATGTCGCGCCGAATATAAATATGCATAGTTTGTCGAGTAGCCACGCTACTCGAGTCAAGCAAGTGTTGGAAGTCTCATTGAAAATGAAGGTCCCTTAATTTAATGAAAACGATTCTGTGAAATATATAATAATTTCTTTATCCACATTGATTTTTTTGATCGGGTGTCATTCGAGGGAAAATGAGGTGCATCAACTTGATGAGTTAAGAAAAACAACTTTTACGACTACCTCATATAATTACACGGAATTCGACATTTATAACATTAGTTACAAAGATGCATCAGTGCCGTTTGACATTCTGGATTCGGTAGATGGCGGATCTATATTTTTTAGGAACTCCAATAAATTCACCCTCGATAACGGTGAGCGTGTAACGGGCGGTGGCGAGACATGCTGTCTGATCTGGAGTAAGCCGACCGATAAACCGTTGCGCATTAGAGTTGTATGGAGCGTAATCTATGACCTCGAATCATTTGATGGAAAACTCAATGATAGACGAGATAAGCGCAGCTTCAAAAGCCGCGGACGAGGAAGCGCGTGGTGCGAGGCGATTATCGATGTCGTACCTGCACGAGAAAACGTCCAGGCCGACAAGGTGATATTTCACTTTTTGCCAGACGGAGAGGTTTACGCACAGCTTGGCACGTTGCAAACCGAGAAACCGCTTCCATCTGCTTTCCTCGCGAAACATCGTGCTCCGCTTTCTGAGGGGCAGTTCTGTAGAACCGAAATTAATAATCCGTTTTATAACGTCCCTCGCGCGCCACATCGGGAATGAATGATCACTAAACAACAAGGTATTCGATCAGAAATAATTTGGCTTAGATGAGGTGGATCCGATTAATGGAGGAAGCTCGGTGTGATCGAAAATTGGCGGAGCCAATAAATTGCAAAAGCCATATTCGATCATTTGCTTTGCCGAGGGAGAACGCTTTAATTTCCCATTCCCATTCCCATTCCCATTCCCATTTCCCATTTCCCATTTCCCATTTCCCATTTCCCGTCACGCGGCACCTGCCTGCCATTTTCGAGGCGCCGGTTGCGTCGTACTTCAATCTTGGTTCCAAGTCAGCCGAGAAGCGGATTTTGCACAGCTGACTGGATGGTAGTTCAGGCGCCGGGGTTGATCTACCGCGTAACTTCAGATCTGATCGTTGCGGCTTTGCGTGTCGTTTAAAATTTCGAGCTTAGAGTGACGGGGAGGGAGCGCCGGTTTGCCCATCGTTCATGTTAATATTGCAGCGCTAACTTTCAATCGTTCAGGCATGTGTTCATGCAGCGCATGTTATGCCCGGCTTACGAATACTTCTATGTTTAAACCTTCCATGCATCGTTTGACTCACTCTATTCTCGTCGTTGCAACCTCAATCTCACAGCAGACGTTTGCGGCTGATTTCAGTGGAACCTGGCGCTATGAAAAAGGATTGGAGTATTTTGGCCAGATGAATGTGCCGGTAACGACATTCCCAGTAATTCAGATAGTAAACAACCGCGCAGCATTTTCGTCGAGTTGCTTCGTTGCGTTGGGCAAGGCTCGGTATGTCTACTCGGGACCGTTTCAGTCTCTCCTGAAAGAAGGCGTCGATGAATCAAAACTGGAAAAATACCTGAACAAGAATTTTTCATTTTCCATTACCGGTAACAAAGATTATGTCGAGGCAGACGCAGATGCTAATTGCAATGGCACGATGCGTGAATTTCTGTTAAAAGGGGATAAGCTGTTAGTGCCATTCGCAGGCTCCGCATTCTATAGTTATGTGCGTACTGATGGTGGGGCGTCGCGACCCGTCCACCCAGCGATTGCCATCGGCGATTTCAAATTAAGTCAACTGCCATTTAGTCCTGATAATTATATAAACCTGTGTCATGAAATTATCCCGCGCGTAAAAGGCGTGCATCAGCGTACGGAAAAATGTGCGCCAGTCTATTACCCATATGTTGCGAATCAAAAAGACGCAAATTTACTGACTAAGCTGGTAGGTAGTCATGATTACAAAAAAGGTGGCGCCAGCCACGCTGACGATTATTCTCCCCCTTTTGCCAGTAAGCTGCAGCCGACCTTTGTCATACTTCCACCGCTGAAGGATGTGCTCGTTGTGCGTGTCGACGATCTGCAAGGAGGAAACGAAGAGCGGGACGTGATGTCTGGTGTATATTTGGTCATCAAGGACGGCAAGGTTTCGGACCAAATAAATGAGGGCTGTACGATTGACGATAACTATGCGTGTATCGGAGATAACGGGAAAAAACTCTATCAGTTGTCAGGGTCGGGGAAATTCAAAAAACTCTAAAGATGACCGCTTCAAACTGTCGGAATTTGACTTTGCTGACGCCGTAGTTCGCGCAGCGAAATAATCGATTGTTTGCTCTGTAAAAAGCTGATACGACTTCCCATTGAAACGCGAGCACGGTGATCACCAGGATTGGCTCGGATTGCGAACTATCCCGAACGGAAAATTCCTTGGGATCCCTATCTACCCTGATTACACGGTAGAGTTGGTTTCGACAGTGAATTGCCCGCAGGTCAGCATGCGCGCGACGGCCCAAATGGCAAAGCCCGGGAGATATCGTGACTAGATTGGCCGTCGGCTGAACACCGATTACAAAGCTTCAAAAATTGCCGATCTGGCACGGCACGTAGGCCGGGCTGCAGCGGCGTGACAGCCGCTGCAGTGCGATCCATCGATCACCCCTTCAAGCCCGACCCCGGCTTCGCATCCCTCGCATGCAGGTCCGCCTTCACCGTATCCGGCGCCAGGTTGTTGACCACATTCCCAATAACCTTGCTGCTCACCATCCCCGCCACCACCCGGTCCTCGCCCTTCTTGAAAGCGGCGTAACCTTCCTGCGCCACCTTCACCGGCGACGCCTTCTCGCCCACCGCCAGCTTGTTGTCGACCATCCCCGAGCGCGGCCAGAAGTTGGTGTCGACCTGGCCCGGCAGCAGCAGGGTAATGCTCACACCGCTGTCCTTGATCTCGGCTTTCACCGCTTCGGCGAACGAAATCAAGAACGCCTTGGTCGCGCCATACACCGCTTCGTACGGGGTCGGCATGGTGCCCGAAATCGACGCCGTGTAGAGAAGCTTGCCCGAGCCCCGCGCCACCATGTCAGGCACGATCAGCTTGGTCAGGTGTACTTGCGAGACGGCGTTCAGCTGGATCATCCGAAGTTCGTCGGCCAGCGCGGTGCCACCGACAAAGTAGCCGCCCAAGCCGACGCCGGCGTTGAGCACTGCCGCTGCCAGCGGACGGCCGGTGGCGCGCAGCGCTGCATACAGGCGTTCGACGCCGTCGTAGTCGGTGAGGTCGGCGCTGAAGATCTCGACTCGCGCGCCGCTTGCGCTTACTTCATTTGCGCTGCGTTCCAGGCTTGATTGCTCGGTTGCGGTCAGGAACAGGTCGTAGCCATCGGCTGCAAACTGGCGCGCCAGCTCGTAGCCGATGCCGCTCGATGCGCCAGTGATCAGCGCGAGTGGCCGGTCGATGGTCGTCGTGGTCATGTCGTTCTCCTTTGCCCATTGCAGGTTGGGCCAGCTTAGCATTTTGCTTATTTTGATATCGTCCGCTTCAATCGGACGATGCTCGGACGACGCTCGGCGCGGCCCGAGCGTGGGCGCCAGGGCCACCGTGAAACGGCCGTTGACATCCCATCAATGGTGGTATTCAGATAGAATGTTCCACCCTGCGCACGCCCACACTCGCTGCGCGGCCATGACCGACATTCGCCGCGCAGCGCAGCTGCTATTGAGCAGCGCCGGCGGCGTGGCGGCACCAGATTTCGCACCACAAGCTATAGGAAAACACATGAGTACCGACAGCACGCTCAACGAAACCCAGAACACCCAATTGCGCCTCGACGCGCTCGAATACCACCGCAGCCCGACACGCGGCAAAATCGAAGTGGTGGCCACCAAGCCGCTGTCGAACCAGCGCGATCTGTCGCTGGCTTATTCGCCCGGCGTGGCCTTCGCCTGCGAGGAAATCGCAGCCGACCCGAGCACCGCGTTCGACTACACTTCGCGCGGCAACCTGGTGGCCGTGATCTCGAACGGCACCGCGGTGCTGGGCCTGGGTAATATCGGCCCGCTGGCCTCGAAGCCGGTCATGGAAGGCAAGGGCTGCCTGTTCAAGAAGTTTGCCGGCGTCGACGTGTTCGACCTCGAGCTGGACGAACTCGATCCCGACAAGCTGGTCGACGCGATCGCGATGCTCGAGCCGACCGTCGGCGGCATCAACCTGGAAGACATCAAGGCGCCGGAATGCTTCTACATCGAGAAGAAGCTGCGCGAGCGCATGAATATTCCGGTCTTCCACGACGACCAGCACGGCACCGCGATCATCTCGACCGCTGCGCTGCTCAACGCTCTGAAGGTGGTGGGCAAGGACATCGGCCAGATCAAGCTGGTCGCCTCCGGCGCCGGCGCCGCGGCCATTGCCTGCCTCGACATGATGGTGCTGCTGGGCGTGAAGCAAGAGAACATCTGGGTTGCTGACTCGCGCGGCGTGATCTACCAGGGCCGCGAAGCGAACATGGAAGCGAACAAGGCGCGCTACGCACAGGCGACCGAAGCGCGCACGCTGGCCGACATCGTCGATGGCGCCGATGTGTTCCTGGGCTGCTCCACCGCCGGTGTACTGAGCGGCGACATGGTCAAGACCATGGCCAAGCAGCCAGTCATCCTGGCGCTGGCCAATCCGGAACCGGAAATCCGTCCTGAAGTGGCCAAGGCCGCGCGCCCTGACGTCATCATCGCCACCGGCCGTTCGGACTATCCGAACCAGGTGAACAACGTGCTGTGCTTCCCGTACATCTTCCGCGGCGCGCTCGATTGCGGCGCCACGCGCATCACCGACGAAATGAAGCTGGCCTGCGTGACCGCGATCGCGGAGCTGGCCGAAGCCGAAGCGAGCGATGTGGTGGCGCTGGCCTATGAAGGCCAGGACCTGAGCTTCGGCCCCGACTACATCATTCCGAAACCGTTCGATCCACGCCTGTTGGGTGCGATCGCGCCGCGCGTGGCGCAGGCCGCGTTTGACTCGGGCGTGGCCACGCGTCCGATCGAAGACATGGATGCCTACCGCGACAAGCTGGCCCAGATGATCTATCACACCGGCTTCTTCATGAAGCCCGTGTTCACCAAGGCCAAGGCCACTCTGCGCAAGGTGGCCTACGCCGAAGCGACCGACAAGCGCGTGCTGCGCGCGGTGCAGACCGTGGTCGACGAGCAGCTGGCGCACCCGGTGCTGATCGGCGCGGCCGACGCGGTCGAGCGCGCGATCAAGGACAGCGGCCTGCGCCTGCAGCGCGGCACCGACTATACGCTGGTCGAAGCCGAAGCCGACACCACGCTGCAAGGCACCCGCATGCTGAAAAATGGCGCCGTCGATGGCCTGATCTGCGGCATGGCCGGCAGCTACGACAGCCACCTGGAGCACGTCAGGAACGAAATCGGCACTGCGCCCGGCGCCGACGTGCTGGCCGCGATGAATGCGCTGGTGCTGGACAAGCACACGCTGTTCATCACCGATACCTATGTCAACGACCAGCCGAGCGCCCAGGAACTGGCGGCGATCACGCGCCTGGCCGCGTCGATGCTGCAGCACTTCGGCGTTGAGCCGAAGGCGGCGCTGGTGTCGCACTCGTCGCAGGGTTCGTCCGAGCGGCCGTCGGCGCGCCGCATGCGCGAAGCGCGCGCGCTGCTGGCCGAGCAAGCGCCTGAGCTGTCGGTACTGGGCGAAGTGCACGGCGACGCTGCACTGTCGGAAGAGATCCGCGAGATCTACAACATCGACAGCGGCTTCGCTGGCAGCGCCAATCTGCTGGTGATGCCGTCGCTGGATGCGGCCAATATCCTGTTCAATGTGCTGAAGGTCGCTGCCGGCAAGGGCGTGACCGTGGGCCCGATCCTGCTGGGCGCGGCCAAGCCGGTGCACATCCTGAGCCCGAGCGCCACCGTGCGCCGCATCGTGAATATGACGGCGCTGGCGGCGGCGGAAGTGAAGTAAGTTGTAGAACGTGGTGCTGGCATGCTGTAACGGCATAACCGCGTAATCGCGTGCGGTAGCAGGAACCAACAGCCACGTCACTGGTTCGCACTGCAACCCTGAAACCGTCATGCCTGCCACCGACAGGAATGACGGTTTTTACGTTAACGATAGAGTGCGTTTGCAGGTCGGCGCACGAAATCAACCCCTCAGCTTTTCGCCCCCACCCAAGGCGCTTGCGTCCCGAACCAGGCCACCAGAAAATCAATAAACGCCGTCACCTTGGCCGGCACCGTGGCGCGCTCCAGATACACCGCCACCACATCGGCGCTCGGCAACTCCCAATCCTCCAGCACCGGCACCAGCTGCCCACCGGCGACCTGCGCATGGATATCCCAGGTCGAGCGCATCATGATCCCGAATCCCGCCAACGCCCACAGCACGCCGGTCTCGCCGTCGTTGGTGCTCAGCGGGCCACGCACCTTGACGGTTTCATGCCGGTTGCCTTTGGTGAAATGCCAGGTGCCGAATGCGCTGTCGTTCTGGCGCAGCACGATGCACTGGTGCGCCTGCAGCTCGCGCGGCGTGGCCGGCACGCCGTGCTGCGCCAGGTAGGACGGCGCGGCGCACAATAAGCGCCGGTTGCCGACGATGCGGCGCGCCACCAGGCGCGAGTCGGGCAGTTCGCCGAAGCGGATGCCGACGTCGAATGCGCGGTCGGCCAGATTGAGCGAGCGGTCGGTCAGTTCGAGCTGCACCTCGACCTGCGGAAAGTGGCGCGCGAAGGCGGCAATCGCCGGCGCGATGTGCTGGCGCCCGAACCCGAAACTGGCGTTGACCCGCAACCGGCCCTTGGGCAGCGCGCGGCTGTTCGAGACCAGCTGCTCGAGGTCGTCCAGTTCGCCCAGCAGGCGCGCGCCGGTGGCCAGGTACAGCTCACCCTCGTGCGTGACGCTGATGCGGCGCGTGGTGCGGTTCAGCAGCCGCACGCCGAGGCGTTTTTCCAGCTGCGCCAGGCGCGCGCTGATTGCCGGCGGCGTCACGCCGAGCTCGCGCGCCAGCGCTGCCAGCGAACCGTGCTTGAGCAGATCGACAAAAAATTCCAGGTCCGCAAGTCGGCTCATTATGCAGTTTAACTTATGAATAGATGAAAGAGAGCTGCATTATAAAACCGTACCCGGGCGTTACACTAGGCCGTCTCCAGCTACCGGCAACGCCGTCTCATCATGCTTTCATTGCTTCCTTTCGCGACCAACTTCGCCCTTGGCGCCTCGCTCGGCGTGGCCGGTGGCATGCTCGGCATCGGCGGCGGCCTGATTGCGATTCCGGTGCTCGGCCTCTTGTACGGCATGAACCAGCACCTGGCCCAGGGCACGGCGCTGGTGATGATCGCGCCGAACGTCTTGCTGGCGCTGCTGCGCTACCACCAGAAGAACCCGGTCGACTTTCGTTCGGTGGCGATGATCAGCGTGTTCTCGATGGGGACGACCTATCTGGCCGCGCGCCTTGCGGTCGTGATCGATGCCGAGGTGCTGCATCTCGCGTTCGCGCTGTTCCTGATCGCACTGGCGCTGTACTTCGGCTGGCCGAAGGGCAGGGCGGCGCCCCACGAAGAACCGGGCCGGCCGATTCCGCGCCTGCTGCTGCCGGTGATCGGGGTGGCCAGCGGCGCCATGTCGGGCTTCTTCACGATCGGTGGCGGATTGGTGGTGGTGCCGGCGCTGGTGAGCCTGTTTCGCATGAAGCAGACCCGCGCCCAGGGCACGGCGCTGGCGCTGGTGGTGCCGGGCGCGTTTATCGCGCTGGCCGCCTACGGCCAGGCCGGGCAGGTCGATTGGCACACCGGCCTGCCGATGGCGCTCGGTGGCGTGCTGAGTGTGTCGTGGGGCGTGCACCTAGCGCACCAGCTGCCGGCGGCGCTGCTGCGGCGCTTGTTCTGCGCGGTGCTGATCGGCACCGCCGCCGTGATGCTGGCGACGTGATGTTGACGACGCGACGCTTGCGCGCGGCCCGGTTACCGGCTGCGTTGCGCCATTCGCCTTCGAGACATGCTGCGCGCTCTCGCATTTTTCGCCACGTGCCGGTGCGTCGATGCACACAGATGGTGCGGCGCCGCACGCTCATGTGGAGTGCTTATGCGCCAGTACCACGCTTTGACGCAGCAATCGTGTTGCGTATCGACATTGCGGCGCAACATAAGCGATAATGGCGGCGCTTTCGCGCAAGATGGCGTCCAGCCTTGACCCAGGGCGGGCGTGGTGACAGGGCTCCCGGCACCATCCGGGGCATGCCCGCGTCGTCGGTTGCCATCGCGTTCCACCCTCAGAACACTTGAACATGAACCAGTACCGCCTGCTTGCCACGCTTGATC
>Ga0265798_10004038_pt1 | contig 20528 bp, 23 predicted proteins | sample P3T30metagenome_FD_192430 | JGI IMG/M metagenome (GOLD analysis project Ga0265798, IMG submission 192430) | Plant litter microbial communities from East Loma Ridge, Irvine, California - P3 T30 | ecosystem: Environmental > Terrestrial > Plant litter > Unclassified | place: USA: California... | reverse complement strand
GCGCTGATGGAATACGTTATAACTAGTTGAAGTTATTTATTACTAACATATATTATAAGCCTCTAAACTCTCTAGTTAAGAAGTTAGAAATTTATATTTTAGGCTTTTCGTTGTTCGACTAATTTTGGCCCGATCATAGCTAACAGGCCTCCGTATGCCTCCCTTGTGCCGAAAAATGACCGCCAGATCTTCGCATCACGACCTTCGAGCTCCGACATCACGACCGCACTGAGACCACCAGCCTATCGCCATGGCGAAGAAAGGTATATGAAGCTCCCCTGTATTGCCACACATGCACAAGTGATGCGCACGCGGTCGCGAAAGCCCAGTAGACGGCGGCTAGAGGCTCTGAAGCACCCACGCTGACTACCACACAACAGCGAAGTCGCGTACCATCATGGTGCGCCTCATCTCGATGGCCATGACGGGCTACTACCGCACGATGCAACGGCCGCGAGCGCATCAACCGCTGAGCATGCTCAAATACGATCCAATTGGTACGCACACCTGCGCTCCTTCCTCCGCTACACCCACGTGTCGTTCCTTCCCGCACACATTATACTCCAACAAGCAGTTCCACACGTAATGCGACTCTGATGTCGCACAAGAGCTGATGAATCGGTAGTGCGGAAACAAGTCCTCTTCCTCGAAGCGAAGCGCGGCAAGAAATAGCATGCACATCACCTTACGACCGCATCCTCACGAGGACGGCACTTGCTCCTTCCTGGATCATGGATCATACATACGACAGCAGCAGCATTCACATCGAGGACCTCCTCACTCCATACACATATTTGCTCCATTAGGAGTCGCTTTCACACCACACCACAACGGTGCTTCGAAAGACAGGGCAAGTCGGCATGTACATGTCTGTACCATACAACTAGCATTATCAGGCGTTACACGGAAGTTAAAGATTGGGCATGGGCTCATTGTGGCCATGATGGAACATATCACAAATCTCATACGCTACACACCGCACTCCGCCATGTTGTGATTCTTCACTTGCGTATACTCGTATTTTATATGCCGAGCTAGATCCATCGCCAGCAGCATACTGATGTGTAGCTGAGTCAACCAAGAGACGGAACGTTTGACGCGAGCCAAGACGTCCGCTCGATTTTCGTCATTATCTTGGCCAACCATCAACATTCGCCTTTTGCGACTGACCTTGGCCAAGACCAGGCGAGCACCGTGCACAAACACCTCGTTGGAACTTGGTACGTTGATTCATCGAAGCACTCATCGATCGAATGCATTACTCGCAAAATTGGGATCGAACACGACTGCTTCAGGTTCGTACATACAGCGTTCGATTTCTGAACATGTTCAAAGCTGGCTCGCCGACCAGATCACTGAAATACGACAATCTTTGGGACTACCCCGAAAACGAAAGCTTTGTCGTCCTTCAATCAGCAGAACGATGGAGCAGATATTCGGCCCATGATCGAGTACCGATGACGTAGTGCGATGCCTGCGGTGACCTGAGCATTCACCCTAAAGCAACGTTGGCCGCCGGGCTACCGCCTTTGGCAATCCCGGAGGACAAGAAGTCTTGGTGTCTGGGGAGCACTAATATCATTCGTTCGGTCGCCATTTGCCTGGGGTCGGCCAAGACGATGGCAGCGGACATGCCTGGCCAACGCGGATCTTATCCGAAGAAGGATCCACATTTCACATACCATCGCTCGATGGTAGAAGTTGTATAAAATAGTGTCGCCTTGCCTTGCGTACCATCGAACGTCAGCACCTGAAGGCAGTCCACCACCATGAACTCAGATCACGCCGAGAAAAAGCGCTCCGAGCTTTCTTCAGACTCGCGATACGATGATGTCCAACACGACACCGCGGTTGCACCACCACAAGATCTTCAGCATGCCATTGAGCAAGAAAAAGCCGCTGACCGCCCAACCGGCATACGAGCCATCTTCTCCAAACTAGGCGACCTGCCGGAATGGAACGTCCCCGGACACGGTCAACTCCAGGGCAAAGCACTCAACACGACCATCGCATGCTGCTCATGCCTTGCTTTTCTCATGTTTGGCTACGACCAGGGCGTAATGTCCGGTCTTCTTACTCTTGACGACTTCCAGCGCCACTTCCCGCTCATGACGCCTCTATCCCAAGCCAACAATATTTGCTGGACCAATTCGCCTGAAAACACCATCCGAAACGAACGAATGTGCACCGGCGATGCCAACACGCAAGCTGCTGCCGTTGCGCTATACCAGGTTGGTTGCTTCCTCGGAGCTGTTCTGATCTTGTTCTACGGCGAGGTCTGGGGCCGCAAGAGCAGTACTTTCTGGGGCAGTCTTATCATGATTATTGGTACCATTTTCCAGGTCGCTGCTGGTGGCACGTATGGTGGAGACGCAGATGCTTATGGTGTGTTGATCGTTGGACGCGTCGTGGGTGGTATAGGCAATGGCATGGTGACATCAAGTAAGACCTGGTTTCATCACTACACGAATATGCTAACAAGTCACCCAGCAATCCCAACTTGGCAATCCGAGTGCGCAAAGCCCGAGAAGCGCGGCAAGCTCATCATCACTTCTGGTGCCATTATCGTCGCAGGTATCATGATCTCCTATTGGGTGGGATACGGCTTCTACTTCCTGCCCGCCGGCCAGGCCTTCAGCTCCGTACGATGGCGCTTCCCAATCATTTTTCAGTCTTTTTTCACTATCCTCGTCATGATTATGCTCCTCTTTCTTCCCGACTCCCCTCGCTGGCTCCTCATGCGCGGCCGCTCAACCGAAGCCCGAGCCCTCCTCGCGCGCCTGTCTTCCTCGCCCATCGACTCAGAACAAGTCGATACCGAATTCGCCAACATCAAAGACGCGCTTGACGCCCAGTCCCGCGACGGACCCTTTAAGATGCGTGAACTTCTTCAAAATGGGCCGTCGCAGAACTTACGACGTACGCTACTTGGTATCGCGGCGCAGTTCTTTCAGCAGATTTGCGGTATTAATCTCATCACGTACGCACCTTATCTCACCGATGCAAAATAGGCACTGACTTCGTACAGATACTACGCAACATACGTCTTTGAGAACAGCCTAGGCTTCGGACCGGACATGTCTCGCCTCCTCGCAGCGTGTAACGGCACCGAGTACTTCATCGCCGGCCTGATCGCCATCCCGCTGATCGAGCGCGTTGGACGGAGAAAGTTGATGTTGTTCGGTGCGTTTGGCCAGATGGCGAGTATGATCATCCTCGCTGGATCTAGCAGCACTGCCGTAATCGACGAGATGGGTGCGCCGGTGCTGAACACCACTTATGGCGTCGTCGCAACTGTATTTCTCTTTGGCTTCAACACCTTTTTTGCGATTGGTAAGTCACCCAACTTTGAAGGAAGGATACATTCTAATATTCATGATAGGCTGGCTCGGCATGACATGGCTCTACCCCGCCGAAATCACCAACCTCCGCATCCGCATCCAAGCCAACGCACTCAGCACCTGCTCCAACTGGCTCTCGAATTTCCTCATCGTAATGATCACGCCGCCCGCCTTCGAAAACCTGCAGTACAACACGTACACCATGTTCGCCGTGTTCAACGCTGCGATCATTCCGTGCGTGTACTTCTTCTTCCCTGAGCCCAAGGGACGGAGACTTGAAGAGCTGGATGTTATATTTGCGAAGGCGAATCGGGAAAAGGTTAATCCGGTTAAGATGGCGAATGAGATGCCGAAGCTGGAGGGGAGGGAGTTGGATGTGGAGATTGCGAGGTATTTTGGGGGTGATGTGGAGGAGGTAAGGAGGAGGAGTGTGGGGAGTGTGGGTAGATGAAGGGTATGGCGTGGGACGTGGCTTCTACTACTATTGGGGTCGACTGTGAAGATCAGCTGATGAATTCATCCAGTGTGGACCTTTCGAGACACCGAACGAGATCGTATTCGTTGCTTGCGCACGTACGTGCAGCTTCTCAACATCATTTCCTCAGCAACATGCATGGGTGACTCTTGTGACGTCTTTCGCTGTCACATGTGCTTCCTGAAGCAAACTTAGGAGGCACGAAGCCAACAAAACCGACATGTAGAGGCGAGCCGTGCTCATTACGTCATGTCTTTTCACACATGGCACAAGCAGGCATCCCGATCCCACGAATATTTCCCACACTCCCAAACGGGTTAGGCAAAATGATCCTGCACCAACTATCTTTCTACGAACTTATCAATGGCTACTTCGTTTCAAGCACCTGGCGCAACTTTATCGACCACTACGACGAGCTGCGCAGTCGCATCTTCCTCCTCCCAATAAGATTCACAACATCAAGCAACACGCATGAGTGTGAAAAATTCGTAGCCGACCTGTGGCGAAAGCATTCCACCAAGCGTGTGCGCAACAAAGGCGCCAGGAATCCGATCTACAGTCTCAATCCAGGCTTCTTCCATCGCAACGAAGCCTTCCAAAGCCCACACGATGCATCCACACTCCGCGACCTTCCAGACGTTCATCCCGATCAACAGCAAATCATAGATGAGCTGTGGGGCTCCATGTTCATCACGTACCCGCCGAGTATGCGGGTCGAGTACTTCTACATGATGCCGGCGGGTATATGGCGGCCAGGACTACGGAGCGGTGAAATTGTTGATCGCAAAGGCGTGACGGTCGGTGAACTGCGGGGGCGTACTGTGACGTATAACTCTCATGTCCCTAGCGCTAAATAGCATAAGTACGTTTGGTTGTGGTCGGAGAAGGCGTGGCGGAAGGAGGGGAGAAGGAGGCTTCGGATTGAGAGGTGAGAATGGATGCCCTTTAGAGTGGCATACTCGTATCGATTTTCACCGAATTACATGTTCGAATTCAACCTCAACTTATCGCATGAATTGCGCGACTATCGAATTCATTGTTGTAGCTAAAGTGACTCAGGGCAGAAGTGTTGTCACTAATCGTCCTATCCCACTCCATCAAATTGCCACATTTTTCTGCAAGAAAGCCACCTGATCCGCAACATTCTTCTCATACGCAAACTTACCCGGGTAAACATCAAAATGACCCGCACCATCAATGACATACAATGTCGAGTTCATCTTCTTCGCCATCGCAATCGCCGGCTCCGGAGGAGTAACGTTGTCTACGGAGCCGACAGCAAAGTACGTCGGAAGCTTGCTCCCAGACGAAGTGACATCCGGCGAGAAGAACGGCAGCTGCGTGATGAAGCGAGCTGGAAAGACGTTGCCCGGAGCAGGAGGATTGGGTTGAATGAACATGTATCCCTCGACAGCACCTTCTTGGGTGAGTGCGGCGACAGTGCCCGTTTTACCGGCAAGGGGGATGTAGAACGGTGATTGACCGAGGCCTGCACGCGTAGAGTCTTCGGTATCGGCAGCAATCTTGGAGGGAAGGTCTGCAGGTGGGAGGGCGGACGTTGTAGCTAAGCCATTGGTGTGAGGAGCCTGAACAATAACCGCAACGACCCCTGGTATGCCCTTTGCTCCAACGTCGAGCGCATGACCTCCAGACAGTGACGTTCCCCAGACGACAATGCGCTGGGCGTCAACGCCAGAGAAGCTTTGCATCTCGGCGATCGCGGCCGCGTAATCTTCTTGCTGGCTCTTGACGTCGATAAGATTACGTGGTTGACCTGCACTTTCGCCCCAGTAGCGGTAGTCAAAGGTCATGGCGTGGTAGCCTGCGGCCGCGAACCTCTCGGCGTAAGGTTTCAGACGGGAGGACTGGAGTCCTCCGAGGCCATGGGCGATGACGACGGCTGGGACGGGACCATACTGGGCAGTGGGTGCGTAGTGGTAGCCTACGACTTGGGTGCCTGAGGATGTGAATGTCACTCGCTGGCGTGCGTCTATGCACGCGGCGAGGACGGTGGCGGTGAGTAGTTCGAGTCTCATATTGGCAGCTTTGGTTGACTTTGCGTGGAATGTGTGTGATGTTGGATAAAGGTTGACTAAGGGAATGAAGCGTCCGACCAAAAACTGACGCTGGCTGTGTATTTATACATGTTTACTCAACAGCAGTGACGGATACTGCGGAGACTGACGGTTCGACAGTGTCTTTCTTCGGAACTTTAATATTCTCTCCGGAGCATCCTCTCCGGTGGACGTCTATTGGCTGTATACCTCAGTGGGTTGTTAGTCTGACCTAGCGCCTGTCTACAAAAGGCATCTAGCCAATCATATCGCCGCGCACTGCACATGCGAGAAGGTTTGTCAAAAATCCTTTTGAGCAACAGCGTTGCAGATCCCCTAACGTCAGAGTGAAGGATCGTCGATGCATCAGACTCTGTCCAATGATCCAATGCGGTGTTGGTGATACTTTTGGGAGACGAGCAGTAGCGCGCGAGCAACGACAGCACTGCATATCCCTCATCGATGGTCAAGGTTTTGTCCGGGATAATAGCCGGGTGGAAGGACATACCGTGGGATTCTTTTGCCCAACAGAATTATTAGCCATGATCAGAAGCTTTCTCGTTGATACAGGAAAGTCTATACCTCTTTGCAGCTACAGGTAATTGGACGTGACTTGTTGCGAAGACGCATGTAGATCAAAAGGAGTTTCTATGAAGATAGTAAGTAGGTGACCGAATCTCAAAGGTCTGGAGCTAGATGAAAGGATATGAAGGGATGTACCTTGTCAATGATCCAGCCCGAGGCTTTGCTAAGGATGGTACGTAACCTCCTCTTCGATAGTCACTCATTCCCTCGCAACAGGAGCTCAGTACTATGATACTGTTCCCACACATCAACACACGCAGAGAGAGCAATAACTTCGAAAGCTCAACGGGTGTTAAAATTGAACAGCTCCGTGCTCATACTGATGACAGCCAGTAAAAGAAATATCCACGCATCCTGCGATCATTTCCCCTTGCTTTAGCAAACTTACGATGCCCTCCTAGTATGCACATGCTACTGAGCGCAATCTTGAGAAGTACGCGACTTGTGAGGTTATCCTTATATATTGGCATGCTGCACTTGCCTCATCTCTTCTGACCGAACATGGCACAAAACGCTGGCCCTCAACTCATACCTGGACTTCGCAACGAGATAAGTGACCTGGTCCTGCATCAACTTGCATACCACGAGCTCATCACCGCCTACTTCGTCTCACCTGCCTGGCAGGACGCCATAGACGACGACAATGTGCTTCGCAAGCGAATGTTCCGATTACCAAAGAGCCTAGCAACAGCAGGTCATGCCGAACGCACGAGATTCGTTCGCGGACCATGGCAAAACATTCGCGACCGCTTACCTGATGGCAGCACGGACCTGGACCTGTGGGAAAATGTAGCCATCAATCCTCTGTATGATCCAGACCGGGTTTTCGTTGACGACGACGGCTATCGCTTGATGTTCCCCAGCGCTGTGTTCGACCTTGAAAGGCTGCCACACGTTCCGGATCTCCTTTGATGTCGCCTCAAAGTACTTTGAAGGTCGACATTTGCTACATACCCGCCCGTAATCGGAGCTCGGCATTACTACATTGATCCCTGGATGATGATGCCACACATTGAGAGCAAGACTTTTGAGACTATGACGGGAATCACGATTAGACAGCTTCTTGCTCATACCACTGAGAGCAATCGACGTGCACACCACAAGGACGTACATGTTTGGGCCGCGAGGGCGGTTTCTGAAGACGGTGTGACAGAGTGAGGATCTTTGGGCGGCGTGAGCGTGACATTTCATGGGTGCGGAAGGTATACGGAGGTTGAACGTCGCAGTATCTTCAGATGACCATGGCAATACCTGTCCCAGAGAACTACCGCGCGACTATGTTCCTACTTCTTCTCGGCCTTGCAAGATCTTCATGGAATGTGAGCATACGCTGACACCAGCTCCACGAAATTGACGTGTCGTGCAATAATGGTATTGCTCATCGATCGAGTAGTGGTGGTAAGTAATATCAACCAAGATGTCACCTCTTCGAACAGCCGCCACATTCATGCAACCACGCCTCAAAAAGCAACAAATGTTGGCACGAATCCGGCAAATCCGTGCCGTCACGGTGGCACGACCCTGAACAGTCTTGACGGCCCAAATCGATAGGTCCAGGAGTGTTCCAAGCCCACGTGTAGGAGAAAGCCTGGAAAGTTCTCCAGAGCCAACATCCAGGATCGCGGCCGGACCTGCATCGATGCGCGGCGAATTCTCTGCGGAGACCCCACGTGAGGTTGTGATTGGATCAACGTTATCTAGCCGTTGTTGACTTACGCCTGAAGAGGCATGTGCCAAGGCGCGCAACGGCAATTTCGACATGGATTGGGCGGCGTCCACCGCTCACCACAACATGCATATAACGAGAAAATCGTCCGCCATCATGCTCACTCGTTGTCGCGCGCCTTATAGAAGCCCTTATCACTTTCGTTCGATCTTGCGAAGAACGCGAACATGAAGTTCCCCATGCGGTCGAGTTTGCCACTCGCGCTTGCAGCGCTAGCCACCGTTTCTTCGGCTGAAGAGTCGCTGTACAGCAAGCGCATGTTGAAGCGTGGACTCGATGCTCAGGGCAACTACAACATCTGTAAGATCTCTTGTAGCCCGCAAGGTGGCAGCCAGCTCACGTTATTTAGCTTTCTTCCATGTTAATGATGTTCATGCTCATCTCGATGAGTTCAGCTCATCAGGCACTGACTGCACGAGACCCGAGCGTGGCTGCTACGGTGGCTACTCCCGCATCAAGACAGTCATCGAGGAGCAGCGTCCCAAGTACAACGACAGCCTCTGGCTGAATGTTGGCGACGAGTTCCAGGGCACACTCTTCTACTCGTTCTACGGTGGAGAGAAGATTGCCCAAACGCTCAACCAGCTTGAGTTCGATGCGATGACGCTTGGAAACCACGAGTTTGATGGCGGCGAAGAGATGCTGGGTGACTTCCTGAACAACCTGACCTTCCCCATCGTCTGCGCGAACTTGAAGTCGGCCAACAAGAAGGTCGCGGACAGGGTGAAGCCTTACCACATCTTCCAGGAGCAAGGCTTGGCGCTTATCGGTGTAACTACGGAAGAGACCCCAAGCATCGCGAACCCTGATGACGGCACAATCTTCTCGGACGTCGTGGAGGCTGTGCAAAATGCCATCGATGAGATCAGGTCGACCACCAACATCACAAGGATTGCGGCAATCACTCATATCGGTTACGAAGAAGACCAGAAGCTCGCTAAAGCCACTACCGGGCTCCAGCTGATCATGGGCGGCCATTCCCACACCCTGCTTGGAGACATGCCTAACGCAAAGGGTAAATACCCTACAATCGAACAAAACAAGGATGGTGACGAGGTTTTCATTGTTACTGCCTACCGATGGGGCGAGTATGTTGGCTACATTGACGTCACATACGATACGCAAGGCAAGATTCTGGCTTATCACGGTGCACCCATCCACCTCACCAACACCACAAAGCAAGAGTCGGGACTTCAAGCCCAGATTGACGAGTGGAGAGTTCCCTTCGAGAAATTTGCGGCTGAAGTCCTCGGCACCAGCCAGGTCGAGCTCGATCAGTCCACCTGCCAGCAGAAAGAATGTCTCCTCGGTGACTTCATGGCGGATGCCATGTTGGCTTACCGCAAAAACAACACCCAAGACGTCGACTTTGCCATCATCAATGCCGGCGGTATTCGTGCTACTATCGACGAAGGCGACATCACTCGTGGTGAAGTCCTCACTTCCTTCCCCTTCGGCAATGCCATCGTCCAGATCGACTTGAGCGGAAAGCAGATCTGGGACGTTCTCGAGGGTGTTGTCAGCGGCGTCAACGTAGCAAACAAGAAGGCTGTCACATCATTCTTCCAAGTTAGCCAGGGTATCAAGGTCGATTACAACCCAAAAGCAGCGAACGGAAGCAGACTAGTGTCAGTCGATATCGGCGGCAAGCCCCTTGAGAATGGTACCACCTACCAAGTCGTGACTCTCGACTTCCTTGCTGGTGGTGGCGACAACTTTTTCAACACGACGACCGACTTCATTACCCTCGACACCCAAGACGAAGTCCTCACTCAGTACGTTCAGAGCCAAACACCTGTCAACATCAAGCTAGACAAGCGCATCGAGGCTGTCGATCGCCAAAGGCCTGCTGTACCAGGCGCTGGTAACGGCACCTCCAACGGCACTCGCCCATCGTCTGCTCAGCCATCATCACCAGCGTCGACAGGCGCTGCGGCGCGTCTAGGCGCTGGTGCAGTCGGTGCGACCATCTTCGGCGCCATCGCAGGTATGCTGATGCTATGAGCAACGACCCAATGTACGATACCATATTCTATGATTTAATAATTTAACGATGGCTCTGCAGCCTCCAAAGCCAATAATGGAACATGATGCGCGCCTGTTCAGGCTGGCTTCATTGTTCGCCCTGAATCACTGCATTGTGTTGCGTTGCTGACAGGCCTCGGCCAAAGTTGCATACAGTTTCGTTCGTCAAAGAGATAGTTTTGGACGATTTTTTCTTTGTCAGCATCAGAAGATCGCCAACAGTGCCTTTGTATAAGTCGAGTCACGAACTTGAACATGTGGACAGACAAAGACCTCGTCCCCGTGCACTACAACACAAAGAACGCCGCCACTTGGCTGAGACGCACTAACCCGAGATTATTAGGCCCGGCGATCCGACATGTCTTTCGCGCATCCTCGAGTACCGTCACATTGACATTACAGCACAGCATATTTCACTTCAGTACGATTGAAACACACACTTTCCAAATATCACCCACTTCACCATCGATCGCCTTGCGGGCGAAATCCGTATACCTACATTCGAGTGCTTAACACCACCATGACGGACATCGAGACACCCAAGCCCATTACCGGCAAGCGGCGCCACGATGATACCGACGCTCTTCCAGTGAGTTCACCGGACTCGAAGCGAATTGTCCCGGAGGCAAAGCGCCAAAAGAAGAGCGCGCGCACATCAACAAAGCCGATCCAATCGTCCTAGCAAAGTTCCTCGACGGAGACCCCAAATTCAGAGCGCGCACACCGTGTGGAACGAAGAGCTTCACTTGATGTAAGTCCCATTCGATGCATGTTGCATATCACTTAGAGCTAATCCCAACAGGCGACGGCGTCTTCGTCCTCGCGCGCTAAGCCATCGACACGACCTGACCGTAAGAAGAACAAGAAGACCACGAAATCTGCTACCGCAGCACACGAAGCTGAACTTCAGAAAAGGGAGGCGGAGGCAGAAGCATCAAGAAAGGTTATATTGAGTGATTCCGGCGTTGCAAAAGCTTTGGAGGAGTATGAAGCAGCTCAGGCACAGATCACTCGCACAACGCTCTTATCGCTGAGGACTAACATCTTCGCTCGGCGTCTGTCCCAGATAGAAGAAGTTGACGAGCCCGTGGAGGCCTCTGACAACTCCAAAAAAACCCTAAGGATCGCCGAGAACTCTTCGGCTAACAAGAGTGCGGCACCTGGCGTGGAACCAGAGTACACGGGTACATCGCAACCAGATTACTTCCGACTCGGCTCCATAGTTCTAGGAAATCTCAACAGCGACGATGACGAGCCTAATGCGCCACTTGCCGACTTCACGAGACGTATCTTGGTTGCAGCTCAAGCTCTAGCCAACAAGGACCAGTCTGACATTGAGGAATATGGCACAACAGAAGAGATCCCGCGCAATGAGGTTGTAGTCGCCTCCACCAAGACTACTGGCACTGGCAAAGCTCAAGTGGAAGTGTACGCTAACCTTCTTGGTATGATGCAAAGAATGGTGGAGGAGCACGAGCAGACGAAAAAGACCACGGGAGAGCTTCTGTTGTCTCATAAGCTGGAAGCTCAACGCCTAGCAACCATGATTGCCACGCAACCTCCTTCAGCTCCACCACCAGTCGACTCGCGGCAAGAGGTTGAGGCCTGGAACCGCATTGCGTACGAGAACCAGAAGTATGGCGCGCTGCAGGCCTTCGCGACTTACTCCAAGCCTTTGTGCGGAGATAATACCGCCGCTTACTCGCAGATAATGCATCCCATCATTAACGCACCACAAGGAGATATCATGCAGCTCCTTGCGGAGAAGTAGGGCATACAGCCTCAAGAGCACCCAGAGCTATTCTTCTCTACCAGGTCGTTGATGTCAGATAAGCTGCGACGTACCACTGGTGTCTTCATGACTATGAAAAGCATGTACAACGTCCTTAAATGTGATGAAGAAAAGTACAAGACGGCGTTTCAGAGCTGACCCATAGCAGAATACGTCGGAGCAACCAAGGCTCGCGAGGCTTTCCCTTCGCAATACCCGTTGCTGGACAGCTTAGCGCGAGAGCGGAAAATTCGCGAAAAGTTGAAGCAGCCACCCTCCCAGACCGTGTTTCTGAAGGCCACGCTCGCCGACATGCCAGACTCCGGACAACAGATCATCATCCAGCAAGACTACACCGAGCGCAAAGCATCATGGGCCATGTCGGACACGAGTGATGCCGAGTATGACAAGGCGGGCAGGTAAGCTTACCCAACTCTTTTCGTCTTAAAGTGACTGACATGATTCCTCAGGGCATCCTCATCACTATCGTGTGGTCGCTCTTCAAACGACTACACCTTCCGCAGCGGTGATCGCATTGCATTTGGACAGGCTGCTTTAGGTAAAGCTCAATACCAGCAGCCGCGCCTATTACTGCGGCTCAACTTGCGCCATACAACAAAAAAAAATGCCCTTGCTTCCTCCGGAACCAGTGCAAGTATGGCGATAGCTGTAAGCTGGCGCATGACGCTCCTGGCGCTCCTGCTGGACCAGCGCAGACTGGCCCACTCTCCGACAAAGCTGAGAAGCTGAACTTTGAGATCAAAGCTCTGGAGTGGTACATCGGGAGCTTCGTAGATATGACCCTTGCGGAGCTCGGCTACAACGACCACATCAACAAGCTCACCAACATCATTCGAGAGGGCACAGCTGAGATCAGAAGTATCCTCACTTTTGCAACCACCGCGGATATTTTGCAGTCTTCATTCAGTACAGCTATCACGCAAGGCCTGAAGAAGATCATGCACTCTTGGTGGGGACGCATTGCAACTGGCAAGGCTATGCCGCAGCAACTGTACTCTGCTATCGACGAGATTGGCCAAGTGGTCAATTACGCCAACACGAAGGTCAACTACACACCATAGTTTCCGCCCCACGCCAGCGAGCAGAAGGTCAATTTCATTCCGGGAGCACCAAGGGGTCCACATCAAGTGCTTATTGCAGAGCTCAACCGGGAAATCTACAAGAACAACAATGTAAGTAATAACAACAACAATAAGAGGGACAAGAAGAAGAATGGTAGAGGCGGCCGGGATGGCAACAATGGCAGAGGTGGCAACAACCAGCACCAAAATAACAATCATGGCGGCAATAGAGGCAACCACCGTAGCGGAAACAACAACAACCGCGGCGGGAACAACCAGCGTGGCGGCGGTGGCCGTGGAGGAAACGGACGGGGCGGTGGACGTGGTGGAGGTCGAGGAGGAGGTGGACGAGGCCGCGGAAACTAGACACGACCTTCCTTGCACAATCGCTGATACGTGCACAGGACCCTTCGCGACCCCTGTCAGACCTCTCCGAGCGAATCAAGGTCGAATCCGAACTTTGGGCCAACAACCAGAAAAGCCATACGCCACTCGACCACGCACTGAATAAGATCATCTCGACTGGGAAATATGCTAGGACTGGAAGTGTTACGTGGGGGCTGGACTGGCTTGTTCGTAACGATGGGCGGAGGAATGAAAATGATGTAAGTTTTTTTGCTAGGACATAGTGTGGTGATGAATGCGCAGTGCTAATTGATGTAGGATCCGCATATTCCAATGGATGAGGCGCTCGAGAGACTTGATGACGGCGCGGGCGAGGATGATCAGAACGTACATCCGATCTTCAGACGCGGTGGTGACCCGATATTGAAGCCTACGTACCCGATTTTGCCATTGCTGTCGCCTACGAGTGAGAATGCGCAGCACCCGAATTGCGAGCCACAGCAAAACTTCGATGGGAGCGAAGACATGCTCGATGACGATTATTGCGATAAGGTTCTAGCTGGCCTCGATCCAAGTGCCGCCACAAAGGCTGGAAGCAAGCCTACCAGCGGGCAAAGATCGGGTGGTCACACTGGCGGTAGCGAAGTATTCTGCCATCAGCGTCGTCAAGCTGGCCACGTAAAGCGCGATTGTCCTCAGAAGAAAGCACCGGGTGCTCCTAGAGAACAGAGCGGTGGTGATGACAAGAAGAACCACTGCTACACATTTGGACAAGCGGGACATACGAATCGCAACTGCTCTCAAGACATATTCGGCGCAAAGGGTGGTAACGATCGAAGCGGCATAACATGCGACGGCTGCGGAAAAGATGGTCACACCCAACGGGACTGCAGACAAGGCAATAGAGGACGTGGACGTGGAGGCAGACGCGGTTCGTCAAGAGTTGATCGTGGGAGCATTATAATATGCCATAATTGCAACAAGACTGGGCATACTCAGAACGATTGTAGACAGGGTAGAGGTGGAGGTGCACGAGGCGGAGGCAATCGAGTTGGAGGCAATCGAAGTGGAGGCAATCGAGGTGGAGGCACGCGAGGAGGGAATTGTGGAAGAGGAAGGGGAAGATAGAGGCGTTACATTTTCGGCATTTTGATAGCGCTTTTACGTTGCTTTAAGTTAATTTTTGTTTTATGTTCATGTTAGTGTACAGTTATTTTTTGATCAACATACCCCATACCCTATGACGGATGTGTTTCTTCTCGAAGAATGCGCAACTTCGCAAACACCTCCTCCATCAGGGTTTTCGACTCGCGCGCATAAGTCCAACCGCATCCTTCACGCCATATATAATGTTCAGTGACGTCTCCAACCATCAGTGCATGTAGATCAACCCCACACGAACCAAGTCGTGTACCTGCCTGTGGTATGCATACGCTATTTTGGGGCATGACGCTTGCTGCTTTGTGATATATTCTGACGAAAATGAAAGATCGTCGACCGTTCATTGGGTAGGTAGGGGTAAGCGAGAAGCGCGAACCGGGGCATTCGGGGCTAATTACAACAAGTACGAACATGCCAAGAGCTCGGGGACTTCATCTCGGCGATTGGGCTATGCCTCGTCGTATGTTTGTTAGCTTCGGCCCGTTACACTGGCGCAACTGCCCTTTCATCGTTCGCGGTCGGAGCAGTCTTGTGAGAATGTGAAAAGGTACTGCGTGAGCAGGCAGGGACCGAAGAGAAAACTCTGGCTGGACGTGGTAGCAATCGTCTTGGAGTTGTGTGCTCCCACTGGAGATCTTGAAGCCACTGCAAGTTGTTTCGAACATCAACCACATGGATCGTTTTGTGCCTGGTCGGCGCAGGGTAGAAACGCCACCAGCGGCAGGCGAACAGCCTTGCAACGCCTCCACCATCCCGTAATCACCTCCACAACCGACTGAACGGAGTTAGTAAAGGGACATGCATTGTGTACATTGCCACGTTTTCACTGAGGCCTCCCTCGACGGAATGACATAATGAGATCCATTCTGGAAGGTTTTGGGGTCGATTGTTCTTGGTACGTTTCATGACGATGCCCGTAGGCATTCCCACTGATTGAATTGACGCCGTAGCGTACAGTGTCCGAAACAGGAAGTTCTTTGAAGAGAATTGCATCTTCCAGAAGCTGGAAGACGGAGGTACAATGAAATATAAGTATAGGGCAGTTTCCCGACAGAAGAATATCCCACTCACCAAGCATCAACATCATTAATACTACTTCACACGCCTTAAATTACGATCCAATCACGCAACAATCCATCATGAAGTGCTTCACCACCACCACCATCGCTGTATCGACCGCCGCTGCGCTCCTCTTCGGTCAAGTAGCTGCTAGTCCAGTTGCTGCGGTATCCCTCCAGAACCGTCAATCCCAGATCGCATCAGCAGTCATCCAAATCTTCCGAGAAATCTTCAAAGGGTCTCAGCTTGCCTTTCCCGACAAGGTCAACGCATGGTAAGTCATCAACAATGAATGAGGATGTCCTTGGTGACTGACATGATGACAGGGAATATAACAAGAACCCAAACATGTGTTCAATCTATATGGAAACCACGGACGGCGCGAATTGCTACGCCAGTGTTAGCTGCAACGATGGTATGAGATCGTCCGAGGTACGAGTTGTGTGACTGACAAGCTTCAGGTGTGAGAGAGTACAACGTTGGTAAATCAGGCTGGAACGTCTGTTACGTTGGAGGACGCCAGTTCTTCTCCGATCCCCGCATCGGCGACTTCAGCATTACTTTTACTACAAGAGACGGAGAGGGCGAAGGTCTCACTGGGCCAGTGATTCAACTCGCAGACGTCGGCAACTGGATGGAAATATCCGCGACTGCACTAGCTAGTGACTACGACAACAAGAAGACTTGCGAGGCGCACAACGGCGTGGGATGTGACAAGGGCCCTTACGTCTGCCATTGGGACTACACCACCAACAATGGATGGATCGGAGGCAGGACCAGGAAGTGGACTTGCGGTATGCCCAAGCGCGGTCAGAACTTCGGAGGCATCGATTCGAATGTGCCAACGCCCAAGGGTTATGCTCCTGGGCACTGCGGTATCCACATCACGCAATTCCAGAAGCCCGATCCTTCCAAGGACCAGTACTCCCTGGAGGCTAGAATCTTCGATGCGAACCAGAACGAGATCGGCAATTCCAATGGCAAGCAGGTGGGCCCGGTACTGGAGGTCAAATCGCCGCTCCCGAAGGCCTTTGTGATTGCGGCCAGGGCAGTCGATGCGGACTCGCTGAAGCTTGGATATAACGGGAAGGAGTGGGACGCGGTCGATCCAGCTTGTAGCGTTGGAGCGTACGATAATGGCAAGAGGGAGATGGACTGCGGATTCCAGTGTGACTAGAGATAAGAAAGAGGAGGACGGACTGTTTTTGAAGGACAATTTGTACACTACACATTGTTAGCGACTTACCAGATTGAAAATATTAGACTACCTCATCGTACTAAATGGCTTAATGATTATCTGCAAAGCATGCACGACAACGATGTCTATAACATACGGCTAGCCACGAGTAGGACTTATCGCTTGCCAGCATTGTGAATGAGTGAAAGGAAAATCTGACGACGCGTTCGCACAGGCGGAGTGAACGCAAAGTCTTGCGCATGTACGTCAGGTGACCACATAGCGCTCAACTCAGTCATCACAACCCAATCTTTGCCGCTCTGCGTCGACAGATATTTCGCGCCACTTCTCACTTCAACCCATCTCCCGGTAGTAAAGCCAAAAATGCTCAAACCCAATTATCGCAAGCTGCACTCCAAGTTGCCACTCAATTACGACTTGGATGTCGGCACGCCCAAGACCGGGGTCTTCGCGTACGCCCCAGGAACCGCCAACACAACCTCCTCTACCCTCCAGCCAGCCCAGCCTGCGCATGCGCCTCCCGAGCCCTCCATCTTGGATCTCACGTTCGAAGAGCACAAGAACGCGAACCTGAACATCGACGAGCAGCACGGCCTCATTGGCCAGATCCGCGACGAAACACCTGCGGAGGATCTCGAGTACATCGACGCGTTGATGCTCGGCAAGCTGGCGAAGCAGCTGGACATGTGTATCTTCCCGATGTGTAAGATGATGCACATCGACAAAAACGCGGTGTGGAAGATGTTGGAGCAACAGTTCAAGAAAACGTACCCACCGACTGAGGAGGAGGAGGACGCGGCGATGGAGTCGGTCGCGGCGAGAGAAGTCACTGTCGTGCTGGCGGCGGTGCATACTGGAGAGACTGCAGCGGAGGCGGGCGTCATTGGCACAACGGAAATCGAAGTCACCGGTATTCAAGCCATTCTCAACAATGCTGCGTCCACCATCAAGGCCAGCACGCCCCCAGCAGCGACGCCCGAACCGATCAACGAAAAGTTCAGCATGATCGAGAAGCGCGCACGAAGCGGCACGGTGGAGTCGGAGCGGTCAGTTCATCCACTAGAGCCGGCGAAGAAGAAGATCAAGAAGGAGCCGCTGAGCCAGGCGCAGAAGGAGATTCGCGCGTACCAGGCGAAAAAGAAGCGTGGACATAGGAAGTGCTACATGTTCACGCTCAAGTCAAGCGCGGTAGCTGAGAAGTGGGCTGAGTTGACGGAGGGAGTTTGAGGGAAGGAACTGACGAGAAGAAGATGTTGTTCGATACCAGTGGGCGTGTACTTTGCGGTCTGAGTCTGAGGGAGCTGCGTCTCAGGGGTTCTGGAAGACGAGCGTGGCTGTTGTGTCGCAGAGACGATATTGAGCGCACTGGCAGATCGATTATATTGCGCGTCGGATTAAAGGTTACAGGACTAGACAATGCACAGGAAGGATACATGGAACGGGATGTACAGTGGACTAATTGTGATGTCAGCGCCAAGGCGCTAAATTTGACGCTATTCGACGCGTCCTTTCCACCTTTCACCAGCCTATTCTTCACCAAGAGTGCGGACCCATTGACCAAATTTAGACGCACAATCTGCCAGTGCTCAGCTGTAGCTCAAGAAGATGTGGAGTGAAGCCATCGGCCGCTGGGCTCCGTGACATCGATTTGGCAGGTCTACGAAACGATTTCGACCAACCGCCTCGTCAGTATAATAGCGCGCACTTCTAAACACTGACAGGGCACACGTCATGCACATCATGCAGATCGCTCAGCTTGACGGTTTCACGCTTAAACCACTTGCTATTGTCATTCCAAGCTACCACACGGCCCTGAGAGCTTCTTGGACCGCGTGCTGCTTGCTACTCGATCGTGACCCAGGGAAACACCGCGTGCCGGCGTCTTTGGTCCGGTACATAATCCATTTCAAGCAAACTTCATTTGATTGCACGTGCGATGTCAATCAGTGAGCACCCCCAATAGTGCCGAATGACTTTGCAGCTGATATATAGCAAACAGAATCTGGGAGTCTGGAACTGTATAAGTATGTGCCGAAAAGCCACTGTAGTATACTCACCACAGTCAGTTCATTTCACTGGCTTTTCCATCCGAACAAGAATGGAATCATCGAACGACACGACCGCCGCAGACACCCTTCTTTGGATGGTGAAGCCTCCGAGAAGACTGCTCTCTACAGTATCGAAAGTCTAATCGAAACACTCCCCGACATTTGGACCATCTCGGTCCAAGTTTTGAGTGCTCTGGCGCCGGATCACACTGATGGTACGCTCTCCACCACATACTCCGAGGCCGTTCCGAGTCATTCTCTCCGGCGACAAGCGATCGAGGGGTGGCTGCAGAAAGTACTTGACTTAAAACAGTTCAGTAAAACTTACGCTATACAGCTTGATGGTAAGGGCAAGAACCTGAACCGGGTAATGTTCCTACTCAAAGACGAGCTCGAGGATCCAACCAAGAAGATGGTCAAGAAGTTGGGAAATTGCTCATCGCATGTTCACAAAACCAGAAAGACGGTCCGACCTGCCTTAGGTGATCTTGAGTTTTATCGCTTGAACTGCACATTCAAGAAGGGGATCTCGGCCGCCGATCCAACACATTCTTCGTACTGGCATATGCTGGACACAATCTTGCGCCGTTGTGCAACCACGCAGGGCATAGAGCACAGTGTTTGTGATACGTCCGGAGGGATCTTACTCGAGGCTGTTGAAGATCATTCGTCAGATAAGCTCAGAGCTTTCTCATTCGATCCCACCTTCGGATCTACAAATGGACTCACTGCTCTTATCAGTGTTCAAGGCAGGATCGATGTGAGAGGACCTACTGCTTTTCACATCGTCGAGCTGATTTTGGCGCCAGGCGTTCAGGAGGGGAAGAATCCAGCTGAGATGTTCAACGGCATCTTCAGTCATGGTGATCAACCCACTCTCACCACCATGCGCAAAACCTTGGTGGGCTTGCAAGTGCAGAAGACTTACTGCACTCCGAGATCCAAAGGGACCGGACCCGATTCCCCAGTGTTTACCATTCGCGACGTGAAATTGCCGGACGAGGTTGACGTATTCAAACATGGGAGGAAGTCTTCTCTGTGAAGGAATGCTTTGAGACCAGTAAGTTCAGTCTGTACGTTGTCATTATGAGTCACAGAACTAATCTATCCATACAGAGATACGTCCCGAAGTCGATCTCAAGTATCCTGATCTTCCGCTTATCCGGATCGGGAGTCGTGCTTGGGTACCTCTGGAAATGCTGAAAGCTGCTTCTACTCAGTCAATCAAGATTCCTGGCATGATGGCAACGGCCCTGGAGAGACTTCGAACCCTATCTAACTTCGAAAACAAGATGTCGGCGCTGTACGATCTGACATGGAGCTTCATAGCCAGACTACGTGCATCTCGACCTGGAGTAAGCCGGTTCCATCTACTTTTTGGCACATGTACTAACAAACACGCAGTTGCGCATCAAATTCGGAACAACCCAGGAGATCAATTTCTTTCTCCCACACCTGGAAATCGCTCAATGGCAGAAGGCTCTGCTGCGGCGTTCACAGCTGAAGACCAGTGACATTCCCAAGACGGGACTTCTTTATGTCCGTGCTAAGCGAATTACGCCCGAAAACGTCAGGGACTACATCGAAGATGTTCGACAGTCACTGATGAAACGTTCGAATGACGTCTTCGTCACTCAGCCCTGCGGAGGCAATCGATC
>Ga0265798_10004036_pt1 | contig 20538 bp, 20 predicted proteins | sample P3T30metagenome_FD_192430 | JGI IMG/M metagenome (GOLD analysis project Ga0265798, IMG submission 192430) | Plant litter microbial communities from East Loma Ridge, Irvine, California - P3 T30 | ecosystem: Environmental > Terrestrial > Plant litter > Unclassified | place: USA: California... | reverse complement strand
GCACTGTAGTACATCAAATTCTTTTGATCCTAAGTTTAAACGGGTTTTGAATGCCATTGTAGTAAAGTTTTAATGTTTTTAAATGAATGAATTGCGTTGAGCGGTAGGCGTGGAGCGAAGAGCATGACGCTTAATGCTAGGCGTTTTAAACCCTACACCTTCAACCTTTCTACCCTCAACCTTAGACTAGGCTTTTGGCCAATCGTTAACATGCTCGGCGCTTCCTAATTTAAGCTTGCGGGCCGAAATCTGGAACTTAAGCGTCATCGCGTGATCGCCAACAATGTTGATTCCTTCGGAATATTTAACAATGTAGCCATCCTCGAAGTTAACTTCTTTCATTTTGGCATCTTCCTCGGATTTTTTGATCAGAAGGGTTCCTGTAATAGGTTTGTACTGGTTATTTACCATCGCCTCGATTATTGAGGTGTCCTCTGTTGATTCGATCTCAATGTCGATGGTACCGCCGTAAACTCCGGAAGAAGGTCTTCCTTTAGCATCTACATCGCGGTTTAACGCATAGGCACAATGAAGCACATCGTACTCCTTGCCCGAAAAATTTAATCTAGCTTTGAAAGCCATAGTTTTAAAATTTAAAGGTTAAAAAAAATAGAATTTTACGTAGCCTCCGCTACAGTAAGTATAAACCAAATATTAAGCCAATTATTATGTATCTCACTCATATATAACGGGTAACACAACCTAAATAATTTGAAAATCGAGGCTCACACTATTGAAAACGCAGATTATTGTGAGGAAAAAAAGTGTATTTTTTTTTAAAAATAAATTTCAGTCTTATTTCTACTACATACAATAAAGGAAAGTATTGTAGCATTTTAGGGCAAGTTGTTACTTTTTGCAACATAATTTAAGACAGCTACTAATTATGACTTAAGCTGTGCAACGTCATTGCTAAATAGGGGGGTGAACCTCGTTTTATCTCTAACACTGTTCAAATCGCATACATTGAGCGCACTGCTGTAATATATTGTTCATACTTCCACATGTTTTCCATATCTATTTTTCGGATGGTAAATTCTTTTTCTTCCTGTTTAAAAACCAGTCTGCGGTTACTTAAATCTTCATTCATGCGCAAAACGATCTCGATAGGCTTTGTAGCATCTACCTGCTTGAATAAATTAAATATTTCTTTCTCGTCGAAATATTTAATTTGAAAAACAGTTTGAGCTTTTGATTTATTCTCAAAAATAAAATCGATTAATCTTGGTACCGCCCTTGGTTTAAAAGTATTATTTATTACTGTTTCGTTAAATAAAGTTTCTTCTTCCCCATTAAACATTTCGATTCCCACATTAATTAGTTTATGATTTGGAATTTCTATGCGGGCACGCCAGTCGTATTTTTTCTGTATGTATCCCAAATACCATATTGAATCCCACCTTTCTTTAGGTTTTCATAGGCTTGTGGGACAGATTTGGATACATCAAAATATTCTTCCAGTGTAAGGGTGGGGTTTGATGGCACAACATCCTTTATTGCTAAGTTTGTTTCTGTTGCCTGGAAACGAGCTACTTCTATTTGTTGGTCATCGCCATAAACCCAAACTATTACAAGTCCACCTGGTGCACAGCCAACGGTTATCAAAGAATAATTTGAAGGGTCTGAACCATTGCCTCGCCAATCTATGGTTCCTTTTTCAAAGAGTTTTTTTATTTTATCAATTGGCATATCCCAACTGCCTGTATAAAATTTTTTTTCCAGAAACGATGCCCAGGTTATGCTCAATTTTACAGGTAATGCCTTTAAATCTTCACCTTGTGAATGTAAAGGGCCTGCGTAGCCCCAACCTGTATGATTTATTCCTGAGGTAGGTATATAGACCCTTTTTCCATCTTCTAAAGCAAAACTGCCGTTACAGATATTCGTTGGGTACAATTCTGGCGCACTAGATGTTGGAAGCCATTCGTATTTGACCATCATAGGTTTGTTTTTACAAGAGATTAATATTATAGCAAATAACAGTAAACAGTTAATTATTTTTTTCATATTCATTTTGGTATTGACGTAGGCTGACTAAATCAGAAGCATCAAAAAATAACACATAAATTAGCAACAGATTTCGAACCTATTCTTTTTAGTGGTATTACTGTTTCTATTAAAAGAATGAAAATCAGCAGATAAAATAAGTACAACGAAATTAAGCCAAGATCATAAGTCTGTCTTTGATAATTAATTTCAACAAATGCAAAGTAAAAGGTTAAGTATGGAACCAGTAAAACTTATAACCCTAAAAGATAATAAGGCTTTGACATAATTATTGGTTTAGGTTATTGCTTTGTTTGTACAGCTCATTATTGGTTTCGCGAAGGAAATCCAGATAGCTGAGGTTACCTGACTTATGTTTTTTATATTCAAGAAAGGCTTCGTAATAACCAAATGACCCACCTATTCTGGAAGATAACAAAGCTTCCTCCCCCTTACCTACTCCATCTATAAAACCTGTTTTTTTACCTTTACCATTTAATCTGGATAACAATAAATAAGTAGTTCCATTGCTATTGGAGATAAAAACCCTTGCCCTTTCTTCGGTATCTTTCCCATCATCAAACACAAGCTTAAACTGGGTTTTATTTTTCAACAGGTAAGCTAAAGTTTTTTCGAAAGCATCAGGGCTAAACAGATTCAATGTATAACCCTGAAAAGTACTTCCTTCGTTTTTAGAAAAAAAGCGAACCAAAGATTCAGAGCTCGAAGCGGATTTAGGTGCAACACCACCGCCAAAGCTGATACTTTTATCTGCATCGGGAACATAAGAAGTATATTGCACCTCTTGTGTTCCTATACCTGCACCTGAATTTGATAGTTTTAAAGCTTTTAGATCATCACCTTTAATTGGCAATGATAATTTTTCTAAATCAAGATTCTGACCATGACAAGACTGGAATAAAAACGGGCTACACATCAAAAAAATAAAGTTTAACTTTTTCATTATACAATTATTAACTATTGGGTTTATAAATAAAAAACTCTGCCGATCTTCATTGTTTTATTTGAAATATCTATAGGCTTATCAGTATGAAAATCGGTCCAGATCGATAAACATCTAACTTGCTTTGCGTATTGGTGCGGAGCGCTTTTGGCGTTCCAATACATCACCACTATTACCATCCAGTATACAAACGTGCTGTACACGATCTCCGGCCGGCAAATCTTCAATCCAGGTTATGGTCCAGACATTTTTTTTAAACCGGCCACTAAAACCCCGCTGTAAGTTGCCATCCTGATGAAAATCGACATCATTCTTTTTACCAAACGCAATCACATTGCTCAGGGTAAATTTATAACCCAAATCCTTATCTACTGCTTTGGTCAGGTTGCCCTGCTCATCGTAATATTTCCAGATGCCCACTTCAAGTTCGATCGAAAAAAATTTATTGTATTCATGAATGTTTCCATTGTTATAATAAGAAATCAACTCATTAAACCCATCTTTATGTTCAATCCGTTCTACAAAAAGCTCAGCCGCCTTGCGGGTAAAAGGCTCTGCATCTACATTGGGCCTAGGAATATAATATTCACTTAGATAAGATCCATCTACCAATGTCCTTCCCTCATAGTCCTTTGCGATCATCCGCTTTTCGTAATTGTCAACATCAAACTTTCTCTTCTGTGGTTCTTTTTCCTGTACAGTTTTATTTTTTTTATTGGGTATAGTATCCTGTTGCTTTACCTGTCCCGACTTGGTTTGCCGGCACGAACATGCCAAAACCAAGAGCCAAAGCATCAAATTTATTTGAATAACTTTTATAACATTTCCCATAACTGCTCCCATTGCCACTTATATAGCTGCTTGGCCTTTATCGCAGTTTTACCGTAACAATCCATAATGTTATCTGTTGTAAATTCTTTAAAAATATATTTATTGTCATATGCTTTAGTGTTTTGTATAAATTTGGAGTTACAATAATTGTAATCACCATTTGCTTTTTTCGGGGTCTCGTAATAGCCCATGATGTTTTTATACCGCACATCACCTTTATTTAAGGAATCACCAAGCCTGACCCAATCGAAATCAAATTCGCCATTGTATTTGCTATGTGGACGAAAATGCACCAGACACTTTTGTTCTATTTCAGTAATGTTGGCATATAACTTTTAAACTGAACATTGCTATAGCCTATTTATTTCCTTCACCAACAACCTGTTTGTTACTCGCCAAAACCAAAATTATTGTACATCGCCTCAACATTTAGCTTATCGGCTATTTTTACAGATGTTTGCCCTATAATCGGAGCGAAACTTAATTTTCATATTATTTGATTATTTTGTAATTGCCATAACTAGAATAATTTTGACTTTTCTGCACTGTTTATTTCTACCGTTTTACCACTCTGCAAGCTCATATTTTCCTTTTGGCTGAACATCGAGATCTCACTTGCGAGTTCATTCGACGTTTCTGATTGTCTGGTAAAATCCTTGGTTACAAACTCTGATCTTTGATCTTAACTTTCCTGAATTCTCCTGTTGCACTAAGTGAATAATTATTCTCTGCGGTTGTATTGATATCCTTACTTACGCATGTGGTTTGATAAAAATAGGTAATATTTATATTCCTCTCAAGGTACCTAAACAATTTGAAAATCGAGGCTTACACCATAGAAAACGAAGACTATTGCGGAGAAAAAAGTGTATTTTTCTTCGAAATTAATTTCACCCTCATTTCTACTACAAGCTGTAGTTTAAATACTGTAGCATTTTAGGGCAAGTTGTTACTTTTTGCGACAGGCTTATTCTAAATAGGATTTATATTTATTAACGAAATGGAACAGCTGGTTTTCTGAATACATATGCCATGCCTAAGCAGACAATACAAAAAAAGATAGAAATTAATGGAACTATATATAATTGAAAAATACCTGTTACTGATATTTCAGGAAATTCTTTATTATAATATATTTTAGCTCTCGTACTGGAAAATGATTTACTATTCGAATATTCACCAGAATTGATTGTATGCAAATTCCCTTTTCTATCATAAAATTGATAAACTGGAGAAAAGTACTGTGTACTGAGACCTGTTTTATTATCCTTTTTTAATTTCTCAGCAAAATCTATTAATTTTCCAGATGTTACTTCATACGTAAAAAGAACATTTAAGCTTCTATATGATAGTGCGATACTGGAGATAAAAAGACCAATTCCCATAAAAAGGAACATAAAAAAAGTCAACCTATCCTTTATCATCTGATAATTTCGAGTTTATCGCTACCTTCGGGTTTATGCAGATAGAAGGTGTGTGATTTGGGCATCATATTTTTAGCAGTCTTAGAAATCAGTGGAGAATATCCGAAAGTAAGTGTATCTGCACACACTAAAGTTACCACTCTCCCATTTCCAAAAAATTTTAACTCTGCCTTCTTACATGGATATATAAAATTTCTTTTCTCAACGGCATAATCGCTCATATTCTTTGTAAGCTGATTTTCAATTTCCTTATTCCAGGGTTTTGATGCTGCTTCTTCATAAATTGTATTTCTAACTAATGAAAGAAATTTATTTTGATTGCCTTCATCCAATACTTTTTTATAATTGTCATAAAACTCATCAACTTCTCTACGGATATTTGGATCATTGATTAATTTTTTACTTTTACTCCAACCCACAATTTTCCAATTAATGTCTTTAGCATCCACTTCAAATGAAGTTTTATATTCTGAATATGGCATAGGCTTCTCTAATTGAGGTGTTTTATATACTAATGTTTCCCACTTATATTCTTTTCCTTTGCCTTTAGCATTTAACTGATCGAGCATAGTCATCGGCTCTTTGTTTTTTGTAATATCTATTTTAACAAAGGAGTTTTTAGAAAGAGATGAGACAAAAAGGTTTTCCTCCTTTTTTACAGGAAACATTCTTATTGTTATTTCCTGTTTTCCAGGCTTTAGAATATATTGGTTAATATCAACCGTTAAACCTGATCTCTCACCCAATCCAAAATAAGTAATGATCGGCATATCATTCAATAATATTTCGTACGAACAATCTAAATGCTCATACTTTAGCTTAAACAACACGCCTTCTTTTTGATATTCTATTTTTTCCAGGATTCTATTTTCAGCTGCGGTATCTTTTTTGTTCTGTGCACAACATTCTAAACTTATATAAATTCCTATTGCAATTAATTTTATTAGCTTATTCATCTTCTACTTTATTTAAATTTAAAAATCCGTTTTCTTATTCAGATTCTTTTGGAAAATCCAGAAGAATATTAATTTGCAATCCCTCAATAAAGATCTAGTATTCAATCTTTTACGAATCCATTACTTAGAATTAATTCTAACAGCCTTTAATTTATTTTTATTCGAATAGCCCATAATACTGAGAAAAAGAAAAGAAAGATTAAATGCCAAACAGATGATTATCAAGGCATCAGCTTTTATCTGAAGTACAACAGAAATTAAATATAGAAATGCTGAAACTGGAACCGTTAACATAAATGCGAATAAAAATCGGAAAAACTGGGTTTTGGCATGATCAAAAGCATTGATAAAGTTGTAATAAAAGCCCAACATATTAAGACCTAAAAACATAATTGCTATTATCAATAAGCTTGTATTTTCAATTATGTAATAGTTGGCTTTTGTAATTACATCAAGTACATTTCCTAATGCATTTTTGAAAATCAATAATGGTATCCCGAAAACGGCAAGTAGTACACCTATATAAACGATCCAAAAAAAAGATTTTTTCGATAACTTTTCAGCTCCTCCTTTTTTGTAGCTTTTAATAATGGTTTTATTAAACCGTGATGGTCTGAAATTGTATAAAACGATAAGGAAAAAATAAAATTCAAGCTGGAAAATAGTCAGTTGATAACCATCGTTTGTATCCCTGATTAAGCTTTCGTTAGTTTCTTGGGTAATGAAGAAATAGAATAATGAGCAAACAACATAGAGCCTAAAAAGTAGGAAATAGCAGAATAGAATAGTTGAAATTCTTTTGGCAATCATACTTTAATAGCTATTTCAATCAAATTAAGAGACTAATTTAAGCCTATTTTATCCACTCCAAACTATTTATTATCTTTCCAATAATATCTTATGCTTCAACATTACTCTTTTCAAACCTAAGCCTTCCCTACTATAAACAAGTTTCATTTGCTTAAATTGTCCGCCCTCATCATAAGTCATCCATATAAAACTATTGGCTAAATCCAGATCTTTTGTTTCAATGAGTGTAGGAAGGTACGGCTTTAACAAACTGAACATTTGGGTAATGATTTCGTTTTCATAAAGGCGGTAAATCCTAAACTTTTCTGTATTAAACGCTAAAAATATTTCAAATAATATTTGATAAAACCAGGATTTTCTGGTCAATTCATATTTTACTGGTTTATTAAAGTAAGTATATAATTTATGTTTATTAAAACCTCGGTTATAGAAAATAATGATGTCATCAATTGAATCAATAGCGATTTTCTCCTTTAAAAAGAATGTTTCAATAATCAGATCGTTATTTTCCAAATAAATTTTATAGAACATATTCTACATTATAATTTATCTTATTAAAGTAAGTGCATCACCTATATTCTTTCTATGGAAAATTGCCTGTTCGTAGATTACACTTTCCGTTTCATCATCAGAAATAAATTTTAATCCGATTGGTTCATTGGGAATTCTAATTGCGACTAACTTTCCTCCGCCTAAAAATATAATTTGATAATTTTCGATAGGCACTTGCTGTATTATTCCCTTAAATTTAGGAATGAATGAAACTTCTCTTCTTTTCATCTGCGCTTCACTAAGATAAAAAGAGCCGCATAACTCTTTAAATCTTAAATCTGTAAAGCTTTTATATTTATCAATATTTTTAGTTTTGAAAATATTATATAGTTCATTGTAGAAGTTATGAATTTCATTAAATAAGACTTTCTTATTCTCATTTATAAGGTCAACTGATTTTTTCCATCCCTCATGGTCATATGGAACATCAGCATCAAACTCACCTATAATTCGGAACTCTTTTCTGGAATCTTTATCCTTTGAGAAGTCTGGAATTGAGATATCTGAAATTAATATTCTAGGTTTTGAGTAATCCAAAGCATCTCTAACAGAAATTTTGCCCTTTACGATAGCTTTTTTATTTATAAGATCTTCTTCCTCATAAGGGAGAATACTCAAAGAATAAAATTGTTTTCCAGATGACAATAAGTTTGCATTTACAGGCCAGTCTAAAGCAACTCCTCCATGTTCATAACTTGAAAAACATGGTAAATCATTTATCTTTAAATCAATTGCACATTCTCTAGAATCAATTGAAAATTCATATATCGGATTACTATATTTATGTCGCATGGTTATTAATTCTATATTATTCTTTACAGCTATTATCTAAACATATTGGCGAGCCATCTACGGATAGTGTATTTTTATCAATACTAGCCCTAGCTATAACAATGTTCAAAGTATATCCATCCTTTAATTTAGATATCGTAACTGCATATATTTTATCAGGAAGATTCCATTGATAAAGTTTTGAATTAGAAAAATCCAATTTTTTGTCTGGTTTTAATTTTACTTTATAGGAACCGTATTTTTTATCCAATTTGGAGATTATAGACTCCGGACTTTTATTCGTTTCAACAAAAGATGTAAAAGCTTGTATTACTTTTTTATTGTTTACTATTACATTTATTCTATTATTTTCAATATCGAAAAAGCTAATAAGATTAGTCTTAACGTTACCCTCATCAATTTTATTTCTGTAAACCCAGGCTTTACTTTTATCGGCAGTTCTATCTAAAGAAACGTGTTGAACTTTAGAAAACAAGGTTTCTACATTTTCATTAAAGGTTGCTTTATCCAAATCAAAGACACCATTTTCAGCCCCCAAATATTTAGGATTTTCTTTAGTTTGAGATTGACAGTTTTGAAATAAATTCATTAAAATTATTAAAATAAAAATATGAGATCTATTCTTTTTTGGGTTCTTCATCTGTATAAGTTTTAGGATTATTAAATAGTGTTTTTTCCTCAAATAATGGGAATTTATCACTTTTCTTGGGCTGACCCGTTATTTTTGAGGTTGTAATTTCGTAGCAAGTAATGGTAATTTCTGCTGGTTTCCAGACCCCCTTTGATTGTTCATATTGCTTACCCACATCCTTATCATATCCATAAGTTTTGGTGAATGTGAATGTGGTGCTTAACTGTCCTTCTACCTTCCATTTTTCCAATTTTTGCTCAGGGAAGTTTCTGCCTCCCCTAGTTACAGCAGCAATAGTCACAACATCATTACTTTTACAACCTGCCTTTACACTAATAGGCACTTCTACAGTTACTAATTGTTCACTTTCCTTTTTACCATCCAGACCATCAATTCTATTATAAGACAATGTAAAATCAAATTTTACCGCTAAACCCGCTTCGAATGTTATATAAATTTCTGAATCTGTTAAATATGCAATCGCATCAATAATCCATTGTATTATTTTACCAATAAGTCCTGCTTTTCCAAAAATTGGGACTAAATCAACACTAATTGTTATCCCGATAAATGGATCTGCTTTAAATCCTCCTTTATAAACAGGAACTATTTGTTTTGTACTGGCTTCCCCAAATTTTTTGCTTAATGCGAAACCAATATTTGGAGGATCGATTGAGAAATCAATCTCTATAACTTTTTTACTTACAGCAGCGCTATCAGCAGGATTTGTGCCATCAGGGCTTAAAACTTGGAGAACTGTCCTACTATCATTAAATGTTGTAACGAGTACATCAACAGTTCTTTTAATCCCTTCAAAACCTAATGAATGTTCTTTGCCATTTACGGCACATTTTCCCACAATTGACCATCCAAGATTTGAGGATTGAGTATTTTCTATTTGTAAATCGTCCTTTAAATACTTAAACTTATATCCTCTATGAATGCCATTCATTCTTTGCCTTTCATATTTAATTTTGCCAGAATAACCAGCACCAATTGTGATAAGGAAAGCGATTTCCCATTCTATATCTGGATATACTTTTATTTTGGCTATTTGATTTGGATAACGGCATGTACTAATTGGTAAGAAAAAAGTTTGAGCCAAGTCGTCTGCTAGATTGAAATATCTAAATAACCAAAGCATATTTAATGCTTCTGGACTTTTATAAAGAGGATTAATTTTTTTGTATTCCTGCTGTACAAATTCAAACGCCGTTTTATTGTACAAATACCTCAGTTTTAAAGTAATTTCATGATCATTTTCAATTTTATAATCCGTGCCGTCTTTCCATTGTTGTACAGCTGCAGGATTGTAAGATCTATCCGTTTTTATAACATCTTTATCCTTTTTATTTTCTTCTGTAGTAGCTATGCCTGCTTCTTTTTGTTGCTGCTGGTGTGTGCTATCATCTCGCCTGGTAGCTCCATTGTTAAGGGCAGAATATACTTTATCGACCTGGAAAACATTTTTGTGTTCGGTGTGTTTTTGTCCATCATCCAAGAGTAAACCCTGGCAATATTGATTTTGAGTTTTAAGATTGCCTAAAGTTATGGTAATATCTTTACGGTTATCGCCAGCTATAAGGGTAAAGATCTGTGTAGTTCTATCAATAGGTTTCTGAGTATCATTTTCATCAAATATAACTAAGGACTCTCGTTCTTTATCTTCTTTGTCCTGAATAGTGATCTTTGAATATCCACAGGGGTCGAATTCTCTACGAGTGTATTGAATATCACCAATATACTGAATGGTAATATTTTTCCCTTTTTCTATTCTGGATAGATAATTATCCATTAACTCTTCAGACACTATAAATCGACTAGAGATAGACTTTTTACTATCTATATCTTTAATTCCTAATATTTTAGCGTCATACTCCAGCATATCGGTTGTAGGATCATCATAAAAATTTCTGAAATCTACCCGCTCTTCTTTTTCATTTGTTCCATATATTATTCCAGGCTCGTTGTAATATTTATAAATTTCGAGTGCAATTGTAAATTTTTTATTAGCGGTTTGATTTTTTTTCCAGTCAACTTCTATTGGGAATGACGTTTTATAATAGGCATTACAGTTACTTGCAGAACCATCACTCTGAGAAATATTGAAAGTTTTAGCTTCTTTCCATAAATTATTATCCTCAAACTGATCTGTTTCTTTTAAATCCTTGGCTTTATCCTCTTCTAATAAATAAACTTTACCCCGATACTTATTTTTTTTATCAAGATTATAACCATGTAGCATTATTTCTAAGTTTACGCTATCTCCATAATGCTTCACATCCTCACTTTTATTAAAGTAAGCATAACAAATATTTGATTTTGTTATAGGCATAATGTAAAAATAAAATCCGGTACCTGGACTTTCGCTAAAAAGCTCTACCCTTTGCTTAAAACCATAATAATAGCTATATCCTGAAGGATTAAATAAAAAATTACTACCTACCTTATATTTCAACCCCAGTCCGAATTTACTAATCGGAGTTGTTCCGCCACTTAAAGGTCCCCAAAGGTTTTCTGTCACGTCTTCTGAATTTGCATTTTTTAAACTTTCAAAAAATACATCATAAATAAAGGCCCATCTTGCATTTTCTATGGTATGCTTTGGGTTAGTTGTTTTGCCACCGACACATCGCTCATTAACAAAAAACTCATTGTTGTTCTCTGTATTCAGATAAATGCCCATTCCCTTTTTAAGGATATAAACATGGCCATTTTCTTTCCAAAAACAATGTTGTAACCCTTTTTTATCTTCTATATTATCTGACATGACTTACTCGGCATTTAAAAATTCGTAAAAATCAGCCTTATCAAGCTCTTTTATATTCACCAGTGGATTAATCTGCGATTGCTGTTCTTCATCGGCATTATCAATATTCTGCTGAGAAGGTTCCCCTTTCTGCCCGGTTTTGGCAAAAAAGATGCAGGGCGAACCACTGATGGTGCAAACACCTTTGCTATCTTCTACCAAAACCTGTCCACTGTTAATTAATACCATATCTTTATACATGCCCTTCCATTCGGTTAGTGCAGGCAAACAGGGTTTAAAACCACCCGGGGTTGGCTGAAGTTTACATTGGCCAAAAGTGTTTTTTTCAAAAGTCATTCCGATATCTACATGAGACGCAATTAATTTTTGTGCGCCATCTTTATCGTTCACATAATGCTTTTGCTGGGTAAGCACTTTCAATTTATCGGTTGTGGTACCAAACTGACATTGGCAGGTGGCACCTTGTACAATGATTTCTTTCTGTGACATTTCTCTTCTCCTTATTTAACCCAATACCCTAGCCCAAAATCCTTTTTTCTTTTCAAGAGGTAAACCTTCGTTTCCCTCTTGAATTAACAAATGCTGATCTGTTCTCGGCATGCTGCTTTCAATTTCATAAGCAGAAAATGCAATGCGTTTAATGCTTATTTCTTCACCGTTTTCCTTTTTATAAAGATTCCAGTCAATCCGGGCGTGTTTAAGCAAACCTCCATCCTGATCTAAATCGCAGGTGGCATTTAATTTCATTTTTAAAGCCCCTTTTTGGCTCATTTGTATCTTTTGTTCTTCAGTAACATCAATTTCTGAAGAAAAATGTGCTTTGAATGTCCCATAATCTGTATAGTTAGGCTCAACAGATTGAACACCTTCGAAAGCCATGTTTTTATAAGCGATAACGGGAAAAAATAATGTGCTTTGCCGGGATAAGTTGCCATCATATTTTAGGTACTGGGGATGAAAAAATACATTCCAGAACATATCTGCCCTCAATGCATATTCAAGCTCAAACCTATCCGATATCTTTTTCTCCATCTTTTCTAAATATAGCTCGGCATATCTTCCTTCATACTTATCGGAGATCTTTTCGGCTACCTTTTTCCAGCGGTCTAAAATCTCATTATGGTTAACAATTCCCCTGAATATTTCATTTTTCGAATTTACATCAACTTTTAAGGGATAAATGGCGCTCATGGCCATACTGGCTAACTGTTCGCCCACAAAATCGGGTTCGTGCCGATCTATGAAAAGTTCTGTTTTATCAAAGCACAACTGCCAAACTTTATTTTCATCTCTAAATTGGTTCACCTGCAGGTGGATCTGATAATCTAACCTTTTTGTCGATTCTTGATTGCCTTGGTCGTAATATTTAATGGTAATGCCATAGCTCCTTGCAGAACGTGGCCTAGGAGCAAAATCAATCGCATGATCGATATTAAGTTTAATTTTTCCCTGAGCTGCAGAATTTGAAAGGTTACTTACTTTTTCCATAACCGAGCGTATTAATAATTAATCCTGTTGCCATTGGCATTTGGCGCCATAGGCTGTACGATGCCGTAAGAACTTTTTCTATCTGCCGACCAATGCAAATACTTGTTCCTTAGTATGCGCAGATCTTGTTGTTGTTGTTTTTCCTTTTGATAATCGGCATATTTCTGCTGCGGTATTTTTGCACCTGCATATTTCCTGTCTAAATCACCAAGCGGCTTAAAAGTATAAGGCTGTCCGTTACCCATTACATAATCTTTTAAATAACCTTTTACCCTCACCAAAAGGGCATCATCTGAAATGCTATATTTTGTTTCTTCTACCTTAGTGGTATTGATTGGGTTATTGGCCATTTTAGCGTATTGCGCCATAAAATGCAATGGAATATAGCTATATTCTTTTTTAATCAGTTTGCGCGAACCTTTTAAAGCGAAATAAGCAAAGCCACCTGTAATTTCAAGTTCTTCTTCTTTAAACCAGGCCTGTTCTATTAACTTTCTTTTAAATGGTTCGAGGTTATTCCTATTGGTCCATGTGGTTTCCAGTTCTTCTTTTACCTCAGGGCCAGTATCGTAACTCCCACCTACATCACTATGCACCCCTGGAAAAGATTTCTCTTTACCCATGTTTACCCTGGTAAGCGAGAAATTCTGTCTGTGCTCGTTCTCTGCAACAAAATGGATAACGTTTTGCGCCCTACCTATTTCATTTAAATGAAGCTCTTCAACATCGTTAAAATTAGGCGTCGGACTGATGTATTTTGAGTAAGAAGATACGGTATCGAAAATACCCAAAAACCGAACTTTAACTTGGTTAAGTTCAATTTTAAAGCCTGCCTGCTGGCACATGAGTCCTAAATGTCCACAAGCTGGTAATACCTGGGCACTTGTTGATTTACCATCAGAATCGAATTTAGCTACAGATCCAGATCTCGGCTCAACAACAACACTTGGTTTGTAAGACGATTTTCCGATTTCGTATACAAAGTTTCTGGCTGCAGCAGCGCCTCTGCTAAAGCCAAAAACATCGAAAGTTATACTCCTTAATTTTTTGCTGCTATTGGCCATTATAATCCGGCTCAATTTTTCGGATACAATTTTTTCGCAGGCTATCCTTACTTTTCCCCTGATTCCGGTATCTCCAGAACCAAAAGCATATCCAATGGTACTATCCTCCTTTTTATCCTCAGTACCGATACCTTCGATATATAAGCTTGTACCTTTATCATAATTATCCCAAAGCCTGGCTACGTTAGACCAATCGTTATAATAACTACTTTCATCGTCGTCTTTCCCATTTTTTTGAAAAGCGCTTGTATTGGCAAGCCTTTCGTTGGTATTTGTTTTACTGTTTTTTGTACCATCGAAGAAAATACCCAAATTAATATCGAGGTATTCGGTTGAATTATTTTTAGGGGTATATGCACCCAATTTAACGCTAGTCATGTTAATCCAGATTTTCGCTGATCTTAATTTTACTGTTGATCAGTTTTATTTCTTCATCTTTATTTTTTAACGATACCTGTGCAGCAGTTTTGCTGTCATTTAATTTGATCACAAGATCGATCGGATTGGAGTTGCCAAGTTTTTCAAAAGCAGAAATGATTTCTTTTTCGTCAAATGGCCTGATATCCAATCCATTTTTTTTTCCCGATTTATCCTTCCAGATCAATGTAAAGTAATTGGGTACGGCTCTTAAAGCATATTCATTTGCAGATAGTTCTTCCCCTAATCTGTTTTCCTGCTCTCCGTTTAAATAATTATAAAATAATGTACTTGCTTTTCCTTCATCAGGCAGGATAAGCTGTGGCCGCCAATTGTATCGCTTACGGTAAGTTTCGTAAATATCCATATCCGGAGCACCATATTGGCTAATGCGGTTCTTGATTTCAGGTTTCATTACCATATCATCAGCCAGCGTAAGCTGAATGTAATTGGGCTTGAACATGTATTTAGCATTATCGTAGGCTTTTTCTGCGGTAATAGTAGTATCATGTGCCTGAAACGCCCCAACCTCCGTTTGGAAACCAGCCCCGCTAAGCCAAACCATTACTCTTCCTTTTGGGGCGAGGCCAACTTTAATCAAGGTATAAGTTTCTTTTTTATTGTTCATCGTATTGATGAAACCTTCCTTAAATAACTTGCTGATTTTATCTTTATCCAGTTTCCATGTTCCGGTATAAAATTTCTTTTCTATCAACGAGAGCCAGGTAAAGTTTAACGAATCTGGGGCTTCCATTTGTTTGGTGGATACGCTCATCACACCACCATCGTTGCCCCAACCAGTATTTTGGGTTCCCCAAATGGCGTCAAAACTGTAGGTAAAATCATTGGCTATTATGGCTCCTTTATAAACTTCAACCGGGTATTCTTCTGGAGCCGAAACCGTACCTGTCCACTCAAATTTTTCTTCCATTTTTTGTCCTTTGCAACTTGTTATCGCCAATAAAATGAACGACAGCAATAAATAGCTGTTTTTTTTAAAACTCATGATTTGTTACCGCTTGATACGATTTTCTTGTTGCTGGCCAATGATAAATTTTGCGAAGTAGCTTCAACATTCATTACCTGAGCAATCTTTTCCAATTTAACGCCAACACGCAATTCGTATTTTTGAATCACCTCTATCGTAATATTCTTTGCCTGTTTTATGATTGCCATCGTTAGAAAAGATTAGATTTTTCTGCACTGTTAAGCTCTACAATTTTACCGCTCTGCATGGTCATGTTTTCTTTTGCACTAAACATGCTGATCTCTGAAGCAATTTCGTTTGAGGTATCGGCAGTTCTTTTAAAATCCTTTGTTGCAAGCTCTGTTCTGTTGTTTGATGTTTCAGAAACATCGCCAACAGCACTTAACGAATAATTATTGCCGGCAGTGGTGGCAATATCCTTACCTGCATTGGTCGATTGATTTTGTCCAACCTGTACATCCATATTCTCCCCTACATTAATCTGCATGTTCTTGCAGTTTAGGGTCATGTTCTCTAGTGCCGTAATGGTAATATTATTGCCTTTGGTATCAATATGAATAATATTATTATGTATATCCGTGATTTTTATCCCCTGACTGTTTGCATCATCATCAAACTCCAGCAAATGCCCGCTTCTGGTAATGATACTCTTCAAGTGGTTTTTAATTAAAGGACTGCTATCAACACTCGCGCTATGGTAAACACTTCCCATTACCACCGGGCGGGCCACATTACCTTCTTCAAAAGCAATCATTACCTGGTCATCAATCTCTGGAATCGCAAAATAACCACGGTTATTGCCCCTGTCGCCTACACCTGCACTTGGCGTAACCACTCGCAACCACTCGGTTACATCGTTTGTTAAACATTCCCATTTAAATTTAACCTTAATACGCCCCTGTCCCTGTGGATCGTTGTTATCGATCACATCTGCCAGTTGCATATCAGGTTGTGGCTTTTGGAAGTTTTTTACCAGAATGCGCTCGGTGGTAGCTACTTTCCCTTCAAAATTATTGTGGTATTTACCGTTCTCATCAATATGATGTTTAATGCTTGTAATGAGGAATTTACCCAGGCTTTCTGTCGAAAAAGAAAGTTCTTTTCTTAAACTCATCGTAATTTCGGCAATACTGCCTATGCTCAAACCTGCATTATCTCCTCTTGCGGTTACTTTTAAAAGCTCGCTGGTATTGGCCTTTTCTTCGTTTTCTACCAGGCTTTTAATATCGCCATTATTATCTACACGTATTAAAGAGGGCTGGTTGAAGGTTTTACTGAAAGTGAGGTTGGAAGCTTTAATGGCATGTGATAAATCAGGAGTACCATCTACTTTGCCTGTGCTCTCGCTCAGCAACATCTCATTTTGCTTCGGATTGTAGGAAAATCGTTTATTTTTAATCGGAGCGATTTCCATTGCATATTGCATTTCCTGAACATCTCTTCCGTAAAATAAACCGATTTCTTTTTGTACATCCGGCTTGCCAAAATTAAGCTGTTTACCATCATAGAAAAACCATTCGTGGTATTCGGCCGAAAGCCTATTTAAAAAGGCAAAATCACTTTCTCTATATTGAATGATGTAATCGATCGGTGTGGTTCTTGCCGCATTGGCCACCACTTTTAAATCGTTGGCAGGTGTATCCTTTGTTGCTAATTTTACGATCTCATTCAGGTCTTTATCTAAATATGAACCCAGATCTGGTCCGCGATCGATTAAAATGGTCGGACTATAACCGCTTACGATTACAATGCCGTGATAACCATGATTCTGTGATAGTTCGACTTTAGAAATCAGGCCCACAAAGTTTTGCATGCCTTCCGGCGAATGACCAAATGATGCGGTCAAGGTTTTACCCACAAAATCCCGGCTATCGTCCAAACTAATCAGCCCGGGTGCACCCATTTGATCATGGTTAAAACGCAGCTCGAAATAATGGTGTTCGTTAAAAGCCTGTGTGAGGCTAAAAGAAGCAAAGTGGGTAATTTCCTTATCCTCTATATTGATTTCTGCAATGAGTTTCTTTTCCATATTAATTAATCTTGATCACAAAAAATGCCCTAAACTAAATCCAGTTGTCATTTTTTAAATGCATACCTGGAAATGATTCCATTTATGTAGGCATGTTCAGATCAGTTTTGTGAGTGGCTGCCGAACCAAACATTTTACCTGGATGGTAATTGTTTTTTACTACAAAATATTTGCGTTGGTTAGACATATTGAGCTTTAATTGAGATGTCATGTGGAAATTGCCGCAGGACTGAAAAGTATTAATTTTAGATGTTAGGTAGATAAAAAATAGGATTGAACTAAAAGCGACCGGTGTAAACCAGTCGCTTCAGTTTAATTATGTCTGATGACTAAGCTTTAGGCCAATCATTTTCGTGTTCTGCATTGCCCAGTTTTAGTTTACGGGCAGATACTACGAAACTTAATGTCATCGGTGTATTATCGTTTACCGCAATACCTTCATTATATTGAATGATGTAACCGTCTTCGAAAGACAATTCTTTCATTTTCGCATCTTCTTCGCCTTTTTTGAAAACCAATGTTCCAGAAAGCGGCTTATATTGGTTATTAACCATTGATTCGATCACTGAAGTATCTTCGGTTGATTCGATTTCGATGTGAATGGTACCACCATAAACACCTGAAGATGGACGGCCTTTTGCGTCAACATCTCTATTTAATGAAAAGCTGCACTGTAGTACATCAAATTCTTTTGATCCTAAGTTTAAACGGGTTTTGAATGCCATTGTAGTAAAGTTTTAATGTTTTTAAATGAATGAATTGCGTTGAGCGGTTGGCGTGGAGCGAAGAGCATGGGGTTTAAACATACAACTTCAACCTTCCTACCTTCAACCTTAGACTAGGCTTTTGGCCAATCGTTAAGATGCTCAGCGTTGCCTAACTTAAGCTTTCTTGCTGAAATCTGGAACTTAAGCGTCATCGGGTGATCGCCAACAATGTTGATTCCTTCGGAATATTTAACAATGTAACCGTCTTCGAAGTTAACTTCTTTCATTTTGGCATCTTCCTCTGTTTTCTTGATCAGAAGGGTTCCTGTAATAGGTTTGTACTGGTTGTTTACCATCGCCTCGATTATTGAGGTGTCTTCGGTTGATTCGATCTCAATATCGATGGTACCGCCGTAAACTCCGGAAGAAGGTCTTCCTTTAGCATCTACATCGCGGTTTAACGCATAGGCACAATGAAGTACATCGTACTCCTTGCCCGAAAAATTTAATCTAGCTTTGAAAGCCATAGTTTTAAAATTTAAAGGTTAAAAAATTGATTATTGTAGCCTCTGCTACTGTATTCATTCAACCAAATATCAGGCCAAAACTGGGATATAACGCTCATTAATAAGTGGTAAACAAATAGTAAAAAACAGAAAATTTATGTTTATCGCCTAAAAACGCAGTTATAGATTGTGTTTTCTGTGGAAAAGATGTGGAAAATCTGATCTATCTTTAATGTTACAAACACGTTATTAATCCAGAGTGTACTATAAGACTGTAGCGATTATACACAAAGTGTAGCGTTTTAGGACAAGCTGAATAATAAATCATTACGATGGTCTGCCAGGTCGCAGACCATTTTGCCTTTAAATCAACTGCGATCCAAATTTTTCCATCTTGGCCAGCCATTTTTGACTGTAATGATTTTCAAGAGAATGCAATTCGCCAATTGTATTGGTAAGTACAGGACTCATTCTGCATTTCTCAAAAACAACTTTTTTGATGGAAAGGTAAGTTGTTTTCTTATTTGCTTTCCATTCTTTAAAGGTTGCCTCATCTAAAATAGACACAATTCTTCCCGAACGACCGCTAAAATTATTATTTACATTTTGCTGTTGTGTAGTAAAAATCTGATCGGGCATAAATAAGCGATCGAAAAAGCCTTTAATTTTTGCGGGAATATGATCTACGTATACCGGGCAAAAAAGCACAATATGATTACTTTGCCTGATCGCCGTTAAGGCTTTCTGCAAATCGGGTTCTAACTCGGCAATCTGTCTGTTATTAAACAGCTTGTTCGAATTAAATATCAGATCGATAATGGCCAACTCCCTTACGGTAGCGCCAACACTTTCTGCACCTTGCTTATAGGCGTTAATCAGGAAATTTGTAGATGCGTTTTTTTCAATATCCCCATTCAGAATAAGTACTTGCTTCATTTTTTTTGATTAATCTGATCAGGCCGATGCATTACAAAATTATAAAGAATTTGTTAAGTGTTATGCATAACCCATAAAAAAACCCAACGCTATGGTTGGGTTTTTATTTTCAGCTATCAAAAACTATTGCTGATTATACTCTGAACTCCATGTGGTACTTTCATCTTCACCTTTATGTCCATCCAGTTTTACCACAAAACTTTTGGCCGGAAAATATGGCGTAATATGAATATCCAGGTGGATTCTGTCTTTTTGTTGCTCATCTCTTTCGAAACGCATGATCTTAAATCTTTCGATCAAACGGTCAGCACCCTGAATACCATCTAAGAATTTCACAATCTGACCGCGTAAATCCTGTTCTGTTTTAGAAGTCCAGTTTTCGAATGCCCTTCTGTTCAGGAAATCGAATAATACTTTGGTAATGTAATCGAATACACGTACAACCGAATAAGTCTGTAAACCGATGTTATCGCCATTAAATAAGGTTTTGGCAGAAAAAGCCATTACTTTACCATATTCGTTAACCATTGGTACCAAGCCTACTCTTTCCAGATGAGAGATTTCGCTTTTCTTTAAATCAAATTTTACGCCATCTACCTCATTTATGGCACCATGTTTTTTACCTGCAGTAACCTGCGACATTAAGGTATAGTACATTTTACCTGCAAGTGCAGCTGATCCGGGTAC
>Ga0265798_10004034_pt1 | contig 20542 bp, 23 predicted proteins | sample P3T30metagenome_FD_192430 | JGI IMG/M metagenome (GOLD analysis project Ga0265798, IMG submission 192430) | Plant litter microbial communities from East Loma Ridge, Irvine, California - P3 T30 | ecosystem: Environmental > Terrestrial > Plant litter > Unclassified | place: USA: California... | reverse complement strand
TACAGCGGGCGACGGGCAAGCCCTCCCGTATCATCTGCCGCCAGACCTTGCGCACACCCTAGACCGCGAAATTCTTGGCGAACACGCGCGCGATCTCGGGCTTGAGAGCAACATCGTGCCGTGCCCGCGCCGACGGGCGTGTCGGATCCTGTCGCTGCGCGACGCGCTCGTGGTAGGTAGATGGGGCGATCGGCAGGACACGGCAGATCGGCTCGACCCCATAGGCATGGCGGTGATCGTCAATGAACGCGATCATTGCCGGAACGGGCGGTCGAGCTCCGCCTGCGCAAAATATGCGGACGCCTTACGCAGAATCTCGTTGGCCTGCCGCAGCTCACGGACCTCGCGCTCGAGCGCCTTCACCTTGTCCGCAACCTCGGTCGGGACACCGGCACCCTTGCCGCTGTTGACCTCAGCCTTCTTCACCCACTCATGCAGCGTCTGCGGAACGCAGCCGATCTTCTTCGCGATCGACACCACCGCTGCCCATCGCGAGGGGTGATCCCGCTCGTGGTCGAAAACCATCCGTACCGCGCGTTCGCGAACTTCCGGCGCAAACTTGTTCGTCGTCTTGCTCATACAGGCTCCACCTTCTCAGGAGTTCGAGCCTCCGGCAAACCCGGCGCGGTTCAAATACGTCATAAATTGAAGATCTTATAGTACGCTGGAATAAACAATTTAGCCGGCTTGGGTAAGCATGTTTTTTCCCGAAATATCGGTTGCACACCGTTTTGTAGGTGCGATACGGACTGAGAAATTAGGGGGTACAATGATCGAAATCTTTTTATCGCTGGCTGGGGTTGTTGCTCCCACCGTCGCCGCACAAACTCGTTAATGCTATCGCTATGAGGCATTGAACGCCGCATCTGCTGGTCCAGTACAACCTGTTTGAGTTCGTCGTGACCGCGATTGGGCACGATACGGTGGGAATCGAGCATTTTACGCTGTGACGGCCACTTCGAACAAAACGGCGATCCGGAATCCGGTGCCCGCGCACAAAACACGCGGCAGATCACCGTAACTCCGGTGAACAGCTTCACTAGCATTTAGTTATTAGTGATGGAGTCCAGCTTTTTCAGGGTCACGATACGATGATAATTGGCGGCGGCAGCCGGATTCAAGGCGTATGCGTGCCGAAAAGCGTTAGTGTTATTGCCACAATGTGCATCTACACCTCCGAACAAATATAAGAATTTAGCATCAGATAGATTATACATATAATTCAGAATATCATGCGGAAAGCGTATCGCTTTACAATGTGCAGTTGAAAACCGTGCATTTATGATGCCGCTTTCCGATAATATAACAACTGCAATATTTCGTATTATTAGCGCTAAGCGCCGCAAGGACATTATGATGGGCGAATTTCGTATCGGTCTAGATTTGGCCAAGTATGCGTTGCTACTTCTGTCTGCTTCGTTGCCGACTTTGGCTTATGCTCAAGTCGTCGGAGAGGTGCCCGCCCCGGAACGAGCCTCGACAGACGAGAACGGCGTCAGCGTTGCCACAGGCCTGTTTCGATTTCCGCGGACAGACTTGGCAATCGGGACCGGGCGCGGCGCGATCAGCGATGCGCGTATATATGGGCGGCAAGCCTATCAAGATGCAAAGATTTCATTGTACAACCCTTCCAATACAACCGGTCCAGTTGTCGTTGGTACTGGTGACCAGACATACTACTTCAATCGAAGCGGCAATGGCTTCGTTACAGCTTCGGATGGAACGAAGCTTATATCGAGCGGTGGCGTGTACCAACTGATCCTTTCCGACGGAACGACCTACACCTATGGTCAGGTCGAAAGAGCGTCGCGGCATGCTGATAGCCGAGAGTATGATTATGATGCTTACGCCTATCTGTCAGCCATTAAGTCACCCGACGGCCTTCAAAAGACTTTGTCATGGCAGATATCGTCCTATTGCGTATATGGTTCGAACAGTGACACGACGTGCAGATTGAGTGCCCAATCTAACTCGGGGCCGCCACCTCAGTTTTGGATCACAAGACTATCGTCGGTGTCCAGTAGCGCTGGCTTTCGAATAGACTATCAGTATGCTGGTTCCTCGTTAAGCAACGGTCGGCAAGGTCCGACCGATGCCCAAATTACTGCGTGGAAGCGACTGACCGGTGCTACTACAGGTAACGCGCAGGGGGGCAGTGGCGCATTACCCAGCGTGAGCTATAACTATGTCAGATCGAGCATCAGTGCCGGTTACGTGTCGACAGATGATGTCACCGACGGACTGAATAGAACGTATCGCTATACTAAACAGGTTGGCGGGTCGGGCAATTACGAGGCGATCCGGCGTCCTGGTAGCGCAGCTGACAACGTCCGGGTCAACATGGATTCAGCATCGCGTGTTACTTCAATCATCAAAGATGGCGCAACATGGTCCTATCAATTTGCAATGCCGACTTCTGATAAGTCAACATTGGTCGTCACAGATCCGACGAACCGGACGCGTAAATATGAATCAAGCTTGTCTGATGGGCTTCCGACGCGGATTGAGGACGAGTACGGTCGGGTAACCAGCTATTCCTATGACGCAAACCATCGGTTGTTGACTGCCACATCACCGGGCGGGCAGGTCAGCAGCTATGAATATGACAGTCAAGGCAATACCACCAAGACTGTAGTTACGGCAGTTGGTGGCGCAACCATTTCAAGCTCGGCAACGTATGGAGATTTTAGTTGTTCGACCGTGGGCATTTGCAACCGAATGGCAACAAGTACTGATCCTCGCGGCGTGACCACAACGTACAGCTATGATGGAACGCATGGCGGCATCACATCCGCCGTCATTACGAATCCAGGAGGGGTAAATCCCAGCACTCAGACCCGTTACACACAGGTGGCCGGTGTTTGGTTGCCAAGCTCTACGTGGTCATGTCGAACTCAGGCAAACTGCGAAAATACTCTAGACGCTGAGACGACTAGAACTCAGTATAATCTTAATCTTTTACCGTCTTCAGTTACGAGCGGCGCGGGGGATGGTTCGCTTCAGTCGACGGTGAACTACACGTATACGGGGGCGGGTGACGTACTGTCGGTGGATGGACCGCTTGCCGGCTCTTCCGACACCACTCAATATTACTATGACGCAGCACGTCAAAGGCTTGGCCAGATCGGCCCAGATCCGGATGGTGGCGGCCCCCGGCTCCGTCCGGCGTTGCGCACAGGATATGACGGCTGGGGACGGGCAACGACAGCGGCACAAGGTTCTTCAACGGATCAAGCGGCCACGGCGCTCGATAGTATGACGGTTAGCCAAATGCAGGTGGCAAACCTTGACGACGCTGGGCGCGCGACTTCGATCGCCCTGTCTGCGGGCGGCACGATATTTTCACGCGTCGATTATAAATACGATGCAGCCGGCCGACCGACGTGCACTGCTCAGCGGATGAATCCCAGTGCTCTGGGTAGCGCGAATGATGCCTGTAATGTCGGAGCCGATGCCGCCTTTGGTCCGGATCGAGTGTCCTTGGTTCAATACAGTCCGGCTGGGTCGGGCAACCCCAGCGCAACCAGCGTCACGAGCGCCTACGGAACGCCCGCCGCCTCGACCGAGACTATAGTTCAGAGCGTCACCGGAAAGACCGCGACCGTGACCGATGGCAACGGCAATGTGACCAGCTATGGCTACGACGGTTTCGACAGGCTTTCGACTACGACCTACCCGGGTGGCAGCTACGAGGGATTAGGATACGATGCCAACGGCAATGTAACCAGCCGTCGTCTACGCGACGGGCAGGTGCTCTCCTTTGCATACGACGCGCTAAACCGCCGCACGTTCGACAGTAATCCAAAGACGAATGTCGCCGAGGTGGACGTCAGCTACAGCTACGACAATCTGGGGCGCCTGCTAAACGCCAGCGACGGTAATGGCTGGACGAAGACGTTTGCCTATGATGCTCTCGGACGAGCGACGCAGCAGGGAAGCAACGTCTCTGGCACCGCCCTGCAATATGATACCGCTGGACGGATGACGCGGCAGACCTGGGGCGATGGTTTCTACGTCACCTACGAGTATGACGTGACGGGCAAGATGACCGCGATTCGGGAGAATGGCGGCCCGGTCCTGGTGGTATTCGAATATGACGACCTTGGACGGCGCACCCGGCTCGGGCGATCCAACGGAACCGAGACGCGCTACAGCTACGATGCTGCTTCTCGCTTGACCACCCTGACACAGGATCTCGCCGGAACCGCACGGGACCAGAGCTACACCTTCACCTATAACCCGGCGGGCCAGATCGTGTCGCGCACGGCATCGAACGACGCCTATGCCTGGACCGGTGCCGTGAAAGTCGACCGCAGTTATGCAGTTAACGGGCTGAACCAGTATACGACTGCCGGGCAGACAAGCTTTGGCTATGATGGTCGCGGAAATCTGACAAGCTCGGGCGCTACGACGTACCAGTACAACACCCGCAACCAGCTGTTCATGACCGGGGCTAATCAACTCCTCTACCGCAACCCAGCTGGTGAACTGGGGCAAACGCCTGGAACAAACTATGACTGGGTGAACGGGCAGCTGGCCCAGGAATCGGCGAGTGGCGTCCAGCGTCGTTATGTCTACGGACCAAATGCTGACGAAGTACTGGTCTGGTATGAGGGGGCCGATACAAGCGACCGGCGCTGGCTTCACGCCGACGAGCGTGGCAGCATCATCGCGGTCAGCGATGATGCCGGCAATGCCCTGGCGGTGAACAGCTACGACGAATACGGCATTCCCGGCACGAACAACCAGGGACGTTTCCAATATACGGGCCAGGCCTGGCTTCCCGAAATTGGCATGTACGACTACAAGGCGCGCATGTACTCCCCGACGCTTGGTCGCTTCATGCAAACCGATCCGATCGGGTACGGGGACGGTCTGAACTGGTATAATTATGTCGGCAGCGATCCGATTAATAAAACAGATCCTAGCGGACTTGCGGTCGATCCAGGATGTTATGGCAATGGACCGGTGCATTTCGATGCCACAACGGGAAGCTTGGTTCCTAACAACGATGATATTCTTGTATGTAAACGGAATGGTCTAGTATACGATCCTTTCCCCGATGGTTACAATGCCGTAAAACCTGATGATCGCGCAGGATATGGATCAATTCCAGCTGCGGCGTTGCAGAAAAATGTCGCTGCTAAGAATGATCCAAAATGCAACCTAGCTTTATCGCAGGACGGACAGATTTCATACGAAGCCACGGCGGGTGCGCTAATTGTGGGAGGCGGCATAACAGGCTCTCGAGGCACATTTATAAATCTTGACACCGGGACGACGGGCAGCTTTTTTTCGGTGGGTGGTGGCGTTGGTTTAGATATAGGTGCTGCACAAGTTGCAGGCAAGGTTTATAGCCTCGCTCTATTAAATAAGGGTGGAGCTTCTATTAATGGAAGCTACCTAAAGGGGGCAGGGTCTTTTAATTTTTCTCTCGGCGAAAAAAGCATTACTTACTCTGGCTTCAGTTTTGGAGCTGGACTTGGCAAGTTTAGGATAGGCGGCTCAGCTACAGCGGGTGGAACCCGTCTCTATGGCTGCAAGGTTCGAGGCCAGTGATGGTCGCTCGCTTGCGCGCCACGCTTTACTCGCTCGGTTTAATCATAGGCTTGAGCGGGTGCGAGAAAAATGGCCCGACCATAAAGGACCCCTCTTATTTTTTGGGCTGCTATCAGCTTGGAAAAGAGCAAATCGAGATATCAGCTCGGGCCATTACAATTAAAGGTCGTCAGCAAAGAACCGAAATAAAGAGATTTTTTGTACTGAAAGATCGCAATGCCGTTAATGTTGTAAATGACATCGAGATCGATGCTGACATTGGTAGGCTTTCAGTCGGATCATCCGAGACTGGCTTCTTTTATAACTTTGACGATAGCCGCGACAAGAAAGCTATTCTAATACCTGATAATAACGGAAATATAAATCGTTTGATAAAGGTAAATTGTAGCTAATAGCTTTTAGCGGTAGGTCGTTTGCCTAGAGATGGTGTGATTTTAATAAATCTATGTGCCGATGATTTCGGGATTGAGATGCTCGTAGCTGTCTGGCCAGCGGGTCAATCCTAGCCTCCGATTGTTATCCTCACGGGCCTAATGGGAGCCGCAGTTGTTGCGGGTGAACCGCACACGGTCTCCGGGGTAGAACTCCTGCAGCACTTCGGTGAAAGCCTCGGCACCGTCCGCACTTCTGCGCGCGCTGCCAGTCGACAGGCTTCGTCTCGGCGCGCTATCTCGCCCTCTTGTTGGGCAGGAGCCGCACGAGCCCGTTTGCGGCGTCTACTGCCTCGATGCGATGCCCGATACCGGCGCGCGGGCGTCCCTTCTCTGACTTGCGGAAGGTGACGATTTCGCCGGGCCGTTAGGAGGTGGCGAGCTTGGCTTGAAGCTTGGTGAAGTCGCGCGATTCGAGTACGCTCGCTACCGCCCCCTCCTCCCGGAGCGTGACGTCGTCGCTACCGTCAAGGCGACAGATAACCTTCGGAAACTCAACTTCGGTTCGCTGAGAAACCGGTGCTCTCATCTGCTAGCCCTTACGCTTGTGGCCATGCCAACGCCCGCTCCGATTGCAATGTTCAGTCCGCATGGCGAACCTCTCCCTCTCGCAGTGATGTGCGGTGCCGCTCTGCCTTCTGGCGAAGGCAGCGTCGTGGATGAGGTGGCCCCCTAAATGACCTTCTATGAGGAAGGTCAACGCTGGTTTGAGCTCCGGGGCGGAATTTGGTCACATGGTTTTCTGCCTTACCTATTTGGATACGGGGATAAGCTCGTTTGCATGACCCGACCCGTCTCCGAACCCGGTCCACCTTCTATGCGGTCAGCTCAATAATGAGACTGTACCATAATCCCGCTTGCGACGGATTCGCGCTCGACTGTTGCGACCGCGAGGCAATGGGCCACGTGGCGACGACGGGCGGCATCACCGCCGAGGACGTCCAGAACCTGAAGGTCGCCACGGTCGAGCATCGCTACGGACAGGTGAACCGAGTGCCCGAGCCCATCGAGTGGCTTACAGATAACTGCAGCCGTTACACCGCTCGCAACACACGGGCGTTTGCCCGGGGCATTGGGCTGATCCCGCGCATGACCCCAGTCAGCAGGCGTCAATCGAATGGCATGGCTGAGGCCTTCGTCCGCACCCTCAAGCGGGATTACGTCCGCGTGAACCCCAGACCGAATGTGCAGAGTGTCATCGACGGACTGCCTGGCTGGTTCGCCCATTATAACGAGGTGCATCCGCTCCGTGCTTTGCGCTATTGATTACCCCGCGAGTTCATCTCGCAAACCCGCGAGGCCCTGTCAGGCCTTTAGGGGGGGCAACAACAGTGGAAGACAGAAGCCCCCTTCAGGGCACGCTGCAATTAGCGTTTGTGATCGGCGGAACCGGCTTGCGACTAAAGCAGGCTTCGGGGTAGTTGGATTGAAATGAAGGGATTGCCGTGAACAAAGGTATTATCCGCCGCGCGATTGGCGTGGCGTTGGCAGCAGTCGTTAGCAGTACGGCTGCGTATGCCCAAGATTTTGGTGGCGATCCGGCGGGGTCGGGAGTGATCGTCGGTGCCGTGCGTTGGCTTCAAGGCACACTGCTTGGTACGGTTGCCACCGTCGTGGCCGTAATTGCGGTAGCAGTCGTTGGCTTCATGATGCTGACCGGCCGGATAAATTGGCGCTACGGCGCGACGGTTATTCTCGGTTGTTTCATCCTGTTCGGCGCGGCTAGCATCGTTGCAGGTGTTCAATCAGCCGCCACGGTTGGCGGCTGATTGGTGAGCGATATCGAGCGTGACCATTTGTTCGTAGCGCTAACACGGCCACAGATGTTTGCAGGGGTCACGTACAGCTATTTCACCGCCAATGCCGTGATTGCGACCGAATTGTTCCTGGTATTCAGAACCATCTGGGTGCTCGTAGCTGCGGTTGTGATCCATTTGGCCGGTGTGGTTCTATGCGTCCGTGAACCCCGCTTCTTCGACCTCTGGCTAACGAAGGTTGGCCGCTGTCCGCGCGTGCGCAACCATGCGATCTGGCAATGCAACTCTTACCGGCCCTGACCCGCGATCCGAAGGTCGTTCAGCGTGAAAAGCCTGTAGGGCATCACTTGCCGTTTGCGCGGCATGTTGATTCCCACACGCTCGAGACGCGCGACGGCCTGTTGATGCAGATCATCCACCTGCGTGGGCTCCTATTCGAAACCGCCGATACGGACGAACTGAACTACAGGAAGCGGCTGCGCGATGCGACGCTGCAGGCGATCGGCTCCTCGCAGTTCGCGGTCTATCACCATATCGTACGACGACGGATTGATGTGTCGTTACAAGGCGATTTTCCCGACCCGTTTTCGGCAAAGCTTGACGCCGCTTGGCAGGCGAGATTGGCGAGTCGGCGCCTGTATGTAAACGATTTGTACCTGACGCTGGTCCGTCGTCCTTTACAGGGCAAAGTTGGCCTCATCGACAAAGTCCGTAGCGCGTTTGCCAGTCGCATTGCCGACACCACTGCGCATGACCTGCGGCAACTCGATACTGCTCGTGAAGCCCTGATTGCGGCACTGGGCAGCTATGGCCCGCGGCTCCTTGCAACCTACGACACCAAAGATGGTCGCTGTTCCGAGCCACTGGAATTTCTGTCCGACATTCTCAACGGCGAAATGCGCCCCGTCCTTTTGCCCCTGCAGGATGTTGGAGAATACCTACCCTACCGCCGGATCAGCTTCGGCCAGGAGACAGTCGAACTCGGGCGTGCTGGAGCGTCCGAACGTAGTTTTCTTGGCCTCGTATCGATCAAGGATTACCCTGGGCAAACGAGCGCTGGCATGTTCGACGAACTGCTGCGTCTGCCCGTCGAGCTCGTCCTGTCGCAGTCGTTCGGTTTTACAGATCGTCAGGGAGCGCTAGGCCGCATGAACCTGGCGCTTCGGCGTATGCGCTCGGCCGAGGACGAGGCTGTCAGCCTGCGCGCCAATCTGGCCGATGCCAAGGATGACGTGGCAGCAGGACGTGCAGCCTTTGGCGAACACCATATGACCATCGGTGTCCGCGGAGACACGCCTGCGATGGTAGATGCCGGCGTTGCAGAGGTTCAGGCAACGCTATCTGAAGTGGGGGTCATCGCCGTGCGCGAGGATATCGCGCTTGAGCCCGCCTTCTGGGCGCAGTTTCCCGGTAACTTTAAATACATCGCGCGTCGCGGACTCATCTCGACAGCAAATTTTGCAGGGCTCGCCAGCGGGCATAATTTTGCTCTCGGGAAGGCTAGCGGCAATCATTGGGGCGACGCGGTATCTTTGCTCGAGACGACAGCTGCGGGCCCTTACTATTTCAATTTCCACCAAGGCGATCTTGGCAACTTTACGATCATCGGCCCCTCTGGCTCCGGCAAAACGGTCGTTCTGAACTTCCTGCTTGCCCAAGCACGGAAGAATGACCCCCGGATCGTATTCTTCGACAAGGACCGCGGGGCCGAGCTGTTCATGCGCGCGATCGGAGGACGATACGACGTGTTGCGCCCCGGGCAACCCTCGGGCCTCAACCCGCTCATGCTGGAGGATGAGCCCGCCAATCGGCAGTTCCTGATCGACTGGCTCTCGCTTCTGGCCGGAGGCGCGGACCTGGAAGAAGTCGCTCGGATACGCGATGCGGTGGATGCCAGTTTTCGGGCCTCCCCAGATTTTCGTCGTTTGCGCCATCTCGTCGAGCTGTTCCGCGGTGACCGGAGACCTCAGTCGGGCGATCTTTGGTCACGACTGGCCCCCTGGTGGGGTAGCGGCGAGCGGGCCTGGTTGTTCGACAATGAAATCGACACGACCGATCTTTCGGCGCGTGCAGTCGGCTTCGACATGACGCAGATTCTGGACGACCCGACCGTCCGGACGCCGGCGATGATGTACCTTTTCCACCGTGTCGAGGAACGTCTCGACGGGAGCCCCGCAATCATCGTTGTCGATGAGGGCTGGAAGGCGCTGGACGACGATATCTTTGTGCGGCGGATCAAGGATTGGGAAAAGACGATCCGAAAGCGCAATGGCATCGTCGGCTTTGCGACGCAAAGTGCGCAGGACGCTCTGCAGAGCAAGATTGCCAGTGCGATCATCGAGCAGGCTGCGACCCAGATCTTCATGGCAAATCCCAAGGCGCAGGCGGCTGACTATGTCGATGGCTTCGGGCTTACGACCCATGAGTTCGAATTGATCCGCTCGTTGCCTGACACAGCCCGCTGTTTCCTGATAAAGCATGGTAACGAAAGTGTCGTCGCGCGCCTGAACCTGACTGGTGAACCAGACATGCTGACCATTTTGTCGGGCCGTGAACGCACCGTGCGCTTGCTTGATGAAATCCGTGCAGAAGTCGGCGACGATCCGGAGGCTTGGCTGCCACGGTTGCTGGAACGCGCCTGATGGCTGTGGCGTGCGCTGTCTCTCTGGCGCCCGACAGCTTCGTGTCGGGCCTGCTCGGCTATCTGGACTGTCAGGCAGTAACGCTCGGGTCCCAAGGATTCATGGCGCTAGCGTCGCCGGGCTCAAGCGTCTCGCTGCTTCTGGCGGCGCTGCTGACGATCTTCGTGGCGCTCATCGGTTACCGGATGCTGTTCGGCGAGACTCCGGGCGTCCGGGAAGGCGTGCTGAGCTTCGTCAAAATCGGGCTCGTACTTGCTTTTGCCACCAGTTGGCCTGCCTATCGGACCGTTGTTTTCGACGTCGTTCTGCGAGCCCCGGCTGATCTTGCTGGCGAGATCGGCCGTCCCGCTGGTCTACCAGGCGCGACCGGGGGACTTGCGGGTCAAATGGATGCGGTGGACCGCTCGTTTCGTATTCTTTCCATCTATGGTGTCGGCACACCCTCGCGCGAACAGGTAGAGCAAGCAAACGGCGTGGCTCCACCGCTATTTGCGAACTTTGATGTTTTTGCCTTGGGGGCCGCAAGGGTTATGTTCCTTGTCGGTAGCCTCGGCGCATTCGCACTGGTGCGGCTATCGGCGGGTCTCTTGTTGGCGCTTGGGCCTCTCTTCATCGCCTTCCTGCTATTCCCGGCAACGCGCGGGATCGCCGAAGGATGGATGCGAGGACTATTGGCCGCAACGCTTGGCAGCGCTGCAGTCGCAGTTGTGCTGGGTGTCGAGCTCGCGCTTCTGGATCCATGGCTGGTCGACCTTGCGACGCGGCGTGCAAGCGGCATTGCGATACCGGGAATACCGGTTGCAATGCTCGCGACAGCATCGATCTTTGCGATCGCGACTGGCGGCCTCCTCACCATCGTTACCCGGATTGCCTTTGGCCTAAGGCTGCCCGCGGGCAACTGGACAATAGCGCAAACCTTACCACTGCCTGCAGTCGCAACTCACGAACGCACGGGCGGGCCTGCTGGAATCAATGCATCTGCCGCAGGAGAGCCGCGGTCACGCGCTACGGCCATTGCAAACAGTATCTCCGCTACGCAACGTCGCGAGGAGCAGGCCGGCTCAATCGGTTTGTCACGCGCGATAACAGTCAGTGGCAGCGTTGCTCGAACTGGCGCCCGTAACGATCAGGATGGAGCGCGAGGGACACCGCTGGGGCAGAGTTTTCGGCGGCGAACGGTCCAACGTGTATCGGGCAGCTCTGCTACTCGGGATCGACCGTCATGAGGCGAGACGAGAATTACGACCGGGTAGCTACAGGAGAGTGCACGGCCGGAATAGGACGCTATCGCCGCGTGGTCACCGGTTATGCGCTGGTTTGGCGTCAGCAAAATATCAGCGATCACACTGCGCGTAGCATCGTGCCACCCTTCGCTCGCGGCTGGATCAGCCGTCATGCAGTAGCGGGATGCAAGGGCATCAAAACCGGACTCCGGGATCGGACATCATGAAGAAGACCTCCAAGCCGGACGAAGCGGCGTATTTCGAACAAGGGGCAAGCTGGGCACAAGACCGTCGAGATGGACTGGTCAAATCGCGACGTGTCGCCTGGATTGTGGCCAGTGGCGCGATGGCAGTGGCGTTGTGCGAAGCGTTGGCCCTCGTCATCCTGATGCCGCTGAAAACCGTCGTGCCCTATACGTTGATGGTCGATCGACAGACTGGCTTCGTCCAGGCCCTTCGCCCTATCGATGCGCAGCTTGTCTCAGGTGATCGTGCGCTGACCCAATCCTTTCTCGTGCAATATGTCATCGCCCGCGAAGGCTTTGACCGGGACACCGTGCAGTCCGATTACCGTAAGGTAGCGCTATGGTCGGCAGGTCGCGCGCGAAGCGATTATGTCGCATCGATGCAGGCAGCGAACCCGGACAGTCCACTTGCCCGTTACTCGCAATCGACGATTGTGGACGTACAGATCAAAAGTGTAACCCCATTGAGCAACACCAGCGCCATGGTGCGTTACGACAGCCGTCGGCGGGACGCTGGTGGGCAAGTCCAGCCCCCCCAGTCCTGGGTGGCAATGATCCGCTATGGCTATTCTGGCGAACCGCTCAGTATTGCCGACCGCTTCGTCAATCCGCTTGGCTTTCAGGTTCAGCGGTATCGCCGCAGCCAGGAAGTTTTACCTCAGCCCGAAATATCCGCAGCACCGATCGCACCGGCTACCGTCGATTCAAATAGGCCGTCGGCCAATCCATCGCGTGGCAATCTACCGTGATCAAAGTATACCGTTTGCTGGGCTTTGTACTGCTGACCGCGTCGGTGTGCGCTACGGCTCAGGTGCCGCTTTGGGGTGGGGCGGGTGACAACCGCATCCAGTCGATCGAGTACCGGAACAATCAGGTTGTTCGAATTCGCGCATCGCCCGGCTATCAGGTGACTGTCGAACTCGCTCCTGATGAGCGGGTTACGAGCATTGCGCTCGGCGACAGTAGTGCTTGGCAAGTGGTTGCGAACAAGGCGGGAAACCTGTTGTTCGTCAAACCGCTGCAAGCCGACGTTGCAACGAACATGACCGTCATAACCGACGTGCGGACCTATAATTTCGACCTGGCTGGTGTGGCCGAAGTAACCAGCGATCTGCCTTATGCTATTCGCTTTACCTACCCCACGCTTATCGGGATGGGACCGGGTATGCCTGGCAGCGTCCAGCCTGGTAAGACTGTTGGTAATTACCGGCTTCATGGCCATGGGGGGCTTCGTCCCGATGCTATCAGCGATGATGGCATTCGCACCTATATCGACTGGCCGGCCGATGGCCCGCTTCCTGCGGTTTACAGTCGTGACGAGGACGGGCGAGAAACCCTGATGAACGGGAATATGCGCGATCATTTGTTCGTGATCGACGGCGTGTTCGACCATCTTGTCTTCCGGGTCGACAACCACCGTGCGCGCGCCGACCGGATGGTCGTGGAGATGACGAATGACGATCGCCGATAGCGCTCATGGCTTAGGGTCTGGCCAGGAACATGATCCACGTACGCTCTACACGCCGGCCGCAGAGCAGGACGTGCTTCCCGTCGTTCAGCGACCTCGCAAGGGAATGTCCGGCGCAGTGGTTGCTGGACTTGCCGTCGTAGCAGGGCTTGGCCTGTTCGGGGTCCTCGAGGCACGTCGTCAGACGGCAACTGCCCCGGCCATTGCCCCTACGATAAGCGGAACGCCCGCGAGCATGGCGCCCCCTCCGTTATATATCCCGCCGCCCCCGCAGCTCTTGCCATTTGTCACCACGCGCTCGTTTGGTTCCGTCGAGCCGCGGGTACCTGTGCCACCCGCGCCTACTCCGACCAGTCCACCGTTTACGCCCCCTACCGTGACGCAGCCCGAAACTTCCAGCTATCAAAACCCGTCCGGCTTCCAGCCTGCCCCGTCCCCGGTTTTGCGGCCTGCGGCACCACGAAATGTTAGTGGTCAGTCGCTTGTCGTCGATACGTCAGGCCAGTCGAACCCTGCTGATACGCAAGACCAAACCAGCGATGACGGCAAAAATAGCAGCACGCGGCGCGCGAGTTTGTCGACCACGCGGGCTCGGGCGGCGATGCTCGCCAACAAGTCGACGACGGTGCCGCAAGGAACGCTCATCTCTGCGGTTCTGGAGACCGCGTTCGATTCAACCAGTCCGGGCTTTGCGCGCGCCCTGGTGCAAAAAGACGTGCGCGGTTTTGACGGAACACAGGTTCTGATCCCGCGCGGTAGTCGTCTTATCGGCGAATATGGTGCTGACACAGCACGTGGCCAGCAGCGTGCCGTCATTCTCTGGTCCCGGCTCATTCGCCCCGATGGCGTAACGATCGCGATCGGGTCGCCGGCCGCCGACACCGTGGGGCGTGGCGGGGTAAAGGCAGACGTCAACAGCCATTTCTTTGAGCGGTTCAGCGGTGCCATCCTCCAGTCCGCACTCGACGTTGGCGTCAACCTCGCTTCGCGCAATAGCCGGTCGTCTGTCATCGTCGCATTGCCAGGAACGACCAGCGCAGTTTCGAATGCGGCGACCGCGCGGACAAACGACATCACCCCAACATTGCGGGTCCCTGCCGGGCGTAGCGTCAGCGTCTTCGTTGCGCGCGATCTCGACTTTACATCGGCCGGAGCGGTACGATGACCGAAGGTAGCTGGCGCTACCTGCACCACCATCTGGAACCGATCGGCTTCTTGTTGGAACGCGACGATGTCACGGACCTGTATGTAAACCGACCTGGCGAAATCTGGGCGGAGACATTGGGCGGCCGTATCGAACGGCATGACGTGACAGCTCTCGACAGTGCCATGCTGGCTCGTCTCGTTAGCCAAATCGCTGCGTTTTCGCACCAGGGTATAAATCGCGAACACCCATTGTTGTCGGCAATTTTGCCCGATGGCTCCCGGGTTCAGGTTGTTGCCCCTCCGGCAACACGCGGTGCAATGGCACTGGCAATCCGCAAGCATGTCTCAGCCGATATGTCGATTGATGATTACGTATCTGCAGGGGCATTTCACGAGGCAGTCCATCGTACGAACGACGGTAGCACGCTGCGGGACGAACTGCAGGAATGCCGGGCGCGAGGCGACCTGCCAGGGCTGCTGCGTGCTGCGGTAAGAGGTCGTCAGAACGTTTTGGTCTCGGGAGGCACATCCACGGGCAAAACGACGTTCCTCAACGCTTTGATCCGCGAAATCCCCGATGAAGAGCGGCTGATTACCATTGAGGACACGCCTGAACTCAAGACCAGACACTCCAACACGGTAGGCTTGCTGGCTGCTCGTGGCGTACTGGGGGAGGCTCAGGTCACGGCTGATGATCTCGTTTCGGCGTCCTTGCGTATGCGACCGGATCGGATCATCCTTGGCGAGTTGCGTGGGCCTGAGTCCTATGCATTTTTGCGTGCGATCAACACAGGACATCCTGGTTCCATGACGACCGTTCACGCCGATAGCACCAAGGGTGCCGTAGAGCAGATAGCGCTCCTAATTCTCCAAGGCGGCTCCCGCCTCTCTCGGCAGGATGTCCTCGACTATGTTCGCGGGTCGATTGGCGTGTATGTGCAGCTTTCCCGTGTTGCGGGCCGTCGGCATGTTACCGAAGTCGTTTGCGCGTGACCGAGCCTCGGCTGTCGCTTGCAGACCCAAGCAGTGGCGCATCGCTGCTCGCAGCTGCCACCTGGGTTGAATCGCTTGTTACCGGGACAATTGCGACGATCATTGCGACGATTGCTGTTGCGGGTGTTGGCTTTCTCATGCTGCAGGGCCGGATGCCGGTACGTCGCGGCCTTGTCGTCGTGATGGGATGTTTTGTCATCTTTGGTTCGAACGCAATTGCAGAGGCGCTGATGGCAGTGGGACAATCAGCAGCGACTTCTACTAGCAACGAGCCCCCCCCTACCCCAATGCCACCGCCTGCGGTGCCAGCACAACCGTCCGTCTACGATCCCTACGCCGGAGCCTCGGTCCCAATTCGATAGCGATCCAACACCGCTTTTTCATATCTAGAGATAGACGTATGATATTTAGCGGAACAATCGAGCAGATGGATATCTTACCTATTTCCAATAATATAATAACTTTAATATTCATGATAGTTAAAGATGAATTGCGGTGAAATTTATGAATAAAGTTCATAGGATGCTTAGCTTCAAACTTCCTGCATTATCGCTACTATATGCTATTCTAATTTGTTTAATACCTTCCCCAGCAGCGGCTGGTGCAGGCGGAGGGCAAATAACCGGCTACATAGGGCAGTTTAATGGCATCGCATTTTTCAATCTAGCAGGCCGCAGCGATGTGCCTTCTTGTGCCACATCGTATCCCAATCGGTGGATAGTTGACGCGACGACTCCAGCCGGAGCCGCGCTTTTGTCTTCGGTATTGACCGCATATGCACTGGGTAAAACTGTAAACGTTCAAGGTAGCGGAGACTGCAGGTTAGGATACAGCACCGAAGCTGTAAGTTACATTTACCTACCTTGAAATAGCTTTTGAGCTACATAAGTTTTATCGCTAAAACCTAGATATCCGTCTTAGTGTTGTGATAATAAGCTTTATTAATATTATCGCTATTTCAGGATGGACAAAATCGGCGGTATATATCGAATATAATAATATCGATCATATTAAATTAATTGAAAATCTACGCAGTATTAATATCTTAAATAAGGGTATGACGCTCATGAAGTACGTAAGATTATCGTTGTCTATACTGGCCTGCATATCAATCCCAAGTCCGTCATACGCCTACGACTGGGTAACAAATGCCAAGGTTACGTTGATCGAGGCAACCTATGCGCCAAACAGCATCCCATTTCAACTTGACAGAGCAATTGGCACGTGTGCTGCAGGTTCAATGTTAACTTGGACCTCAAAGGGGGGGGATGCAGCATCAAAGGCTCAAAACTTCCAGGCAGTATTCGCACTATTGTTAACGGCTCAATCAAGTGGACAGCTTGTCACAATCTATGGCAACAACGCCAGCTGTAGCGTTGATTATATTTATATAATAAAACAGCCTCAATAATATAATGCCCGATTGGATGGGCTAAGATGATCTTTTATCGTAGCTGGGGGCGACATATTTTAACACTCACGGGGTGAATAGTGGCCGTCGATACAGTCGACGGTGCCTGAGGCCCTGGAAGGGCCCGCCGACGATGCCTTCGTAGCGGCGTCAACGGCCGCCTTCGCGACGAGTGCCTGAGGTGCATTGGTTCCTGTCCATCGCCGACGCCCGAGCCAAGATCGAGGCTTGGCGACAGGACTATAACGAGAGCCGTCCTCACACATCGCTTGGCTGGGTGACGCCGGTCGAATATGCGGCTGCTGCGGCCACCAAGACGGCCGAATGAACGCCGGAAACTCACCCTGAGGTTGGACGAGAAACCGGGGGACGCTCATTTAAACCTGCTGTCCAGTTATCCGGGGATGTATAAATGAAGAAGAAAATACTATTTACGGCCGCAGTTATTTCGGCCCTATCACTGTCAAATACCGCAAGAGCTGATCCAGGGCAGGTCACTGGGAAGGTGGTTAGAACTGGAGGCCATCAGAATCCCGCTTGTAGAATGGTCACGGTTAAGAGAAATGATAACGGCCAATTCATAGCGTTTCGCCTTCCAAATATATCCAGCGAGACAAGCATGTCCGCGATTACGCTTACGGCGCTAACAACCGGGTACAATGTCGTTGTATCGTATGACACTTCGGTTGGCAGCGGTTGCGGTACAGAGCCTGTGATCGCCTGGATCGACCTTTACGCCCCTGGTTATTAAAGCTCGAGCCTAGTTAGGCTAGGGCAATATGAGCGCGCTTCGCGGGCATGCTGTCCGCGAGCGGATGTCCGAAAAAATGCTCACGAAAGCCATCAGTTCGGTTGGCGACCCTGGTTAAGCGTGGGGGCAAGGGCATGAACCCGGAGAAAGCGTGTATTGGTTCTCGTCGGTAGCAGTTCATGTTGCGCGAGCTTGGTGATCGCCGGCGCAGTCGCTGGGGGCGAAAACGTCGATAACTATCCCGCGAAAACCTAACCCGCGTTGATCGCTTGACTCGGTGTCGGACTCGTTTTCCTGCGCCGGTTGATAGGAACGCCTCACCGGCTACTCTTCAACCGGTTGCGTCTCGCGGCGACATGATTAACCAGCGACGATCACGTTTTTAGGCTACGTGGGTGTTCAGGGCTGGAGGCGCGTTGGTAGGGATTGCCCCAGATGGCCAATCCGTCCTACCTTACATTATGACAACGGGGATAGCGGGTGAATAAAATCTTATTTACGATTATGTTGCTTGGGCTTCCGGGAGTTGCTCATGCTCAGACCACAACCATTTACCGATACGATGCGCTTGGTCGGCTAGTTGGATCGTCCAACAGTGCCGGCGCATCCAATGTTCAAACTAATATTGACTATGATGCCGCAGGCAACAGAAAATCCTATAAAGTCAGCGGTGCTGCTAGTGAGGGCGAAGATCCCGGTTCCGGCGCAGGCGCTTCCACAAGAAGACGGTTTATTGTAGTACCTCTTAACGGTTTTACACTTATTCCGATAAACTAATAATTATTACATTAGAAACGTGGCATTTCTAAAATCATATAACGTATATCAGCAAGTATTCATATTTCCGAGCTGTACCTCAGTGGGCAAATATAGCTTTCGGCTTGAGCCAATGTGCGTGCAGCAATATAATTGTTAAAGGGGGAAAATGCGAAACATATTTAAGGCCGCAATCGTGTTAGCAGCGATATCCTTACCCTCGGTAGGAACGGCTGGTTATACCGGCTCAGGGTACATATCAAACTTGATAGTTCAGCCATCCGGTCAGATGTTTTTTGACTTGTCTGGTACTCATGCAGGAAAACCAAGCTGCGCAGGACCTGATCGATGGGTTATTAACACCTCAAGCCCAGGTGGCCAGGCGACAGCGGCAGCTGTTCTTACGGCGTTCTCATTAAGAAAGCCGATAGGCGTTCAAGGCAACTCGAATTGTGATGTTTGGGCCGATACAGAGACGACTTCATATATAATCATAACGAACTGAGTATTCAATGTCGGGCGTTGATAGTGCGAACATTTCGTCGGAAAGGATCGAAGTTGTATTAAGGCAGACTTGTCGTGGTAGCGCCACAACCAGGCAGTCCGAGTAGCAAAGCAGCTATCGTAAGCTTCCCTTTAGACCTGGGACGAAACATCGGAATCAGTCCCACGACGGTAGCCGAGTGGTCGGCGCTCTGGCTGACCACGGCACCGAGAACGCGCTCGGCATGATATTACGTTTCTTTCCACGGTGCGGGATCACGCGCAAAAAAACATGTCGGCGCACGCTACCGAGCTGGATCGCCCTGACGTCATGAAGCCGCGCGAGAAAAGGTCCGACGGCCAACTCGAATTGAGGGTGATGCTGCCCAGCCTGTCCGCAGCCTATCGCGATATCGCACGGGTCCTTCCGCGGGTCGCTGCGCACGCTTCGGTCTGGTTACTAGGTGGCACCAGAGCAATCTGATCGTGCTCTGTGAAATATAATCGACATCGATGCTGGGCTCGACCAGTTCCGCGCCAATACCCACATTGCCCTAGACGAGGATATCGTACGCAGCCGCCGCTCGGCTCCCGGCACATTGATATGCCCGGACATTACACCTTTACCATCGCCGAAGCTGGTCGCGCGCGACCAGCTTCGGCCGCTCCGCGATCCCAGTGCCACAGTCATCGACGATTCCTTTAACCAAGATTTATGTAACCTTCTGGTCCTTAGCTGCTCAAAACTTACAGGCGGCAGCTATCCCGCTACGGATAACCGGGAGCCCCTCAGTTTAAGATAAAAAGGAACTCAACGTGACATTAATGAATAGCATAAAGATGTGCGTTTCTTGTATAGTATTTGTCATAACGAGCATGACGTGGACCGAAGCTCATGCTGCTAATTTATAAGCTTTTCCGACAGCATGGCGACTACAAGATTATAATGACGGCAGTATTTCCATATACTTTACAGGATCTACCTGCTCCCAAGGTCAACTTATTTTAACGAGCACTGCTAACAATGATAGCAAGCAGCGGCTCTGGTCAATAATCGTAACCGGTAAAGTCGCATCCAAGCCGGTGGGGGTCTTCTATCATTATGAGCCGAGTGTTGGGTGCCTTATTGATAGCTTTTATATGCCATAGTAAATGAGCGGCGAATGTTACGATGGAGAGTGCGCAGGCCTTGCGCACATTTTCTCGATTTCCTTCGGCGTCCATACTTTCCGTAATTGGTTGTTCATCACAGCCGGGCAGGCACGTTCGAACGGCGATCTTGTCCGGCGCTTCATTGTCCGCTGCCGCGATCACGACCATCGAGCGGTTGGAATTCCTGCAGACGATAAACCTTAATGTTGGCTTGCTCGCCGACGCCCGCACCGCGCAAGCCCGAGGCTGACGACGCGGGAGAGTAGCCTCGAGCTGGCGTTCAGCGATGAAGGCCAGTGCTCTGGCCTGCTATCTCTTGTGCTCGTCCTCCAGCACGCCGTTGTAGGGCGCTGCTTTCTTCTCGCTCGGTTTGCCGTCGAAGCTATTGGGTCTCTTGTTGTTGTTGCCCCCTAAAGGCCTGACAGAGCCTCGCAGGTTTGCGCGATGAACTCGCGTGGGGATCGATAGCGCAAAGCGCGGTGCGGATGCACCTCGTTATAATGGGCGAACCAGCCGGGCAGTTGG
>Ga0265798_10004030_pt1 | contig 20549 bp, 18 predicted proteins | sample P3T30metagenome_FD_192430 | JGI IMG/M metagenome (GOLD analysis project Ga0265798, IMG submission 192430) | Plant litter microbial communities from East Loma Ridge, Irvine, California - P3 T30 | ecosystem: Environmental > Terrestrial > Plant litter > Unclassified | place: USA: California... | reverse complement strand
TCGAACTCGCCTGCGGTTTGCTTTATAAATTTAATGCAGCCCATATCGGCATCTACGGCAGTAATGCTTTCGGCGCCACGGGAGCCAAATTCATAGCTTAGGTTGCCCGTACCACTAAAAAGGTCGAGCACTTTTAGGCCTGCAAAGTTAATACGGTTGTTAAGTATGTTAAACAACGATTCTTTAGACATATCTGTTGTGGGGCGCACGGGTAAATTGCGTGGCGGACTTATCCTGCGGCCCTTATATTTTCCTGAAATAATTCTCATGAGTTAAATAAAATAAAATTGTGCAGCGCATCATCCTGCGTGTCTAAATGCCATTTTTGTGCCAATGCGGCGGGGTTGTACAACGCTACATTGCGTATGTAGGTGTACGCAAGAGTATACAAGAGGCTGCCTTCGTTAATTTTGCCAAGCAGTTTAACGCTAACCGTTTCGGGGTTAAGGGTAAGCTGCTCCAGCGTAAAAAGCAGGTAGTATAAAAAGTCTTCGGCAGTGCTGTATTCAAATGAGTTGTACAACAGCAGTTTTTGGCTGCGTACCACTACAATTTCAAAATGGCTGTCCTGCACGTGTACAAAGACCTGTTTATCTTCTACGTTAATAGAGGCATCCAGCAGTTTTTCTACCAAAATGCTTCCGGTATTTTTATATTCAAAAGTGCCCAGGCGCTCAATTAAAAAATTGTTCACATTCATTAACGGCACATATACATTGGTAATATCATAGCTGCCCAGGGCATCCCACGCAAAAAAGTCGGCTTCAAAAACACGGGTATTGTATTGAAGGTAGCTGCCCGGGTAATTTTCGTCAAACAGGGCAGTGGGCACAAAGGTGTTAAAACTGTTATCGTGCAACACTATAACCTCATCATAATCGGCTTTAAGCTCAGGATGGTGCACAAAAACTTTCCATAGTTCGTCTTCCAGCGGCGTAATTTTAGAAAAAGTTGCCTGCCCCTTAAATGTCACTTCCCTGTTTAAGGTATCAAAACCTGCGAACGACATACCATTTGCTGCAATTTGCAGCGAAAGCTTCTTGTAATTTTTTGCGGTAATAGCGTCGTTCATCACTAATATTTTGATTGGTTACAAATTTACATTCTTTTTTGGTTTGCACGGGCTAATGCGTAAAATCATGTTATCTTTGGGCATTAAAATACAAATACCCTCTTAAGAAAATGACCCCTGCAGTATTTTACAAAGTATTAAGGCAAAACTTTCCGTTTAGCCCCACCCTAAAGCAGGACATTTTTCTACAAAAAATAGCCGAATTTATTGTCAGCTCCGGTAAGCAGGACCTGTTTGTGCTAAAGGGTTATGCCGGCACCGGTAAAACCACCATAATATCTACACTGGTTAACAACCTGCGCGAAGCGGGTAAAAAATATGTACTGCTGGCGCCCACGGGCCGTGCGGCTAAGGTAATATCGGGCTATTCTCAAAAGCCTGCCTTTACCATACACAAGCGTATTTATTTTCCTAAGAAGGGCAGTGGTGGTGGCGTGAGCTTTACCCTGCAGCCCAATAAGTTTAAGGATACAGTTTTTATTGTAGATGAAGCCTCTATGATATCCGACTCGTCATACGATTCTAAAATGTATGAAATGAGTTCGCTGCTGGACGATTTGATGTCGTATGTATACTCCGGTACCAACTGCAAGATGATCATGGTGGGTGATACGGCACAGTTGCCCCCGGTAAATTCCGACTTAAGCCCTGCACTGGATGCACAAGGCCTTGCGCAGAATTACTTTAAGGAGGTACAGCAAATAGAGCTCGACGAGGTAATGCGCCAGGAGTTTGACTCCGGCATATTGTACAACGCTACCGAGATGCGCGATTTGCTTAAATCGGCTTTTATTGATACTTTTAAATTTAGATTGCGCGGCTTTAAAGATATTGTAAGGCTGGTAGATGGTTACGATATTCAGGATGCCATAAACCAGGCCTACAGTAATTACAGTATAGAAGATACCGCGTTTATAGTGCGCTCTAACAAGCGTGCCAATGCGTACAACCAACAAATTCGCACCCGTATATTAGACCGTGAAAGTGAGCTGAGCACCGGAGATTACCTTATGGTGGTTAAGAATAACTATTTTTGGCTGGACGAAAAAAGCGAGGCCGGTTTTATTGCCAATGGCGATATTATAGAGGTTTTAGAGATTTTCAGGATAGAAGAGCTGTACGGTTTTAAGTTTGCGAGGGTAAAGGTGCGCATGGTAGATTATCCTAACCATCCGTTTTTAGAAACCTATTTGCTTTTGGATACCCTAACAAGCGAGTCGCCATCGTTAACCTATGACGAATCGAACCGTTTATACCAGGAAATCCAAGCCGACTTTGAAGGCGAGCCGCAATATAAAAAGTTTTTAAAGATAAAGAACAGTCCGCGTTTTAATGCGTTGCAGGTTAAGTTTTCCTATGCCATTACCTGTCATAAAAGCCAGGGCGGCCAGTGGAACACCGTTTTTATAGAGCAGCCGTATTTACCAGAGGGTATCGACAGGGATTACATCCGCTGGCTGTACACCGCCGTTACACGTGCCAAAGACCGGCTGTACCTAATTGGTTTTAAAGATGATAATTTTGAGGAGTAGAGACGCAATGCTTTGCGTATGATAGATTTATTTAAAGAAGACGCAAATAATTAAGTTTGAGTAATACAACCGAGTGAAGCTAAGGCATCAACTTTTTGCGTTAAGCAAATTATGAGCTAAGGCGTTAAAAAAAGATTTGCTGTTTGAGCGAAGCGAGTTCAAATATTTTAGCCGAAGCGAAATAATTTGTAGCTAAAAAAGTTGCGAGCCTTGATTTTTTGGTTCTTTTGCATCAAGGCAAAAGAACATAAATAATAAAAGTATGAAAATTATAGCAGTTATACCCGCACGATATGCCAGTACCCGTTTCCCTGCCAAACTAATGCAGGACTTGGGCGGCAAAACCGTTATTACCCGCACCTACCAGGCAGCAGTAGAAACCGCCCTGTTTGATGATGTTTTTGTGGTAACCGATTCCGATCTTATCTATGATGAAATTGTCGCTAATGGCGGCAAGGCCATTATGAGCATCAAGGAACATGAAAGCGGCAGCGACCGTATTGCCGAAGCTATTGAAAACCTTGATGTAGATATTGTGGTTAACGTGCAGGGCGATGAGCCCTTTATTAATAAAGAACCGCTGGCTGCTGTACTTGAGGTTTTTAAAAACGATGTAGCGCACGAAATTGACCTTGCATCGGTAATGATGAACATAACCGATTGGGAAGATATAGAAAACCCTAACAACGTTAAGGTAATAGTAGACCAAAAAGATTTTGCACTGTACTTTTCACGGTCGGTAATTCCATACCCGCGCGACAAAGAGGCGGGGGTAAAGTACTACCGACATATAGGTATCTACGCATTTAGAAAACACGCCTTGCTTGATTTTTACAAGCTCCCTATGCAAAGCCTTGAGGCATCAGAAAAACTGGAGCAGCTGCGCTACCTGGAGTACGGTAAAAAGATTAAAATGGTGCTTACCAGCCATGCCGGTATTGGTATTGATACACCTGAAGATCTGGAAAAAGCTAAACGATTGTTAGAATCTTAGATTCATAATAGTGATCACTTTTATTTAATAGGCTTATTGCTCATGTAAAATACAAGGGTACCGCCATCCATAATTTCTTTGTGGGTAAGGTACAACCGGTCTAACACTTTACCGTTAAGTTCGGCTTTAGTTACATATATATTCTTTTCCGACTGATTTTTAGCGGTTATAGTAAACGTATTGCCGTTTTCTAAGGTTAGGATAGCCGACTTTACTTTGGGGCTTCCTAAAGCGTAATGATCGCTTCCGGGAGCCACCGGGTAAAACCCAAGCGACGTAAAAATGTACCAGGCACTCATCTGGCCGGTGTCATCGTTTCCACCAAGGCCATCTGGGGTAGGTTTGTACATGGCATCAATAATCATCCTAACACGCTGCTGCGTTTTATAGGGCTGTCCTGTAAAGTTGTACAAATAAGCCACATGGTGCGACGGTTCGTTACCATGCACATAATTACCAATAATACCATCGCGGGTAATATCCTCGGTCTTTTCAAAATACTTGTCAGGCAATGTCATTGTAAAAAGCGAATCTAAATGCCTGGTAAACTTTTCCTTACCACCATTCAGTTCAACAAGTGCCTCAGGATCCTGCGGAACGTACAAACTGTAGTTCCACGCGTTACCTTCTATAAAACCCTGCCCGTGGGTATCCAGCGCGTCAAACTCTTTTTTAAAGGTGCCGTCGCTAAGTTTTGGGCGCATAAAGCCTGTTTTGGCATCCCATACGTTCTTATAGTTTTGAGCGCGTTTGGTGTATTCGGCATATACATCATCCCTGCCTAATTTCTTGGCCATTTGGGCAATGCACCAGTCATCATAAGCATACTCTAAAGTTTTAGAAACCGACGATCCGTTCTTATCCTCAGGCACATAGCCGTATAGCAAATAATATTCGATCCCATCATAATAGCGCAGGTTAGACGAGTTGATACAGGCCTGTAGCGCCAGGTTGGTATCAAAATCAACATTGCCTTTTATAACAGCATCTGCTATGACCGAAACGGAGTGGTAGCCTATCATGCACCAGTTCTCATTTGCGTAATGCGACCACACCGGCAGTACCTTGTGTACGCTTTGGTTGTAATGCGCCAGCATGCTGCTTACCATGTCGCGGTTGCGCTTAGGCTGAACAATATTAAACAGCGGATGCAGCGCCCGGTACGTATCCCAAAGCGAGAATGTGGTGTAGTTTGTAAAGCCCTCAGCCTTATGTATATTCTGGTCTAAACCTTTATAACTCCCATCGGCATCCATGTAAACCGTTGGATTAATAAAGGTGTGGTAAAGTGCTGTATAAAAGTTAGTTCTATTATTTTCGTTAAGTGTTTCAATCCTAACTTTTTTAAGTTCGCCCTCCCACAATTGTTGCCCATCAGCTTTGGCTTTTTCAAAATCCCAATGTGCAATTTCGGCCTTCATATTTGCTAACGCTCCGGCAGTACTTACGGGCGACAAGGCAAACTTTATTTTGATCTTTTCGTTGTCCTGAGTATCGAAATTAAAATACATACGCAGGTTACGTCCGGCAGCTTCCGGGAAGTTTTTGGTCTGATCAAATTTGCGCCAAAAGCCATTATATATATTGCCTTCGTCATACTTTTTAACGCCATATTCTTTAAAAGGCTTAGAGAGCGCCATGGCAAAATACACCGTGCGTGTCCTTGCCCAGCCCTGCGTTTGGCGGTAGCCGGTTATCAGGGTGTCGTTTTCAACCCGTATAAAGGTATACACGTTTTTTTCTTTATGATTGTATATGCCACTCATCAAATCGAGTATAATGTGCGCATCGGATGATTTTGGGAAGGTATACTGATGGAAGCCCACGCGTTGGCTTGTGGTAAGTTCGGCTATAATATTATGGTCGTCCAGCTTTACTTTATAATAATTGGCCTGTGCCACTTCGTTAGCATGGGAGTAGGCCGACCTGTACCCACTTTTTGGGTTGGCTGCCGTACCGGGATTGATTTGCAAGGCACCGGTAGTGGGCATAATGAGGAAATCGCCAAGATCAGAATGCCCTGTTCCGCTAAAGTGGGTGTGGCTAAAGCCAACAATGGTGGTATCGTCATACTGGTAACCGGCGCAATACTTATATACCTCGCCGTTGTATTTTTTATCGAGTTCGTAAGCTATGGTGTCTGTTTCGGGGCTTAACTGAACCGACCCAAACGGTACCGTAGCTCCGGGATAGGTATGGCCCATGCGCTGCGTGCCTATCATGGGGTTGATGTACTCGTAATTTTTCTTCGTTATTTTTTGCGAATAGCCATTTACAGTAACAAGTAATAGTGCAACCGCGTATAGTATGTTTTTCATATTGAAATGTTGGCGCATAAAATTAGGCAATTTTATATTGCTTAAACAACTACTAAAATCAAGTACTAAAATTTAGCAATACTATGGCAAAGCTATAACGTATTATAGCTTTTTATAAATGTAATTTTATAGAAATCAAAAACATATAAACTATGGACTCTATAAACCAAAACCAACCGGAAGATAATTTTAAAGACCTGATAGGGCAGGAAGCCCTTGATAAAATCAGGGAACTTACTAAAAGTGCAGGTTCAGGATTTTTTTGTACTAAAATAGTAACGGGCGAAGCTATTGCTACAAGGCCTATGGCGGCTGAAGAGATTGACGATAATGGAAACTTTTGGTTCCTTAGCGCTAATGACAGCCATAAAAATGCTGAGATAATCCAGGACCCTGCCGTGCAGATGTTCTTTCAGGGATCATCCTACAGCGACTTTTTAACCCTTTACGGGAAAGCTTCTATCAGTGTAGATAAGCAAAAAATTGATCAGCTATGGGACCCTACCATGAAAACATGGTTTACCGAAGGGAAAGACGACCCAAGAATAACCGTTATTAAATTTACACCAACGCAGGGATATTATTGGGATATTAAAACCAATATGGCTATCGCACTAGTTAAACGTGCCTATGGAGCAGTGGTTGGCGAAACCTACGATGATTCGATAGAAGGCTCTATTGTGCCATAGCCTATGCACATTATATAGAAGCGCGGTTTATGCCGCGCTTTTTTTGTGGCTACATAAACTTTAATTAATTAGGGAATTACAATGTAGGATTGGTTAACTTGTAAGCCTAAAATAAACAAACGATAAAACTATGAACATTACGTTAGCACAGGCAGAAGCCGTAATAGCAGCTGCAAAACAAAAGGCGGCCGATATTAAAACTAAAATGAATATTTGTGTGGTAGACAGCGGAAGCAACCTTGTTGCTTTTGTAAGGAACGACGGAGCCTGGTTAGGATCTGTAGATATTGCAATTAAAAAAGCAAGGACTGCGGTATTTTTTCAAATGGACACTGCCGATCTTAGTCCGTTGGTTCAGCCGGGTAAACCGCTATTTAATATTGAACACTCTAACGGTGGCTTGATAACATTTCCGGGAGGTGTTGCAATTAAAGATGCAAATGGAGCGGTAATAGGAGCCATTGGCGTTTCGGGTAGCTCTGTTGAAGATGACGCCGAGGTTGCTAAAGCAGGTGCCGAAGCCTACAGGTAATTTTAAAACACATACAGAAAACGCAGCCTTAGTGCTGCGTTTTTTTATTAAATCAATTTTCATTCAGTTTTTAGCACCTAAAAAACGGCCCCGCGCGCATAATATCGCTTTTCTTAAAATTTTTATTCATTTTGTTTTATATCAGAAATTTAGCACTTCGATGTCGCTTTTTTATCCGCTGTTTGTCTCTTTATTTCCGTTTTATTACAACGGCTTTCATAATACCACCCCAATTATTTTGTTTAATGTTGCACAGAAATTAATATTCAAGATGAGGGATATTGGTTTTAACAATTTGAGCATTTAGTGGCTTAAGCCATTGGTTGCCGATTGTAAAAAAAGAACACAGCTGTTACTGCAACACTTAAATGAATACTCCAACATGGGTAGTTTTCATTACAAAAAAAAATAGTAGTAGTTTTTAATAGTTACGTGAGCAGTAACGGCGTGTTCTTCATTTTAATTATTTGAGTAAAAGATAGGGCTGCCGGTGCTGTTGCAGAATGAATTTATAGGGTAATTTTTTCATTCAAAATAAAACAGTAGTAGATTTATAATAGCATGCGGGCAGCCTTTATTTTGAATCAAAATTAAATGAGATAAACATATGTTTTAGTTATAGAAACTGTGGCTAAACCTTCGCTAAAAACTGCCGTAACACATATTGCAAAATACCCTCATTTCTGTAGTATTCTATCTCTATCCGTGAATCCAGCCTTGCAATAGCACGGAACTTTTTAGTAGCGCCATCCGGCTCTACAGCAACAACTTCCAGTTCTTTCAGCGGCCTTACATCATTGGCAATGCCATAAATGCTAAACTGCTCCTTACCGGTAAGCCCAAGGCTTCCGGCATTTTGCCCCGGCAGGTACTGCATTGGTAAAACACCCATACCTACAAGGTTGCTGCGGTGTATGCGCTCGTAGCTTTCGGCAAGTACGGCTTTAACCCCAAGCAAAAAGGTACCTTTAGCAGCCCAGTCGCGCGACGATCCGCTGCCGTATTCTTTACCCGCCAATATTACCAACGGTATCTTAGCTTCTTTATATTTAACCGATGCATCATAAACGCTCATCTCTTCGCCGGTAGGCAAAAATTTGGTGTAGCCGCCTTCACGGTCGGCAAGCTTGTTTTTAATGCGAACGTTTGCAAACGTACCGCGAATCATAACCTCGTCGTGCCCACGGCGCGACCCGTAAGAGTTAAAGTCGGCTTTAACCACACCACGGCTCATTAAGTATTTTCCTGCCGCAGATGCCTCGCCATACGATCCTGCAGGCGAAATATGATCTGTAGTAATACTGTCGCCCAGGTCTAAAAGCACATTGGCATGCTCAATATCTTTTAAGGGCTGAGGTTCTTCGGGCAGGTCTTTAAAAAAGGGCGCTTCTTTAATATAAGTAGAGGCCTCGTCCCAAACATAAATTTTTTCATCGGGCACCTGCAGGTTCTGCCATATCTCGTTGCCTTCAAAAATAGTGTTGTAACTGTTGGCAAACTGCGTAGGGGAAAGTACATCGCGCATTATAGTGTTTATCTCATCATCGGCCGGCCAAATGTCTTTTAAAAATACCGGCTGCTGATTAGGGTCGTAACTAATAGGCTCGTTAAGCAAATCAATATCTACCCGGCCGGCAATGGCATAGGCCACCACAAGCATTGGCGACATTAAAAAGTTCATTTTGATCTGTGGATGTATCCTCGCTTCAAAATTACGGTTACCCGATAGCACTGATGCAGCCACGAGGTCGTGGTCGTCTATAGCTTTGGCGATGTGCGCGGGCAATGGACCTGAATTACCTATGCAGGAGGTACAGCCGTAGCCCACAATGTGAAATTTCATAGCCTCCAAGTCGTCCAGCAAGTCGGCTTTAATAAGGTAATCGGTCACCACTTTAGAGCCCGGCGCTAACGATGTTTTAACCCACGGCTTTACATCAAGGCCGCGTTCGCGTGCTTTACGAGCCACAAGCCCGGCACCTATCATAACATAAGGGTTAGAGGTATTGGTACACGATGTTATAGCAGCTATAACCACCGATCCGTCCGACAGCATAAACTGCTCCTGCCCAACGGTTACGGCAACTACTTTCATGCCGTCTTCTACCTTTTCTTCAATTTTAGTTTCGGGTGGCATTGGGGTTTCGGTAGTAATGGGCAATGCGCTGCCGCCTTCGGCATACCAGCGGGTAAGCTGGCCCTGTGGCTTAACATACTTTCGCCCAAAGGATGTGTGCAACAGGTCTATAAACTTGTCTTTGAAGTTCTTAAGCAATATCTTGTCCTGCGGCCTTTTTGGCCCGGAAACGGTAGGCTCTATCGTGTTGAGGTCAAGCTCTAAAATATCGGTATAGGTAATGGTTTCGTTACCGGTACGCCACAGCATGTTGGCCTTGCAGTAATCTTCTACCAGTTTTACCTGATCTGCCGACCTGTTGGTGGTGCGCATGTACTCCAGCGTTTTATCATCGATAGGAAAGTAGGTAACGGTACAGCCAAATTCCGGCGACATATTACCAATAGTTGCCCTGTCGGGAACGGTAAGATTGTCTAACCCATCGCCAAAAACCTCTACAAATTTGCCTACAACGCCATATTTCCTTAGGAGTTCGGCTATAGTAAGTACCATATCGGTAGCGGTAGAGCCTAACGGTATTTTGCCTGTTAACCTTAGCCCTATAACTTCGGGCATTATAAAATAAATGGGCTGGCCTAAAATAGCAGCTTCGGCCTCTATACCGCCCACACCCCAGGCAATAACGCCAATACCGTTAACCATAGGGGTGTGGCTGTCGGTGCCTACAAGTGTATCAGGGAAGATCTCACCGTTGCGCTCTATAACCCCTTTAGAGAGGTACTCTAAGTTTACCTGGTGGCAAATGCCCATGCCCGGCGGTACCACGCTGAAATTACTGAACGATTTTTGCGCCCACTTTAAAAACTGGTAACGCTCCCTGTTGCGCTGGTACTCCTCATCCATATTGCGCTGGTAGGCATAACCCGTACCAAAATAGTCTACCTGAACGGAATGGTCTATAACCAGGTCTACCGGTATAAGCGGATTAATGGCATCAGGGTTTTTGCCTTTGCGGGCAACTTCGGCACGCAGGGAGGCAATATCTACCACCGCAGGCACGCCCGTAAAATCCTGCATGAGTACACGCGCAGGCTTAAAGGGTATGTCTTTGTCCGATGCTTCGGGCTTCCAGTTAAGGATGGTCTCTATGTTTTCTTTGGTAATAGCGAAATCGTCAAAATTTCGCAGCACGTTTTCAAGCAGGATTCGGATAGAAAAGGGCATCTTCTCGATATCGAATCCCTGCGCCTGCATCTCGGCAAGGCTGTAGTAAGTAAAGGTGCCGTTCTTGGTATTGAGCAACTTTTTTATCTGGTAAATATCGTTTGACATGGTGGCGTGATTTTGGTAATTTTTGTTTGCCTTAAGTTAGTAAGAATTTTTTTATAACGGTGTTCTTTAACCGTAAAAATTTTTCAACGTATTGCTAATGAAAACTTTATGGATTTAGACCGAAAATCAAAAATAAAATTCACGATATATCGTTAATTCCAAAAACGTACCCGTTGCATAAATAGTGAAACTCGGAATCCGATTGTGAAAAATTAAGCAGTTTGGGTGGTTGTATTTATGTAGTTTTGTAAAAAATAGCATCCTGATGAAAGCCTGCCTGCAAGCCCTTATTTTACTTTTTACCACCATTAGTTTTGCCCAGCAAAGTGAGCAGTTTAAAAATGTCGACTTTAAAACGGTGCATGCCACGCTGTCTTTTGATGTAGCTAAAAAACAAATAATGGGTACCGTAACCTATGATTTTGAGGTGCTTAACAAAGTTGATACTATTTATATTGATGCCCACAATATGCAGTTTAAAGATGTTATGGTTAATGGTAAGAAGAAAACAGGTTGGGTAGCATCCGGCAAGGCTTTAAAACTGTTTAAAGGTTTTAAAAAGGGCGAAAACAAACTGACTTTCAGTTATATAGCTAACCCAAAGCAGACATTGTATTTTGTTCAGGATGGAGAGAATGACCAGCTCTGGACACAGGGGCAGGGCAAGTATACCAGCCATTGGCTACCCAGCTTTGATGATGTAAATGAGAAGGTTATCTTTAATTTGTCGGTTATTTTTGATAAAGATTATGAGGTGCTTGCCAACGGTATATTAAAGGATAAGTCGGTTAACGGGGCGCTGCAGCAATGGAATTACCAAATGCAAAAACCCATGAGCAGTTACCTTGCTATGCTGGCCATTGGCAAGTATAGCAAGCAAACCGAAACTACTGCAAGTGGCACACCTTTAGAGTTTTACATCCGTCCGGAAGATAACGATAAGTTTGAGCCTACGTATCGATACAGCAAGCGCATCTTCGATTTTTTTGAGCGTGAGATTGGGGTTAAATACCCTTGGGGCATTTACCGCCAGGTGCCGGTTCTTGACTTTTTGTATGCCGGTATGGAGAACACTACGAGTACCATTTTCAGCCAGGATTTTGTGGTGGATAGTATTGGTTTTAACGACCGGACTTATATTAATGTTAATGCACATGAGCTTGCACACCAATGGTTTGGCGACCTTATTACTGCCCAAAGCGGCACGCACCACTGGCTGCAGGAGGGTTTTGCAACGTATTATGCCTTACTTGCCGAGCAGGATCTTTTTGGCGAAGACCATTTTAATTACGAGCTGTACCAAATTGCCGAGCGCCTGCAACAGGTGGCTAAAACCGATACCATCCCGGTGATGAACGAAAAGGCGAGTTCGCTGTCCTTTTACCAAAAAGGGGCATGGGCGCTGCATGTATTAAGAGAAGGAGTTGGTCACCAGGCATTTAAAACGGCGGTTAAAAATTACCTGGAAAAATATTCCTTTAAAAATGTAAATACTGATGATTTTTTAGCCGAGATAAACAAGGTATCTGCTTATGATACCGCGGCTTTTAAAAAGCGCTGGCTGGAAACCGGTGGTTTTGAGGTAGATGAAGCCTTAGCATTGCTTAATAAGAATAAATTTATGCAGCAGTATTTTTTATTGGGGCAGCTGCAGGAGAAGCCTTTTGGAGAGGTGAAAGACAGGTATAAAGAGATTTTAGCATCGGATGCGTTTTATCCTGTAAAAGAAGAAGTTATCTTCCAAATGGCAAAGGTGCCGTTTACAGAAAAAGCGGAACTGATACGCCTCGCCATGAAAAGTAAGGAGATAAAAGTCAGGCAGGCTGTGGCACGAACGGTAACTACGATTCAGCCTGATTTTTATGAAGAGTACAAAACGTTCCTTAAAGATGATTCTTATGTTACCCGCGAGGTGGCGCTTAACATTTTATGCAGCCGTTTCCCTGATAAGATGGCCGACTTTTTAAATGTTTCGCATACCTGGGAAGGCTTTAACGATAAGAACTTAAGGATTTTATGGCTATCACAGGCTTATATGGCAAAAGGCTATCATGAGGAAGACAAACCAGAATTTTATGCCGAATTACAAGGCTATGCCTCTCCGCGCTATGAAAGTTCCATCCGCCAGAATGCACTTGCAAACCTGCTGTACATTGGCAAACCTGACCCAATAGTTTGGGAGAACCTTATTAACGCAACGCTGCACCACAAGTGGCAGTTTGTTAAGTATGGCAAGGATAACATTCGTAAACTGCTTAAAAAGCCCGGATACAGGGAGCATTTTCAAAATTTGCTGCCGGGGCTTAAGGCACCCGAAAGGAACAAGCTGCAACAGTTGCTGGACGAAAAATAGTTACTCCTGGTTGGTAAATGTCCATTCTTCGTTAGTGCCATCAAGGTAAAGAGTAAGGTCGGTAGCAGTAATCTTTACAATATGCCAAAGCTTAATGTAACTGCCTTTTTTCGTAGCGATAGCTTTGTTGTTTTCTGTAAGGCTCCAGCTACCATTTTCTATCGTTCCACTATTGTCGCTTATATATTTTCCGTTAGCAGTTAGGTTCATATAACTGCCTGCAAGTTGCTCTGCAAGAGCTTCTTTTTGTTGCTGTGATAAATTTTCTGGAGCGGTTTTTCCGGTAAGGTACCATTTTTGGCTCAGTTGCGCTTTTGTAGCGGTCACATAACTTGCTTTCCTTATTGCTGTAGCCGGATCTTTTGCGGCTTCGCTGCCAGCGCGGGCAAAAATCAACTTCATGCTTTTTAATTGTATGGTAAGCATATTTTTAGAAAACTGTAGTATTTCTATAAAGTATTTCTTATCCATATCAGTAGTAAGGTCAACTATTTTACCGTTAAGTTTCCAGTTGCCTTTTTCGGCCATGCCTAAGGCAGTACCTGTGTAGGTATTATCTGCATTAAAGTTATAGGCCATACCATTAAGGAAGCTTTCGGCTGCGCTTTTTTTAGTTGCAGTTACGCCTTCATCGGTTTTAATAGCAATAAACTGCCATTCGCCAATAATATCATTGGCAGTCTGCGCAAATGTAGACGCATAAATAAATAACAGTAAGAGTGCGGGTACGATTTTTTTCATGGCTTAAGATGGATTGAATAGTAAATTTAATAAATATTTTCATTCAATCGGTAAGCCTTTGTAATGCAGTTGCTAACTAAAATCCTATTTTAACGCTCTTAATTAATGCGTTAAACAGGGCTGTACAGTCTTCTTCAGTTTGCCCATCCGACAAGTTAATCTGGTAAAACTTATTTCTGTAAGGTATTGAATAAGAGCGGCTCCTTATCTTCATAGTCGTTCCGTTTTTAAGGTCGAGGGTAAATTTGCACGAAAAATAAAGTGCTTTAACGCCACCTACGGTCACAACTTGCGGTGCATCTATAATTTCAAGGTCGGGAAACATCTTCTTAAGGTCAGATGTATTGGTGACAGCCGCTTTAAACCCCTCAAAATTTGTAAACGGGTTAGCTCGCAGGGTAACTTTTACTGTTGGTATAATTCCTTTATGTGCCTTAATGGGGTATTTATAATAAGATGTAACCAGCACGCCATTTTTTTCCTGTTTTAAGAGCTCGTCCAGTTTTTTCTGGCTGTCATCCATCTTGTCAAGATTTTTCTCAATACCTTCAGATGTTATTTCAATCCAGCGCTCCGGTTTCAACATAGAAAAGCCATATGCTTTGCTAGCAAAAGTTTTTTGTGCAAGAGCATTATGTGTTCCGGCAAGCAGGAGGCAAACAAGTAAAATGTTTTTCATAAGGCAAATTTTCTCAACAAACATAAACAAAATGGCATCCGTAAAGATGCCTTATATTTAAAATCTGACTATTTAATTTAATCCGTCCATAGGCCTGATACCTCGTTTTTAAGGTAGGCAATCGCTACGCTACTCGCGCTTTGCTTATCAAACAGGTCGGTTAGCATAACTTCGCGCAGTTTGTCGGCCGTATCTATACGCTCGCTCATGTTGGTTTTACGAATGGTTTGTATGGTCGCGTTTTTAGCAGTAGTAATAATATCCCAACATTCTGCAGAAATATAAATTTGCTGTGTAAGGTTGTGTTCAAATTCCTGTTCGATCTGACCGATTACGTACTCCTCATAGTCATGCTTGTTAGACGATTGCGGCGAGATACGCACCAGCAGTTTTGCAGGGTTAATACGCTCAAGGAACAATATTAGCCTTTCATACGCCTGAAGGCGAAGCGGCAATGCTGTTTTTTGGGCTTCTTTGTGTATTACATAACGGCGGCGGCCTTCCTCGTTATCAGTATGCATTTTAAAAAAATAATACGCTACAAGGCCGGTAATGGCGGCAGGAACAATATACAGGATAAGTTCTATTAGTCGGGTAGTATTCATAAATAGGTAAAATAATTAAGGTTAGTAATGCTAACGTAAATTGGGCGTATATAATTGTGAAAAGCGAAAATAACGAAATAAGTTATAAATTTTAGTTACCCCTTTAAAATAATTTATAAGGTATATTTGGCGCCTATGCAAAAGTTTATGAAACAACGCTTGGTTTATCTTTCAATAGCCCTAATTACTATTGTAACGGGATTACTGGTAAGGCACCGGCAGGATTTGTTTCAGGATATAGTTAACCTGTATCTAGGCGATGTGCTGTACGCTTTTATGATGTATTACCTGATTAGCTTTATGCAGCCACATATCAAAAGTTTTCACAGGGCTGTTATAGCCTTGGTAACCTGCTATGCTATAGAAGCTTTTCAGTTGGTTGAAGCTCCCTGGGCTACAGCATTGCGTACTACAATATTGGGCAGGCTGGTACTGGGGTGGGGGTTTTTGTGGAGCGACCTGCTGGCGTATTTTATAGGAATAGTTTTAGCCTTTTATTCTGATAGGTTTTGGCTTGCTAAAGATGGTGCAGTTGTCTGATGTATGTCGGGTAAAATAGTTATTTTTGCATCTCTCAAAGCTACACAATGGACATCCACAGTTATATAAGCCAGTTAAACGAGGCACAGCAGGCGCCAACCCTTCAAAAAGACGGGCCAATGATTATTATTGCCGGTGCAGGATCGGGCAAAACAAGGGTACTAACCATACGCATTGCTTACCTAATGAGCCAGGGCGTAGATGCGTTTAATATTCTGGCACTTACCTTTACCAATAAGGCGGCTAAGGAAATGAAAAAGCGTATTTCTGATATTGTGGGCAGCTCTGAAGCTAAAAACCTTTGGATGGGTACGTTTCACTCAATCTTTGCCAAGATATTGCGCTTTGAGGCCGATAAATTGGGTTTCCCATCTAACTTTAGTATCTACGACAGCCAGGACAGTGTTCGCCTTATAAGCTCTATCATTAAAGAGATGCAGCTTGATAAAGATGTATATAAGCCTAAACAGGTGCTTAGCCGTATATCATCGTATAAAAACAGCCTTATCACTGTTAAGGCGTATTTTAACAACCCGGAGCTTCAGGAGGCTGATGCAATGAGCAAAAAGCCACGCTTGGGCGAAATTTACCAGCAGTACGTAGACCGCTGTTTTAAAGCCGGTGCTATGGACTTTGATGACTTGTTACTTCGCACCAATGAGCTGCTGAACCGTTTTCCCGAAGTGCTTGCCAAATATCAGGACCGTTTTAGGTATATATTGGTAGATGAGTACCAGGATACCAACCACTCGCAGTACCTTATTGTTAGGGCGCTGTCGGATAAATTTCAGAATATATGCGTAGTGGGCGATGATGCGCAGAGTATTTATGCGTTTAGGGGAGCTAACATTAACAACATCCTGAACTTCCAAAAGGATTATGATGGCGTTCAGATGTACCGCCTGGAGCAAAATTACAGGTCGTCCAAAAACATTGTTGAGGCTGCCAATGCCATTATAGATAAGAACAAGACCAAACTTGATAAAGTGGTGTGGACGGCCAATGATGACGGCCCGCGCATAAAAGTGCACCGCAGCATGACCGATGGTGAGGAAGGCCGTTTTGTAGCCAGTACCATTTTTGAAGAAAAAATGCAAAACCAGCTTAAAAACAGCAGCTTTGCTATTTTGTACCGTACCAATGCACAGTCGCGCGCTATGGAGGATGCTCTTAGAAAGCGCGATATTCCGTACCGTATTTATGGTGGTTTATCGTTTTATCAGCGCAAGGAAATTAAAGACGTATTAGGTTACTTAAGGCTCGTTATCAACCCTAAAGACGAAGAGGCCTTAATGCGGGTTATTAACTACCCGGCGAGAGGTATCGGCGATAGTACCCTTGAAAAACTTACCGTAGCGGCCAATCATTACGGGAGGTCGGTTTTTGAGGTGATGGAAAACATCGACAAGATAGACCTGAGGCTGAACGCCGGAACCAAGAACAAGCTGCACGATTTTGTGATGATGATAAAGAGTTTTCAGGTTATTAACGAAACCCATGATGCCTTTTACCTTTCTGAACATATCGCCAAAAAAACAGGGCTTATACAGGAGCTTAAAAAAGATGCCACACCCGAGGGTATTGCACGTATAGAAAATATTGAGGAGTTATTAAACGGTATACGCGACTTTATTGAAGGCCAGGTAGAAGTAGATGGCGCAAGGGGTGCATTATCTGAATTTTTAGAGGATGTTGCCCTGGCAAGCGACCTTGACAAAGATACCGGTGATGATGACCGCGTGGCACTCATGACTATCCACCTTGCTAAAGGGTTAGAATTTCCGCATGTGTTTATTGTGGGGATGGAAGAAGACCTTTTCCCGAGTGCTATGAGTATGAACACCCGCAGTGAACTGGAGGAAGAACGCCGCCTGTTTTATGTTGCCCTTACCCGTGCCGAACATCAGGCATATTTAACGTATGCGCAATCACGCTATCGTTGGGGTAAATTGGTTGATAGTGAGCCATCGCGCTTTATTGAAGAAATAACCGATAACTTTTTAGAATACCTTACACCCGCCGAGACCAACTACCGTTACAAGCCGATGATCAATACCGATATTTTTGGCGATGTAGATAAATCAAAGCTCAGGCAGGTAAAGCCCGCTAACGGAACGCCGCCAAAATGGATTACCGATAACGACCCAAAACCCGATATGGGTATACGCAGGCTTAAGCCTATGGCTACTAATGCACCTAACAGCCCCGCTGCACACGATAACAAGCTGGCAGCCGGTAACGTAGTAATGCATGAGCGTTTTGGTAAGGGTAAAGTACTTAACCTTGAAGGCGTGGGCGCCGACAGGAAAGCTGAAATTCAGTTTGAGGTAGGGGGTATCAAGAAACTGTTACTTCGTTTTGCAAAGCTTGATGTCTTGGAATAATTATATTGCGGGTTTTGAGTTGTGGGTTACAGATTTTAAATCTCTGAACCTGAAACTCAAAAACCCGTAACATATTATGATTTAGCTTTATTTTCCTTCATCCTGAACGTAACAATGCGACTTATCAGGTTGGTAGGCAAATCTTGGTTTAACGGAAATTGCACCGACCCTTTACCTTGTTTATAACGGCTTAATTCGGCCTCGAACTCTTTATGGCCCGTGGGTGTGGCGTAAAAACCAATATGGTTTTTATAACCCGCAAAATATACTAATGGCCTGCCGTTTATTTTATAAGCCGGCATACCGTAGCTAATGCTTTCCTCTGCCTGCGGAGCAGCATTTAATATCGTTTCCCTGATTTGCTGTAATAGCTTTTGAGTAGCAGGAGGGAAGGTTGCAATGTGGGAATCTACCGGATTCATAATTACAATGCTGTATAATTACAGGCAGTCTACTTTGTTAAGTACCTGCTCTGATGTTGCATTTTTATCTTTATAACGCCATACGCCATCACTGCTTTCCATCATTTCGCCAAATTTTACTTTGGCCTGGCCACCATCAATAGTAAAAATAAGTTCTTCTTTATTGGTCATGCCTTCGCCTGATGCCTCGCCAATGGCTGTAACAGTGTTTCCGTTTATTGTTCCTTTAAACTTACTGATCTTTTTATCCTTTTCTGCCGGTAGCCATTTAAAAGTACCGCTCACGTTGTCACCCTCTCGGGTAATACTAAGCATTGTACTATCCTTAGAAACTACATTTAAAAAACACATTTCTTCAGGTCTAGCTTCAACTGGTGCTTCCGCCTCAACAGTAGTATCTTCAACAACGGTCTTCTCTTCTTTTTTCTGGCAGCTGAACATCAAAATTCCGGCAGCAAGTAATAATAATCTGTTTTTCATGGTTTTTGTTTTTTATAAAAGTAGGGTTTAACCCATAAAAAAAGAACTCCGTTAAGAGTTCTTTAATATATAAGCTATTTTATAAAAACGTCTTAGCGATCGTCTTCATCATCTTCTTCGTCTTCGTCATCAGCAATATCGCGGCTGCTGCCTTCTCCATCTTCATCATCTTCGTCCGGATCAAGTTCAATAACTTCTTTTGCAGGCTCATCATCATCTTCATCCTCATCGTCAATTTCAAGCTCTTTTAATGCATCCATGTCATCTGCCGGATCATCCATATCATCATCGTCAAAATTCTCGATCCTGTCGGCCAGTTTAGTGCTCACCTTAACAAGGTATATGGTATCTTCCGTTTTTACTTCAACCGCTTCAATTGTTTCGTTTTTGGCATTTTTAAACCGGATGATGTGCGAATCGTCATATCCGTCCGGAAACCTTTCAACCAGTAAGGTCAAAATTTCGTTGGTCAGTTTAGCGTAATCAACAATAACTCTTTTCATAAGTCAACTATAAATCTAATAAGTAAGCAAATATAAGAGGTGCAACTATAGTTGCATCAGATTCTATAATAAATTTTGGTGTATTGATGTCTAATTTACCCCATGTTATCTTTTCGTTAGGCACAGCGCCCGAGTATGAGCCGTAACTTGTAGTAGAATCAGATATCTGGCAGAAATAGCTCCAGAAAGGCACATCGTGCATTTCCATATCCTGGTACAGCATTGGTACCACGCAGATAGGAAAATCTCCTGCAATACCACCACCAATCTGGAAGAAACCAACACCATTGCTGCTGTTTTTAGAATACCAGTCGGCAAGATACGTCATGTACTCAATACCTGATTTCATTGTAGAGGCTTTTAACTCGCCTTTAATAACATACGAGGCAAAAATGTTACCCATAGTACTGTCTTCCCATCCCGGTACTATAATTGGCAGGTTTGCTTCGGCAGCGGCATACATCCAGCTATCTTTAAGGTCTATTTCGTAGTATTCTTCAAGAACACCGCTTAACAGCAATTTGTACATAAACTCATGCGGAAAGTAACGCTCACCTTTATCATCGGCATCTTTCCATATTTTGTAAATGTGCTTTTGCAGGCGGCGAAACGCCTCATGCTCCGGTATACAGGTATCTGTAACACGGTTCAGGCCTCTTTCCAGCAAGTCCCATTCCTGCTGAGGGGTAAGGTCACGGTAGTTTGGAACCCTCTCATAGTGCGAGTGGGCTACAAGGTTCATAATGTCTTCTTCAAGGTTTGCGCCGGTACACGATATAATCTGTACCTTATCCTTGCGGATCATCTCGGCAAAAATCTTACCCAGTTCAGCCGTACTCATGGCACCTGCAAGGGTAACCATCATTTTGGCGCCGTCCTGCAATTGCTTTTCATAAGCTTTTGCAGCATCTACAAGTGCCGCTGCATTAAAGTGCAGGTAGTACTTTTCGATAAACTGGCTAATTGGTCCTTTATTCATTTCTAAAAATTTGTTTGTTGTAAATATTCAGTAATTCTTTATTTCTTCTCAGTATTTGTTTCTGCGTAACCTAAAATCTTAAGTACGTCTTCAGCCTTTTGCTGCTCAGAGAAAACCTCAGTAGCAAGGAAGCCGTTTTCATCCCGGTCTATAAGAATGTGCTTAGGCTGGGGGATAAGGCAGTGGTGAAGCCCTCCGTAACCGCCTATGGTTTCTTGGTAGGCGCCGGTATTAAAGAACCCAATATACAGCGGCTTGTCGCGATTGTACTTAGGCAGGTAAATTGCATTTAAGTTTTGCTCAGAGTTGTAATAATC
>Ga0265798_10004029_pt1 | contig 20549 bp, 21 predicted proteins | sample P3T30metagenome_FD_192430 | JGI IMG/M metagenome (GOLD analysis project Ga0265798, IMG submission 192430) | Plant litter microbial communities from East Loma Ridge, Irvine, California - P3 T30 | ecosystem: Environmental > Terrestrial > Plant litter > Unclassified | place: USA: California... | reverse complement strand
GAGAAGGCTACACATATGTTCTTTTCAAACTTATTATTCGTGCCACCTTTATCAATAACTAATAGTAACTATAGTATATTTAGAACCTAGCTCTAAACTTCTAAAAGTATGCCTCCGAAAATCTGTTACCTTACTAATCTCCTAACGCACCCAGAACAGTTGGTGTACTCTCCGTTGAGACAGTGTGGTAATCAGAGCAGTGAGCTTAGATCAGACCTATTTTCGAGGCGGTGTTACCTCACGGGCGGGTATCTGCTTTGATGTGGAAAGCCGCGTTATCTTCATCTCATTTACGAACCGTCCGGCGGTCCGTTCCTCGACCACACTGCCTTTCATAGCCATTCTGGGAAGTGCCAATAATAACGTCGTGAAAATGACATCAAATTTAGCCAGCACATATCTAGTCGCGGTATCGTCATTCCCCAATCCGAAGTTTCTATCTACACTGAGCACACTGCATATCTCAGCATCTATCACATGTCTTTGCGAGACCTGGAACAGCATGAGCTCACCGTTCTTGGTGGAAGACCAAAACATCAATGCTCCCCCGCTTCGTCAGCACCAATGCTTACCCACGACGAGGTTCAACAAAAATTTGACGCTGAGGGTGCAGTGAGACTTGGAAAGTCAGCGACAGCTGGGACATTGTTCGTCGTCCTCGGCTCGCTTTACCTGGGGACGTTCCTCGTCGCGCTTGATTCAACGATTATCTCTACCGCCCTTCCCGCCATTACCGTAGAGTTCCATGCCCTTGAAGATCTTGCATGGTACGGAAGTTCCTATCTTCTCACATTTACGGCCCTACAACCGACCTGTGGGAAGCTATACAAGGTCATCGACACAAAGCTCATGTATCTCATCTCCATTGCGATATTCGAAGGTAAGACGTGCCGCCAAACTGTGATGATGCGTACTGACTGCGTCGTAGCTGGCTCCATATCTTGCGCGACAGCTCCGTCATCTCTCGCATTCATTCTCGGTCGCGCCGCAGCGGGCTGCGGAGCTGCAGGTTTAATGCAAGGAGCATTCGCTATTGTGGTCCAAATCGTGCCATTGTCTCGCCGGTCCTTTTATATTTCGGGCTATTTGTGGGCGTCTTTGGCGTCAGCATTGGTGTCGGACCTGTTCTCGGTGGTACGTTCGCTGATCGAGGGATCTGGAGATGGTGCTTTTGGATGTAAGTTGTTACCTCTACAACACTGAACACGCTGACAATACAGCAATCTGCCTCTGGGAACCATCGTATTCCTACTAGTCTCAATGTTCTTGAAACTGCAGCCGAAGAAAGCATCCGAAGAGTTCGGTGGCTTGAAACATTTTCTCTTACCTCTCGACCTGGGCGGAAGCGTTTTGTTGATCTCGGCCATGGTGACTCTGTTCCTGGCGATGCAGTGGGGCGGCCAGAGGTTGCCATGGAGCTCTCCGGTGATCATCGCTCTATTCATCAGCTTTTGCGTACTCGTCGTGTTCTTCATCCTGCTAGAACGGAGAATGGGCGACGATGCATCGATACCCCTCAAGATTCTCAAGCAAAGATCCATCGCCTCTGGGGCAGTGTATCTGTTTTTCGCCGCGATGCCGAATTTCTCGGTACGTCACCAGTCTCTCTTGCGACTTTGAAGCCTGTTATAACCTTATCAGTACGGCACCTACATTCCCATGTTCTTCCAGAGAGTAAAGGCGTTCAGCGCGCAGCGAAATGGCGTCGAAATATTATCTTTGGCTTTGACGCAGATTGTGTCGGTCGTCATTGTTGGAGCATTGGTATCGAACACTGGCTACTATGTGGGTCTGAGAAAACTGCCGCTAAGCAAAGGCTCACGATCGTAGACACCATTCATCGTCATCGGGACTGGTATTAGCGCGGTACGTTCGACACACAAGACAAAAAGAGAAGAAAATTGAGATCGAGCGTTGCTGATAGCAGACAGTCCGTATTCAGGTTGGAGCCGGACTCATTACGATGCTCGATCAAGACACGATCCACGCCGTGTGGGTCGAATCCTTCATCATATGTGGAATCGGCACCGGTATGGCGATCAACCTACCATACACGGCTGTTTCCGCTGTCCTCGATGAGGTCAATATCGTAACCGGAAATGGTGAATTGTCCCTTCTGACTGGCTCCGCTAGCTTGCTTGCTGACGACGAACTTTTGCTAGCATTGCTGCAATTTGCCTTCCAGCTCGGAGGCGCCGTCAGCCTTTGTGTTGCTCAGGCTTTATTCATTGGTAAACTGGAAACGAATGGTGACTTTCCAGAAGAGTCACCGACGGTGATGTCAGACGCAGGAGCGTACGGGTCGCCAGGACTGAGCGCTTCTTGGAAATACACTCTTTCTCTAGGTCTAGCTTACCAGGCGGCATCGAGAGCTGTCTTCATGTTTTTGCTGGTTGCGAGCGCATTAGCATTCCTAATTTCTTTTGGGTTTGAGCATAAGAATCTGAAGAAAGTGGAGAAAGAGCGAAATCATGTAATCGAAACCAGCATGCCGGCTGCCGATGAAACGTAAGTAAGTTTTCATACAGTACAACCCCAGCTGGCGGTGACACTGATGAGGAGTACGTCGATGGCGACGATGGCGACGATGGCGACGATGGCGACGAACCTGGGAAGGAGTTGACATCTATAACTTGTTGAGCTTGAGCCCCAGCCACACCAGTCAATTCACTCAGCATGTTATCAAGAAGTGCGCTCAGTTTTGCGTGGATGCTCTCGACTCTGGTAGCCATGTCCGCCGGCTCAAAATTCCCGGCTGGTGTATCCATTCAGGAGATCATCGACCTGCGTGACAGCCTGTTAGACTAGATCCGAGAACTCGTGGAGCATCGCGGCGGCTGGACACGCGCTTCGATAAGGCCACGCGACAGATCCTTCACGATGCATGGGACGGCCATATTTCCACCTGGGACGCCGACAACAACGAGTGTTGAAGGAGTTAGGCAACGACTATCGCACGTATTTCGAGGAGGTCAAGTGGTCGCAGATATTCGCGGAGGTGGTTAATTCTATGGCAGGGAGGCACCGGTATCCTGTCGTGGTTCGCGGAATCAGGGAGAACGAGTTTCTGGTATGTGACTCGAAGCAGATACAAAGAGGGAAAGCAGTCACAGATAGATCTTGTTGGGCTGATGTTGACATACTCTGGTAGCCTCAACACATGATGCAGTCACGTTGACATCGTGCGAGTCGACTCCGCGATCTTGGACTCTGACACGTCCCGAGGTCGGCTAATTTCACCCCGCAACTATTTATCCTCCACCAACCACCCGCATCCACCCCGTAACGTGACATCGTTGCATCAGCGGTCGTTTGCAAACAACGCTCGCACCCAATCCGCGCATCTCTACAATGTCGATCCTACATCGGACCGTCATGCCGGCGCACGAATGGTCAAACCCCAGAGAGTGGGACGGGGCTACCACCCCATCTGGAGCAGCTGCTCGTTGATTTACCTAAACGCTCTTTGTGCCGCATCTCGGACGACGTAGATGGCGGACAAAACCCCTGTCGAAGTTCTGCAAGCGAGTGCAAGCTTCAGATAAGTAAAGCTTCTGTGCGCCCACCCGATCTTGTCGTGCTTGGTGCTCCTCACATTTCGTCTACCAGCTGGGATTCTCGAATAGCTCTGAGCCGCACGTAGACCATGGCCACCACGATCGATTACGATAACAAGATGAAGTCTGATAGGATTTCGGACGACGTTCCTCATCCCATCGCCGAACAAAATGGCAAGCTGGCCCCGCCACCTCTCGTTGCAGCTATGTCGCCGGAGCGGCGCATTCATGCGGAGGCCAAGATGAGACGCAAAATCGACACGCGATTGCTTCCAATGATCATCTTGATGTATATCATGAACTATCTAGACAGAAACAACATCGCAGCTGTGCGACTGGCGGGGTTGCAGACTGAACTGAATCTCAGCAGCGTGCAGTATCAGGTACGTCAACGGGCATGGTACAAGGAAATGTCGTAGTCTGACTATGATCACAGACAACTGTTTCAATCCTTTTCGTAGGGTAGGAGCCTACGCAACACTGGGCGTACCTTCCAATGGTTAACTTTTGGACAGATACATTCTCATGCAAATCCCGTCAAATCTATTGTATGATTGTCCATTGCACAAACTTTATTTCAGACGAATGCTGATCTCGTATAGCCTCAACAAAACTGGAAAGCCCGCGATCTACCTTCCGACATGTATGATTATCTGGGGTGTCATCTCTGGAGCGACAGGTGCTTGTCAGAACTTTGGAGGTCTCGTTGCTTGCAGATTCTTCCTTGGCTTCATCGAAGCAGCCTACTTTCCAGGGTGTTAGTCAGATTACCGATCGGGTGATCTTCATGCGGCTAACACCTGCTCAGGTCTCTTCTATTTGAGCTCATGGTATACTCGTAAAGAGCTCGGTTTACGTACAGCAGTGCTCTATAGCGGCTCCCTCATCTCTGGAGCATTTGGAGGACTCATTACCGCCGGTATAACGAGCAATATGGATGGCACCCATGGTCTGCGAGCCTGGAGATGGTACGGTTACTCTAGGTTGGTGGAAAAACAAGGGCTGACATTTGTGCAGGGTTTTCATCCTAGAGGGAATTATTAGTAAGTATATACGTACGAAGTGCATGTGAGACATACACTAATTTCGTACCTACAACTCTCGCAGCCGTCATTATCGCCTTTTCAGCGTTCTTCATTCTCCCTAACTTCCCGCGAACCACCTCGTGGCTCACTGAGGAAGAGCGACAGCTCGCGGTCTACCGTCTGCAAGAAGACATTGGAGAGGATGACTGGAAAGATGCGGAATCGCAAACCTTCTTCAATGGACTGAAGCTAGCTTTGCTAGATATAAAGACCTGGGTTCTTACCATCTTGTTGCTCTCGATCGTCTCTTCGGCTTCTGTTACGAACTTCTTCCCAACTGTGGTCAAGACCCTCGGGTACGACAACATCCGTACACTGCTTCTAACCGCACCACCATACGTTTTGGCCGTCATCACCACCTACCTCAACGCGTGGCACGCCGATCGCACCGGAGAACGCTTCTGGCACATCGTGCTGCCTCTTTGTGTTGGTGTTTTCTCTTTCATCCTAGCTGCGGCTACCCACTCTACGGCTCCACGTTACGTTGCCATGATGCTCATGGTGCCGGGAGTCTATACAGGATACGTTGTGGCCCTGGCATGGATCAGCAATTCGATGCCGCGGCCTCCAGCGAAGCGCGCAGCAGCCCTGGCTTTCATCAACGCTATCTCCAACACCAGCAGCATCTACGCAAGCTACATGTACCCACAACCGAAGAGCGGCGCCCAACCCAATCTGACGGTTCCGCTCAGTGTCGATTGCGCTACCGCGGTTCTCGCGATCGTTATGACCATTATTATGCGAGTCATACTTGGAAGGCTGAATAAGAAGCTAGACAGAGGAGAGCATGTGGACGGAGCTATCAACGCAGTTCCGGGAGAAGCATCAGAGCGTGGGTTCAGATTTCTACTATAGGGTTACGACGTGCTGGTATCAGGGAAAACAAGTTCGAATGAAATGGGCAGGACTGGCGATGCATGATACCTGTCGTAGCTTCTTAAGTTGGTAATAAGAAAGTTAATGTCTTTTTGTAGTCACTAGCTTTAGCGCAGCGTGTCCTAAAGGCTTGCAAACTAGAGGTGAATCCCTTGGTGCTGAGGGCGCGCAGCTTTTATCGATCATTTGTGGTGATAGCGAGATGTTCTTTGTTCTTTCTCTTGCCACCGCATGTCAAGACGCCTCTCAGTACAGCGCTCGCTCTCGTGCTTGTTTGTGGCGGCTGATGATCGAGGGGATTTACTGTATGACACACGCGTTACATGAAACGTGATATCCAGGCGGCTGAAAAGCTAATTGCTCGAATCTTCGACGATGACGCACGCCGCCAAATGCGGCTAGCGCGATCACGGGAACCGCGTTTTGATCGTCGTCACCTGTGCTTCCATGCTTCAACCTCCGCATTCCGTCTGCAACCCAGCCCTTCACAACGACGTGTTTATAGCGAGCATTCACTACTCTATCGCTTTATCTAGGAAATGCTCACCTCACTCGCAAATAGCCCCCGTGGAAGCAGTACGCGGTAGCGTTACACGACGGACTCACGCGTGTTGTGCACGCACCATGATTCTCACGACCTCACGCTCACAACGTCGTACAACTCTGTTAAGACTCTCTCACTAAAATACTCATCAAACTCACGACCCGCTCACGACCCGCTCGCGACCCGCCCGAAGGTCAAGTAAACCCTCGACCTTCTTGCAACGCTTGCCCGCGGCTCACCATCGCCACTTTGTTCATCACCTGGCACCTAAACGCAAAGCTCAACTCTTCTAGCCGAGCATGGATTTCTCATCCAACGCCTTTCGTAGTATACCTTCGCGAGTATCTGAAGACACGATGTCGCACGCGAACCTTGTCATGTCCTGTCAGTGGGGCTGGACACGTACTCAGTCCGATGGAACAAGCGCGCCTGCGCCTCCAGCAGCTGCCTCCGTCTTACAGCCGACTACCAGTCCTACATTCAACAACGTACGATTGAAGCGCTTCGCACCTTGCCAAGGTCGCCTGTATCACCAATTGACATGCTCCCACCGCGTGCGTAGCGATATGGTGGAGGATTGCGGAGCGACCTGCGTCGAGCCACTTGGCACCTGTGGGCTCGCATTCCTTTGTCAAGAGTGCCTCCAGGCCGAGGCGAGCCAAATCTGGGAAGACCGCCAAGCTCAACACAACGCAGGCTACCCCCAAATGGACCAGATGACGAAGGAGCTCTACGACCAGTGGTATCAGGAGCACCGACAGCTCGAAGCAGACTATGCGCGCGACCGCAAAGTATACGAACTGGACCTGAAGTCAAAGACGCGACCAAGCAACATATGTTCTTCAGTTGAAGTAAGCAAGGAGGAGTCAGATTTCGCAATGGAGCTTGACTCGCTATCACTCTCGCTGTCTACGAGCATTACCTCCGAGCAACAGCCTCAGCAAGCCGCTCGGATTCGCATCACATTACCTAATGATGCATCAGAGCAGCTTCATTGGAACCTCAACGGTCTGACTCTCGACCGCGGTTCCTGCGGCATCGAGTATGCAACCCCGCCGTCGCCCAATCACGTGCCAGCGATGCGGCACATCCCCGAAGAGGAGCTGTGGGGCAGGCCTCAAGGCTAAGCCACGGTTGCTGCGCCTTCGACACTTCTAGGAATGATTTGGATATATCAACACCATGGCCAGTGATCCACTCCGTGTAAAAAAATTGTTGTAGTACTTAGCGAGGCATAGTCGGGAGTTCTTGGTGTTTGGAGGCGGTTGGGTTTGGCCTCCGCACATTCTGCAACACCTTGCAGGCTTTTGACCCGCGTGTTTTTGACCTGGTTTTTGTATCCGTCAGGTATGTATGAATATCATATTGATTCTCATGACTTCTATCACGTCTTTCGTTCCTCATGTTCTCTTGACCACAATATCAAATGGCGGGTATCTCAACTCCACACCGTCTTTTTCCTCAATGAGCACAACCTTGCTTAGTGGCCATCCCCTCGTGTCCTTGTAGCCATCATAATCGAACCAGTCGCATGTGGCCAAATCAGGATAGGTGAGCCTCCAGACCTGTGCTCCTTCGCCGAACTCAGCGTTCTCAGCCACTCCCTCTGCAGGCTCTAGCATGACGCCTCGTTCAGTGGAAAAGTATATTGGCCCTGTATCACCCACCCAGCTCAATCGATCTAGTGCTTCGAGAGCACTACTGCCGTTCACCACCAGTTCCCGGAGATACAAGATATGATCCTCAAGCTCAATCCTGGCAAATGTGGTGTTCGTGGTTGCGCTGGTCGCAGCAACGTCTGTGAGTAGTCCAGTATCTTCTCCGGCCGTATACATCCCACCAAATCGCTCCGCCATTCTATTCGCCGCCGCGTCCGCAAACGCAGGCGCGAGTATGCCATGCACAAGATCGCGTATGGAAACCGGCACAATGCCTGCATACCCTTCGAGTCCTGACTGCTGTGCCAGTACCACGATGCCGTATCCCAGATTTGGTATAACGTCGATCCAAGATGACCACCGGCCCCCATTACCGGATTTGCCGAAAGCGCTATACGTCTTGGTCGAGTCAAGGGATGCGTTAGCGCTGCTGTTGAGCTCTAGGAGCTGGATCTCCCATCCGGGTCCGGTCTGCTGTATCCCATCGGGCAATATTGCCACAGGCTTGAGGGCGTCACGACGCTGGTAAGCTGTGATCAAGTCAGGAGTTGGCGAGAGCCAGAACCCGTACAGGTACTTGGCTAGATCATTGGCAGAGCTCCACATTCCTGCTGCGGGATTGTAGCCCTCCCCGATAAGCAGGTCGGCCCAGTTGTCGCCACCTGGAATGCTTATAAAGGGTTCTAGATCTTGTGGTACAGTGTTGAAAAAGCTGTGCGTCATGTTCAGCGGACCCAGAAGTTGTCGAGCAACGAGCTGACTCCACGACAGGTCCGACCCAGTAACGTTGTTGTAGTAGGTTGCGACGGCGCTTCCGAGGAGCGAGATACCGATGTTTGAATACCCGGCTCTTTGACCAGGAGGAAACATCAGAGGTTCTCTCGCTGCGGCTTCGATCACGTCTTCGGCACTCGCATCTGCCCAACCCGCGCCGACCGTGTCAAGATCGGCTTTTCCCGTGTTCAGAATCACGTTCAGGCTGGTGCTGTAGCTCTCGCGAGTGAAGCCTGCAGTATGACTTGCGAGCATGCGCAAAGTCATCTCACTGCCGCCGTCATTCCAATCTTTTTCCCGAAGTGTGAAATCTGGCAATAACAGTCGGACAGCAGTATCTAACGATATACTAGAACATTGAGGTAGGTTTGCAACGACCAATGCCATAGCCATGGCGAAGTTCTTGGAGACGGACATTACCCTCATAATGGAGTCGCTTGTAACGACATTATCGACGGCGGTATCCGGAGCCGTCTCATTGAACTTGAGGCTACCATTGTTGAAAGCATACGCGATGCCAGGTGTTGAGGCGTGAACCTGCAGATGGCTGTCAACGCAATAATTGGTACAACTGACTTTCGGGCACCTACCACTGCGAAGCTGAGCCCATCACGGGTAGTGTTAAAGTAGAGAGCAGAAAGGTTCCTTCCAAGTTCCTCGAAGGCTGCAATGACAGAAGGGTGCTTTAATATTGCAGCGTCTGCAAAGATGCTCTCCGGGTAGTCCGGGATACAGGCGGGCTCGACAGCTATGACAAAGAGACTCGCAAGTAGGAGAGCACTTCTTCCGATGAAAGACTTCATCGTGATCCAAAGCTTTTATCGTAACAAAATGTCGATTAGTAGATACGAGTGGAAGTTGCGGTCTACTTATCTTACGCGTACAGGTCACACAGATAACGGCGCAATGGTATCAATGTGTTACTAGAGAGCAGATAAGATCAACGGCTTGTTTGCACCTTGGGAGATCGACGCACCTGCCACGAACAGCTTAATGTTGCATGGCGCCAGTTTACTCTTGGCCAAACATAAAAGCCAAAGCTTGGTGGTTCAAGTACGCTCTTACAGATTTAGTACGCTCTCACATATTTGGTACGCATTACGCGTACTTCGGAACACTCATGCACCTCCTCGCTTTAGTCCTTAGATGAAATTGCGTAATCAATTATTGGGTACTGGGAGTCGCCAGTATTAAAACTAGGATGAGGGAGTCGTTCTAGTCGCACCCCTGCTGCACCCCACTCTCCCGCATCCCTTCCGACCTTCGGCTGCCATCTTCCTGGCACAAAGTTCCACTGCGGCTTGGCAAAGGCTCGATTATTGTCCTCCCGTTGTACTCAACTGGATACGTAATTGTACAGCCCGAATATCGTTAATACTGCCTGGAACCGAGATAGGTAGTCGCGAAGGCTATCGAGGATTCCCGTCTGCCCAAATCAAGCCTTCGTGATCTCAAATTTCCAACCCGTCAAGCCGGACGAGAACTTGGATCCGACAGCTTGACCGATCATGGCACCTCCTAGCCTCTTCACTTCAGCCTCCACTAGCTGTGCCAAGGTACCCTCACTCCACCTAGATTTTGGCCTCCTGTAGCGGACGCCTACCACGAGCCTATCGAGTCTGAAGCCAATGTACTCCAAGCTCGATAGATCGATCTGGATGTCGCCCTTTGTGTGGCCGAAGTCGATCCCAAAGGCAACGTACAACACTCGCTCGCCGTTTTGCTCGCCAAGTCCGTTGTCGAACTTGTGCAGTATAGGAAGGGTCATTGGCCAGCCCTGATAAACTTGAACAACCGACTTAGAGTACTCCTTGGGGTCAATCCACGGGACGATCTTGGTGCCATTGGCTACCGAATCTAGCTCCCACTCCACTTCCAAAGCGGCTCCAGTATGGAATCCTGAGTTACTCAGGAAGATCCGAGTCGTGAAATAGCTTGCCGGTATCCTGGCCGTCCAGTCTATGTTTCGGAAGTATTGATCTAAAGCTTCGTGAAGGAAGGCCCGGCTGACAAGCATGCACGGCGGTATACGCGAGGCGGTTGTCCAACCTGGGCCCTTCTTCCTATAATCAGCCGTGATATCGATATGGGGAGAACGTCGGCTCGGTGGCGCTCGGTACAGCTGCGGAGTCACGGGCCACACCTCATCGTATATGGCGTCACGGAGCTCGCGTGGAAGGCTGAAGAAGCGGAAAGGTTGGCGCGGCTGAGCCTTGGTCACTGTTCCGACCATGGTGACCTCGTGAGGGATGTGCGAATATATCCGAAGTGCGCCGTCGCCATGGAAATGATTGAAATACCCGGCGTCTCTTCGGCGTATGGCTGTCGGCTTTATGTTAGCTAGGGCTCATCAGATCGTCTGTGTGAGAAGGACATTGCACTCAACAGTGCGCGTGGAGCAGTTGTACTCCCTTTGTCTACCCACGTACGCGAAGTGTGATAACACGCGCTACCTACGCTGTGGACTGGGGATACGACTTCTGGCATAGTTGATCTGTTGAGGAAGCCGCTTGCTTCTACGGGTGAGAAGTCGAGTAGAAAAGTTGAACAGGTAGTCATGAAATAAGTAAGGAGGTGCGAAAGCTTTTGCGTGTGCGGGTCGGGGTAAATGTCGGCCTGGGAGCACGTGGGGTTTATTCACGTGACTGCCCGGGTGATAGATAAGTAGCTGGAGAGAGCTAAAGACTTGGCAGATCCAGCCACTCACTTCGTGTCTCAGGGTCTTGTGAATCCAGACAGAACCGAGGATTAGCTACTGACAATGTTTGACCCTGGCGAGCCATCAATCGCATGCTCCTCCACGCCCCAGGTAAATCGACCAGTTCCAGCTAGCCGACCACTAACATGTGGCATGTTTTTCGGGCCAATGCTCCGTACTTCTTCAACCAAAGGCATGGTTACCGCGCACAAAGCCTTGTCTTTCAAACAAGCTCCCCAGGCCAGACTCTTACTTGCAAAGACCCCGATCCATGATGCTGCGCGCGGTCCTGTACGGCTTGCGACGAAAACGGTATCATGAGGCGGAATTGATGCATTCTCCGGGGCTGCGCTGTTCGCTCTGTTTTCTGCGCTCGCCGGGTGTGGTATGTCAAGCCTGACTTGACCGCCACTGGGGCTGATACTACGCTTTGAGATGTGCGCTCTCACACCAGCATGCTGCACACTCGTCTTGACGAATTTGATGCGGCCGGTACGACTCAGGTACTCATTCCCATCGAGTATTCCTTCACGCGAGAAGGTATATGCGCCGTGTTTCAGTGCACCCAGTGTGACGGAGTCGAAGCTGGAATAAATGCCTAAGACTTTGCCGGGCTCAGTAGTACTTTTGTCAGGCTCGAACTCCAGAACATAAAGATCGAGAGTCGGCTCATTAAGTGGTAATTGTGACGCGGTCTGCTTTCGAAGACGGTTGCGAGGCTTTTCGGATACGGTGCGTACTGCTTGCGGCTTGGGCGATTTGAGAAGCTTGCTGGTACTGGCTCGACCAGCGACGTTGGGTGCACTTTGCGATCGTCGTCCCCTCTTTTGCTCTACTCTTTCCTCGTACTTGGACTTTGCATACCGACAGATGCTACCTAGTTCTCCATTCGATTCGTGACCCATTGTGAAGCTGGTTCACCTGATGGCGCTATCAGAAGAATTTTCGACGCCGTTCGAGAGGAGCGAGTGTACGTAGTAGATGAAAAGTGAAGAAGAAACGGATAGGTTGCGCGGTCGACTACAAGTCGAGGAGGTGATGTGTTTCAGCGTGCGTCATCCGAGCTCCGCCACATCCTACCACACTAAATTGCACTTGTCCTAAAAAGCAGCAAACCTTGAAAGTCTTTCACATTCGCAACGCACAACAACAAGCATTTGAAACGATTGCGCAGGCCAAATGATGATGCTTAAATGTTTGGCGATGGGCCAGCTCGATTTCTGTGCCCAAGAAGCCGACATGCCATTGGTATGGAACTGTGTCTAATTACTGATCACATGGGGCACACTAAAGAAACATCGAACACGACAACGATGTTGATGAGATTTCTCACAAGACGATGAATAGATATCCAACGAGTAGAGGAGATGATATTGGTTCGTGCTAGGTCTCAAAATAGTATGGTGACGGCCAAAGGCGCTAATTTCAAGCCTGGAAAGACCCGGACAAAGTGTAAGTCCGCTACTCCCACGGACAATTTGAAAGTCCCACAACGCAACGAACTTAGGCTACGCCCGCCTACGAAGGTTGAGCGCCGGAGGCATGGTACGTGAATGAGCTACCCCAGACTTCTCCACTTGGCATGGGGTGGTACATTGACTGAGCACAGGAGGACTCCAAGGACTTTCATCCTATTGCATGTGAGTCTTGCAGGAACAAGAAGACCAAGGTGAGCATTCATATTCGAGATCTTTCCTGAGATCTTTGCGTAACGACCCCTAGTGCGACCGCGACCTCCCAATATGCACTCAGTGCATGTCTTCGAAAGCAATTTGTCGCTATCCGCCAATGAACAAAAGGTAAGTAAACGTTTGAGGTCAGATGCAAGTCAGTGCGTTTGTTAACGGTATACAAGAGGCATACCTTCAGGCTACCTATCATACCTCGAGCAGCGACTGCTGGATACTGAAATCGTTGTCCTCGAGCTACTCTCCTGCTTCTACAACTCGCAGACTGCAATACAGCCGCAACGCCTTCTAGAGAAGGACCGTCAAATCTTGGCGAATTATATCCACAAGCAGCCAAAATCAGCTAAGATCAATGAATGGAAGAGTTTCCCACTCACTACAGACGAAGAGAGGCATGAATGGTGGTCACAAAGGTGTCAGCTGATGTCTCCCGCTGAAGGATCGCAATCAATAGATGCAGTGGAGGTCATGACGCCGCAAGACGATTGGGTAGACGCGTCCTTCGAAGATTTACTTCCTGATACGACTGTACAGCCAGCACAAACGGCATCGTGTATGCCGGCTCAGCCAGTCTGGCCGTCGTCGTCAAACATCACAACCTCCGCGACTCAACACCCAGGGTCTGCGGCTGCCATGCCTGGGCCGTCGCTTTTGAGCGCAGAGCGGCTTCGAAAGTACTTTTAGTAGGCTTGAATTCTAAGTAGTGTAATAAACTTGATCGTGCAGTTTCCCTACCGGTTTTGCGACCGATATGTGCATGGCTGAGCTGACGATCCAGTCTCATTGGGTTTCTGATGGCGATTCTAGGGGCGCCTGCCTTTCGCGAATGCGTTAGCGCAAGAATTCACACTGCTTGAAAGTCGCATTGATCGTATGTCCTAAGAATACCAAGGTCCAAACATGTTGTGTAAGGGTTCGATCATGTTATGCTGTCGAACATTGCAAGCTCGTTTTGGCGGCCTCGGTTGATCCAAGACGCCACCTAATTTTGGAGTCACGCCGACGCCAACGAATCGTGCTTCGACCCAAATTTCATCACCTAGACGTCGCAGTTATCGTCAACGCCCGCGACAACATTGAGCCATGCAATTGCGAGCGTCGCGCAATGTTGATGGTACATTTTGACCCTGATACGGCGCGTTATGCCTGAATCCAATGTGACGCCCAGCAAGCGTCGCGATCGCGACCAAAACAATGACACGGATGCGTCCACCTCGGCCGACGAATTAGCAGGAGCCAGAAAAAGGAGAGCATTTCTTCAAACCATGGGCCAACAGCTTCGCGAGTTTGGCGTTGATGGTACAAGTCCTCAAGATCCTACCCGGACCACGTTTGGCACCAGTCCTGGGGCGCCTCGACCTCCATCACGTTCCGCCAATGTAGGAACCAACCAAATGTCAGCGCATGTCATTGAGACTCCCGAGAGCGATGCTGCACCAGGCGAAGACGATCGACTACCTGCAGGTGCTGCGAAGAGCGCCTCGAAATGGCTCTGGAGAGCAACTGAGGTACTCCCTTCGCCGATCACGGGCCCGGCTACACTTCTCTTCGACGACCTACTTGATTGGAGCCAAAGCTACTTCGACCATTGGCACCCCGGATTTCCATTCTTACACGCGCCTTCGTTGGTCGACTATATGCGTCAAATTGCGCAGGCTGGGCTACAGCTGCCCGCGCAATCCCCATCGACTGCTCTACAGCACGTTATACTACGCGCAGTAATGTCAATATCGATCGCTGATCGGCGGCAGATGGACTCCAATTGCAGGCCTGTACCGTCAACACTTGTCTTCAGCTCTTTCAACGATGCTATTAACAGCGTTCAGCTGGTTCTCACGGAAGAAAGCTCAATCCTGTCACTTCAAGCTCTGGTTGCTGTACAGCTATTTCTGATCACCATGCACCGCTACAATGCAGCGTCGCGCTTGGAAGGCCTCGCGGTCCGTGTTGCCTTTCAACTTGGGTTATACCGTTGTCCGCTGCGTACGGGGACAGCACCTGTCAAAGAAGCCGAGCTGCGCAAAAGACTATTTTGGTCGATCTATTGTATAGACAGATACATCAGTATTCGTCTGGGTACGCCCTTAGCCATCCGGTCCGACGAGATGGATGTTTGCTTTCCGCATGATGAGCGCCATGGTGGAACTAGTGATGGTGACACAAGTAGGCACTAAGCTCAAATTCAGAATCATTCGAGCTGATTAGATCCGTGCAGCACTTGACGACCGACTGAGTCTTCTGGAGTTCTTGGCTCGCCATGCCAGTATTAGAGGCGCAATTATGGAAACACGGAACAAGTCGGCTTTACGGGCTGACTACAACGAAGGAGATGAAGTTATGGAAGTCGATGCAGAGCACACTAGATGGTGGAACACCGTCGATGAATACCTATCCGCGGACGAAGGGACACGCAACATCATTAAGGCACATCAAGTCACGTTGATTGTGCTGCGCTTCGAATCCGTACTAGCTCTTCACCGTTCTGTGCTAGCTACGTCGAAGAAAAACTCGGCCTACAATGCTGCGCTACAGAGATGTATTTCGGCGTCAAGATCCGTGATCAACACCTTGCACAAAGCTATCAAAGGCGGTTTCGGCGCCTTTGACGGTTCGCCCGGGCAGCATGGTTATGAGAGCACACCGCTGGTGTGGCCATCTTTTACTTGGGCCGTATGGATGAGTGTCTTCATCGTCGTCTTCGCCGCTTCCGAGGGCCAAGTTGCGCGTGACACTGCGTTTCGATTGGCGGATCGAAGCGTTCAAATTTTGCAACATCTAGCACTCCGTGGAACGAGCTGGCCTGAAGCGTGCATCATTGCGGTACAAAACCTGACTACGCGACTCAGAGAAGGGTCATCGCGACGCTCTACAGCTGCACCAGGAGGACCAAGAAGTGATGCAACAAGTCATCTTGTAGGGACTGCGCATCGACGTCAATGTTATGCATACGATCAGTTGCACCGCAATGGCCAAAGGCGGCGATCGGGAAGCGTTACGCCAATGGGTGCTATGGGACCACCAGGTGCATCCCAAAATTCTTTCAGCGCTGCACAGTTCCCGTTCCAGGGCTCCCACATTTCGACTGGAATCGATGGAAACAGTATCTCGAATGAGTTTGTGCCCTTGAATGGAGGGTTCAATTCTGTAAACAGCTACCTCGGCGGCGCAGGCACCTTCCTTGGAATCGCACAGCAGTCGTCCGATAATCCCATTCCAAACGACGAAATTATGCACTTATTTGATGGCGAAGACATGGGGCTTTGGCTCAGCGAAAGCATGGGGCAAGCAGGAGAGTTGTCATTTCAAGATGGTTTTCATTGATATCAATTGAGAACAAACACCATAAACCCTAGCAAACAAGTCTAACCTGACTTCGGCGCGACGATCTTGCCAAGCGATGCTGACTTGAATGCGGCATGTATTTCCTGCTCGGCGCCGTCTTGTAGTGGCAGGAGACCACTTCTCACTGTCGCATGCTCCAAGATGCCACGTGCCACCAGACCGTGCTTGAGAGCGACGGTGCCCTCCATGTGCGATCCTCGATGGTACACGTTCCTCGTTACTGGAAGAAGTCTGTCGTGTACTGCTCGTGCGCGTGGGTAATCATGTGCCTTGCCGGCCTCGATCATCTCTAGGAGCGGTTCTGGCGCGATGTTGCCATATCCTACGAGCATGCCATCCACATCAAAGCAAGTGTGCAGCAGATACTCGTCGTGGCATGTCAGGATAGTAAGGTCAGGGTTCTCTCGCTTGATGATGGGGATCTCGACGTCCCAGCGGCGCATGTTCCGTACTCCGTTCTTCATGGCGATGACTCCCGGCTGTGCGGCGATCTCCAATAGTGTTTCAAGGTTGTAGGTTGCCTTTGTATTGTCTGGATATTGGAAAAGGATTAGAGGAAGTCCGGACTTCTCATACACCTTCGCGTATCGGTCTTGCGGAGCACCTGGCTGGTACCCAAATCGAAGCCAACCGTGAGATGGGTACAGAAGTCCTGCTTGCGCGCCAGCAGCTTTGGCTCGTTGGGCCTCGAGGGCGGCAACTTCGGTACCTTCCGTGGTGATACCAGCGATGATAGGGATTTTGTTGTCGACAGACTTGACAAAAGCTCTGATGACGTCGAGTTGCTCTTCCTGTGTAAGGAAAGTACCCTCTCCAGCGTGGCCAAGAACTACCAGGCCCTTAACACCAGGAATGCTGCCGAGCCATGAACCAAGGCGTTGGATGGCAGCGTAGTCAACAGACCCGTCTCGGTTGAAAGGTGTGACCGGAGCGGGTACAAGGCCGGCGAGATCGATCTTGGGTGCTCGCTTTACTTCAGGCATGGAACCCATTGTGATGATATGGTTGGTTGTTGAGTTTGTGGTGAGGGACAAGATGCAGGTATTGATTTGATGCTGTCTTGTCTTTGTTCGCGAAAGCAGCCTGTGTTATATGCGTCCAGCCCAGTACTGCTGCTCGCTATACATGTTCACGGCAATATTCCAACAAATGTCTCCGGCCATTTCGCGCTCGTAGCCTTCATCGCACGCACTTTCTCAACACCGCGCATTTCATTCTACACGGCACTTCTGATTCGTCGGGAAGTTCGTTCTGGGCCAGCGGACTTTGTGCAAGTCCGACTAGCAAGGTTCCATCCCCACAGCCGGGCGACCCGCTAGCGATCACCTGCCAATGACCAACTTCTTCAATCGAACGGCCCGATTATGCTCCAGACACCCGGGCTTTTTCTTCGAGGAAGTTCCAGCTCATCGCCGTCTCTTCGCGCACATGGCATATCGTCCGACCCGCACATATTCTTCTGGGGTATGGAGAAAGTCCGGGGAGAACGCCATGTCTGGGGAACGTTCGTCCAGCTTCCATATATGAGTCGTGACGATGCCAGGACTTGAGACGCATCCATTACCGCTGAGTCTTAGCTACCCTACACACTTTCGAAATGGCTACCAAAGGTACTCACGACGCTGACCCGGAAAAGAATTCTGCGTCTCAGATCGACGATGTTGCGTCTTCCGAAAGAGACTTCAAAGTAGACGAGTCCGTGGAAGGCGCCGACTACACGGGTGCAGTCGCAAAGAGCGACCCAGCAGAGATAGCGCTTGTTCGCAAACTAGACTACCGCATCATGCCGTCTCTGTTCTGCATGTATTTCTTGTAAGTAGCCCGCTCACCTCGTCCTCACAATACAAAACAGGCTCTGACAATGTCCAGGAACAAGCTTGACCAAAATGCCATAGCGAACGCTCGACTGAACGATCTCGAGAAAGACCTCGGTCTCAAGGGCTCTCAGTACAATACATGCATCTCCATCCTCTACGTCGGCTATCTATTCGCCCAGATCCCATCAAACATGATTTTGAGCTCGAAGAAAGTACGGCCTTCGCTGTACATGGCTATATGTATGATGGTTTGGGGCGTCGTCGCCACCTTGACTGCCCTTGTCAAGAACTACAAGGGGCTCGTCGTCGTCCGCTTCTTCCTTGGATTCGTTGAAGCGCCCTTCTACCCAGGCGCTCTTTACATCCTCTCGCTCTTCTACACGCGCAAAGAAATTGCTACGAGAGTCTCGATTCTCTACGCTGGCAACATCTTTGCTGTGGCTTTCGCCGGTCTCATTGCGGCTGCAACGTTTGCAACACTAGACGACAAGCACGGCATACATGGGTGGCAATGGCTCTTCATTATAGAGGGTGCGTATCGTTATTCATCTTATCTTCGTAGATGCTGATACTCAGAATAGGTGTTGTGACCGTTGGTGTTGCCGTTATCTGCATCTTCTTACTTCCTGACACGCCACTTACAACCCGATGGTTGACGCCCGAGCAACGTCAACTGGCTCATGATCGAATTCAGCGGGATACCGTCGGACTGTCAGAGAGCAAGGGTGCACGAGCCGGCTTCATGCAAGCCCTTCGAGACCCTAGACTATATTTGCTCGTATTCATGCAGAATATGCATTTGAGTGCTACATCGTTCAACCAGGTACGTGACTTTCTTCACGGATACTCCAAGCAGCCTTACTGACTTGCCATCTAGTTTTTCCCCACCGTCGTCAAGTCCCTGGGCTTTGAAACGACCATCACCCTTGTTCTCACCGCACCACCAACTCTTGTCGCCGGAGCCGTCGGCATTTTCGTTGGGATCTCGTCAGGCAAATACAACGACCGAACATGGCATATAACTGTAATGATGGGCATCGCAGCTGTTGGTTTCGCCATCAGCGCGATCACACTCAACGTCGCCGCACGCTACATCTCCTGCTTCCTCTTCGCGTCCGGCGTGTACTCAGTCAACTCTGTCATCTTGGGCTGGGTGTCCGGCACGCTCGGTCAAACAGCCGAGAAGAAGGCGGTGTCGCTTTCCATCGTCAATGTTGTGTCGATGGCCAGTTTCATTTACACGCCGTACCTGTATCAAAAGGACGATGGGCCAAAGTATGTCATTGCGATGAGCAGCAATGCGTCATTCTCGGTTGCATGTATTGCTGCAGCTTGGGCACTGAGAATTTGGCTGCAGACGACGAACCGGAGGATGAGACGCGAGGGGGTAAACGTGTTCTATGCTTACTGAGCTGCGATGCCGCACTTGTGGGCATACATGCTTAGGCTCTGTACATAGTCATGTCTCTTCGCACAATTTCTTTTAGTTTTACTGCACAAATGACAACGACTATCGAATGCCTTTTCGTCGCCGAACTGAAAAGTTGAGAGCACCCCTAGTGACTATTGAGCAGACTTCCAAGCATAGATTGTTGATCTCAACGTGATCATGCGATAGCCTCTCTGTGCTAGATCCAGATCGTAATCACTGTCCTAAAACAACCGTAATGCATGCGCTTTTCAGTCGCTATACGTAAAGAATAACAATTCCTTCAAAAGAGCCCAGACATGTACCATGTCCAGCGTGTCAACAACCCAACTTTCTCAAAAGCCAGCATCTCTACACTTTCTCACACATCAAACGTAAAAAAGTCCTTTCTCGGTCCATCGATCTCAAGTTCTCGGAAGGAAGAAACACCATGCACCAAGAGTAGTAATCTTTTGAACCCACGTAGAAATTGAGAAAGTCTCCAGGGAGGGAGGAAAGCAGGCAAAGTGCCGAAGACTATGTTCCTGATAGACACGTTATTTGAAAGACATGCGCATAGTTGCCAGCAGTTCTCGTAGCTTCAACGGCGCAACAACGAGTCTCTCTATCAGACACTTGAGTGAACGTTTGTGGGGCAAGCACATAGAAAGACACAATTACATTTTCGAATTGCCAAAGGCCAGAGAACATGACCTCTCCAACAACAAGATTCCGAAGGACGCGGATTTCGAAAGCGGACATGTTCAGGTAGATGTGTTCATTCTGGTAAAGGAAGAGCAGAGGCGGACTCCATAACGTCGTGGCGATTTGTTTTTGGAAGAACGGAAAGTGATGTGGTGATGGAGAGGAGACTGGAAGGAATTGTGAGGATGTATATAGACAGGACAGATACGAAGTCGGAGCATATTCTGGAACGAGCGGTGACTCGAAATCAATGACTTTCAAGTAAAGGTAAAATTCCATTCTCAAAACCGCGCTTGGTGCAAAACATGTCCGCATACCAAAATCACTACCCCACAAAACCCAGCCCTACCCCAAATCAAGCCGAAGCCCACACGCAACTCCCTAAACGCCCAATCCA
>Ga0265798_10004028_pt1 | contig 20554 bp, 15 predicted proteins | sample P3T30metagenome_FD_192430 | JGI IMG/M metagenome (GOLD analysis project Ga0265798, IMG submission 192430) | Plant litter microbial communities from East Loma Ridge, Irvine, California - P3 T30 | ecosystem: Environmental > Terrestrial > Plant litter > Unclassified | place: USA: California... | reverse complement strand
CGCAGGCGGACGCCAGACAAGCATGACAGCCTTTTTTATGCAGTAAAGTTCTAGATGCTAAAGCTTTTCCTCCAGCCACAAGAAGCCGGCGGCCAGCAAGAATAGTCCGAAAAACCAGCTAGTAGACCACGGCTCCTGCACGGCACCTAGGGGCTTTCCAGGCGCGCTGCTACGAGCCTGGAAAGCCCCTAGGTGCCGTGCGAGTGCCTGCTGGCGCTCAGCCAGCTCAGGCCCGCGCCAGGCGGCCGAGTCATAAACGAAGAAGTTGTAAGCTGTGCGGCCGGGGCCTTGCACCTGGTGCCAGCCCGCCGTGCCCGGCCAAAACTGCGCCGTGCTCCATTCGGATAGGCGCAGGTCTTGGGCCAGAGCCAACTGCACGGCCGCCCCGCCCGCCAACGGGCGCACGGTAGGCAGCGCAGTGGGAGCCGGCAGGGCCCCACTCAGGCGCAAGGCCAACGGGTGGTGAGGCCGAGGCCAGCGGCTACCTAGCTGCCAGGTAGCGGCCAGCGCGGGCGGCGTGGCCGCCCCAAATAGCTGGCTCCAAAAGGCACCATAGGCTGTTTCCTGGCCTTGCAGCGCCCACCGAAAGGTATTGGGCACTACCGATACTACTACCGTGCCCAGGCCATAGCGCCGGCTAGCGGCTACCAGCGCGGCATTGGGTCCGCTGATTAATGGCTTTAGGTTAGCGGTGGGCCGCAAATGGGCAGGGAGCACAGCACGCAAGCCAGCTGGGGCGCCGGGCCAGGCTAGCAGCTGGGGGTTAGCACTTGGGCCGGTAGTAGGCTGGGCCACAATGCTAAAGTCGGCGCGGGCGGGTGCGGCGGTGGGCAGCGGCGCTACGTCGGCCAGCACTACCAAGCCTAGGCGGCCGGCCTGGGTGGCTGCGCGTAGGGCTTGGCTTTCTGAGGGAGGTAAGGCCGCTAGCGTGGCGGCATCGGCCACTACCACGGCGTACCGATTGAGCAGGGCTGGCGTGAGGCGGTCGAGCGGCTGGGCGGACTGGTTGAGAAACTCAGTTTGCACCAAACCTTTGCTCACGGTGCTGCGCAAGCCCACGGCCCGGCCCTGCGCGGCGAGGCTGTTTTTCAGAAACTTAAACTCGAATGAAGGCACAGCGGCCAGCAGTAGCACGGGCGGCTGGTCGGTGGCCGTCACTTCAATCGGCACGGGCTCGGTGGCCACCACGCGGCCGGCTTGGCGCAGTACCAGCTCGGGTAGTTGCCGCCCGGCGACTTTGGGCAGGTAGCGCAGCCGAAAGGTGCCGCTCTTAGATAGCCGCACCGAGTCGCGCCCAGCGCCGGCGGCGCGCAGGCTTACCCAAGCAGGCGCCCTAGGTGAGGCTACGGTGCCCTCTACCACCAGTGCCTGCCCTAGGCGCAGCTGCGGGCTCCAGTGCGCCTGTCGAAAGCCCTCGACGGCCGGTGCTCCGTGGGCTTGCAAGGGTACGTTGCCCAAGGCGTCCAGGTCAGCAGCAGGCAGGCAGTAGCCCAGCACGTGCAGCTGGCGTAAGGCGGGGCGCTGCTCGGCCAGGCTTAGTACGCTACTTAGGGTCCTGGCGCCAGCGGGCGCGGGTACGCCGTAGCTCCACACGGGCGTGCCCGTCCCAAGCTGCCGCTGTAGCTGGCGCAGGCTATCGGGCTGGTAGCCTGCGGTAAGCAAGATGGCAGCCGACTGTGTGGTCGGCACCGCCCGCGTGGGTGGGTAGGCGCTGAACCAGAGCCCTAGGGGCACCAGCACACTGGCCAACACGCGCAACAGGCGCCGCCGCGGGTCGGGTCGGCGCCAGGCAGCCACTACCAGCCATACGCCAAGTAAGATACAGCCGCCTAGCAGCAGGTAGAAAACAAGCGGAGAAGACAATGAATAATTAATAATCAATCGATTGCTAGTTAATCAGCTTACTAAAAGCTGTACGGATTCACCAAATTTTTTATAAACGATTGTCATTGCGAGCGTAGCGAAGCAAGTGCACCTGGTTAGCCACGTCGTTTAGGGGCGATTGCTTCGCTGCGCTCGCAAGGACAGCTGGTTTTAGGCAAAGCAGCTTTTCACTGGCCAAGCTCCTGGAAGTAGCGCCGCGCCAAGCGGTTGGGCGCCACGGCTGGGGTGGCGGTGGGGGTAGGAGAGGGTAGCAAATCGGCAAGAGCGCGCTCAGCCACCGGCAGGCAGCTGGCGCAGGGCGTGCGACCAGCGCGCGCATCGGTGGCCAGCGTGCGTAGGGCGCGCAAGGCGGGTAGGTAGGCGCCGGGCTTTTGCAGGGCAGCTTGCGCCAGCACTTGGCCGGCCTGGTCGAGGGTGGCGGCATCGGCAGTGCGGCTGGGCTGGCCGGCTTGGGCAGCTGCCAGCCACCGCAGGGCCCCGCGCACAGCCGGCTGCGCGGTGGGGGCCGCCACGGTGCCGGTGAGGTGCGGGGCGGCGGCGCCCTTCAGCTCGCCGGTGAGGCGCAGGGTGGCCTCCGGAAAGGGCTGAGGCGTGACGCCGGCCTTCTTGACGTAGGCGCGGGTTTGCTGCTGCACCTCTTTTAGTAGGCGCAAGGCGCGATACTCGTAGGGGCGCGCAGCCTCGGGCTGGCCGGTGCGCAGGCGCAGCTCGGCAGCCCACATCTCGTCGAGCACGGCGTGCAGCTTGGCTTTCACGGCGGGCTCCAGGAAGTCGGCAGTTTCGGCGTCGTCGTGCTTGTGGATGTAGGGGTCCATCAGCGCGTCGGTTTCGGCCGTTTGCGACCCTAGGGTGCCGGGGCGGGGCGGGGCCGCTGCGTGGCTGTGGTCGTGGTCATGGTCGTCGTGGTCGTCTTCCGCAATGGGGGCGTGGGGGGCGGGCTCAGCCGTTGGCGCATCGTCGTCTTCGGCAATGGGCGAATGCGAGGGGCCAGCCGTCACACCCATGCCTTTTTCCGATTCTTCCCCTAAAAACTTGCCGTAGCGCAGCCGCAGCGACTGCTGGTCGAAGCCCAGGGCATTGGCCCGGTTGGTAAATTCGGCCGGCGTGAGCTTCTTGCGCTCGGTAATCAGCTTTTCGGTGTCGATAATTATCTGACGCTCACTACGAAAATAAGCTGGTGCGGTGTTCACGCCCATGCCCATGTCGAGGGCACTGGTGGCGGCGGCCGTGTCTTGCCACTGCACCAAGTAGGTGTCGGAGCGGGCGCTCTGGCCGTGGTTGTCGCGGGCCTGAATGTAGAAGTACAGCTCATCGCCGTAGGTCATGCCCAGCTTGGGCAGGCTAAGCAGGTTGCTGAGCGTACCCTGCGTGGGCTGGCCACCTAGGGCCGCGCTCAGGTCGCGGCGCACTTCCTTGAATTTTACCGCCTCGCCCTGCCCCTGCGCCACCGTGATAATCAGCTCGGCGTGGCTTAGGCCGTAGTCATCGCGCAGGGTGGCCCGCACCGGCACCTCGGGCTTGGTGCCGATGGCCGCGATAAGCGTGTACGGCTTCGGCGTTTGGATGCGCACTACCGGTACTTGGTCGGGCCGCACATCAATGGCATAGTCGTCAGACACTTTGCCAGCGTAGCGCAGCCGGTACAGAGCCGGGGAGGACAAGGCTTGCTCCATAAAATAGGCCCTAGGCTGCCCCGCCACCGGCTGTAGCGGCCGGCGCTGCCCCCCTATTTCCAGCACCGGGGCGGGCTGCACGGCGCGGTTTACCTCCACTACCCAGCGCACCCGCGACCCCTGCGGGCACTGAAACGACGCCTGCGCGGGCACAAACGCCGCCCGGCGTGTGTAGGCCGGCGGCGTCACGAGCAGGCGAACGTTCGTGATGCGCGCCGGGCCCGCCGCAGTTGGCTTCTGGGTTGGGTCGGGGGTGAAATGCACCGCCACGCTGGCTGGCGCGGCTGCTTGCTGGGCAGGGTGCACCAGCGTGAGCAGCCCCGCGCTGGCTAGTAGCAACCCAGTTATAAGTAGCGACTTCTTAAATGAAAAGGGTAGTAATCCCGCGCCGCTTGCCATGAGCTGGCTCAATTGCTGCGCTACGTGCGCCTGCTGCAACTGGCCCAACAGATTCGGCTCGGCGGGTGCCAGCAGTAGCCCGGTGCTGTCTTCAAGCTCGGCAAACTGTCGGTCGAGCCGCCGTGCCACCGCCGCTGGCCCTAAGTGCCGCAGCGGCCACAGTTGCCACGCCGCGATAAGGACCACGCCCACGCCGGCCGCAACTAGCCAGGGTCGCCCAGCCGGCCACGCCTGCGCCAGCACGCCGAGTAGCACGGCGGCCGCCAGCGTAGGCAGCAGCACCGCCGCCGCGTAGCGCCAAGCATAGTGGCGGCCCACCTCTTGGATGTGCCGCCGGGCCTGCCCTAGGTCAGTCTTTGCTTCAAAATCAACGGTCTGCATTATGCCGGAGATGATAAGGTGAAGGCCGCCCGCCGGCTGGCCAGCCAGCGCTCTAGGGCCAAGAGCACACCCGCCGCTAGTACCAGCCACGGCCTTAAATCGAGCAGTCGGAAAGCCGTGGGGGCGGGCGGACCGGATACTTTGGCGGCGGGAGCAGGTAGCTGGGCGGGGTCGAGGCGGCGCTGGTCGTGGGCACCTAGGCGCGCCAGGGCGGCACCCATGGGCTCGGGCCGCAGTACGCCGAGCAGCAGCGCGGGCAGCGCCGGGCTGTCGGGTAGCTCACTCCAAGTGGGGTGGAGGCGAGTAGTAAAGTAATAGTAAGCGCCTTGGCCTTGCGCCTGGCGAGTCAGCACGGAGCGACCTAGGCCGTCGGTCCACAGCGGCTCGGCGGTAGCGCTAGCCCGCTGACTGGCCCGTCGCCAAATGCTAACCGGGGCCGTTTCCTCGGGGCTGAGGGCTGCTAGCGCGCTCGTGTCCGCCACGCCCGGCCCGGCCGCGCTTTGCCAGAGGTGCAGTCCCTGCCCCACGCGCCCGCGCCAAGCCGCCGGCACCGGCGCCGCCGATAGCCAGAACAGCCAGTCGGGCGCGCTCGCCGGGTCGGGCAGGGTAGAGGCTACCGTCAGGTCAAGCGGGCCGGGCAAGCCGGCGCTGGCCGCCCGCAGCGCGGCCCGCAGGTAGCGTGCATCTTGGGCGTAGGCAGGCGTGGTGTACACCCACACGCGCAAGGTGGCGGGCTGCACTGGCACGGCAGCGAGCGCGCGGCCCGAGTCGGCGGCCGTGGCGGGCAGCGGCTGCACCTGCGCCTGGCCGTTGCCGGGCGTTTCGTAGCGCAGGGGCGGCAGGTTGGCTCCGGCGAGCTGTTGCCCTGCCGCGGGCCGCGCCATGGCTACCGTGCGGAAGGTGGTTCGCCGCTCGGTGCTGCTACCCAATAGCAGGCGCAGGCTGTCGCGGCTACTGTTGGCGGCTTGCAGCCAGGTGGTTTCGGTGGTCAGCGGCAGCGTCTGCCAGGTTAGGCTAGCAGAGAGCGTGCCGTGGGTGCCTTGCGCGCCGCGCAGCGTGGCCGGCGTCAGCACGTATAGCGGCTGGCCGGCAAAGGTGTCCGCTGCCTGCCTGATGCGCTCCCAATAAAAGCCCGCCGTAGCAGCCCGGCGCAGGGCCACCACACTATCCGAAAGCCGACCTAGGGAATCGGCTCGCCAAGCGGCGGCCGAAATCTTGGGTAGTCCCTGGCCCAGCCAGCGCAGGGCGTAGCCGCGCCGCCGTAGCGAGTCGATGCCCGGCCGCACGGCTGCCAGCGAGCGGGTGCCCGCCAGCTCGGGGCTTACCAGCACCTGCCCTCGGCCGCCCGGCAGCACCTGTCGCCACACCGGGCCTGCCACGGCCACGGCCAGCAAGGCTAGCAGCGCGGCGCGTAGCAGTAGCAGCAGCACTTGTTCGAGGCGCAGGTTGCGTAGGCGGCGGTTGGCGCCGGCCGTTAGCCAGCGCAGGCTGCCTATGGCCACCTCCTGCCCCGGCCGGCGGTTCCAAAGGTGGATGGCCAGCGGCACCAGCAGGCCGAGCAGGGCAAACAGCGCAGAAGGGGCAGTGAGAGCGAACAAGTAGTAAGACTGAGTTATGAGTTAAAAAACGGTTGTCCTTGCGAGCGTAGCGAAGCAATCGCACCCGAATGGCTCGTCTTGATGCGATTGCTTCGTCATTCCTCCTCGCAATGACAACTGTTTTATAGACATCTTAAAGATTATCCCATCCGCTGGCGGCGGGTTAAAAACTCGCGTAGCGCTCCGTCGAGCGGCTCGGCGGTATTCAATAAATGGTAGTCGAGCCCCTGGCTGCGGGCGTTCTGAGCAGTGTCGCGCAGCCACTGCTGTAGCTGCTGCTGGTAGGCGCCCCGCTGCTGGTCGGCGTCGAGCTGAATGGTTTGGTCTGTTTCGAGGTCGCGAAACGTGACGGGGCCCTTGTAGCTAAAATTTAATTCGTTGCCTGCCACTAAGTGCAGCAGCAGTACGTCGCCGCTCACCGCCCGCAGGCGCCCTAGGAGACGGGTTATTTCGCCGTCTTCCTCATACAAGTCGCTCACGCACACCGTAAGCGCCCGCTGGCGGCGGGCCGTGAGCGGCGCCAGCGTAGTCGTGTTCGGGAAGGCGCCAGTGGCCTCGGTGGTTTCGAGGGCGTGTTAGATGCGCGGCAGCTGGCGCGTGTCGGCGCGGGCTCCTAGGTGCTGCAAGCCGGCCGGGCTCAGGATGCTCAGGCCCACAGCGTCGCCTTGCTTTTGGGCTAGGTAGGCCAGTGCCGCCAGCAGCAGCCGAGCGTAGTCGAGCTTGCGGAGGCCGTTGTCGTCGCGGTGGTTCATGCTGGCGCTGGCGTCGAGCAGCAGGTTCACCGTGAGGCTGGTATCCACTTCCGACTCCCGGATGTAGTAGCGGTCCGAGCGGGCAGCTAGGCGCCAATCAAGGCGGCGCAGGTCGTCGCCGGGCAGGTAGGGCCGGTACTGGCTAAACTCCATGCCCACCCCGTGCCGCCGGCTGGCGTGGGCGCCGGCCAAAAAGCCTTCGGCCGCCCGCTTGGCGGCGAGGGGCAGGTTGCGCAGGGCGTAAAGGAGTTCTGGGGTGAGCATCTACTAACTAGTAAATTAAGAACCTAGGATGACCTCACTAATGGCGTGGGGCACAGCCCCGCGCCATTAGTGCTACACGGCTACGGCTTTCAGCAGCTCGCGCACTGCGTCGTCTGGTGTCAGGTTTTCGGCTTCGGCGTTGAAATTCAGGAGCACCCGGTGCCGTAGCACGGGCGGCGCTAGCGCCTTAATATCATCGAGCGTGGCGGCGAAGCGGCCTTGCAGCAGCGCCCGCGCTTTGGCGCACAAAATGAGCGCCTGCCCGGCCCTAGGTCCCGCCCCCCAGCGCCCGTAGTCCTGAATAAACTTCACCGTGGAAGTGGCCGGGCGCGTGGCCCGCACCAGCCGGTTCACGAAGCTCAGCAGCTCGGGGCTGAGGCTGACCTGGCGCACTAGCTGCTGCAATTGCCGGATGTCCTCGCCGCCCAGAATGGGCTTTACCTCGGCGCGGGCGCCGCCGGTGGTGCCACTCAGCACCGCCATTTCTTCCTGCTCGGTGGGGTAGCCGATACGTACGTATAGTAGAAAGCGGTCGAGCTGCGCTTCGGGCAGCGGGTAGGTACCGCTCTGCTCAATCGGGTTTTGAGTAGCCAACAGGAAGAATGGCTTGGGCAGCGCGTGCTCCTGGCCGGCGTAGGTCACGTGGCCTTCCTGCATGGCTTCGAGCAAGGCAGCCTGGGTTTTGGGCGGCGTCCGGTTTATCTCGTCGGCCAGCACGAGGCTGGCGAAGATGGGCCCCTGGTTGAACTTGAACGAGCGGTGCCCCGTGCCGTGGTCTTCCTCCAGTACTTCGGTACCTAGGATGTCGGTCGGCATCAGGTCGGGCGTAAACTGGATGCGGCGAAACGGCAGGTCGGTGGCCGAGGCCAACGTGCGCACCAGCAGCGTTTTGGCCAGGCCCGGCACGCCTTCTAGCAAAGCGTGGCCGCCCGCCAGCAGCGCCACCAGCACCTCATCGAGTACCGACTCCTGGCCCACGATGATTTTACCAATCTCCGCTTTCAGAACGGGTAGCTTGGCGAGGAGCGTTTTAACGTCTTGTTCGGTCATGTGTTGATTAGTAGTCGTTTATCATTGCGAGCATGTCGCGCATCAAGCGAGGACGAAGCAATCGCACTATTTAGGCTGCCATTCATATGCCATTGCTTCGTCCTCGCTTGATGCGCGACATGCTCGCAATGGCAGTCGTGGTCAACTCAGTGCATACAGCAAAATATTGACCCCAAACTTGGTGTTGTCCTCGGCCAGAAAGCGCTTATTGCGAAAGTCGTAGTCCCACTCGCAGCCGTAGTCTTTGTTGGAATAAAGCACACCTAGGCGGCCGTTTATTTCCACGCCCTTCAGGTAGTCGTGCACTAGGTCGTCGCCCCAGCCATTGAGTTCGAAGCCCGTGTTAGGCGGGCCGTCTTTAAATTTAAAAAACTGGCTGTAAATAGGATGGGTCTTAGGGATTTTCTTCAGCGCCGTGGCACCGAAGCAGGCGCGCATCTGCTCCTCGAAGGAGCGGGCAAACAGGCCGTCGATATCATGGTTGCAGTCGTCCACGAACACGAAGCCGCCGTTGCGCACGTACTGCGTGAAGTTCTTCTTTTCTTGGGCCGAAAACTGCACCAGCCGGTGGCCGCTGAGGTAGCAAAAGGGGTAGTTGAACAGCTCGGGGCTGTCGAGGGCCACCACTTTCTCCTTGGGCTCGACGGGCACCGTGGTGTACTGTACCAAGGAGTGCAGCAGGTTGGCCGGCATGCGCTCGTCTACCGCGTCCCAGTCGCCGGAGTGGTAGCTGAGGCGCACAAACGTAAAAGGAGCAGCAGGCATACGTAAAAATTAAGCTAGCAAATAAAGGCAGCCGGGGCACCTAAATGAAACAAAGCGACGCGGTTGGTTGCGCGGTAGCGCGTTTTTTCTGCAGTTATTCTGGCCGAAGCTCATCATAACTCCACTGGACAGGGGCTCGTTAGTACCTACGGCCGTACTATTTCGGCCCGCGCCTCGTTACCCGCTTTGGTATTTTACCTCTAAAAAATTATCCTCATGAAAGCTCTTGTCCTTCCGGTAGCCGCCCTGCTCACTCTAGCTCTTGCCCCCAAAGCCCACGCTCAGTTTGGCGTGAAAGGTGGCGTCAACTTTGCCCAGTTGCACGGTCGCTCGGGTGAAGATGCCAGCTACAAAACCTTCTATCACGTGGGTATTTTGTACCAAGCCAACATCCTAGGGCCGCTGTCTATCCAGCCCGAGCTACAGTACTCGGTGCAGGGCAGTGACCTCAAAGGCGCCGTAACCGACTACGAAACCAAGCTGCACTACTTCACAGTGCCCGTGCTGGCCAAAATAACTATCGGCCCCGTTTTCGTAGAAGCCGGCCCGCAGTTCGGTTTCCTAGCTAGCGCCAATGAGAAAGGCAACGTGCAGATTAGCAACACCAATGGCTCGGCCAGCTACGGCCAGGTCGACCAGTCTTCAACGAGCAACTACAAGCGCGGCGACTTTAGCCTAGCCGCCGGCGCAGGTCTGAAGTTCAGCGCGCTCTCCCTAGGTGCCCGCTACGTGGCTGGCCTCAACGACATCAACGACGTGAAGAATCTAAGCGGCGTGAATGACCCTAGGTTGCAAAACCGCGTGTTTCAGCTCTACGCCGCCATCCAGTTTGGCAAGTAAAAGCTAAAAGCAGCTCTAGATAGGTTCCCTAACCGGCTGTCATGCTGAGCTTGCGAAGCATCTTCTCACACTAGAAGTAGTAATTCCAACGTGAGAAGATGCTTCGCAAGCTCAGCATGACAGCCGATTTTTGTGGTTGCTATACCGCATCCGACAAGCTGGTAAAGGTGAAGTCGCGAATTTTCAGCGGCGGCACCAAGCAGTTGGCTAGGCGCTGCGGCCGGCCGATGGCCTCCACGTTGTTGAGCATGATGATGGGGCTCTCGTTGAAGCGCATGTTCTTGATGGGAAACTTGATAGCGCCGTTTTCAATGTAAAACGTGCCGTCGCGCGTCAGGCCCGTGTAGAGCAGCGTTTGCGGGTCTACCTCGCGGATGTACCACAGGCGCGTGACCAGAATGCCCTTGGCCGTGCTCTTGATGAGGTCGGCGGTGCTCTGGGTGCCGCCCGTCATGATAAAGCTGCTGGGGAAGGCCGTGGGCGCCACGTTGTTTTTCTGCGCCCAAAAGCGCGAGTAGAACATGTTTTTCACCACGCCTTTCTCTACCCAGCTCATGCGTTTGGTGGGCAGGCCCTCGCCGTCGAAGGCGTTGCCCGGCACCTCGGCATTCAGCGGGTCGGAGTAGATGTTAACCCGCTCGTCAAATAGCTTTTCACCTTTGCGGTTGCCGCCGCCCTTTTTGGTCAAAAAGCTGCGGCCCTCGTCGGCTTCGCGGGCGCCCATATTGTACACGAGGCCACCTAGGAGCGAGAGGTCGTCGCCGGCCATGAGCGCGGCCGGCTCCAGAATAACGGTGTACTTGCCCGGCTCTATCGCCTTGGCCGTCACCGATGAAGCAGCCTTATCGGCGGCCCGCTGGGTCAATGACTTAAAATTGAGCTTACTAGGGTCTGTGGCATCAGCAATGGCGTAGCCCGAGCCGCGCCCATCGGCGGTGCGCACCGTCACCGAAAAGTCGGTGTTGGTCGATTGCTGGTAGCTTTCCAGCCCTTTCGAATTGCGCAGGGCTGTGAAGCGGGCGCCGCCATCCAGAAAGCCCGCGGCCGTGAGATTCTTCGCTGCGCACAGCCCGATGCTGTCGGCCGCGGCCTGGGCGCGGGTGGCGGGCGTGAGCAGCGTAGCGGCCGTCGAGGGCGGGTTGAGGTAAGTTTGGGGACCTAGGAGGGGCATGTATTCGGGGCTCTCGGGAGCCAAGCGTGCGATTTCTTCGGCGCGCTGCACGCAGCGGCGCAGCGTGGCCTCGTCAAACTCGTTGCAGGTGGCAATGCCCGAGCGCTTGCCAAAGCGCGACTCTACACTGAGCGACACTGTGTCGGAGGCGCCGGCCGTGCTCACGCTGTTGCGGGCGTAGCGAATGTTGCCGGTGGTGCGCCCATCGAGCCCGACGGCGCACTCGTCGGCAGTGCTGTAGGATAGCACCTTTTTTAATAAAGCCTGGGCTTCGTCTTTAGAGAGAATAGCCATTGGATAAGTGTCAAAGTAGTTGTTGGTTGCGGCGCTAACGTAGACCTCACCCCCCGGCCCCCTCTCTTTAGGGAGAGGGGGAGCCGACCGTTTGCAACGTCCGCTAGCGTCAGGCTCCCCTCTCCCTAAGGAGAGGAGGCTGGGGGTAAGGTTACACCTTCCGGGCCGTGTTAATCACATTCACGCCATTAAAGCGCGTGGTGGCCGAGCCGTGGCTCACCGACGAGCTTTGGGTGGGCTGGCCCTTGCCGTCGAAGAAAGTGCCGAACAGGCGGTAGTCCGACTGGTCGCATGAGCCCGCGCAGGCACCCCAAAATTCCTGGGTATTCGACTGGTACGCCACGTCCTCAAGCGGCTCCGTGATTTTGCCCTTCTCAATAGCGAAAAACAGCTGCCCGCCAAACTGGAAGTTATAACGCTGCTGGTCAATGCTAAACGAGCCCGCGCCGGCTATGTAAATGCCTTTGTCGACCTTGCTCACCATTTCGTCCACACTCATCTTGGTGGGGCTGGGCTTGAGGCTGATGTTAGCCATGCGCTGAAACTGCACGTCGTCCCAAGACTGGGCATAGCAGCAGCCATCAGATTCCTTCTGGCCCACGATGTGCGCCTGGTCCCGGATTTTCTGGTAATCTACCAGCTTGCCTTCCTTGATAATGTCCCACTGCTTGGTTTTCACGCCTTCGTCGTCGTAGCCCACCGTGCCCACCGCGCCCGGCTGTAGCTTGTCGGCTACGATGTTGACCTGCTTCGAGCCGTAGGGCAGGTTTTTGGCTTTCCACTCTAGGGTGGCAAAGCTGGTGCCCGCAAAGTTGGCCTCGTAGCCCAGCACGCGGTCGAGCTCGGTGGGGTGGCCCACGCTCTCATGGATAGTCAGCCCTAGGTGGCCGGGGTCGAGCACGAGGTCGTACTTGCCGGGCGTTACCGACTTCATCGTTAGCTTGGCCTTGGCTTGCTTACCAGCCAGCGCGGCGTCGGCCAGCAGGTCGTAGCGCAGCTTGTAGCCGATGGTGTTGGTGCCTTGCGGGCCGCGCACTTGCTCGGCGGCGCTGGGCGTGAGGTACTCATAGCCCATGCCCACGGGTGCACTCAGCGCCTCCCGCGAGCGGAATTTGCCCGACTTGGTATCCACCGCCGTGGCATTAAAAGTGGGCCATAATCGGTGCACATCCTGATCGATGTACGAGCCGTCGGTGCTGGCAAAGTACTTCTGCTCATTAACTTGGAACAGCGCCGAATTGATGTAGTTGGCGCCGTTGTCCATCGCCGCGGCGTTGGCGGCCAGCAACAGGTCGGCCTTTTGCTTCACGGGTACCTCAAAAGCGCCCTGCACCAGGGGCGTCTTCCAGCTCACCTCCCCAAAACCAGCTTGCGGGGCTAGCTGCACGGGCTCTTTCAGCACCAGCTTGTTGGCCTTGGCAATATCGGCCGCCAGGCGAGCGGTGGCGGCCAAGCTGGCCTCGGTCACGACGCTCGTAGAGGCAAAGCCCCAGCAGCCATTCACCAGCACCCGAATGCCCACGCCGTAGCTCTCGGTGCTCACGATGTTCTGAATCTGCTTTTCGCGAGCAAACACGTACTGGTTGAGCGAGCGGCCAATACGCACATCGGCGTAGCTGGCACCGGCGCTCTTGGCGGCGTTGAGCGCGGCGTCGGCCAGGCGCTTCTTCAGCACGGTGTCGGCGCCGGGCTCTAGCAGGCGGGCGGGGTCCACGCGCTTAGCCCCAAAGCCGGGTAGCGTGGGCAACAGCAGGGCCGTGGCACCTAGGCCGGTGAGGCCCACAAAGTCACGTCGGTTCATGAGTAGAAGTTTATATATAAAGCGCTATTTAATCAGGAATGAATGAAAAGCAAAACCGTCCTGCGAAGGCAAGCTAAGCAGGACGGTTTTTGGACTTGAGCATGTGCTCGCCAGCCGTGAGACCCCACCCCCGGCCCCTCTCCCGGAGGGGTGGGGTCCACTCGCTATACAGCGTCGGACAAGCTCGTGAACGTGAAGTCGCGAATCTTGAGCGGGGGTACCAGGTTGCCGGCCAGGCGCACGGGGCGGCCGATGGCTTCCAGGTTGTTGAGCATGATAATCGGGCTCTCGTTGAAGCGGAAGTTCTTGACCGGGAACTTGATAGCGCCGTTTTCGATGTAGAACGTTCCGTCGCGGGTGAGGCCCGTGTAAAGCAGCGTTTGCGGGTCAACGGGGCGGATGTACCACAGGCGCGTCACCAGGATGCCTTTTTTAGTGCTCTTAATAAGGTCGGCGGTGCTTTGGGTGCCGCCTTCCATGATGAAGCCACCAGGGCCGGGCAAGGATGGAATACCCGACTTCTGCGCCCAGTAGCGCGAAGAATAGAGGTTTTTCACCACGCCTTTCTCAATCCAAGTGGTGCGCTGCTGCGGGCGGCCATCGCCCGAGAAGGTAAGGTCGGGCACCTCGGGGTTGGTAGGGTCCGAGTAGATAGTTACGCGCTCGTCAAACATCTTTTCGCCCTTGCGATTGCCGCCGCCCTTCTTGCTTAGGAAGCTACGGCCTTCGTCGGCCGAGCGGGCGTCAAATGAGCGCATGAGGGCACCTAAGAGCGAAGCGTCAGTATTTGACAGCAGCGCGTTAGGCTCCAGAATAACGGTGTACTTGCCCGGCTCGATGGCCTTGGCACCTACCGACGAAGCCGCTTTGTCGGCGGCCGTGCGCGTGAGGCGGGCCGCATCAAACTTGCTGATGTCGGTAAAATCAGTCGAAGCGTAGCCCGAGCCCTGCCCGTCGGGTGTGCGCACCGTGATGCTGAAATCGAGGTTGGTCAGACGCTGATATGCTTCCAAGCCCTTCGAATTGCGCTTGGCCACGAAGCTGGTCGAGTCGTTCAGGAAGCCCGCCGAAGTCAGCTTCTTGCTGTCGCAATACTGCATGCTGGTCGCCATCTGGGTGGCGCGGTAGTCGGGCGTGATGCCCGCCGTGCTGGCCGCGTACGACTGCGGCGACGCCTGGTAGGTTTGAGGACCTAGGAGGGGCATGTACTCAGGGCTCTCCGGGGCGAGGCGCGCAATTTCTTCAGCGCGCTGCACACAGCGGCGCAGCGTGGCCTCGTCAAACTGGTTGCAAGTAGCAGTGCCCGAGCGCTTACCGAAGTAAGAGGTCACGGCCAAGGATACGTTGTCAGTAGCGCCGGCGGTGCTGATGGAGTTGCGCGCCGAGCGCACGTTACCTTGCAGGCTGCCCTGCATATTGGCCTCGCACTCATCGGCGGTGCTGAAGCTGATGACCTTCTTCAGGATGTCCTGCGCTTCGGTTTGAGAAAGAATTGCCATTTATAACTAAGATTATGTCGGTTCTTAAAACTTAAGCTTCTGTCATTGCGAGCCTAGCGAAGCAATCGCACACAAACTAGGCCTAGGCGAGCTCGTGCTGATGCGATTGCTTCGTCCTCGCTTGATGCGCGACATGCTCGCAATGCCAGGCGGTGTAAGGCGTTACCCGATTTTGCGGGCCGTATTAATGACGTTCACGCCGTTGAAGCGGGTAGTGGCCGAGCCGTGGCTCACGGCCGAGCTCTGCGAGGGCTGGCCCTTGCCGTCGTTGAAGGCGCCAAACAGGCGATAGTCCGAGGCATCGCACGAGCCGGCGCAGGCACCCCAAAACTCCTGGGTGTTGGCTTGATAAGCCACATCCTCCAGCATTTCGGTTATTTTGCCTTTCTCAATAGCGTAAAATACCTGGCCGCCAAACTGGAAGTTGTAGCGCTGCTGGTCGATGGAAAACGAGCCATTGCCGGCAATGTAAATGCCTTTGTCTACCCCTTTTACGAGGTCATCCACGCTCATTTTGGCGGTGCCGGGGCGCAAGCTCACGTTGGGCATGCGCTGGAACTGCACATCCTGCCACGACTGCGAGTAGCAGCAGCCATCCGATTCCTTCTGGCCCACAATGTGCGCCTGGTCCCGGATTTTTTCATAATCCACGAGCTTACCCGCCTTGATGAGGTCCCACTCCTTGGTCTTTACGCCTTCGTCGTCGTAGCCCACGGCACCTAGGGAACCGGGTTGCAGCTTGTCGGCCACGATGTTGACTTGCTTCGAGCCATAGGGCAGGCCCTTAGCCTTCCACTCCAGGGTGGCGAAGCTGGTGCCGGCGTAGTTGGCCTCGTAGCCCAGCACGCGGTCGAGCTCCAGCGGGTGCCCCACGCTCTCGTGAATAGTCAGCCCTAGGTGACCGGGGTCGAGCACGAGGTCATACTTGCCCGGAGTTACGCTTTTGCAGGTCAGCTTCTGCTTGGTTTGCTTGGCGGCGCTGGCGGCGTCTTCCAAGATGTCGTAGCTGTTTTTGTAGCCAATCACATCGGAGCCAGCCGGGCCCGCGATTTTGTCGGCGGCTTTGGGCGTGAGGTACTCGTAGCCCAGGCCCATAGGCTGGCTCAGCGACTGCCGCGAGCGGAACTTGCCGCTGGCCCGGTCTACCACTGTCACCCCAAAGTTGGGATAGATGCGGTGCACATCCTGGTCTATGTACGAGCCGTCGGTGCTGGCAAAGTACTTCTGCTCATTGATTTGAAACAGCGCCGAGTTCACAAACGAGGCGCCGTTGTCGAGGGCTACCGCGTTAGCGTTCAGCAGCAGGTCTACCTTCTGCTTGATGGGCACTTCCAGCGCATTCTGTTGAATAGGGGTTTTCCAGCTTACGTCGCCGTAGCCGCGCTGTGGGGCCAGCTGCACAGGTTCTTTCTGCACCTTCGAGTTGGCCTTAGCGATGGCCACCGCCTGCTGGGCCGCTTTAGCGATGCCCGCATCGGTCATTTGGTTGGTAGCCGCAAAGCCCCAGGTGCCGTTGGCAATCACCCGAATGCCCACGCCCATGGTTTCGGTGCTGCCGATGTTCTGCACCTGCTTTTCGCGGGTGAAAATGCCTTGGTTAAGGGTACGCTGGATGCGCACGTCGGCGTAGCTGGCACCTGCGCTTTTGGCGGCGTTGAGGGCTACGTCGGCGAGGCGTTTTTTCTGGGCTATGTCAAGGCCGGGCTCCAGCAGGCGTGCTGGGTCTACTAGGTTGGCGCCAAGGCTCGGAAAAGTGGGAAGCAGCAGGGCCCCGGCCCCTAGGCCAGCTAGTCCTACGAAGTCGCGTCTATTCAAAATGGAGGTAGATTTAGTGAAATAGGAGTGAAGAGGAGGGGCAAGATGGGGATTTTTTCTTGAAAAAGGACTAACCTTTCACGAGGAAGTTGCGTAGCATGTGGTTCTTTTTTGGAAACGGCTATTCCGCTAACGCATAACCCCACCCCCGGCCCCTCCCCTCCGGGAGAGGGGAGCCTGACGACCAAATGACGTTCGCTGGCTGTTGGCTCCCCTCTCCCGGAGGGGGTAGGGGCCAGGGGGCTGGGGGTGGGGTAAACACGCTACCCCAGCTTCCGGGCCGTATTAATTACATTCACGCCATTAAAGCGCGTAGTGGCCGAGCCGTGGCTCACGGCCGAGCTTTGGGAGGGCTGGCCTTTGCCATCATTGAAGGTGCCAAACAGCCGGTATTCGGAGGCGTCGCACACGGCCGCACACGAGTTCCAGAACTCCTGGGTATTGGCCTGGTAGGCCACATCATCAAGCATGCCCGTTATTTTACCCTTCTCGATGGCGTAGAATACTTGGCCGCCAAATTGGAAGTTATAGCGCTGCTGGTCAATGGAGTAAGACCCGCGGCCCGCGATGTAGATACCCTTATCGACCTGGCTGATAAGCTGGTCGGCGCTAAGCTTGGCGGTGCCGGGGCGCAGGCTCACGTTGGGCATGCGCTGAAACTGCACCGAGCTCCAGGAGTCGGCGTAGCAGCAGCCGTCCGATTCGGTCTGGCCCACAATGTGCGCTTGGTCGCGAATCTTCTCGTAGTTCACCAGCTTGCCCTGGTCGATGAGCGTCCACTCCTTGCACTTTACGCCCTCATCATCGTAGCCCACAGCACCTAGGGAGCCGGGCTGGAGCTTGTCGGCCACGATGTTAACCTGCTTCGAGCCGTACGGAATGTTCTTGGCCTTCCACTCTAGCGTGGCGAAGCTGGTGCCCGCAAAATTAGACTCATAGCCCAGTACCCGGTCGAGCTCCAGCGCATGGCCGATGCTCTCGTGAATAGTGAGCCCTAGGTGGTTAGGTTCCAGCACTAGGTCATACTTGCCCGGTGCCACCGACTGGGCCGTGAGCTTGGCCTTGGCTTGGCGGGCGGCTAAGGCAGCATCTTCCAAGATGTCGTAGCTGTTGCGGTAGCCGATGAGGCCGGTGCCCTGCGGGCCCGCCACCTTATCCACGGCTTGCGGCGAGAGGTACTCATATCCTAGGCCCATGGGCGCGCTCAGGGCGTCGCGGGTCTTGAATTTGCCGCTGGCCCGGTCGATGGCCGTGACCGAAAACGTGGGCCAGATGCGATGCACATCCTGGTCGATATACGAACCATCGGTGCTGGCAAAGTACTTCTGCTCATTGATTTGGAAGAGCGACGAATTCACGAAGTTGGCGCCGTTCTCAACCGCTTTGGCGTTGGCCGCTAGCAGGAGCTCTACCTTCTGAGCCACAGGCACCTCAAAGGCGTTGGTCTTGATAGGCGTTTTCCAGCTCACCTCGCCGTAGCCGCGCTGCGGGGCCAGCTTCACGGGCTCCTTCTGGGTTTTGGCATTGGCCTTGGCCATAGCCACGGCCAGCTGCGCGGCTTTAGCCAAGCCTTTATCCGACACGTCGTTGGTGGCCGCGAAGCCCCAGCTACCGTTGGCAATGACACGCACGCCGGCCCCGAAGCTCTCGCCGTTGGCGATGTTCTGCACCTGCTTTTCGCGGGTGAAAATGCTTTGGTTGAGGTAACGCCCGATGCGCACGTCGGCGTAGCTGGCGCCGGCCCCTTTGGCCGTGTTAAGGGCCGCGTCGGCGAAACGCTTTTTCTGCAGCACGTCGAGGCCGGGCTCTAGCAGGCGGGCGGCATCAACCGGATTGCCAGCCAAGCTAGGAAAGCTGGGTAAAAACAGGGCCCCGGTGGCTAAACCAGTGAGGCCGACGAAGTCGCGTCGTTTCAAAGCAGCAGCGTAAATTATGTCAAGGTGAAATGCTGCCGGTAAGATGGCAGCTTTTTCACAAAAAAGACATACTGCCCGGCGCCAAGTTGCAGCAATCGCGCAAGCAAGGACTTGAAACTAAGTGGCCAGAAGGGCACGGTATTTAATCGCCGTCCCCTGGCCTAAGTGCTAGCATTGCCCTAGGTCTAAATAAATACTCGCTGGCAGCAGCTGGTGCTACTCTGTATCCTGCACAGGCGCATTCGTGAAGGTTCCCTGCAAAGTCAGGTTGCTGCGGCGCGGCAGATAATCGTCTTTTAACGCGAAGGGGTCCGCCGCATTCGGGACAGTGACCTCAAAACGGCCGCTTACTAGGCGGCGCTCCGCATCATACGCGGTAATAATCAAGGAGCCCGTCGGACTATAGATAGTCCTGTCGTAGACATGATAACCCCCGGCGCTAGGGCTCCGGTAGTCTGGTATCTCGATACGGTATGTAAGGCTTACGTCAGGAGTGTCGTCCTGTCGGGTCTTAAAGCTGTAAGTGCCGACTGGATTGGCCGGTAGTTTGGCTCGCAAGAAATTAAAAATTACGGCTTCACGGTCGGGCTGACGCTGCAAGAACACTGTAAAATAAGTGGCGTTTTGCAGTACTAAGGCCTTGATAGCTGGAGACTTAAGCGTGGAATCTAGTTGACTCGGGCTGGCGGAGTCCAGATAAGTGACCGTGCGGCTGTAAGCTGCTTCGGCAGCAGGGGAGGGCGCTTCATCGCGGCCGCAGCCGGTTAATAGACCTAGGGCTAGGCCTAGGTAAGGAAGAGGGGAGGTAGTCAGTTTCATCAAAAGCAAAAGAATAGAGCAAAGCGCGGAAAAGTGGTAATAACAGCGCCAACGTTGCAGTGCACCTATCCTTTCTCCCGAATCAATTTGAAAAACTCCTCCCGATAAGTCTCGCCCACTGTGATGCTTTCGGTGCCCACGAGCAGCGTGTTGCCCTCCACCATGCGTAGGTGGTCGAGCGAGATAATAAACGACTTATGCACCCGCACAAAGGGCGGCTGCGGCAGCTGCGCCTCTAGGTCGCGCAGGGTTTGGTAGGTGACTACGCGCTGGCCGGGTACGTGGATAGAAACATAGTTCTTGAGCCCCTGAATGTACAGAATATCAGCGTAGTTGAGCTTGAGATACTTATTCTTACTTTCGCCCTTCACAAAGAGGTAGTCGGCGCTGGCCGTGACCAGCGGCGGGCTTGCCACCGGGGTAGGGGGCAGGGCGGGCGCCACGGGCGCGGGTGTTGGAAATAACGCCTGCGCCTTCTGCACGGCCCGCAAAAACCGGTCGAAGGCAATGGGCTTAAGCAGGTAGTCTACTACGTCGTGCTCGTAGCCGTCGAGGGCATACTCGGGGTAGGCGGTGGTGAGCACGACCTTGCAGCGGTTGCCACAAATCTTGAGGAATTGCAGGCCCGTGAGCTCGGGCATCTGGATGTCGAGAAACACGAGGTCGGCGCGGCCTTCCTGCACCCATTGCAGGGCTTCGAGTGGGTTGGTAGTGGTGCCGACAAGTTCTAGGGTCGGAATCTTCTGGATGTAGCTGGCAAGCAGCCGGGTAGCAAACGCTTCGTCGTCGACGGCAATGCAGCGGAGCATATAGGAGAAGGGCGGTGAAGCGGAAATGTAGCCTCAAAACGGCAGGCTACTCAGCAAACTGGGAACTAACCCGATAAAATCGGACTGCGAGCTTATGATTTTCAAAGAATTACCGCTAAGTTTGTTAAGGGCGCTCCTCAACCATTTCCCCTGGCTATTGAGTACCCCGCAACAAGCGCTGGCTTCCCAAACGGCGTGGCGTTTCCTTCCCTAGGTCGCTGCTAGCTAAGCAGCCCGGGCTAGCCAGCGCGACTACTCTCTCCTATCCCACCCAACCTGCTCTCTGAATGCGTTTTACTCGTTTACTCACTATCGTGGCCGGCGGTCTGCTAGCCATGAACAATAGCTGCAAAAAGGAGGATGATACCGTGCCCTGCCCCGGCCCCACCACGGTAGAAACGGCCCAAGTGCCCGGCCTGCAAGCGCACATTACCGAGCCTATCCCCAACGTGGGGCAGTCCAACTACTATATCGTTAACTCCATCAGCGAGTATCGCGAGCTGTTTGACTGCACGCCGCCGACGATGGTCAACTTTATGACCCACACACTGCTGGCCGGCAAAACCAAGACCGCTACCGCTACCCGGGTGCTAGCCCAGGAAGTAGTGCAAACCTGCACTGGCTACACCTACACCGTGAAGCTGGAGACCGCCGCCGGCCACAAGGCCGCCAGTGTGGTGTACTACGTGGTAGTGCCCAAAATCCTGCCCACGGCCAAAGTCGATTTTGACGTGCAGCTGCCGGCCCTCGATAGTAAGGCCCTGAGCCTAGGTACCGAGTAGCAGCGTAAGCTGGGTGCGGTAGGTGTGGCCATCGTTGTGCAC
>Ga0265798_10004027_pt1 | contig 20557 bp, 17 predicted proteins | sample P3T30metagenome_FD_192430 | JGI IMG/M metagenome (GOLD analysis project Ga0265798, IMG submission 192430) | Plant litter microbial communities from East Loma Ridge, Irvine, California - P3 T30 | ecosystem: Environmental > Terrestrial > Plant litter > Unclassified | place: USA: California... | reverse complement strand
CTGCTATCACTTCATCAGTGGCGATTTCTTCACCCAGCACTTCACGAATCGCGCGCAACAGGCAAGCACCCACGATCGGGTAGTGCTCGGGAAGGATCTGCAGTGCGACGTGCTTGTTGACGATCTGGCTTGCCAGCGGTCCCAGGTTTTCCAGACGATCGATGTTGCGGGCGTACATCAGCACACCGTTCGCGAGCGCCCGAGGTTGCGAGCCGTTTGCCTGATGCGCCTGATTGAACAAAGGCCTGACCTCTGGATGGCCATCCAGCATGATGTTATAGAAATGCGTAGCCAGTGCCTCACCCCCCGTTTCCAGCAGGGGGATGGTCGCTTTGATGATGTCGCGCTGAGATTGAGTGAGCATGTAAACTCCGGATGCAGATGGGTGATATCTTCATAGCAACCGCCATGCCACACAAAAAACCCAATAAAATCAGTCCTTCATCTATTTTAAAGAGTCTTTTCGACTCGGTTAAAAAGACTCAAACATGAAAGACAAGGTCATTTCGACTCAGTCATCACGGGCTCTTCAAGCGCTTCTTCCGCTGCTGAGCGACCTTACGGCCGAGATCAGCGCAGAACACCGTTATCAGCGTGTGCTCGATGCGCTTCGCGAATTGGTACCCACCGATGCCGTTGCCATCCTGCGCCTCGAAGATCACGTTCTGATACCTGAAGCCGCCCATGGGCTGGCGGTGGATGCCATGGCGCGACGGTACCCGGTGGACAGCCATCCGCGCTTGAAAGCGATCGTCGAGGCACCGGGAGCGATATTGTTTGCGCCCGACTGTCCTTATCCGGACCCCTATGACGGCCTGATCGGCGCCAGCGCGTTGCCTGTGCACGACTGCATGGGCTGCGCCCTGCGCATCAACGAAAAAATCTGGGGTGTTCTGACCCTGGACGCGCTGAAGGTGGGTCAATTTTCCGAGGACGATCTGCAGACCGTGGAAACGTTCGCTCGCCTGGCTGCCGCTACGGTGGTGGCCGCCGGGCATTTCGACGAGCTGATGCGCACTCTCGAGGGCGAACGCAAGCGGGCCGATGCCTACCGATTGGCCCACCAAGGCGGACCTCAACGGATGATCGGTACCAGCGAGGCATTCAAACAGTTGCTGGGGGAAATCGACCTGGTCGCACCCAGCGAGCTGACGGTACTCATCACCGGTGAAACGGGCGTGGGCAAAGAGCTGGTGGCGCGTCGGCTCCACAGCCACTCCCACCGCGCCGACAAACCGATGATCAGCGTCAACTGCGCCGCCTTGCCGGAACACCTTGTCGAAAGCGAACTGTTCGGCCACGTCAAAGGCGCGTTTTCAGGCGCCGTCGAAAACCGCCTGGGCAAATTCGAGATGGCCAGTGGGGGCACGCTCTTCCTCGATGAAATCGGCGAGCTGCCGCTGTCGGTGCAGGCCAAGCTGCTGCGAGTGCTGCAAGGCGGTGATGTGCAGCGCGTAGGCTCCGACCGCTCACACGTGGTCGACATTCGTTTGCTGGCCGCGAGCAACCGCGACTTGGCCGAAGAGGTTCGGACAGGTCGATTTCGCGCCGACCTCTATCATCGTCTGACCGTGTACCCGTTGCGCGTGCCGCCACTGCGAGAGCGCAAGGAGGACATCCTTCTTCTGGCAGGCGCGTTCGCCGAGGAAAACCGGTACCGCATGGCACTGCCTCCGGTGCGGTTCGCTACCCACGCCAAAAGTGCGCTTGGGCAATACACGTGGCCGGGCAATGTTCGCGAACTGGAGCATCAGATCGCCAGAGCCGTGTTGAAGGCGAAAAAGCGGGTTTCAGGTTCAGCCCGTAAAGACATGCTCGTTCTGATAGCAGACGACTTCGACCTTCCGACCACCGCCAGAGTCCTGGAAACCGAGCCCACGCGTTCAAGCGATTCCGTTCGGTCGATGCCCCTCGACTACAAGGCCGCCGTTGATGACTACAAGAAAGAGCTCCTGGAAAGCGCATTGATGCAGCACCGCGGCAATATCACCGCTGCGGCCAAGAGCCTCGGCCTGGATCGCGCCAATCTGGCAAGGCTTGCGGCACGGCTTGGTGTCAGCGTTCAGCGCCTGTAGGAACGAAGCGCCGGGTGCCGCGTCTTTTGCAGCGCCTAGCTACCGGCACGATGGAACGCTCACCCCCTGACCGTCCACAACTGCTCGAGCTGCGTGGTATAGCTCTGGCTCATCATCTCCCGACGCATGCTCCAGTCGGGGTTGCTCGGCACCGCAGCCGGGCGCAGCGTGCCCCTGCCCCAGCGACCGTTGACCTGGTCGAGCACCTGCATCAGCCGCTCGGCGGCGGCCGGTTGCGCGCTGGCGAACAGGTCGTCGGTGAACTCGCCGCGCTGGCACAGGCCCAGCAAGAGTATTTCCGCCTTGCTATAGGTGAAGCCGCTGCGAAAGATGAATTCCAGGCCCTGCACCGCTGCCTTGGTCAACAGGCGTACATCGTCGGTGGGGTATGGCAGCTGCACCACCACGCCGTTGGCGTACTTGGCTTCCAGCGGGTTGAGCATGCCGGTGCGCACGCTCACGCGCAGCTGCCGACACAACGAATGCTGGGCCCGCAGTTTTTCCGAAGCGCGCATCACATAGCTGGCCACCGCCTCGCGGATCGGCGCGATCTCGGTCAGGCGCTTGCCGAACATCCGGCTGCAGCAGATTTCCTGCTTGGGCGGATCGGGGTCTTCAAGCGCCAGGCAGGGCGTGCCGCCCAGTTCACGGGCGGTCTTTTCGATCACCACGCTGAACCGGCTGCGCAACAGCGCAGGGTCGGCGCAGCTCAGGTCCCAGGCGGTAGCGATGTTCATGCCTTGCAGGTGTGCGCTCATCTTGCGCCCGATGCCCCACACATCACTCACCGGGGTGACTTTCAACAGACGATCGCGGCGACCGGCCTCGCGCAGGTCGAGCACGCCGCCCAGCTGTTTATGCCATTTCTTCGCGGCATGATTGGCCAGCTTGGCCAGGGTCTTGGTGCCGGCGATACCCACGCCTACGGGGATGCCAGTGCGCCGGTAGACCTGTTCGCGAATGTCTCGGCCCAGTGCATCCAGGTCCTGGTGCATGCCAGTGAGGTCGGCGAATGCTTCGTCGATGCTGTAGACCTCAAGGGCCGGCACCATGGACTCGATGATGCACATCACCCGTTCGCTGATGTCACCGTACAGCGCATAGTTGGAGGAAAACGCCACAATGCCATGCTGGCGCAGCAGGTCCTTGATCTGGAAATAAGGCGAGGCCATTTTCACCAGCGCCTTGGCTTCGGCGGATCGAGCGATCACGCAGCCATCGTTGTTGGACAGGACCACGATCGGCGTCTTCGCCAGGTCCGGGCGAAACACCCGCTCGCAGCTGGCGTAGAAGCTGTTGCAGTCGATCAGCGCGAAGACCGGCTCATTCCTTTTCATGGGCACGTACGCTGAAGGTCACCACGCCCCAGATCAGCAGCTCGTCGCCTTCCATGATGTAGCGCGGCGGGTAATCGCGATTGGCCGACTTGAGGATTACCTCGCGTCCCCGCTTGTGCAGGCGCTTGCACACCGGTTCGCTGTTCACTGCGGCGATGACAACATGGCCATGCTCGGCCTCGATCGAGCGATCCACGATCACCAGGTCGCCGCAGAAGATCCCGGCGCCCTGCATGCTGTCGCCCTGGATGCGCACCAGGTAGATGTGCGGTGCGCGGATTTCCAGCAGCTCGTCCAGCGAAATGCGCTGTTCCATGTGGTCAGCCGCAGGCGAGGGAAAACCGGCCGGGACCTTGAACGAATACAGCGGATGCGCGGTGCTGCCCTGGGCGAGCGGGCCAAGAATGGTGATCATGGGATTGCCTGGTATTGATACTGTACGAATATACAGTTAACTTTGTAAGAACCTCGAGGTCAACCAAAGACCGCGACAATCTGACGGAGAACACCATGTGTGGTCGCTACTCGATGTACGAAGCGATGGAGGTCTATCTGCGCGAGTTGGCCCCGCGTCAGCAGGTCATCAGCTATGTCGACCCACAGCCGCAGGCACGCTACAACATTGCGCCGACGCAGCGCGCCATGGTGCTGCAGGGTACTGAGCAAGGCTTGCTGATCGATTCGGTGAAATGGGGCTGGGCGCCGTTCTGGGCTCAGGGCAAGCGCCCTGCCCCGATCAACGCCCGGGTCGAAACCGTGGCCACCGGCAAGTTCTTCAAGCAACTGTGGCCCAATGGGCGTGTGTTGGTGCCGGCCAACGGTTGGTACGAGTGGGTCAAGGATGCCGACGACCCGAAAAAGAAGCAGCCGTGGTTCATTCATCTTGCGGACGAGACACCGATGTTCTTCGCCGCCCTGGCGCAGGTCACGCCTGGGCTTGAGCCTGGTGAAGGCGATGGCTTCGTGATCATCACCGATGCCAGCAACGAAGGCATGGTCGATATCCACGACCGCCGCCCCGTAGTGCTGGCACCGGAGCAGGCGCGGGAATGGCTGGAAGCCGACGTGAGTGCCGAGCGCAGTCTGGAGATCGCCCAGCATGAAGGCCGGCCGGTGGCCGACTTCCGATGGCATACGGTGAGCAAGGCCGTTGGCAATGTGCGCAACCAGGGTGCGGAGCTGATTGCGCCCATTGATGAGGCGTCCTGATGCCGTGCTCGCCGCCTGCTGAACTCAGCCGCTGACGTTGACCGACGAGCCGGGTTCGAGCTGTTCCGTGCCCAGCGCGTGGATCAAGGTGATTGGTCGGGTGGACAACGCACGCAAGTGCACGGTGATCACTTCATCGATACGCGTCACATCCACCCACTGCCCATGAAACTGCACTGCCAGGCTGACGTCGCCCAGACCAGGCGGTGGCGCCGGGAACACCCGCAGCCCTTCCACGGCCGGACACACACCCAGGTAATGTCGCTGCATGACGTCCAGGGCGCCGGACATGGCTGCCAGGTGGACCCCTTCGCGCACGCCACTGTCGGGCTTGGCGTCAAGGTCGGTACGCAGGCAGTGCTGGTAGTACATCCACGAGGCATCACTGTCGGTATGAGCCAGCGCACCGGCGCAGACGGTTTTCGACAGGCTGGATTCGTGGAAGACGTGGCCCAGGTGATAGTCCATGGTGCGCCGTGCGATGTCGTCGTCGAACGGGTAGCGCAAGCGAGCGAACAGGGCGTGCAACTGCTCATTGGACAATAGGTAGAACAGCATGAGGGTGTCGGCCTGCTTGCTGACCTGATAGTGGTCGCAATGATCACCGCGGGCTTCGAGCATCCAGTCCAGGCGTGGGTTGTCCTCGCTTTTCCACTCATCCGGGGCGGGCTGCAATCGTTCGAAGCCCTCGAATTGGTCGAGCACACCGTCGGCGGTGAATGGCAAGAACATGTTGCGGCTGACATGTTCCCAGTGCGATGCCTCGTCGGGACGCAGTGCCAGGCGTTCGACGAGGTCTTCGCGCAAGGCCGTCGGCAATCGCTGCAGCACGTCCAGTGCACGGCACAGCGTCCACACCGCCATCAGGTTGGTGTAGGCGTTGTTGTCCAGCCCCGGTTGTTCGGCATGGGGGTAGGCGTTGTGGTATTCGTCGGGGCCGATCACGCCTTCGATGACGTAGCGCTGCCGGGATTCGTCGAAGCGCGCCACGCTGGCCCAGTAGCGCGCGACCTCGATGATCAGGTCGCCGATCTTTCCGGCCAGTTGCTGTTCGTCACCGGTGGCCAGGTACAGCGTCCAGGCGTCATAGGCCACGGCCGAGCCGATGTGACGCTGCAGGTGCGTCGGGTCGGGCACCCAATGGCCGGAAAGCGGGTAGTACTGGAACGGCGGGGTCTGTTCCTCGCCATCGTGGGCGCTGCGCCACGGAAACATTGCGCCGGAACAGCCCAGCCGAGCGGCTCGGCGCCGTGCTGCCGGCAGACGCGCATGGCGATAGTCGAGCAAGGAGCTGGCCAGCTGCGGACGGTGGGTGGCGAACAACGGAAAGGCGAACAGCTCGTCCCAGAACACCTGGCCGAAGTAGCCCTCCTGCCAGCCGCGCGCCGGAAACCCCAGGTCATGGCTCATGCTCAGTGGAGAAACCGTCTGCTGGATATGCCAGCCGGCGAACTGCAGGGGGTGGTCGACAGCCGGATCGGCAACGCGGATGCGCCCGTATTCCCACGTGTCCTGCCACGCCTGCTCATGGGCAGCCAGCAATTGCGCATGGCTGGCGTCGGGCAGTGCCGCCATGCTGCTCGACAGTCCGTGAAACTCGTCGTCGACTTGAGCGATGACCCGCTTTTCCAGTACCAGCGGGCCGTGCTCGGGCCACTCCACCGTACCCTCCTGCACCAGGCGATCATCCACCACCTGACCCTGCCACTGGCACGGCGCTACGGTCTGCACGGCCACCGCGACTTTGCGCGAAGCGTCTTCAAGGGTCGCCACCACCCCTGCCCGACCATCTGCCAGGTGTTCCCAGCGATGGCTGTGCAAACGACGCCCCTCGTAGTCGCGGTCGCGTTCGATCAGATAATTGCCGCGGCTGTTGTCCAGCGTCGTACGCACGCGCAGGCCGTTCAGCGGTTTCTGGGCATGCAGCTCCCAGCGCAGCACCGCCAGTTGTGCATTGGCGAGGCTGACGAAACGGGTCTCGACGAGTTCGACCGGAACATCGTCCAGCAGCAACGACAGCCGACGGGTCAGAATACCGCGCTGCATGTCGACATGCTGGTGATAGGACTGCAGGGTGTCCGGCCCAAGCTCTAACCACGGCTGGTGATTGAGCGACAGCGTCAAGCCGAAGGGGTCTGGCAGGTTGACCAACGCCGCGGTATGGGTGGTGGTGCCGTTGACCTGGCGTGCGGCATCGTCGTACCAGCCCGCCCGGTACAGGCCGGGGTAATGCCCTTCGGGCCGTGGCACGGCGCAGGCCTCGGGCGAACAGGCGCGCCACGAGATCACGCCGTTGGCCAGGGTGAACAGCGCTTCGCGGCGCTGTTCGTCGTCGAGGTCGAAATGGTCGAAGGCCAGGGAATGGGTCGGGCGATCCTTCATGGGCGTTGCCCACGAGCGTGCAACGGGGCGAGAGCGGTAACCGGCGTAAGCGTCATGCAAGGATTCCTCGAGTGTGCAGGCGTCGATAGTCCTCAATGCAGACCCATGCCGAGGCTCTAGGTTCGGCCTCTTGGGGGGTGCGCAGTGGTTACATCATGTAACGCCGATGGAACTCCAGGGTGGCCTGATTCTTGTGCTTGGCCTCGAACATGATGTCGAAGCGCTCGAGAAACTGCAGCGCGTAGAGGTTGGTCCAGTGGTTCCACATAAGCTCGCTGTGGCCATACAGGTCGCGCTTGGACACCACCTGCAGCAGCGCTTGCATCTCCAGCTTCTGCTCGGCGCTGAAGCCCAGTTCCTGCAGGCGCTCCTGGGGCTGCGAGTAATGCATCACCGGGCGCACGCCGCGCCAACTGTCGATGATGCGGTCCACGCGGGAATCGTTCGGGTCGATGTAGTCGTTCTCGTTGATCCAGCAGTGATGGATATCCAGCACCACGGGCGCCAAGTCGGCGAGCTGCAAACAGTCGTCGACGCCGTAGGTTTTCTCTTCGTTCTCGAAGGTGATGCAGTGGCGCGCCACGCTGGACAAGCGCGGCCAGATCGCGCGGATGCCTTCGGCGCCAAGGCGACCGGCGATGTGCACGTTGCACTTGAAGTCCTGGAACTGCACACCGTAGCCCATCATGCGGATCATGTCGGCGTGGTACTCGAATTCCGCCAGGCTGTTTTCCACCACCGGTGGCTTGTCCGAGCCCAGCACGCAGAACTGGCCGGGATGGAAAGACAGGCGGATGCCTGAATCGCGTGCCAACTGGCCCATGGCCGCGAAGCGTTCGGCCAGCCACGCCTGGCGCTCGGGCTGCTGGTAGAACGCCGCCACCTGCGGGTGGCTGTAGAACGGCAGCAGGTCGCTGCTCAGGCGCAGCATGCGCATGGCTTCGGGCAGTTGCGCCACATAGTCGAGCAGTTGCAGTTGCGCCTGCAGGTTGTGGCGGACGACCTCTTGCAGCTTTTCGTGAGCCACCTGCGTGGCAACGCTGTTCATCCAGCGCAAGGTGGTGGTCCGAGGGTTGTAGGCGCCCTCGATGAGCTTCAGTTCGGCGAGGGTCAGGGCGCGGATCGCGTGTCGGTATTGGCAGGCGAAGCCGATGCGCGGAATGGTCATTGGGATAGGAGCCTGGCATTCAATGGGTAGCCGATAGACAACGACGCGCGCCGTTCCTTCCCCGCAACCGTGCACGCGACTGCACAAATTGACAGACGCCCTGCGCCACTCTTAATCTGTAGCCAACACATTGTAAATTGGTATTACCAATTCAGCTTGCTCCCGGCAGATCTCCAACAAAAATCAGGGAATCCGACCCATGCCAACGAACAGTCCTGCCTGCGCCGTTCTTCACGTCCGGGAGATGGCGCGCCCATGATCATTTCTGCCTCTACTGATTACCGTGCCGCGGCGCAACGCCGCCTGCCGCCGTTTCTGTTCCACTACATCGACGGTGGCGCCTACGCCGAGCACACCTTGCGACGCAATGTCAGTGACCTGGCGGACATCGCCCTGCGTCAGCGGGTGCTGCGCAACATGTCCGAGCTGAGCCTGGAAACCCAGCTGTTCGGCGAGACGCTGGCCATGCCGGTGGCGCTCGCTCCAATTGGCCTGTGCGGCATGTTTGCCCGTCGTGGCGAGGTGCAGGCAGCCAAGGCGGCGGATGCCAAGGGCATTCCGTTCACCCTGTCGACGGTATCGGTCTGCCCCATCGAAGAGGTCGCACCGGCCATTACCCGGCCGATGTGGTTTCAGCTGTACGTGCTCAAGGACCGCGGCTTCATGAAGAACGCCCTGGAGCGCGCCCGCGCCGCCGGGGTGAAGACGCTGATCTTCACCGTGGACATGCCGGTGCCCGGCGCTCGCTACCGCGATGCGCACTCGGGCATGAGCGGCGCCAACGGGCCGATGCGGCGCATGTGGCAGGCCGTCACGCACCCGGCGTGGGCCTGGGACGTTGGCCTGCACGGTCGTCCGCACGATCTGGGCAATATTTCCACCTACCGCGGCAATCCCACCGGGCTTGCCGACTACATCGGTTGGCTGGGGAGCAACTTCGATCCGTCGATTTCCTGGAAGGATCTGGAGTGGATTCGTGAGTTCTGGGACGGGCCGATGATCATCAAGGGCATTCTGGATCCCGAGGACGCCCGCGACGCCGTGAGCTTCGGTGCCGACGGTATCGTAGTGTCCAACCATGGCGGGCGTCAGCTCGACGGCGTGTTGTCCAGCGCACGGGCCTTGCCGGCGATTGCCGATGCGGTGAAGGGCGATCTGGCAATCCTGGCCGATTCGGGGATTCGCAGCGGGCTGGACGTGGTACGGATGATCGCGCTGGGGGCCGACACGGTGCTGCTGGGTCGGGCATTCATCTACGCCCTGGCGGTGGCCGGGGGCGCGGGTGTAAGCAATCTGCTGGAGTTGATCGAGAAGGAGATGCGGGTGGCCATGGTGCTGACCGGGGCCAAGTCGATCAGCGAGATCGGTTCGGATTCGCTGGTGCGTTGAGCGGTAGGCATCACGGCAGCAGGTGGACCAGTTGCGGATGCACCGCGTCGGGCTGTACGTCGAGCACCACCAGCGTGACGGGCAGCTTGAAGCGGCGACGACCGGCACTGCCGGGGTTGATGTACAGGCATTCGCCGCGCCACTGGACCAGCGGTTTGTGCGAGTGACCGGTGATGACCAGGCGTGTGTCTTCGCGCAGCGCCGCGGGTACATCGGCGATGTCGTGTACCAACAAGGTGGGCCAGCCTTCTAGCTCGAAATGCAGTACCTCGGCGAGCGAGTCGGCCCAGGCCATGCCGACGTCGTTGTTGCCCGACACCACTTGCACCGGGGCAATCGCGGAGAGTTGCTGGACGATGTCGCCCTTGCCGATGTCGCCGGCATGAACGATGCGCTCGCAGCCCTGCAATGCCGCCACCGCTTCGGGCCGCAACAGGCCGTGCGTGTCGGAAATGATGCCTACTTTCACTGTCGATATCCTGGGTGAGCTGTGCGGATCTGGACTGTGATCTACCTGGGCAGGTTCCCCCAAGATCATCCATCGACCGCAAAACCTACCGCAATCCTGCCACTACTGAGCGGTGAACCCTTCGCGGCCGGTGACCGCTCCTACGGGGGATCCAATACCTTTCTAGGAGCGGTCAGTGGCCGCGAACAGACGCTGCGGTGGGTCAGGTACAGGGGGATAACACTACTTGGCAGTGATCACCGCCAATTTGGTGATGCCCGCCTTTTCGATGGAGGCCATGGCCCGGGCCACTTCGCCGTAGTTGACGCCGTCATCGGCCTGCAGCTGTACCCGCACATCAGGGTCCTTCTGCCGGGCGTTCTGCAGGTTGACCTGAAGCAGGTCCGGCTGGATTTCGTCCTTGTTGATGAACAGCTTCCCCTGCCCGTCGATGCTGACCACCAGCGGATCCTTCTGCTCGGCAGGCGCCACCGCTTCGGTCTTGGGCAGGTTGATCGGGATCGAATTGGTCAGCAACGGCGCGGTGACGATGAACACCACCAACAACACCAGCATGACATCCACCAGCGGCGTCACGTTGATCTCGCTGAGCACTTCGTCCGTGTCCTGAGTCGAAAAGGCCATGTCAGGATGCCTCCTTCACTTTGTGGCCGGAAGCCGCAGCACCACTGCGAGCCAACGCCGGATGTTGCAGTACGCGGAAGGAGTGCTTCTGCGCCAGGCTGTAGAAGTCATGGGCGAAGTCATCGAGGTCTGCCGCGGTCAGCTTCAGGCGCCGCAGGAAATAGTTGTAGACCAGCACCGCCGGCACCGCGACGGCAATCCCCACGCCGGTCGCCACCAAGGCTGCGCCAATGGGGCCGGCCACGGTTTCCAGACTGGCCGAACCGGCTGCGCTGATGCCCTTGAGCGCCGACATGATCCCCCACACCGTGCCGAACAAGCCGATGAAAGGCGAGGTACTGCCGATGCTGGCCAGTACCGCAAGGCCAGTCTCCAGCGAGCGCCGCTCACGCACGATTTGCTGACGCAGGGCACGCTCCAGCCGATCCTGATGATTGATGGCCTGGCTCAGATCGGTGTGCGCCTGCTCGTTGACCTGAATGGCGGCATAGCCCGACTGTGCGACACGGGCCGCTGCACCGGGTTGTTCCTGCGCCAGGTGGGCGGCCGAATCGAGGCTGGAAGCGGCCCAGAACTGCTTGTGAAACTTGCGATCCTGGCCCTTGAGCCGGGCGAACTGCAGCCCTTTGAGCAAGGCCAGGCCCCAGGTGGCAACGGAGAACAGGATGAGCAGCCAGATGACCGAGTGCTCGACGGAAGTGAATGGCGATTCTGTCAGAAGATTCATGGTGAGGCTCTCTGTGGCAAGGCAATAGGTAATGCGACGCGCCTTTGGTCAGGTAGCCCGCTTGGTGCAAGAAAAGTTGTTCAGCGCAGTTTGAAATCGATCGGCACACTGACCCAGCCGTCGACTGGGTCGGAGCCCCGTTTGGCCGGGACGAAGCTCCAGCGTTTCACCGCTGCCAGCGCAGCGTCGTCCAACTGGGTGCGACCACTGCTGGTCTGTACCTGAACCTCGCTGGGCTTGCCGCTGGCCAGCACGTGAACGCGCAATAGCACGGTCCCTTCCCAGTTGCGACGCATGGCCAGGGCCGGATACTCGGGCGCCGGATTGTGCAGGTAGCCGGCATTGGCCGAGGCCGGTGTCACCGGTTGCGGCGCAGGGGGTGCAGGCGGCGTGGGCGGCGTCGGTGCGGCCACGGGTTGCGGCGGCGCAGGCGGTTGCACGACCGGTTTGGGCGCAGGCTTTGGCACCGGTTTCTTGACCACGGGCTGGGGTTTGGGCTTGGGCGGCGGCGGTGGTGCTGGCTTGGCCGCCAGTTCATCCTCGACAGGCGGTGGCGGTTCGACAACCGGTGCGACCGGCTCGGGCGGTGGCGGCGGCGTCTCCACCACCGGCGGTGGCGCTGGCTGCGAAAACTCGATCGTCATGGGTGGGATTTCCGGCGGCACTGTAGGCAGCGCCGGTGTCGGGGTCTGACTGATCCAATAGATCACCGCCCCATGCAGCACCAGCGCGAACACCCCCAGCAGCACGCCCTCGCGACGACCAAGGATACGCTTCGGCGCACGTTGCAGACGCAGCTCGCCCAAGGGCTCGCGGAACACCCGGCCCAGGTCGAGCACATCGCCGGGTACCGGATGCCACCGCACCTCCAGGGCGGCCTTGAGGTTATTCATCAGTTACTCCTGTTGACGGGTGATCGTGAAGAGACAAGTCCAATCGGCCTCTTCGGCGGGCGAATGATGTTCAAACTCGACGGGTTCGAAAAGTAATTGTTTGTTATCCCAAACTGCCTATCTGGCATAAGGGAAAGTTTGTGATTTAGCGCGTGCAATTCACTGTTGACTGCAGAACAGCTGAACAACTTAGCTGTTGCGCAGGCAACAACGGGTTGATTCGAGAAATATTCATTTCTCCAGCAGAATTAACCAGTTGCGCTCTACCGACAACGACCTTGCAAGCCGAGCAGGTGCATCGACGGACCGTCACGTTTTTTGCGTCACGACATAAGCTAATGCTCATAAGGTATTTAACGATCGTTTTTTATATCCTTTAGTATCCCCTTCAGTGTCGCAGTGGCTGCCCAGGCAGCGCAGATGTGGCTTTAGATCGACTCATTCTTTTTACTCTGCACTTTGAAGGCGTCGCCATGCAGCTTTTGACACTCCCCCCATCGCCTGCCCTCGCCACCTCCATTCGCGCCACTGCCCAGGTGTTCGAAGACCCGAAGTCCAAGGCTTTGCTGGCGCATCTGGAGCAAGTTGCGCCCAGCGAGGCGAGCGTGCTGATCATCGGTGAAACCGGCACCGGCAAAGAGCTGGTCGCGCGCCATATCCACAACCTCAGTGGGCGACGTAACAAGCCGTTCGTGGCCGTCAACTGCGGAGCGTTTTCCGAGTCGCTGGTGGAAGCCGAGCTGTTCGGTCACGAAAAAGGCGCTTTCACCGGCGCGCTGACAGCCAAAGCCGGATGGTTCGAGGAGGCCAACGGCGGGACTCTGTTTCTCGATGAAATCGGCGACCTGCCGATGCCCATCCAGGTCAAATTGCTGCGCGTACTGCAAGAGCGCGAAGTGGTACGCCTGGGTTCGCGCAAGAGCATCCCCATTGATGTTCGGGTATTGGCGGCGACCAATGTGCTGCTGGAAAAAGCCATCAATGCCGGCAACTTTCGCGAGGATCTTTATTACCGGCTGGACGTGGTCAACCTGGAGCTGGTGCCACTGCGCGAAAGGCCTGGCGATATCATCGCGTTGACCCGGCACTTCCTCGATGTGTACTGCAAGCGTCTGGGCTACAAACAGGCGACGCTGTCACCCGAGGCTGAGCACAAGCTGCTGCACTACAGCTGGCCGGGCAACATTCGCGAACTCGAGAACGTCATTCACCATACCTTGCTGATCTGCCGCAACGGCGTGATCGAGCGCGATGATCTGCGCTTGTCGAACATGCGCATCGAACGCGCCGATGACAGCCCGGCAGTGGACGATTCGGTGGAGGCTTCACTGGATCGGCTGTTCCAGCGGCTGTTCGACGAGCAGGTCGGCGATCTCCACGAGAAAGTCGAAGAGGCCCTGCTGCGCTCGGCCTATCGTTTCAGCCATTGCAACCAGGTGCACACGGCCAACCTGCTGGGCCTGAGCCGCAACGTGACCCGCACCAGGCTGATCAAGATGGGCGAACTGGCGGTGAACAAAAGGCGCTCGGTGGCGGATCGACCGGAGGTGCGGGCGCTCAGGTTGTCGATCTGAGGGTTTTGTAGGGACCGTGTGATAAGTGGATGACTGGGCAGACGCCAACCTGTGGGAGCGGGGCTCTGCCCGCGAAGAAATCGCTGCGGTGTTTCAGGAATACCGCGGTGGGTTCTTCGCGGGCAGAGCCCCGCTCCCACAGGGGGGTTATGTACTCGCTCAAAAAAGCCCCGAGGTTGGCGGTGGCGTGCCCTTGAGCTGCCAGGTGCCCACCGCTGCGGCCTTCCAGTCGCGAGGGTTGTGGTTGGCCACCGTGCGGGCATTGCGCCAATGCCGGTCAAGGTTGTGACCACGCCCTGTGGTGGAGGCACCGCCCACATCGAATACCCGTTCCGCCGCCTTGAGCGCACATTCGGCGGCGATGTATTGCGCCTGCGCGACCTCGATCGCCGCCTCATCCACCGCCGCCGGGTCGAGCCCGGCCCCCCAGGCGCGATCGATCGCTTCGGCAGCCTTGAGCACCAACGCCTCGGCGGTATAGGCGCGCGCTGAAATCTCGCCCACGCTCAACGCAACATACGGATCATCCACCGATTGAGCGGCACTGCTGTGCTTGATCGGACGCGCATGATTGCGCGCAAACGCCACTGCATCGTTCAGCGCATTGCGCGCGATCCCGGCCTGCACCGAGGCCAGGAACAACTGCAGGAACGGCGTCACCAGCGTACGCTTGCCCTCTTCCACCGTGCGTGCGCGTACTTCATGGGCATACACCTGCACGTTGTCCAGGCGCGTCGTGCCACTGGCGGTCAAGCGTTGGCCCATGGCATCGAAGTCATCCAGCAGCACCAACCCTTCGCGGTCACGGGGCAGCATGAATGACACTGGCTGGTCGTGCTCGTCCAACGCCACCGCGCTGATCCAGTCGGCGTACAGCGACCCGGTGCTGTAGAACTTGCTGCCGTTGGCGCGGTAGTGGTCGCCTTCGCGCACGATGCGCGCACTGATCGCCCCGTTGACACCGCCTACTTCCCATCCGGCATTGCCCAGCACTGCCCCTTGCAGGTAACGGGCGAACCAGAGCTGACGTTCCTGCTCGGCGCCTTCGGCTCGGGACACCAGCAGCCCTTCGATGAAAGCGAAACCTGGCCGCAGCGCTTGAGCCACATTGGAATCTGCCGAAGCGATGCGCACCAGCAGGCCGATGACGTCCTTGACCGAGCCGCCAGGGCCGCCGTAACGAGCGGGAATACGCAGGGTATAGAGCAACGCCTGGGCAATCTGCGCGACGGCCTCGTAAGGCAGTTGACGATCACGTTCGCGCGCCGCGGCGCCGGCAGCGATGTCCGGCAGCAGTTGCTCCGCGCGTGCCAGCAACTGTGCCACGCTCAGCGGCGCTTCGGGTGCAGTGGAAGGGGTGACTTTCGCAGCTTGAGTCATGAACGGTTCCTGTCTTGAAATGGGTGTAAGGAGCAGCGCGACGCCTTCAAATGGCGATCTTCCACAAGCGGGATTCATCGAACAGCAGCACGGCGTTTTCCGGCTCCAGTGGGGGCACCTGCAACGGCACGCCGGCACTGGGCAGCCGTGGCACCGCTCCCAGCAAGCGTTGCGTATACGGGTGCTGTGGCGACTCGAACAACTGCTCGACCGGCGCGTGCTCGACCACCTGGCCATGGCGCATCACCAGCACCTCGTCGCTGACATGGCGGATGACGCCCAGATCATGGGAAATGAACAGGTAGGCCAGGCCCAGCTCGGCTTGCAGATCAGCGAGCAGATCCAGCACCTGGGCCTGTACCGAGACATCCAGTGCCGATACCGGCTCGTCGCAGACGATGACCTTGGGGTTGCTGGCAATGGCGCGGGCAATCGCCACCCGCTGGCGCTGGCCACCGGACAACTGCAGGGGCCGACGCGCGGCCAGCTCGGCAGGCAGGCGCACCTGTTGCAGCAGGCGGCGGATGTGCGGCGCTTGTTCGGCGGTGACGACGCCGGCCACGTCCAGCGCATCGGCAAGAATCTGCCCGACGTTCCAGCGCGGGTCGAACGAACTGAGCGGGTCCTGATAGATCACGCTGATGTCACGCCGCAGCGCTCGGCGCTGGCTTTCGGCGACCCGTGCGTCGGCGCTGCCGTTCCACGGCTGATCGAGGAAACGCACCTGGCCATCGTCTGTCTCGAGCAGCCCCAGGGCCATGCGCGCCACGGTGGTCTTGCCCGAACCGGATTCGCCGACAATGCCCAGGGTCTGGCCGGCACGCAGTTCGAAATCGACGCCGTCGACCACCTGGCGTACCTGTTGATCAGGCCCTACGTAGCGCTTGCCCAGGCCACGGGCGTGTAACAGCACCGGCTGATCGAGGCACGGCGTGCGGGCGATCGTGGCGGTACGCTCACCTGGGCTGAGCCGAGTGCCACGCGCATGCTCGGCCGGCACCGCATCGAGCAGGCTGCGCGTGTAGGGATGGCGCGGCGCGGTCAGCACCTGATGCATGCTGCCCTGCTCCACCACTTCACCGTGCTGCAGCACCAGTACCTCGTCGGCCAATTGCGCCACCACCGCCAGATCGTGACTGATGATCAGCAACGAACTGCCTTGGGCTTTGATCTCCTGCAGTACCCCGAGAATCTGCGCCTGGACGGTAGCGTCCAGTGCGGTGGTCGGCTCGTCGGCGATCACCAGCCCAGGATCCAGGGCCAGGGCGCTGGCGATCAACGCACGCTGGCGCAGGCCGCCGGACAACTCGCCAGAGCGCTGGCGGGCACGCAGGGCCGGTTCCGGTACGCCGACCCGTTCCAGCAGTTGCAGCACCCGCCCGGCACGGGAGGCACGGTCGCCCCAACCATGGGTCTGCAATACTTCGAGAATTTCCTTGCCGACCGGCCGCAGCGGGTCGAGCGAAACCAAGGCATCCTGCAGAACGAAGCCGATGTCCTTGCCGCGCACCCGACGCCACTGGCGGTCGCTCAAGGCCAGCAGGTCGAGATCGCCGTATTGCAGGCGCCGTGCCCGCACCTGCGCGCCCTCCCCGGCCAGGCCGATCAGGCTGCGCGCAGTGACGCTCTTGCCCGATCCGGATTCGCCGACCAAGGCCAGGGTCTTGCCCGGCGGCAAGGTGAACGACAGGTTACGCACCACACTCTGCCCGGCGAACTCGACGCTCAGGCCTTCGACGATCAGCGTCTTGTGGCTCATGTCAGGCGACCCTCCAGGCGTTGTTGCAGATAGCGACCGGCAACGGTGGTCGACAAGGTGGTGAGAACGATGAAAAGCCCGGGGAAAAACGTCAGCCACCAGGCGTTGGCAATGAAGTCGCGGCCCATCGACAGCATGGTGCCCCACTCCGGCGTCGGCGGCCGCGCGCCCAGGCCGAGGAAGCTCAACGCCGAGGCCCAGACGATGGCCTGACCGACGCCCATGGTCAGGGTCACGATCAGTGGGCGCATGGCGTTGGGCAGCAGCTGTCGCCGGATGATGCGGCGAGTCGGGTGGCCCAGGGCGCGCGCCGCTTCGATGTAGCCGGCGTTGCGCACTGCCAGCACCTGGCCACGGACCATCCGCGCATACCCGGGCGCCGCGCCCAGGCCAGTGGCGATGATCAGCGGGCCGATACCGCTGCCGAAGATGGCCACGAACAGCAACGCCAGCACCAGGCTGGGAAAGGCGAACAGCACTTCCAGCAACCAGCCCACGCCGCGGTCGGTGCGCAGCCCGCCCAGGCCGCCCAGCAGACCGAGGGCAATGGCGATGCTCATCGCCAGGGCCGTCGCGGCCAGGCCAACGAACATCAACAGGCGCGCGCCGTGGATCACCCGTGAATAGATGTCGCGACCGGACTGGTCGGTACCGAACCAATGCGCCCACCCAGGTGGATGAAAGGCGTCGCGCGGGACGATGGCCAGCGGGTCGCCGTGAGCGAACAGCTGCGGTACCAGCGCGGCCACGATCACCAGCGCCAGGAAGGCGATGGACAGGCTTGCACCGAGGTGAATCCGACGCGGTCGACGTTGGCTACGCAGCGGCCGCGCCGGGCTTTCGAGGGTCAGATCGCTCATGCCAGGGTTTCCTTCTGCCGTGGGTCGATCCACTGGTACACCAGGTCGACGAGAATGTTGGCCAGCACGTAACCGGCGGCTACCACCAGGCTGATGCCGATGGTCAACGGCAAGTCCTGAAGCTGCACCGCCTGATACAACTGACGGCCCAGCCCCCTGCGCGAGAAGATCACTTCGATCACCACGGCACCGCTGATCAGCGCGCCGATCGCCCAGCCCGACAGTGACACCCCCGGCAAGACGGCATGGCGCAGCGCGTGCTTGAAGCGCACCGCCACGTCACTCAGGCCACGGGTGCGCGCGGTCAGCACGAAGGGTTGCTCCAGGGTCAGCTCCAGGGATTCGCGGGTGACCTGGCCGATGAACCCAGCCAGCGGTACCGCCAGCGCTATCGTCGGCAGCACCAGGGTCCGCCAGCCGTCGCTGCCTGCCGGTGGGAACAGGCGCAGGCCGAAGGCGAACACCGCCAGCAGCACGATGCCCAGCCAGAAATGCGGTAGGGCGGCGCACAGGGTTTCAGCCAGGGACGCCAGGCGCCCGACCCAACTGCGACGACCTGCGCTGAACACGGTCAGGGCCAGCACCAGCAGCCACGCCAGCAGCAGCGCGCTGAGCGTCAGTTCCAGGGTTGCCCCGGCCTGCTCGGCCAGTACCCGCGTGACCGGCATGTGCTGGGAGTAGGAAACGCCCAGATCGCCCTGCACCAGGCGCAGCAGATACAGCCCGTACTGGACCGCCAGGGGCCGGTCCAGGCCGTACTCGCGGGTGACCTCGGCGATGGTTTCCGGGGTCGGGTTGCCGCTGGGTCCACCCAGAATGGCTTGCACTGGATCGCCCGGCATCAGCCGCAGGGCGAAGAAGGTCAGCGTCGCGACCGCCCATAACACCAGCAGTCCACCGCCCAGGCGCACGGCCGCGCGGCGGCCCAGGCGAAGCAAACGCTGGCGGCGCGGGTCCGGCGGCGCGACGGTTACGCGTGTCGTGGTCATTTGTTCACCCAGGCGTCATAGAGGTAGGTCACGGCCAGCGAGGGTTCCAGACGAACCCCCTGGGTCGTCTTGTAGATGCCCAGCCGAGTGCTTTGCGGGTAGGTGGTCAGTTGCAGGTAGTGGCTGGAGGCAACGGCTTGCGCCTGGCGGTACAACGCCTGGCGTTGGCTGGCGTCCTGAGTGGCCAGTGCCTGTTGCACCAGATCGTCGAACTGCAGATCGCTGAAGCCTGCGGTGTTCTGGTGATAGCCGCCGACACCCGCAGGCTGGATGAACGCGCTGCTGAAGATGATCCGCAGCACGTCGGCGGTGTTGGTATTCCAGTAGCCGACGCGGATGTCGTAATCCCAATCGGCCTGGCGCTTGGTCGCCTGCACATCGCTCATCTGCTCCATGATCAGTTCGATGCCGGCCTGCCGCGTGGTGGCCTGAACCTGCTCCCACAAGGTGAATTCCGATGGCGGCGTGCGGTTGCCGAGGATCACCCTCACCTGCAGGCGCTTGCCGTCCTTGAGGCGATAGCCGTCCTCGTCGCGACCGGTCCAGCCGGCTTCGTCGAGCAGTTGTGCCGCACGTGCCGGATGGTAATCCTGGGCGTGTTCGAAGTCGGGGCTGTAGAAGCGCGTGGCGTTGCTCAGCGGACCACCGGCGCGGGGAAACTCGCCGAAGTAGACGCTTTTCAAGGCACCTTCGATGTCGGCGCTGCGCACGAAGGCCTCGCGCACCTTGATATCGTTGAACGGCGCACGGCGGATGTTCAGGGTGCCGTTGGTGGGGTTGCCGGGGCGCTGGGCAATGATCAGTTGCAGGTCCGGGTTGCGCCGCGCCGCTTCGTGGGATTCGGGTGGCAGCGCTTCGATCACGTCCACTTCACCGGCCTGCAGCGACGCGAAACGCACGGACGGCTCCTGGATGAACTTCCAGACGATGCGCTCCAGATACGCGGGCCCCTGGTGCCGGGCCGTGGGCGGCGCCGAGTTGTACTGCGGGTTGCGTTCAAGCACGACCTGGCTTTGACGGTCCCAGCGCACCACCTTGAAGGGGCCGGTGCCTACCGGGCTTTCGCAGTTCACATCACGCGAGCGCAGTAGCGCTTCGGGGGATTCGATGCCGAGAAAACCTTGCGCCAGCACTTCCAGGAATGCCGCGTAGGGTGTGGCCAGGTGCACTTGGGCGGTGTAGCTGTCGAGGACATCGGTGCGCTGGTATTGACGGATGTAGCCGCCCGCGGTGCTCGACTGGGTCTTGGGGTTGGCCATGTGGTCGAGATTGGCCTTCACCGCCGCGGCGTTGAACGGCGTGCCGTCGGTGAAGCGCACGTCGTCGCGCAGGTGGAAGGTGTAGGTCAGGCCGTCGGGAGAGATCTCCCAGCTTTTCGCCAGCCATGGCCCGATGTGACCTTCGGCATCCATCGACACCAGTGAATCGAGGACTTGCTGGGCGAGAAACACTTGCGGCATGTCGCCGGCTACATGTGGGTCCAGGCAGGTCGGCTCGCGGTCGGTGGCATAGATCAACGTGCCGCCGCTGACGGGGGTGTCGGTGCGTGCGGCATTGGTGAGATGGTTGTCGCAACCGCCCAGCAGCAAGCTGACGGCCAACAGGCTGGCCCACGCGATGCCTGCGGGGGGTGTTGCGGGGGAACGCGAATGAATGTCTGGCATGGGTCGGGCTGCGCCTTGTGTCGATGCTGAAGCTCACAAGGGGTGATTGCACAAGCCA
>Ga0265798_10004025_pt1 | contig 20560 bp, 21 predicted proteins | sample P3T30metagenome_FD_192430 | JGI IMG/M metagenome (GOLD analysis project Ga0265798, IMG submission 192430) | Plant litter microbial communities from East Loma Ridge, Irvine, California - P3 T30 | ecosystem: Environmental > Terrestrial > Plant litter > Unclassified | place: USA: California... | reverse complement strand
ACCTCGGTGCGCTGGACCTGCGCCTGAAACTGTCGGGTGCCAGCCTGAGCAATCTTTATCCGCTGACAGGTGTCACGCTGCCAGACTCGCCCGCCTATTCAACGGACGGCCGCCTTATCGCCAAACTGCATGACCCGGCGGGCGCCAGTTTCAGTTACGAGAAATTCAACGGCAAGATCGGCAAAAGCGATATCCATGGTGATCTGGGCTATGTCGCCAGCCAGCCACGGCCCAAGCTGACGGGTGTTTTGGTGTCCGATCAACTGTTGTTCAGTGATCTGGCGCCGCTCATCGGTGCCGACTCTAACGCGGCGCAGAAAAAGCGTGGCGGTGAGAGCAAGCAGCCTTCGGGCAAGGTGCTGCCGGTCGAGGAGTTCCAGACCGACCGTTGGCGCGCGATGGATGCGGACGTCGAGTTCACCGGCAAGCGCATCGTCCAGAGCCCGGACCTGCCGTTCACCGACCTTTATACGCATCTGATTCTGAACGACGGCCAGCTCAGCCTGGAGCCACTGCGCTTCGGTGTGGCGGGCGGCAAGCTGGACGCGGACATTCGCCTTGATGGACGTGACAAGCCGCTGCTGGGCCGGGCGAAGCTGTCGGCGCGCAACTTCAAACTCAAGCAATTGTTCCCGACGTTCGAACCGATGAAGACCAGCTTTGGTGAGCTGAACGGCGATGCGGATATCACCGGGCGCGGCAATTCGATTGCGGCGCTGCTCGGCACGGCCAATGGCGAAATGAAAATGCTGGTCAACGACGGCGCGATCAGCCGTGGCCTGATGGAAATCGCCGGGCTCAACGTGGGCAACTACGTGGTCGGCAAACTGTTCGGCGACAAGGACGTGAAGATCAACTGCGCTGCGTCCGACTTCGGCATCAAGGACGGTCTGGCGACCAGTCGGCTGTTCGTCTTCGATACCGAGAACGCGATCATCTACATCAGCGGCACGGCCAACATGAAGACCGAGCAGCTGGACCTGCAGATCAACCCAGAGTCCAAAGGCTTCCGCGTGTTCTCCCTGCGCTCGCCGCTTTACGTCAACGGCCCGTTCGCCCGGCCCAATGCGGGCGTGCAGTCCGGTCCGCTGTTGCTGCGTGGCGCGGGTATGGTCCTGCTGGGCGCAACGATCGGGCCAGCGGCAGGGCTGCTGGCGCTGGTCGCGACGGGCGACAGTGAGCCGAACCAGTGTGGTCCGTTGCTCGAGCAGATGCGCTCAGGTAAAGCGCCGAAGACCGTCAAGTAAGCGCCCGCGCCTGGCTTGATCGTCAACCCTGCGCTGATCGTTCTCACACACTGCGCTCATCGTCATACACAAGCCCGGAAGACGCGCAAAACGGGAGCCAGAACGAAAGTGACTGACTGAATGCATACCCCGTGGGAGGCGGCTTGCCGGCGATGGCGTCAGTTCAGTCACTGACAGGTCGCTTCAGAAAAGCATCGCCGGCAAGCCGCCTCCCACAGTAGTCCGTGGTTGCAGCAAGACTTGGGTGCATGGGCATGATCGGCGTGCTTGAGATCACGCTGATCGTTCCCACGCTCCTGCGTGGTAACGCCTCTCAGGACGCTCCGCGTCCGGCCGTGAGGTAACGCAGAGCGTCACGGACTGCATGCCCACTTCAGAGCGATGGACACGATCAGTGATCGCTCCTGGCGCTCCGCAGCGAACAAACAAACGCCCATAAAAAAGCCAGGATAACTATCCTGGCTTTTGCTTTCAGTCCCGAATCACAGGTCGTTCAGGATGTCCGCCATGTCGTCGGCGTGCTCTTCTTCCTGCGCGAGGATTTCTTCGAAGATGCGACGGGTAGTCGGGTCGGTGTCACCGATGTACTGAATGATTTCACGGTAGCTATCGACCGCAATGCGCTCGGCAACCAGGTCTTCGTAAACCATTTCCTTGAGCGTGTTGCCTGCCACGTACTGTGCGTGGGAGTTCTTCGACAAGGTGTCGGGGTTGAACTCGGGCTCACCGCCGAGTTGCACGATACGCTCGGCCAGCTTGTCTGCGTGCTCGGCTTCCTGCTGCGCGTGCTCCAGAAACTCGGAAGCTGCAACGCTGGCCTTCAGGCCGGTCGCCATGTAGTAATGACGCTTGTAGCGCAGTACGCAGACCAGTTCGGTGGCCAGCGACTCATTGAGCAGGCGCAGGACCGTCTCACGGTCAGCGTTGTAGCCTTCAGTGACCGCACCATTCTCAATGTTCTGGCGCGCACGCTGGCGCAAGCTGCTTACATCGGATAGCTGTGGTGCAGAAATCATGGGTTATCTCCAGGTTCATCAGGTTTTGTGTGTCTCGCTCTGTGTGTTGCCCGGCAAGATCATCAAGGGTTGTGAGTGATGAACGGCGAGAAAGTTTTATCGGATTTTTCAGGTTTCACGCTTTGCTGAACGCGTAAAAAATATAAGAAACGAGCGCGTACCCCTGCGGTCCCAACCTTGAGACCTATTCAATCGTGGAGATTCACATGCTCAAGTTTCTGGGAAGCACCGTCGGCATCATTTTCCTGATCGGCCTGATCGTGGTGATTGCGTTGTTCAAGCTGGTGTTCTGACGTTTGTACAAATAACGTCCATAAAAAAGCCCGATGCATCAAGCATCGGGCTTTTTCGTTTCAGATCGGTATTACATCGCGCGTTCGTTCGCTTCGCGCTGTTCGCACGTCATGAAACCCTTGTTGGTTACGCGACCGTCGCTGTTGAAGCTGACGTGGTAGACCTGTTTGTGGCCGTCTTTGGCCATCACGTAGTTGTTGCACGTGCCGGTATTGACCTTGCGATCAATGGTCGACGACGGCTCACCACCGATGGTCAGGACCTGCTGGCGGGTCATGCCGTTCTCGACCTGCTTGACCAGTGGTTCGTTGCGGTAGGTGACGTAGTCCACCGGGTTCTGCACGGTTGTGTTGCTGCAGCCAGCCAATGCCGCCAGTGCAAAGGTTGCTGCGAGGATTTTGTTGTACATCTTTATTGCTCCACATGTCAGAGCCGGTCTTGGCCCGTTGCAGCTTGGAGCAAGGGAGGGGCGCAAGAGTTCGAAAAAAAGATGGCGATTAGGCAGTACCTCTGGTGGTCATGTTGTTCTGCCTTCTCAAAAAAACACCGCTAAGGTTGAAAAGGCTTAATCAACTCGTTTCAGCACAAGGAGATCAACATGGCGCAAGAACAGGCGACGCGTTATCCATTGTTGCTGGTACCAGGCTTGTTAGGGTTTGTGCGGTTACTGGTGTATCCCTACTGGTTCGGCATCGTGAAAGCGCTTGAACGCGGCGGAGCGACCGTCATACCGGTCATGGTGTCCGGGGTCAATTCGACCGAAATACGCGGCGAGCAGTTGCTCAAGGTCATCGAGCAGACGGTTCGGGAGACCGGTGTGGCCAAGGTCAACCTGATCGGCCACAGCCAGGGAGCGCTGACCGTACGTTACGTGGCAGCCAGGCGCCCCGATCTGGTCGCCTCGGTCACCTCAGTGGCCGGTCCCAACTATGGGTCGGAGCTGGCGGATTATCTGGAACGGCACTTTCCGCCGGGCACGCTGGGAGGGCGCGTCGTCAATGCGGTGATAGGCCTGCTGGCCTGGACGATTGTCGCGTTCGAAACCGGCTACCGCGGGCCGAAGCTGCCGATGGACATCACCGCCTCGCATCAGTCCCTGACCACCACCGGGGTTGCGCTGTTCAACAGGCAGTATCCTCAGGGTTTGCCCGAAGTATGGGGCGAGAATGGCGAAGAACTGGTCGATGGTGTGCGTTATTACTCCTGGTCCGGGATCCTCAAGCCGGGCGTTACCAATCGCGGACGCAACCTGATTGATGGCACCAACGTGACCTGTCGAATATTCGCTCGCACGTTCAGGAAAGAGCGAGGTCAATCTGATGGCATGGTCGGGCGTTTCAGTTCGCACCTGGGCACGGTCATCGGGGATGACTTTGCGCTCGACCATTTTGACATCGTCAACCAGACCTTCGGGCTGGTGGGCAAAGGCGCAGATCCTGTACGCCTGTTCATGGAACACGCCGCGCGCCTCAAGGCTGCCGGCCTTTAACTCAATCAGGCAGTAATTCGTAATCAGCCGCTCGAAGATGACGGCCAGGAAGTGATGCGATGGGCGATAAAGAACTGTATGAAATCGAGTACACCCTGCTGGGTGAGCACCATGTGGATGTCATCGAGAACCTGGACGTGCCGATCATTGAAATCGTGCATGAACTGGCGCTGAAACACGACGTAGAGCTGGATGAACTTCCGGAAGGCGGCATGCCCCACGCTGCCGGTATCACGGACGTGTCGATCCACAGTGTGGAGGGCGGTGAGGGCAGCGCGACGGCCTAGCCTTTTCTGAGTTGTAGCGGGGTCTTCCAGCGTTCCGCGAGGATCACTCCGCACAGGGTCAGCGCGCCGCCGTACAGGTGATAAAGCGCCAGCTGTTCGTCAAGCGCCACGGCGGCAATCAATGCCGTGGCGATTGGCATCAGGTTGAAAAACAGCGTGGTGCGGCTCGGCCCCAGGCGCATGATCGAGGTCATCCACAACCAGGGTGCCAACATCGAGGTAGGAATCGCGGCGTACAGCACCAGCGCACTATTGCTCGCATTCAGGCCGGTTCTCGGCGACAGGATGAACAGCGGAAACAGCACCACAATCGCGACCAGAATCTGCATGTACAGCAAGTGCAGCGGGGGCAGACGCAACTGCCATTTTTTCAACAGCATGCTGTACAGCGCATAGGCTGCAGCGGCGAACAGTACGATGGCATCGCCCCGATTCATCCCTTGCTCGATGAGCCCTGTGAGGTTGCCAGCGGCGACCACCACTATGACACCCGCGAAAGAAATGACTGCGCCGAGCAGCGCGCCCCAGGTCAGTCGTGTGCCCAGGCAGGCGATGGACAGCCCCAGCGCCATCACCGGCACAAGTGACTGAATGATCCCCATGTTGGTGGCGGTGGTCATACCTGCCGCGAAGTACGCCAGGCTTTGATACACCGCCATGCCCAGCGCACCCAGAACGACGATCTTGCCCAGCAACGGCTTGATCGCCGCACGATTTCTCCACACCGGCAGGAGCATGAATGGCGTGAACAGCAGCCCCGCCAGCAGCCAGCGGTAGAACCCGATTTCGGACGGGAAGATGACTTCGGACGCCGCCTTGGTGATGACGGTGTTGACGGACCAGATGAAGATGGTCAGAAGTGGAAACGCGTATTGCATGGGAAAGCCGACAGGTGAACGAGGCGCAACTATCCACCTGTTTCAAATGAATGCCAATCGGTGCGCCTGATGATTGCTCATATTTTGCAACATCTTGGCTACACTGACTTCAGTCTGTGCCGACCGGTACAGCGGATCTGGAGAGTCGAACGATGAAGATACCCGGTATTGCTTTGTTGCTCGTTGGCCTGATGTGTTCCGCCCAGGGTTTTGCCGCGACGGCGCAGCAGAACAAGATGACCACCTGTAACGCCGACGCCAGTGCCAAGTCACTCAAGGGCGATGAGCGCAAGACGTTCATGAGCACATGCCTGAAAGCCACGCCTGCTCCGGCGGCCACTCAGCAGGAAAAGATGAAGACCTGCAACGCGACGGCCTCCACTCAGGCGCTCAAGGGCGATGCCCGCAAGACGTTCATGAGCGATTGTCTCAAGAAGAAATAATTTTTCAGCCCCTTGCCTCGCCTGAGGCAGGCAGCGTAAGTGCAGTAAACGCTGCACTTGCGCGTCGTTGTCAGTCCGGTCATCGAATAGATGTTCGCGCCGTCCCGTTTCCGGCTTGCGGATGACTGGTTCTCGGCTGCGAACGCTGGCAGACTGCCCACCTCTTCGTGCTGCCCTTTGAGGGTCTATGCCAACGTTTTCTGCGCGTCAGGTATTAATAGCCAGCTGGATTCTCGTGTTCGGCGGTCTGCTGTTGGTATTGCCCTTCAAACTGCTGCCGAGTCTGCTGGCCGGGCTGCTGGTCTTCGAACTGGTCAACATGCTGACCCCCAAACTGCAAAAGCTCATCTCTGGCGAGCGTGCCAGGTGGCTGGCTGTTGCGCTGTTGGGGACCATCATTGTCAGTCTGCTGACGCTGATCTTTGCCGGTGTGATCAGCTTCGTGCTGCATGAGGCCGAGAACCCGGGCGCATCGCTGGACAAGTTCATGGTGCTGGTGGATCGCGCTCGTGGTCAGCTTCCGCCGTTCATTGATTCCTACCTGCCCGCCAGTGCGGCCGAGTTTCAGGTTTCGCTGTTCCAGTGGCTGCAGAAACATATCGGCGAGCTGCAACTGATCGGCAAGGGCGCTGCACACATGTTCGTGACCATGCTCATCGGCATGGTGCTCGGCGCGATCATTGCCCTGCAGCGGATTTCCGATGTTCACACCCGCAAGCCGCTGGCCTCGGCACTGTTCGACCGGCTTTATCTGGTCAGCCGCGCGTTTCGCAATATCGTTTTTGCCCAGATCAAGATTTCACTGCTCAACACGGCGTTCACCTCGGTGTTCCTGGCTGTTGTTTTGCCGTTGTGCGGGATTCACCTGCCGCTGACCAAGACGCTGATCATCATGACTTTCCTGCTCGGGCTGCTGCCGGTGGTGGGTAACCTGATGTCCAACACGCTGATCTTTATCGTCGGCATGTCGATCTCGATCTGGGTCGCACTGGCGGCGCTGGGTTACCTGATCGTGATCCACAAAGTTGAGTACTTCCTGAACGCACGGATCGTGGGCGGACAGATCAACGCCAAATCGTGGGAGCTGCTGCTGGCGATGCTGCTGTTCGAAGCCGCGTTCGGCCTGCCGGGCGTGGTGGCAGGACCGATCTACTACGCGTACCTGAAGAGTGAGTTGCAGAAGGAAGGGCTGGTTTAAGGGCGGTTCAGGATTGTCCGCACACTCTGCGTCCGCTCTTGAATGTGACGCAGAGCGTCACGGGCTGCATGCCCACGCGGAGCATGGGCACGATCGTCAACCTCACGATCATCGGCCTGCTTCAGCCGTAACGCTTCTTCGCTTCAATCGCCAGCCCGCTGCCGATGCTGCCGAAGATGTTGCCTTCCACGTGACGTGCATTCGGCAGCATTGCCGATACGCTGTTGCGCAGTGCCGGAATGCCGCTTGAACCGCCGGTAAAGAACACTGTGTTGACCTGCTCGACGCCCACGCCTGCCTGACTCAGCAGTTGAGTCACGCTGTTGCGGACCCGCTCAAGCTGCGCATCGATTGCCGCCTCGAACATCGCCCGACCCAGGTCCACACTCAATCCCGGTTCGATGCGGTCCATCAGCAAGTGACGATTATCGGTCTGGGTCAGCTGAATCTTGGTCTCTTCCACTTCCATGGCCAGCCAGTGTCCGGCGCGTTGTTCGATCAGCTTGAACAGCCGGTCGATGCCGCCAGTGTCTTCGATGTCGTAGCGCATGCTGCCCAGTGCGAGCTGGGATTTCTGCGAGTACACGGCGTTGATGGTGTGCCAGGTCGCCAGGTTGATGTGGTGACTGGTGGGCATGTACGCGCCGCTTTTCATGCGGCTGCCGTAGCCGAACAACGGCATGACGCCTTGCAGGCTCAATTGCTTGTCGAAGTCGGTACCGCCAATGTGCACGCCGCCGGTGGCCAGGATGTCGTCCTGACGATCTTCATGTTCACGACGCTCGGGAGACAGGCGTACCAGCGAGAAGTCGGAGGTACCACCACCGATGTCGACGATCAGTACCAGTTCTTCCTGGGTGATGGTGGACTCGTAGTCGAACGCTGCAGCAATGGGTTCGAACTGGAACGACACGTCCTTGAAGCCGATCTTGCGGGCGACTTCGGCCAGTGTGTCTTCGGCTTCCTGATCGGCCATGGCGTCGTCATCGACAAAGTGCACCGGGCGGCCCAGCACCACTTGTTCGAACTCGCGTCCGGCGGTCTTTTCAGCGCGTTTTTTCAGCTCGCCGATAAACAGGGCCAGCAGGTCCTTGAACGGCATCGCCGTGCCGAGCACGCTGGTGTCGTGCTTGATCAGCTTGGAACCCAGCAGGCTCTTGAGCGAGCGCATCAGGCGGCCTTCGTAGCCTTCCAGGTACTCGTGAAGCGCCAGGCGGCCATAGACCGGGCGGCGCTCTTCCATGTTGAAGAACACCACCGAGGGCAGTGTGATCTTGTCGTCCTCCAGCGCGATCAACGATTCCACACCTGGCCGTTGCCAGCCGACAGTGGAATTGGACGTGCCGAAATCGATGCCGCAGGCACGGGCCGGGGATTGGTCATTCATGTCTTTTACGTTCCAGTCAAAAAACGGCCGCGCAGTTTATGTCAGCGCGGGGCAATTGCGTAGGGCAATGCGTCGCTTATTCCGGGTTATCGGTATTTGCGTCCGGGGCTTGAACTCGGGACCATCACCCCCAATCTTGATGGGATTCTCGGTAGACACGGTTGTCGAACGTCTGACAGCCAGCAGACAAGGTGTGTTACCGGGCTGTTTTTCGATGTGAAGTCTTTCAGGTGCCTCGAACACGAGGAGGCTGGGCGTGTTATACCAGCGCATCTGGCTGCGCTGGATAATTGGATGGGTGATTGTTAGATGGATTTCAAAGACTACTACAAGATACTGGATGTCGAACCGACTGCAGACGACAAGGCGATCAAGACGGCCTATCGCAAGTTGGCGCGTAAGTATCACCCCGACGTCAGTAAAGAGGCCGGGGCTGAGGACAAATTCAAGGAAGCGTCCGAGGCTTACGAAGTTCTCAGCAGCCCCGACAAGCGCGCCGAATATGACGAGCTGCGCAAGTACGGGCGTCAGGGGCGGCCGTTCCAGACCCCGCCGGGCTGGCAGAGCCGAGCCGGTGCGGGCGGATTTGGCGAGGAGACGGCGGACTTTTCCGAGTTCTTCAGTTCCATCTTCGGCGGGCGTGCCCAGCAGGGTGGCCGCAGCCGCAATCCGGGTCGCAAGGGGCAGGATGTGGAAATGGAACTGGCCGTCTTTCTGGAAGAGACGCTGTCGGCCGAATCCAAGCAGGTCAGTTTCAAGGTGCCGCAGCACAGCCCCAACGGGCAGCGCATGAGCGACATCACCAAGACGCTGAACGTGAAGATTCCCGCAGGCGTCGTGGACGGCGAGCGCATTCGTCTCAAGGGCCAGGGCGCGCCGGGAATAGCCGGCGGTGCGAATGGTGACATGTACCTGATCATCCGCCTGGCACCGCACCCGATGTTCGAGGTGGAAGGTCATGATCTGGTCATTACCGTGCCACTGGCACCCTGGGAAGCTGCGCTGGGCGCCAAGGTCGCCGTGCCTACGCTGACAGGCCGGATCAACCTGACCATCCGCCCCGACAGCCAGAACGGTCAACGCCTGCGTATCAAGGGCAACGGCCTGATGAGCAAGGCGGGCGAGCGCGGCGACCTGTATGCCCAGCTCAAGATCGTGATGCCAAAGCACATCGACGATGCCAGTCGGGCGCTGTGGCAGAAGCTGGCGGACAGCTCGTCATTTGACCCAAGGGCTCAGTGGGGTAATTGATCGAGTCATGATCGTGCCCACTCTGCGCTCATCGTTATACACAAGTCCGCAAGTCCGCAAGACGCGCAAAACGGGGGGGCGCAACGAAAGTGACTGACTGAATGCATACCCCGTGGGAGGCGGCTTGCCGGCGATGGCGCCAGTTCAGTCACTGACAGGTCGCTTCCGAAAAAAGCATCGCCGGCAAGCCGCCTCCCACAGTCCGTGGTCGCAGCAAGACTCGGGTATAACGCTGAGCACAAGCATGGGCATGATCGGCGTGCTTTAGATCACTCTGATCGTTCCCACGCGATGGGCACGATCAGTGTCGAGGCGGGCTTGTGTATAACGATGAGCGCGGCACATAGGCCCGATCATCATCCAGTCTTCGCAACCCTCAGTTTCTGGGCAGCACGACGGTAAAGGTGGTGCCGTCGCCGATGGTCGAGGTCACGGTAATGCTGCCGCTGTGGGCGTTGACCACTTCCTTGACGATGAACAGACCCAGCCCCAGGCTGGTCGTGGTGGTGCGGCTTTCGCTGTTTTCTTCGGAACTGCGTACCAGCGGGTCGAAAATCGTGCCGATGGCGTCTTCGGCAATCGGCTTGCCCTCGTTGTGAACCACCAGCTCTACCGTGTCCGGCCCGCCGATGACCCGCACCGTGATTTCATGGCTGGCGGCGCCGTGCTGCAAGGCGTTGCCGATCAGGTTCTGCAACATCTGACTGATGCGTCCACTGTCCCAGTGTCCCTGCGTCTCACCTTCAATGGTCAGGACTGGCGCTGAATTCGGGTGTCCGGCGCACGCTTCTTCGATAGCCTCACGACAGGCGCCTGCCAGGTCCATGAACTTGCGCTCTACCGGCAGGCTGGCGCCCAGGCGGCTGCGAACGAATTCGAGCAGGTCGCCGACCATCGTGCCCATGTGCCGGGTACTGGTCTTGATACGCGAGATATAGCCTTGGGTCTTTTCGTCCATGACCAGCTTGCGGGCCAGCAGCTCGGTGGACATGCTGACTGCCTGAAGTGGTGCGCGCAGGTCATGGCCGAGAATTGCCAGAAAGATGTCCCGCGAGCGCGCCACACGTTCGGCATAAGCCGCAGTGGATTCGGCCAATGCTTCGTCGATGGCTTCGTTGAAGCGGATCACGTCGCGAAAATCAGCCAGTTGCGGAGTGGTCAGGCTGTCGACCCACAGGCGAATGACACTGGCGCGTAGATGCCTGAACTCCGAAGTCATCTGCACCAGATCAAACCCGACTTCATGGCGCAGTTCACCATGGCTGGTCGCTGCTTCATCCAGGCTCGGCGTCTTGTTCAACTCCTCACCGCGGGCCTTGGCGATCTCTTCGCTCTTGCTCTGGGCGGTCTTCATATCCCGCGCAGCCGCCAGCAGAATCGACTGGGCATGATCACGCAGCTCTGCGGTGTTCATGGTGTCTGCAGCGGGTTTCAGTGTTCTGGCGAAGTTTTCCCATTCATCGACGATGCGATCCACGTGGAGAACGATGAATTCGGAAAGGCGCATGGCCGGTTACCTTGCTGGGGGAGCGTGACGGAGATGGCGCATCTTACCGCCTTTACAGTGCGCAACAAACAGAGCGTTGACTGACATTTATGTCAGTAGACGCTGTTTTTGTGACGTCCTAAGGTGGTGCGACGGGTTACGTGGATGGAGGTTCGGAGCATGAGCGTAGAAATGGTTTCAGATTCAACCTTTCAGAAGAGCGTCATTGACGTCAGTCAGGAAAAACTGGTCGTGGTCGAGTTCTCCGCAAAAGAAAAGCTCAACAAGCGAGGAGAACCCAACGCCAGTGCCAAAATGGATTCAGTCATTGATGGCCTGGATGCTCAATATGCAGGCGAGATCGAGTTTTTCAGGGTGGAAGTCAATCTCGTCTGGGACTATTCAGACCCTCAAAAGCCGATGGCAAAAGATGATCTGAATCTCGCGGCTTCGAGCGCGTATGAGATCAACCACGGCCCGACGCTAGTGTTCCTTCTGGAAGGGGAGCGCGTGCAGGAAAATCTGTTGGGTTTTTATGACGAAGCATCGACCAGGCTGAAACTTGATGAGTTGCTGAAGGATTTGAATAGTCGGTTGCTGAAAATAAAGCTGTTCCGGTTTATAGAAGAACAGATCAACCTTGCTGCGCAGCGGGTCATCACTAAAAAAAGCGCTCAACTGGATGATATCGCTTACGGAAAGTTGGGTGTTTTTCTGGGGCTGCGTCGTACCCTGCAGAATGACGCGACGGCTCAGGATATCGGAATGCTGGATGCAATGAACGACTCACTGCAATATTTGGGTGTGCTGGGCAAAGGCGAGACGATTCTGGAACGCATCAAATAATACAGGCGCGTCATCCGGCAACTATCCGCTTCAAAGGCAGGAAGTGCTGAGTAGTGAAACCGGGCTTCAGCTTATTATCGGACACAGCGATACACTGAACACGTTGCTTAACCCCGGGCAGGGAATCTGACTGGCTCGGGCTGATAAAAAGGCCTTCCAGCAGGAAGGCCCTATCGTCATGCTTCTCGGGTATTCAAAACAGAAAATACCGCTGCGCCATCGGCAGTACATCCGCAGGCTCACACCACAGCAGCACGCCGTCGGCCTTGACCTGATAGGTCTGCGGGTCGACTTCGATGTCGGGCAGGTAGTCGTTGTGGATCAGGTCTTTCTTCTGCACGGTGCGGCAGCCTTTGACCACGCCTATCTGTTTCTTTAAACCCAGTGATTCCGGCACGCCTGCGTCGAACGCGGCCTGGCTGATGAAGGTCAGGCTGGTGGCGTGCAGCGAGCTGCCGTAGCTGGCGAACATCGGGCGGTAGTGGACGGGTTGCGGTGTCGGGATAGACGCGTTGGCGTCGCCCATCAGGCTGGCGGCAATGGCGCCACCCTTGAGGATCAGTGTCGGTTTGACGCCGAAGAACGCCGGGCGCCACAGCACCAGATCCGCCCATTTGCCCACTTCAATGGAGCCCACTTCATGGCTGATACCATGGGTGATGGCCGGGTTGATGGTGTACTTGGCGATGTAACGCTTGGCGCGGAAATTGTCGTTTCCGGGACCGTCCTGAGGCAGCGGGCCGCGCTGCTTCTTCATCTTGTCGGCAGTCTGCCAGGTGCGCATGATCACCTCGCCAACCCGGCCCATGGCCTGGCTGTCGGAGCTGAGCATCGAAAATGCGCCCAGGTCGTGGAGGATGTCTTCGGCGGCAATGGTTTCGCGACGGATGCGGCTTTCCGCGAAAGCGACGTCTTCAGCGATGCTCGGGTCCAGGTGATGGCAGACCATGAGCATGTCCAGGTGCTCGTCGATGGTGTTGCGGGTGAACGGCCGGGTCGGGTTGGTCGAACTGGGCAGCACGTTCGGCGAGCCGCAGGCCTTGATGATGTCGGGCGCGTGGCCGCCACCGGCACCTTCGGTGTGATAGGTGTGGATCGTACGGTTCTTGAACGCAGCGAGCGTGGTCTCGACAAAGCCCGACTCGTTCAGCGTGTCAGTGTGAATCGCCACCTGCACGTCGTATTCGTCGGCCACGCTCAGGCAGTTGTCGATGGCGGCAGGCGTGGTGCCCCAGTCTTCGTGCAGCTTGAGGCCGATTGCGCCCGCCTTGACCTGCTCGATCAACGGGCCGGGCAGGCTGACGTTGCCCTTGCCGGTCAGGCCGATGTTCATCGGGAAGGCGTCAGCGGCCTGCAGCATGCGCGCCATGTGCCAGGGGCCGGGTGTGACGGTCGTGGCGTTGGTGCCGGTTGCCGGACCGGTGCCGCCGCCGATCATGGTGGTCACGCCGCTCATCAAGGCTTCTTCGATCTGCTGCGGGCAGATGAAGTGGATGTGCGTATCGACGCCGCCTGCGGTGAGGATCATGCCTTCGCCTGCGATCACTTCAGTGGCTGCGCCCACCGCGATGGTCACGTCGGGCTGGATGTCCGGGTTGCCCGCCTTACCGATGGCGGCGATGCGACCGTTCTTGAGGCCGACGTCGGCTTTTACGATGCCCCAGTGATCGATGATCAGCGCATTGGTGATCAGCGTGTCGACCACCTCGGCCGCCAGCAACTGGCCCTGGCCCATGCCGTCACGAATGACCTTGCCGCCGCCGAATTTCACTTCTTCACCGTAGGTGGTGAAGTCCTTCTCGACCTCGATCCACAGCTCGGTGTCGGCCAGTCGAACCTTGTCGCCAACCGTAGGGCCGAACATGTCGGCGTAGGCTTGTCTGGAAATCTTCATGGTGATTCCTTGAGTACTTTATTGGCCTCACACTGATCGCTCCCGCGCTCTGAGCAGGAACGATCTGAGCCTACGCCTTGATTCAATCCAGCTCGCCCATCACTCGACCGGCAAACCCGTACACCTTGCGCAACCCTGCAAGGTCCACGAGTTCAACCTCGCGTGCCTGCCCAGGCTCGAAGCGTACGGCGGTGCCAGCCGGAATATTCAGGCGCATGCCGCGGCTGGCGGCTCGGTCGAAGGTCAGGGCATCGTTGGTTTCGAAAAAGTGAAAGTGCGAGCCCACCTGAATCGGACGATCACCACTGTTGGCGACGGTCAGGCTCAGGGTGCGGCGGCCGGCGTTAAGCTCGATCTCGCCGGGCTGGATCTGGTATTGGCCAGGGATCATGTCGGTTGCCCCAAGGTTTTGAAATAAATGGCGGTCGGTCGGTAGCGGCCGTCCGGTGTGGCGCAGTAGTCAGGCAGTTCGCCCACGCGGGTGTAGGCCATCGAGCGATAGAAGGCTTCCGCCGTCGAGCCTGCTTCGGTGTCCAGGTGCAGCAGGCCGCGCTTGAGTTTCACGGCGGCCTGTTCGACTGCTTCCATCAGTTGCCTGCCCAGACCGTGGCCACGCGCGGCAGGCGACACCATCAGCTTCTGCACCTCGGCACGGTTGAGCCCGTTGGGCTTCTGGCACAGCGCAAGCTGTGCGCTGGCCTGCAGGCGTTCATTGTCGACCACGACCCACAGCAACAGGTCGCCTGATGCAACGTCAGCTCTTAAACCATCACACCAGCGGAGCGCCTGCTCCAGCGTCAGGTCAGCCATGAACCCGACCGATGCGCCGTCATGGACGGTGTCGAGCAGCAGTTGCGCCAGACCCTGACGGTAATGCGCGAAGCTTTCAGCGGTGACGCGACGCAACTGTGCTGGGTTCATGGAAGGCTCTCGGTTATACGGATTTGGGGGCTTGCGAGGCTGGCGCCCGAGCGCCGGGCGACAAGTCCAGTTGCATGAAGGTCAGGTCCAGCCAGCGACCGAACTTGGTGCCCACCTGCGGCATCTGGCCGGTGGCCGTGAAGCCCAGGCGTTCGTGCAGGGCAATCGAGGCCGCGTTACCGCTTTCAATGGCAGCGACCATCATGTGTTTGTCGCAGGTGCGGGCGCGCTCGATCAAGGCCGACATCAGTTGTGGCCCCAGGCCCTTGCCACGCTGATCGGCGCGTACGTACACCGAGTGCTCGACCGTATGACGGAAGCCCTCGAAAGGACGCCAGTCGCCGAACGATGAGTACCCCAGCACTTCGCCTGCCGCATCCACGGCGACCAGAATCGGGTAGGCCTGGGTCTGGCGGGAGGCATACCACGCCTGACGGTTGGCCAGATCGACCGGCTGTTCGTTCCAGATGGCGGTGGTGTTGAGCACCGCATCGTTGTAGATGGCGAGAATGCCGGGCAAATCTTCCGGCAGTGCATCGCGAATCACGTCTTGCATGCAGGTGTCCTCAGGCAATCGGCTGATGCACGGTGACCAGCTTGGTCCCGTCTGGAAACGTTGCTTCCACCTGGATTTCCGGGATCATTTCCGGAATGCCTTCCATCACCTGCTCGCGGGTCAGCAGCGTCGTGCCGTAATGCATCAGGTCGGCGACCGTCTGACCGTCACGTGCGCCTTCGAGCAGCGCTGCGGAGATGTAGGCCATGGCTTCCGGATAATTGAGCTTCACTCCACGCGCCAGGCGCCGTTCGGCAACCAGTCCGGCGGTGAAAATCAGCAGCTTGTCTTTTTCGCGTGGCGTCAGGTCCATGGGGTTTCCGTGTCGTGGTGTTCGGGTTGCTGTGCAGTCATTGTTGGCGCTTTTGCGGGAGGCGTCTGCCCAACTTCATGTATTCCAGATTCTAGGCGTCACTGCCTCGCGTCCCAGCAATGCCGGACGCAGTTTTTTCCAGACTTCGATCAGCCAGGCTCTCGCATGCAAGGCTTCGTTGGCCAGACAGCGCGCCACGACCAGCCCCGGCACCTGGGTCAGATCACCACGTACCGGATTGGGCATCGACAGGCTGCGGCAGGCTTCAAGCAATTCGCTGTCCACCTCGCCGGTGATCAGCAACGTGGCAAACACCGTATGGCCATCCAGCCCGACCGGGGAATCCAGCAGCCCGTCGCCCCCGATAATGCGTTGACGCTCGTGCCAGATCAATGTGCCGTCGCGGCGGATATCCAGCGCGGACTGAAAATGCCCGTGCTCGAAACGCTCGCCACTGGCTGGACGGCCCAGCGCCACGACGTCCCAGTAACAGAGCTTCGCGTCGCCACGCAGCTCGATGCGCGTGGCCAGTTCGGCCTGGGCGTTGCAGAACACGATGGTTTCCTGAGGCAGCCACTCCAGCGTCGCACCGGGTTCGACCTGCAGCTCCAGTTGCTGAAACGCCGGGCTTGCCGCGCGATACCATTTGGCTGCGCCGGGGCTGGTCAGTTGCGCCCAGGCGTCGGTGCCGACGTTGGCCGAGATATCCAGACGGTCGCCGCCCGCGATACCGCCGGGCGGATGGACGATGATGTGCTGACACACCTCAGGGCCTTCGGCGTACAGGTGCTTTTGCACCCGCAGCGGACCCTTGTGGCGTCGCTGAACCGGCCGCGTGCTGTCGTCAAAACGCCCATAGCCCAGCTCCAGCTCGGCGTGCCAGCTGGGCGTGAACAGGGCGGTATTGGCAGGCAGATTCATGGCGTCTTCAATTCTGTGTCGAGGATTGCACGATAACGGATTGGCGCATCAAATGGTGACCAGCCCGCGAACGCCTTCAGTTTCCATGTTCTCGCCACGGCCCTGCTGGACGATTTCACCCCGGGACATCACCAGATACTGGTCCGCCAGTTCAGCGGCGAAGTCGTAGAACTGCTCCACGAGCAGAATCGCCATGTCGCCGCGCTCGGCCAGCTTCTTGATGACCGCGCCGATTTCCTTGATCACCGACGGCTGAATGCCTTCGGTAGGCTCATCGAGAATCAGCAGGCGAGGGCGGCTGGCCAGTGCGCGACCAATCGCCAATTGCTGCTGCTGGCCGCCCGACAGGTCGCCGCCACGGCGGTGTTTCATTTGCAGCAGCACCGGGAACAGCTCGTAGATGAATGCTGGCACCTCTTTGGCCTCCGAGCCCGGAAAGCGCGACAGGCCCATCAGCAGGTTTTCCTCGACGGTCAACCGTCCGAAGATTTCCCGGCCCTGCGGTACGTAAGCAATACCGGCGTGCACGCGCTGGTGGGGCTTGAAGCCGGTAATGGCCTTGCCTTCCCATTGCACCGAGCCTTCCTTCGACGGCAACAGGCCCATCAGCACCCGCAGCAACGTGGTCTTGCCCACGCCGTTGCGGCCCAGCAGGCAGGTGACTTCACCGACCTTCACGTCAAAGGACAGGCCACGCAGAATGTGGCTGCCGCCGTAATATTGATGAAGCTTTTCGACCTGCAGCATGGTTCATGTTCTCTTCTGTTACAGCGTGGTCGCCGTTATGCTCCGCGTCACAAATGGCACAGACTGCGGACTCAGTGAGCCGAGCGCATGGCTCACGTCACCTTTTCGCCCCTCGGCGACTTACTTTGAGAGGCCAAAGTAAGCAAAGCCTTTTGCTCCGGTTCCGGCCCCGGCTTCGCCGGGGTTCCTTCGTCCTGACACTGATTCGGGGGTCGCTGCAAATGGGCCATCCATGGCCCAGTGCAGCTCAATCGGCATCCATGCCGATTGCCCCCCGAATCAGCGCCAGGACTCAGCCTTCACCCACGTCGCGCTCTGCGGTGTTCATGCCATCGCGCTACAAAAGCGCATCAGTGTCGCTGCCTTACTGGGTAGCCAAATGACTTGTGTATAACGATGAGCGTGGAGTGGGAGCGATCACGTCAGCCTCAACGGCCCAGGTACACCTCGATCACGCGTTCGTCTGCCTGCACATCGTTCAATGAGCCTTCGGCCAGTACGCTGCCCTGGTGCAGTACGGTCACGTGGTCGGCAATCGAGCCGACAAAGCCCATGTCGTGCTCGACCACCATCAGCGAATGCTTGCCCGCCAGGCTTTTGAACAGTTCGGCGGTGAATTCGGTTTCGGCATCGGTCATGCCTGCGACTGGCTCATCGAGCAGCAGCAGTTGCGGGTCCTGAACGAGCAGCATGCCGATTTCCAGAAACTGCTTCTGACCGTGGGACAGCAGCCCTGCCGGGCGCTGCATGGAGCCTGTCAGGCGAATGGTTTCCAGCACCTCGTTGATCCGGTCGCGCTGTTCGCCGTTCAGGCGCGCCCGCAGGCTGGCCCACACCGACTTGTCGGTCTTCTGCGCCAGTTCCAGATTCTCGAACACACTCAGCGCCTCGAATACGGTCGGCTTTTGAAACTTGCGGCCGATCCCGGCCTGGGCGATCTGCACTTCGCTCATCTGCGTCAGGTCCAGCGTTTCGCCGAACCAGGCCTTGCCGTGGCTGGGCCGGGTCTTGCCGGTGATCACGTCCATCAGCGTGGTCTTGCCCGCGCCGTTGGGGCCGATGATGCAGCGCAGCTCGCCGACGCTGATGTACAGGTTCAGGTCATTGAGCGCCTTGAAACCGTCGAAGCTGACGCTGATGTCTTCCAGAGTCAGGATCGTGCCGTGGCGTGTGTTCAGTCCCTTGCCGGCGCTTTGGCCCAGCCCGAGCGCGTCGCGGCTGGTGCCTGCATCGGAATTGGGGTCCAGCACCGGCTCCAGCATGAAAGAGGGCGTTGGCGTGGTTTTCATGACTCGCTCCTTTTCTTCAGTACGCCGATGACGCCTTTGGGCAAGTAGAGCGTGACGATGATGAACAGCGCGCCGAGAAAGAACAGCCAGTACTCCGGGAATGCCACGGTGAACCAGCTCTTCATGCCGTTGACCAGACCGGCACCCAGCAGCGGGCCGATCAGCGTGCCGCGTCCGCCCAGCGCCACCCAGACCGCCGCTTCGATGGAGTTGGTCGGCGACATTTCGCTCGGGTTGATGATGCCGACCTGCGGCACATATAGCGCACCCGCCAGTCCGCACAGGACCGCGCTCAGGACCCAGACGAACAGCTTGAAGCCGCGTGGGTCGTAGCCGCAGAACATCAGGCGGTTTTCCGCATCGCGCAGGGCGGTGAGCACCCGGCCGAACTTGCTCTGTGCCAGACGCCAGCCGATGTACAGGCTGACCACCAGCAGAATCACGGTCGCCAGAAACAGCGTCGCCCGTGTGCCCTGCGAGCTGATGCTGAAACCCAGAATGCTGCGGAAATTGGTGAAGCCGTTGTTGCCGCCGAAACCGGTTTCGTTGCGGAAGAACAGCAGCATGCCCGCGAAGGTCAGTGCCTGGGTCATGATCGAGAAATACACGCCCTTGATCCGTGAGCGGAAGGCGAAGAAGCCGAACACCAGCGCCAGCAGGCCCGGTGCCAGAACCACCAGACACATGGCCCACAGGAAGTTGTCAGTGCCGGCCCAGTACCACGGCAGCTCGGTCCACGACAGGAAGGTCATGAACGCTGGCAGACCGTCACCCGCCGCCTGGCGCATCAGGTACATGCCCATGGCATAACCGCCCAGCGCGAAGAACAGGCCGTGGCCCAGCGATAGAAGCCCGGCGTAACCCCAGACCAGATCCAGTGCCAGAGCGACGATGGCGTAGCAGAGAATCTTGCCCACCAGCGTCAGGGTGTAGGCCGACACCTGCAGGCTGTTGTCGGCGGGCAGCAACGAGAGCAGCGGCATGGCCAGCAAAACAGCCAGTACCAGAATGCCCACCGTCAGCGTGCCTTTGGGGCCGACCTTTTGTGCAGCAGTTACCATCAATGGCTGGCTCATCAGTCGATCACCCGTCCTTTCAATGCGAAGAGGCCTTGCGGACGTTTCTGGATAAACAGAATGATCAGCGCCAGGATCAGGATCTTGCCCAGCACGGCGCCGATTTGCGGTTCGAGAATCTTGTTGGCGATGCCCAGCCCGAAAGCCGCCATCACGCTGCCTGCCAGCTGCCCGACGCCGCCGAGCACCACCACCAGGAACGAGTCGATGATGTAGCTCTGGCCCAGGTCCGGGCCGACGTTGCCGATCTGGCTCAGGGCGACACCGCCCAGTCCTGCGATGCCGGAGCCCAGCCCGAAGGCCATCATGTCGATGCGTCCGGTCGGCACGCCGCAGCAGGCGGCCATGTTGCGGTTCTGGGTCACGGCGCGCACGTTCAGGCCCAGACGGGTCTTGTTCAGCAGCAGCCAGGTCAGCACCACCACGAACAACGCGAAGGCGATGATCACGATGCGGTTGTAAGGCAGCACCAGATTGGGCAGTACTTGAATACCGCCGGACAACCATTCCGGGTTGGCCACTTCAACGTTCTGCGCACCGAAGGCCAGGCGCACGGCCTGAATCAGCATCAGGCTGATGCCCCAGGTGGCGAGCAGGGTTTCCAGCGGACGGCCATACAGATGGCGAATCACCGTGCGCTCCAGTGCCATGCCGATCAGCGCCGTGACGAAGAATGCGACGGGCAGCGCCACCAGTGGGTAAAACTCGATGGCGCTCGGTGCATAGCGCTGAAACATCAACTGCACGACATAGGTCGAGTAGGCACCCAGCATCAGCATTTCGCCGTGGGCCATGTTGATCACGCCCAGCAGGCCGAACGTGATCGCCAGGCCCAGCGCGGCCAGCAGCAGGATCGAGCCCAGCGACATACCGCTGAAGGCCTGACCGAGGATTTCACCGATCATCAGTTTGCGTTTGACCTGGGCCAGGCTGGTTTCGGCGGCAATGCGCACCGACGCGTCGGTTTCAACGCCCGGCGACAGCAACGATTCAAGGCGGGTGCGGGCCAGCGGATCACCGG